>Ga0066903_100004785_pt1 | contig 11546 bp, 11 predicted proteins | sample PanSoiMetaGPlot1_FD_67491 | JGI IMG/M metagenome (GOLD analysis project Ga0066903, IMG submission 67491) | Tropical forest soil microbial communities from Panama analyzed to predict greenhouse gas emissions - Panama Soil - Plot 1 (version 2) | ecosystem: Environmental > Terrestrial > Soil >...
CGGTGAATCTCGCGATCGCGCTCAGCCAGGCCGGCGCGCGCGTCGCGATGATCGACGGCGACATCTACGGGCCCAACGTGCCGATCATGCTCGGCATCCGGACCGAGCTCGGCACCAACGGCAACCGCATCGTCCCCGCCGAGCAGTACGGCATCCAGCTCGTCTCGATGGCGTTCCTGACGAAGGACGACACACCCGTCATCTGGCGCGGCCCGATGCTGCACGGCGTCGTGCAGCAGTTCTTCCGGGAGGTGGCGTGGGAGGACGTCGACTACCTGATCGTCGATCTGCCGCCAGGAACCGGCGACATCGCGCTCAGTCTGAGCCAGACCATCCCGGTGGCCGGCTCCGTGCTGGTGACGACGCCGCAGACCGTGTCGATCGCCGACACGCGGCGCGCCGTCAAGATGTACGAAAAGCTCAGCGTGCCGCCGATGGGGCTCCTCGAGAACATGAGCCACTTCGTCTGTCCCAATTGCCGCACCGAGAGCGACATTTTCGGCAAGGGCGGCGGCGAGGTGCTGGCGCGCGAGATGGGCGTGCCGTTCCTCGGCCGTATCCCGATCTACGAGCCGATCCGCCGCGGCGGCGACACGGGTGTTCCGATCGTCGTCGGCGAGCCGGCGTCGCCCGCGGCGGCGGCGTTCCGGCAGGCCGCGGAGCAGCTTGCCTCGCAGCTCGCCGTCCTCGCGCTCAAACCCCAATCGAAATCCATCCCGCTGACGCAAGTCCGCTGAACGGCTGAGCCGGAAACGTAATAGGATGCACGCGTCATGAACAGGCTCGTGGCGATGGCAGGGCTCGTCCTGACAGGCGTGACGCTCACGGCGCAACAGCGGCCCGCGTCCATCCGCGGAGAAGTGCGCGCGACGCACGGCGTCGTGGCGGCGGGACGCACGTTCACGGTCGACGCGGGCGCGCGTCTGATGACCGCGGGCGGCAACGCCGTCGACGGGGGCGTCGCGTCGATCTTTGCCGCCGCCGTCGTCGAGATCTCGCACTTCGGCCTCGGCGGCGAGGCGCCCATCATCATCTATTCGGCCCGCGACAAGCGCGTCATCGTCATCAACGGCCAGGGGAGCGCGCCGAAGGCCGCGAACCCGCAGCTGTTCGCCGGCAAGGACGTGATTCCCGGTAACGGGCCGCTCGGCGCGACGATTCCGGCCGCTGTGGATTCGGCGACGATCGCGCTCGCGAGATACGGGACGAAGTCGCTCTCGGAGGTCCTTCAGCCCGCCATCGAGCTGGCCGACGGCTTCCCGATGTACGAGTTCCTGCATCACTACCTCGAAACGGAGCGCCGCGCCTGCGAGCCGTACGCGTGGACGATGCAGACCTACTATCCGGGCGGGCGGATCACGCCGGTGGGCGAGATGTTCCGGCAGCCGAATCTTGCCGCGACGCTGCGCGCGCTGGCAGCGGCCGAGAAGGCGGCGCTGGCGGCGGGCGCGTCGCGCGAGCAGGCGATCCAGGCGGGACGCGAGGCGTTCTACAAGGGGTCGATCGCGCGCGAGATGACGTCGGCCGTCCGCGAGGCCGGCGGCGTGATGACCGAAGAGGATCTCGCGTCGTACGCGGGGAAGATCGAGGAACCGGTGTCGGCGCCCTACCGCGGCTACACGATCTATAAAGCGGGGTTCTGGAACCAGGGACCGTCGCTCCTGCAGACGCTGCGGATCCTCGAGGGCTTCGATCTTCGCGCGATGGGGCCGGGTTCCGCCGACGCGATTCACACGACCGTGGAAGCGATCAAGCTCGCCTATGCGGACCGCGATCGCTACTACGGCGACCCGGACTTCGTGCACGTGCCCGGCGACGTGCTGCTGTCGGGGCCGTATGCGACGGCGCGGCGCGCGCTGATCGATCCCACGCATGCGAGCCTCGAGCAGCGCCCGGGGGATCCGTCGCACGGCGCGGCGCTGCTCCCGGCCGGCGCGACTCCGCTCTCCATCACTCCCGTCGCGTCCGCCTTCAGGCGGAATGAGAACGAGACCGAACTCGAGAAGGAACACGGCGACACGACGTCGCTGCAGGTCGCCGACGCCGCCGGCAACCTCTTCTCCGCGACACCGAGCTCGGGATGGATTCTCGGCGGCGCCTTCGTCGCGGGGAAGACCGGCGTGCCGATGAGCAACCGCATGCAGGCGTTCCATCTCGATCCGGCGAGCCCGAACGTCCTCGCCGGCGGCAAGCGTCCGCGCACGACGCTGACGCCGACGATCGTGCTGAGGGACGGCAAGCCGTTCCTCGCGATCGGGACGCCGGGCGGCGACAGCCAGGATCAGCAGATCCTGCTCGTCCTGCTCAACATCATCGACTTCGGGATGGACGTGCAGGCTGCGATCGAGGCGCCGCGCGTGAACTCGCTGCATCCCGTCAGCTCGTTCGACAACCACCGCGCGCAGCCCGGCGTCCTCGAGGTCGAGAGCACGCTGCCCGCCGCGGTGCTGAACGAGCTGCGCGCGCGGGGGCACGTGCTGCTCGTGCGCGCGCCCTTCGGCATCTCTACCGGCATCGTTGCGGCCGGCATCGATCCGGCGACGGGGCAGCTCCGTGGCGGGGCCGACCTGCGGCGCGAACGCGCCATCGTTGCCTGGTAGCGATGAACATTCCGTACACGAAGCACACGCTGTCCAACGGGCTCGACGTCCTGATCCACGAGGATCACGCGGTGCCGATCGTGGCCGTCAATCTCTGGTATCACGTCGGATCGAAGAACGAAGTGCCGGGCCGCACGGGCTTCGCGCACCTGTTCGAACACCTGATGTTCGAGGGCTCGCAGCACTACGACCGCGGCTACTTCCATCCGCTGCAGGAAGCCGGCGCGTCGCTCAACGGGTCCACGAACGCCGACCGCACGAACTACTGGGAGGTCGTGCCGACCAACGCGCTCGATCTCGCCTTGTGGATGGAGTCGGACCGCATGGGCTACCTGCTGCCCGCGCTGACCGACGCGAAGTTCGACAACCAGCGCGACGTCGTGCTCAACGAGCGCCGGCAGAACTACGAGAACCGGCCGTACGGGCTGGCCGGGATGGCGATCGTCGCGGCGCTCTATCCGCCGGACCATCCGTACCACTGGCTCACGATCGGCGCGGCCGACGACATCCGGGCGGCGCACATCGACGACGTGCGCGCGTTCTTCCAGCGCTACTACCATCCGCGCAACGCGTCGCTCGCGCTGGCGGGCGACATCGACGCCGATCGCGGCCTGGAGCTGGCCGAGCACTACTTCGGCGAGATCGCCGCGGGCGTCGAGCCCGATCGCGTGGCCGTGCCGCCGGCGCCGCCGCCGAAGCACGACGTGATGATGGTGCTGGAGGACCGCGTGGAGCTGCCGCGCCTCTACCTGGCGTGGCATTCGCCTGCGCTCTTCGCGGACGGCGACGCGGAGCTGGATCTCGTCGCCGAAGTGCTCTCGAGCGGCAAGACCTCGCGCCTGTACCGCGCGCTCGTCTACGAGCAGCGAATCGCGACCGAAGTGGCGGCGTCCCAGAATTCCCGCGAAGCCGGCAGCTTCTTCCAGATCGTCGCGACGGCCGCGCCCGGCCGCACGCTGGCGGAAGTCGAGCGTGCGATCGCGAAGGAGATGAGCCGCCTGCTCGAGCGCGGTCCGACCGACAACGAGCTCGAGCGGTGCCGGGCGCAGGCGGAAGCGCACTTCCTCTTCCGGCTGCAGACGGTCGGCGGGTTCGGCGGGAAGTCGGATCAGCTGAACGCCTACAACACGTTTCTCGGCGATCCCGGATACTTCACGCGCGACCTGGAGCGGTACCGGGCGGCCACGCCGGCCCTGCTGCGCCAGGCGGCGGCGGCCTACTTGAAGCCGTCGGGCCGCGTGATGCTCAGCGTCGTCCCGCGCGGACGGCTGGCGCTCGCGCTCGCGGGCTCGCAGCCGGCGACGGTCTCCTGATGGCGGCCGATCGCAGCCGGCTGCCCACGCTCGGGCCCGAACGGCCGCTCACGTTCCCGGAGATCCGCCGGACGACGCTGGCGAACGGCCTCCGCGTCTGGACCGTCGAGCATCGTCAGGTCCCTCTCGTCGCGCTGCTGGCGCTCGTGCCGGTGGGCGCCTCCTCGGATCCCTCGAACCGGCCTGGCCTCGCGGCGATCACCGGCGACATGATGGACGAGGGCGCCGGGGATCGATCGGCGCTCGACGTGCACGAAGCGCTCGGACGCATCGGCGCGCAAGTCGATCTCGAGGTCGGACACGACGCGACGGTGCTGGCGCTCACGACGCTCGAACGCTATGCGTCGCGCGGACTCGAGCTGGTTCGCGACATGCTCATCCGGCCGCGGTTCGAGCAGCGCGAGTTCGATCGCGTGCGCGACCTGCGGCTGAACCGCCTGCTGCAGTTGAAGGACATGCCGCCCGCGCTCGCGGACCGCGCGTTCACGCAGCTGCTGTATCGCAATCATCCGTACGGCCATCTGCCGCTCGGATCCGAAGGCGCGCTCCGCTCGCTCATGATTCGCGACATCAGCGCCTTCCACCGGCGCGCGTTCGTGCCGTCGCGGACGACCGTCATCGCGGTGGGCGACGCGACGCACGACACGCTCGCCGGCGCTGTACGAGAGGCGTTCGAGAACTGGCCGGCGGACGGCGGCGGTCCGATCGCGGAACCCGACACCTTCCCCGATCCGCCCGTGCCGCCGTCGAAGCTCGCGCTGGTGCACCGATCCGGCGCGGCGCAGTCGGAGCTGCGGCTCGGACACGTCGCGCTGCCGCGGCGATCGCCCGACTATCACGCAGCCCTCGTCGCGAACCTGATCCTGGGCGGCCAGTTCGTGAGCCGGATCAACATGAACCTGCGCGAGGACAAGGGCTTCACCTACGGCGCACGCACCGCGTTCGAATTCCGCCGCGCGCCTGGACCCTTCGTCCTCCACGCGAGCGTGCAGTCCGAGTCCACGGCGGAGGCGTTGCGCGAGGCGATCGGCGAGATCGAGGCGATCCGGGGCGATCGGCCGATCACGCGCGACGAGCTGGAACTGGGGCGCGCGTCGCTCACGCGCGGGTATCCGCGCAGCTTCGAGACCGCGGATCAGATCGCGCGCGGCGCCGCCCAGCTCGCCCTGTACGACCTGCCTGACGATTATTTCGGTACGTTTGTACCGAAGGTGCTGGCGCTCAGTGAGACGGACGTGACCGCGGCCGCCGTCAAGCACATCGACCCGGCCCGCCTCGTTGGCGTGGTCGTCGGCGATCGCGAGCGGCTCATGCCGTCGCTGAAGGCGCTCGAGCTTGGCGATGTCGCCGACGTGTCGGTGACATGATCGCGTGTCATGAAAGCCGTCCGGTTCCATCACCACGGCGGGCCTGACGTCCTGCGCCACGAGGACGCGCCGGATCCGGCGCCGGGGCCCGGGCGCGCGATCGTGCGCGTGCGGGCGTGCGCGCTCAATCATCTCGACCTCTGGGAACGGCAGGGCCTCGACCGCGTGAAGATCCCGCTGCCGCACATCTCGGGCAGCGACGTCGCCGGCGAAATCGTGGACTCGGGCGGCAGCGCGCTGCGCCGCGGCGCGCGCGTGATGCTGCAGCCGGGCCTGCGCTGCGGCGCGTGTCCCGCGTGCGCGGACGGGCGCGACAACCAGTGCGTCCACTACGACGTGCTCGGGCTCCTGTCCGACGGCGGCTACGCCGAGCTCGTGTCGATTCCCGTCGAGAACGTGATTCCGATCCCCGACCGTCTCGACTTCACGACGGCAGCCGCGTTCCCCCTGACGTTCCTCACCGCGTGGCACATGCTCGTCACGCGCGCCCGCGTCCGCGCGGGCGACGTCGTGCTCGTCCTGGCGGGCGGCAGCGGCGTGGGTCAGGCCGCGATCCAGCTCGCGCGCCAGTTCGGCGCGCGCGTGTTCGCGACGTCGGCGCCGGCCAAGGCGGAGCGCACCCGCGCGCTGGGCGCCGAGGCCGTATTCGATCACTACGACGGCGACTTCGCGCGCGAAGTGCGGCGCGCCACCAACGGCCACGGGGCCGATGTCGTGATCGAGCACGTGGGACAGGCCACATGGGATCGCAGCGTCCGCGCCCTGGCGAGCGGCGGCCGGCTCGTCACGTGCGGCGCGACCACGGGTCCCGCCGCCGCGCTCAACCTCCAGCATTTGTTCGCGCGGCAGCTCTCGCTGCTCGGCTCCTACATGGGCACGTTTGCCGATCTCCAGGCCGCCGCACCACTGCTGTGTGACGGCCGCGTCACGCCCGTCATCGACACCGTCCTGCCGCTCGCGCGCGCCGCCGACGCGCAGCGCCGGCTCGAGGAAAAGGAACAGTTCGGCAAGATCGTGCTGGCGATCGACTGATAGCTGAAGAGGTGCATCCAGTAATTGGTCCCAGTCATAGACGGAACCTGAGCTCGTACCGTGCGTCAAAGTAGCGAATGAGCGGTCCCGGTTGTACACTGGGGCCCGTTCGCCTATGAGCGCCCGATTCAGCCTCAGCCTTGTGGGTGTGGTTGGCGTGCTCGTCGCCGTGCTTGCCACCGCCGCTCTCTGGCTCGCCGTGTCCGATCCCGTGACGACCGCGACCGCCGTCGATGCCGCCGCCAAGGGCGACGTGTCGCCGATCGTCAAGGCCCTTGCCGGCGCGCTCTACGACGCGTTGCAAGGCATCATCAAGTACCTCTGAGGGGCTTCGGCTCCTCGGACTCCCCTACACGCCGACCGGCGACGCTTCGCTAGAGTGCTCTATTCAGAAACCGGCAGAGCGTCAGTCCGTCCATCCAGTTGAACGGCAGCTTGCCCGTGCTGTAGTGGCCGCACGGCAGCACGGCGAGCTCGTGCTCGATGCCCTGGCGACGGAACGCTTCCACGAGCATGCGCGAGAGATCGACGGGGAACGTCAGATCGTAGCGCGCGTACACGAGCAGGATGCCGCGGCCGCGCACGCGGTCGAGGAACGGCAGCGGGCTGATCGGCAGCCACATCCGTCGCAGCTCGTCGAGCGTCACGTTGCCTTCGAGCGTCTCGCGCACGTGCATCGTCGAGAGGCCGTCCCAGACGACGTCGGCGAAGTACGGCGAAATGTGATTGAGCGCCGCGGCTCTGACGAGCGGTTCGTGCGCCGTCGTGAGCATCGAGAGGCACGACCCGAGGCTCGTGCCGAGGATGCCGATCGACTCGTAGCCCTGCGCGTGCAGCCACGCGATCGCCTGCCGTGCGTCCTTCACCGCCTGCCGGCAGACCTGCGCCGTCCGTCCGACGTTCGAGCTGACGATGTAGTCGGCGCGCGAGAGCTCGGGCGGCATGCGCGCGTCGTGATACGGCAGGCTGAGGCGCAGCGCCGTGATCCCGAACCGGTTCAGGAGGCGGCACAGGCCGACGTGCCCCTCGGCGTCGGAGTTCCACTGCGGCAGCACGACGACGGCGCGCCGGCGCCCTCTCGGTGATGCGTCGGGAAAGTAACGGGCGCGGACCGTGTTGTTCTCGGGATGCGGCGTGTGGATCGCGCTCGTGAACGTGAGGACGCCGCCGCGCAGCGCGTAGTCGCGCGCGGGATCGACGTGGTAGAAGTCGTCGCTCCGAGCGATCGTCGCGTCGCCCCACACCTGCAGCGCGGCGCGCGGATCGGCGGCCGTCAGCGGCTGGTCCGTCAGCCAGTCCGTGCCCCACTCGAACGGCCGCGCGACGCGATCGGTGGAGCTCGACGCGAGGCGCCGTTCCCAGTTGTGGAAGACGCGGGCGATCACGAATCAGCGATCCCCGGACGTCTTCTTCTGCAGCGCGGCGTACTGGTGCGCGGGATCCGCCGTCTGCTCGACGGGGAGTCCTTCCTGCGCCCAGCCCTTGTGACCCGTCTGCGGCGCGCCGCCGAAACCGCCGAGCACGTTGGCGACGTCCTGATAGCCGGCGCCCGCGAGGATCTCGCACGCCTGCTGCGAACGTCCGCCCATCTTGCAGCCGACCACCATCGGGGTGTCGGGCGGAAAGTTGGCGCGCACGACCGGCAGGAAGTCCGGATTCGGACGCATCTGGCCCGTGGCCGGATCGAGATGCAGCAGCGGCACGTTGAACGCGCCCGCGGGATGTCCCTGCTCGAATTCAGGGATCGAGCGGACGTCCAGATAGCGGGCGCCGCCCGTCTGCTGCTGGTGCGCCTGCCGCACGGTGACATGTTTGATCGTCGTCGTCATGATGCCTCCACGGCGGCAAGCTGCCGCTCGACGGCCGACGCGACGGCGAGCAGCCGCTCGGTCCCGCCGCGGTGGCCCACGAGCTGCAGGCCGCGGGGAAGAGCATCGCGGCCGCGTCCGCACGGGATCGCGATCGCCGGATGCCCGGTGATGTTGAAGAGCTGTGTGAGCCTGAGCATGATCGCGCGCACGGGCTCTTGGGCGCCGTCGACGTCCACGCTCGCCGCGCCAATCGGCGGCGCGGGAATCGCCAGCGCGGGGAGCACCAGTGCGTCGAGGCCGGTGAGCGCGCGATCGACGGCGCGGCGGAGCGCCGCCCGTCCGTGCAGCGCGCGAACGTAGTCCTCGGCGAGCACGTAGCGTCCCATCTCGAGCCTGAGGCGTACGGCCGGCGAGTACTGCGCGGCGTGGCGCTCCAGCAGCGACGCGTGGTACCACGATGCTTCAGGCAGCACGATGTGCAGGTACACGTCGGGGGTCAGCTCCGCGTGCTGAATCGCGACGTCGGACACGCTGTGGCCGCCGCGCTCGAGCGCCGCGCGCGCCTCGCCGAACAGCCGCCGCACGTCGACCTCGAGCTTATCGAGAAAGTATGGCGCCGGCACGCCGAGCCACAGCGGTTCGGTCCCGGCTGGCAGCAGACGGTCCGCGCGTGCGTCGCCGTCGAGCATCGCGTAGTAGGCGAGCGCCGTATCGGTGACCGTCCGCGCCATCGGACCGACGTGATCGAGCGTCGTGCTCAGCGCGACGACGTCCGCGGTGGACAGGTCGCCGGCATCCGGCTTGAGACCGACGATGCCGCAGGCGGCCGACGGAATGCGGATCGATCCGCCGGTGTCGGTCCCGACGGCCGCGTAGCACATGCCCTCGACGATCGACACGGCGGCGCCGCCGCTCGAGCCGCCGGGCGATCGCGTCCGGTCGTGGGGGTTGCGGACCGCGCCGAACGCCGTTTCGTCGCTCGTCGTGCCGAACGCGAACTCGTGCAGGTTCGTCTTGCCGACGATCACCGCGCCGGCGCGACGCAGGTGGGCCGCGATCGGGGCGTCGTGATCCGGCGTACGCGGCGGGACCGCCGATCCCGACGTCGTGGGGGTCCCGGCCAGATCGACGAGATCCTTGAGCGACACCGGGATGCCGTGCAGCGCGCCGCGGTAACGGCCGGCCGCGATGTCTTTTTCGGCGCGCGCGGCGTCCTCGAGCGCGCGATCGCCCGTGACGGTGATGAAGGCGCGGAGCTCCGCGTCGGCCGCGGCGATTCGATCGAGGCAGGCGCGCGTGAGCTCGACCGGCGAGAGCGCGCGGCGCTCGATGAGGCCGGCCGCTTCGACGAGGCTATTCGGCAGCGTCGTTGGCATCACGGCTGTCGCCCGGATTGTCCGGGATATTGGGCGCGGGACCGTCGGGGTCCGCGGCGGTCAGGGCCGCGTCGCGCAGCGCCTGCGTCGATCTTGCGAGCCCGTCGAGGAGCGGCCCGAGCGCAGGGAGGCCGCGGGCCTCGGCGTCCGCGCGCGCCCGCGCGAGCCACGCCGCGACGTCGGGCCGCATCAGAAGGTCAGCGTTCCCCGGACGCTGATCGGGATCATGTGGACGTTGTGGGACGTGGGCTCGTTGAAGCTGTTGACGACGTACTTCACCGAGAGATCGACGCCGAACGGACCGAACATGATCCCGCCGCCTCCCTCGCCGAAGTAACGGCGGCCGTCGCGCTGATCGGTGTGCGCGCGGCCGACGCCGCCGATCAGGAACGCGTGACTGCCGAGGCCCCAGCCCGCCGATCGGTCGCTCATCTCGACGCCGACGCCGATGTCCATCGCGCGCCCGCCCGTGAGCTCGTAGCGGGGAAACGGCGCCGCGCCGCTGAACGCGACGCGGATGTCGGGCATCGACTCGAGGCTGCCGCGAATCGCGAGCGTGGCGCCGTTGCTCGAACCGAACGGATAGATCGTCGCGCCGATGCCGCCCGCGCGCTGGCCGAACTCCTCCACGGTCGCCCGCGTCTTCTGGTCCTGCGTCTCGTACTGGTAGTCCTGCAGGTGGACCTCGTTGACCCTCTGCCCGAGCAGCTCTTCGAGCGGATGGTCGCCGAACGAGTGCGGCTGCACGAACTGAGTATCGAACGTAATGCTGATAAAGTGCCGGCGGGCCTTTTTCGGTTGATAGACCTGTGACTGCGCTGCTGCCGGAACCGCGATTGCACAGGCGACGCCCAGCGCCGCGAGAGTTTGAATCAGCATCCTTCAAAGGATAACGTAAACCGCGTGTCCGACATCCTCGCCGCCGTGATGCCGGCGCCGCGCGCGCCCGTCGAGCTCAGGAGTTTCCCCCGCCCCGACCTGCCGATCGGATCGGCGCTGCTTCGCACCGAGCGCTCCGAAGTGTGCGGCACCGACGTGCATCTCTGGCACGGCCGCCTCGCGGGCGTGCCATATCCGATCATCCCGGGCCACGTGTCCGCCGGCGTCATCGACGCGGCGCGCGGACCGCTGACCGGTCTCGACGGCACGCCGATCCGCGAAGGCGACCGCGTCGTCTTTTTCGACGTGCACCGCACGTGCGGCCGTTGCCGCGCCTGCACCGTCCACCGCACGCCGACGCGCTGCGCCGCACGGCGCGTGTACGGCATCACCGATCCGGCCAGCGAGGGGCTGTTCGGCGGATGGGCGCAGGCGATCTATCTCGAACCGGGCGTCGGCATGGCGCGCCTGCCCGAGCGCGTGGCGCTCGACGACTACATCGGCGGCGGATGCGGGCTGCTGACCGCCGTCCACATCGCCGAGCGCGCCGAGATTCGTCTGGGCGACTCGGTGGTCGTCCAGGGCACCGGCGCGGTGGGGTTGTGCGCGATCGCGCTTGCGAAGCTGGCGGGCGCCTCGACGGTGGTCGCCATCGGCGCTCCCGCCGATCGTCTCGCCCTCGCGCAGCGGATGGGCGCCGACGTGACGATCGACATCCGGCTGGTCCCCCCCGAGGAACGGCTGGAGCTCGTGAACGCCGCGACGCACGGCGAAGGCGCCGACGTCGTCGTCGAAGCCGCCGGGGCGGCCAACGCCATCCCTGAAGGACTCGACCAGGTGCGCGTCGGCGGGCGCTACGTGATCGCCGGCCACTACACGGACGTCGGCGAGTGCACGATCAACGCGCACCGGCAGATCAATCGCAAGCATCTCGAGATCCGCGGCTGCTGGGGCAGCGAGCCGCGCCATTTCCTGCGCGCGCTCTCGGTCCTCGAGCGGCACCCGGAGGTGCCGTTCCGCCTGATCGGCGCGAAGACCTACGGGCTCGGCGCGTTGAACGAGGCGCTGGCCGACGCCGAAAGCATGCGGATTCCCAAGGCGCTCGTGGACCCGTTCGCATGACCGCCATGCGCCACACCAAGATCGTCGCGACGATCGGCCCGTCGAG
>Ga0066903_100004786_pt1 | contig 11545 bp, 5 predicted proteins | sample PanSoiMetaGPlot1_FD_67491 | JGI IMG/M metagenome (GOLD analysis project Ga0066903, IMG submission 67491) | Tropical forest soil microbial communities from Panama analyzed to predict greenhouse gas emissions - Panama Soil - Plot 1 (version 2) | ecosystem: Environmental > Terrestrial > Soil >...
GTGCTGCCCGCGGTGTACGGGTAGACGTCGACGGACACGTCCGTCCCCTCCGCGCGGGCGGCGGCGATCATGCCCAGCGTCTCCTCCGTCCGGCCCCAGTTGCGGCGGCCCGCCACCTTGTGGTGCGAGATGTGCGTGGGCAGGCCGGCCTCTCGCCCGATCCGGATCGCCTCCCGGACCGAGCCGGCGACGCTGTCGCCCTCGCCCCTGATGTGGCTGATGTACGGCCGGCCGTACGCCGCCACCGCGCCCGCCAGCCCGACCAGCTCCTCCGTCCTCGCGTAGACGCCGGGAAGGTAGACGAGGCCCGTCGAGAAGCCGAGCGCGCCCTGCTCGAAGGCGGCCTCCAGCAGGGCGCGCATGGCGGTCGTCTCGTCGTCCCGGGGCGGCCGGTTCTCGAAGCCGAGCACGCCGGCGCGCAGACTGCCGTGGCCGATCAGGCTGGCCAGGTTCGCGAACAGCCTGCCGCCCGAGGCCGCGCCGGCGTAGGCGGCGAGATCGGGGAAGGCGCCACCGCCGCCACCGCCCAGCACCGTGCCCACGTGGCGGTCGAGCGCCGTCCGTCGATCCGGCAGGCACGGGAAGCAGGAGAAGCCGCAGTTGCCGGCGATCTCGGTCGTCACGCCCTGGCGCACGGTGCCTGCGGCCACGTCCCGGTGCTCGTCACCCAGGCCCCACACGAGGTCCGAGTGGGTGTGCGTGTCGATGAAGCCCGGAGCGACCACCAGGCCGCCGGCATCGAGCCGGAGCCCGGCGCCGGCCGCCCGCAGGTCGCCGATCGCCTCCACCCGGTCGCCGCGCACGCCGACGTCGGCGCGCGTCGCCGGCCCGCCCGTCCCGTCGTGGACGATGCCGCCCTCGATGATCACGTCGAGGTCCACGTCAGCATCATGACGCGGCTCGCGCGGGCGGGGCCGGGGTGGCGCGGCGACGAAGGATTCGTGAGGGATCCGTCCGGGCCGCGGCCGGAGGCGTACGGCCTCCTGCCGGCGGCGCGCGGGCGGCAGGCGGACCGTCAGCCGTTCTCGATCACGCTCATCACGCGGTCCGATTCCTCGATCACGAGCCGGTGCGAGCGCAGGGAGGCGAGGGTCTCGAACAGCTCGGGGTCACCCGCGGTCGCGACCCGCTCGGCCAGCCGGCGGATCGAGAGCGGTTCCCGGCAGGCGTCCAGCACCCGGCTCTCCAGATCGGTGAGCTCCAGCGGTCGCTCGGCGCCGGTCCGGCTGTCCAGGACGACGTGTCCACCGGGCCCGTCCGCCCAACGCACGCTCGCCCCCTGGGCCCACGCGCCCCGCCACGCGGCGACGCCTTCGTTGACCCGAGGCAGCCACTCCAGCATCCCCTCGAAGTAGTCGCCGCGGACCGTGTCCGCGAAGTAGTAGGCGAGATCGAACAGGGACTCGTCCGGAAACGGATACGTGAGCCGGTAGAAGTCGTGGGGCGTGAGCCGCAGCCCGTACGCCTCCGCATGCGTGAAGTACGGGCTGTAGCGGTCGAAGCGCACCGTGTACGCACCGGACGGCGGCGGCAGGTGGCTCAGGCTGGGCATGTCGTCCACGTACTTCTCGAAGACGCGTGCCGGCTCGCCGGGGAACCCGACCAGCAGGTTCCACATCGGGGTGATGCCGTGGCGTTTGCAGCTCATGAGGAAGCGCATGTTCTGGAACACGCTGGTTCCCTTGCGCATGAGCTTCAGCGTCCCGGTGTTCAGCGACTCGATCCCCGGCTGCACCCTCCGGACCCCGGCGCGCGCCAGGACCGCAAGCTCCGAGTCGTCGAGGTCCGCCTTGACCTCGTAGAAGATCGTCACGTCGTCTGGCGTGCGCAGATGGGGGAGCACCGTCCGCACGTAGTCACGAGGCATGATGTTGTCGACCGCGAAGAGCAGCTTGCAGTCCGGGAACTGTTGGAGGAGCGCATCGAACTGTGCCAGCGCCGCCGACGGCTCCATGGCGCGATAGGCCATCGAAGATCCGTTGAGCCCGCAGAACGTGCAGTGCGAGCGCTCTCCCCACCAGCACCCGCGCGACGTTTCGAAGGGAATGATGACGCCAGGGCCCCGATCGGCGAAGTGCTCACGATAGGAGTCGATGAACGGCCGGTAGTCGATCGCGACCGGGACGCTCATCGGGAGATCCCTGCCCAGGGGCCGGGCGGCGGCGGGCGCCGCGTCGGCGGCGGACGCGCGACAGAGCACGCCGTCGATCTCCAGGTGACGTGGCCGCTCACCCCGCGCGAGCCGACCGATGAACTGCGGGAACGAGATGAGCGCCGGACCGGAGAACACGAAATCGACGTGGTCCACGTGGCGGACGATCTGCTCGCCCATCGGCGACTCGCAGTTGGCTCCGCCCATGACGGTGACGACCGCCGGGTTCCGCTCCTTGAGGAGCCGGGCGAGCGCGAAGCTGGCCACGTTCTGCGTGAACATCGACGTGAAGCCGATGAGATCGTAGTCGGCCAGCCCGTGCCGCTGGATGATCCGCTGGAGCGTGCCCTCGACCTGGTCGCGGGCGCTGACGATGCGATCCCGCAGCGCGGCGACCGAGGGTCGCCGCCCCGGATAGTACCGCGCCAGGTACGCGCGGGAGTTGTCCTCGAGGTCCGGGAACGCGACCTGTCGGAACAGCCAGTCGCCGAGCCCGTTCGCGTACTGGTCGACGACGTGGTCGTAGAACTCGAAACCCAGCACGGCTCCGAACTCGTGGTTCAGATCCAGGACGCGGACGGAGAGATCGGCGGTCCCACCGGACAGGCGCGAAGCGAGCTGGGCCAGCGCCAGCGACGGTGAGCCGAGCCGGGCGAACGGCATGTTGACGAGCGCGATCCGCATGTGCTCCTCCCTGATCAGCCAAGCAGCGGTACGAAGTAGCGCCGGCACAGCTCGTCCTGGTATGGGGCGAGGAACGAGGGCGGGTCCGCCAGCCAGCGTCGCCAGTCGGCGGCGTGCTCGGCCAGGAACCGCACGGCGTCCCACGTCTCGTCCAGACGGACCCGGGTCGGGCTCCTCGACTCCAGGGCCTGCACGAACGCGTGGAACGGCCGGCTGCCGACGTTCAGTCTGGCGACGCCCAATGTCCGGAGCAGCGGCAGCTCCTCGTACGCGACCGAGCTCCCCCCGTGCAGGACCAGGCGGGTGCCGGTGCCAGCCACCGCCGCGCTCGCCTGCCGGAGCAGGCCGAGGTCGAGGAACCGCTGCTGATCCCGTCCAGGCGTGAGCCCGCCGGCCGACGCCACCATCCCGTACAGTGCCGATCGCCTCGTCGCGACGCCCAGCCTGCGCTGCTGCCACGCCTGCTCCAGCTGTCCCAGGAGCCGCCAGCACCCGGTGGGGACCGCCGCGTACGCCTCCCCCAGCACGGCCTGCGCCTGGCTGCCGGGCTCCTCGACCAGACGCTCACGGATTCGCAGCAGGCACCGCCGGTCGGGTTGCCGGGCATCCACCCCGGCCGCCGCCAGCCGGGCGTCCAGCTCGACACAGGCCTGCGAGAGGCTGCGCAGGTCGTCGCCGCCGTGGATGCGGTCCAGGTCTTCGATGTCGCGCAGGGCCCGCCGCGAGCGTCGATAGTCGTAGTCGGAGCCGTGCACCTGGCCCGCGTTCAGGCCCACGTACGCGACCTCGGTGCGCTCGACGAACTCGCGCAGGTCCTCGACGAGCGTCCGCGAGGTGCGGCGCCGGGCGTGTGGGTCCATGGAGCCGACCTCGCCCTCCACGGACACGCCGAACGTGGATGCCAGCTCGACCGCGCGCCGCGTGAAGCGCACGTTCATCGTCAGGGAGCGAGCCGACCCGTCCGCCATGAGCGAGTCGAATCCGACGCCGAGCGCGTGCACGATCAGCTCGGGATCGTCGCAGTGATCCAGGTGCAGGCGCATGTCGGCGCCGGTCGCGTCCGAGACGAGAGAGACGTCCTCGCGCATGCGTTCCATCGCCGCGCGGATCCGGCGCCGATCGTCGCGGCTGCCACAGCGGCCCAGGTCGTACGTCAGGGCCTCCTGCGGCGACAGCTCGCACACCACCGGCGTGCCCATCGCGGCGGCCGCCCTGGCGATCGGCACCAGCATCGCCGGATGCCGCACGTTGAAGTTGGGCACCGTGTGCGGGATGGCGGCGAGCGGTCGCGGGCGGCGCCGGCCGCTCTGGCTGGCGGCCACCGCGGGCCACGACTCGAACGCATCCTCGTACGCCTGCCGGTGCTCCAGCACCGCCCCGACCTTGGCGTCGATGTCCGGCGGCCGGCCCTCCGCGAGCACCCACGTTCGGGCCGGCAGCAGCCGCCAGTCGACGTCCGCCCCGGCCACGACCACCACCCCGGAGTACGGCGTCCTGGTCCGGATCCGCTCGACCTGCCGCTCGATGAAGTCCAGGAGCCGGACGCCCGACCGCGAGCCCGCGTCCACGATGACCAGGACCGCGCTGCCGCGCCCCAACGAGCGCAGGGCCGGGCCCGGCGACAGACGCTCGGCGACGACCAGGACCAGGCCCGCGCGCGCCAGCGCCGCGCGCACGCCGGGGCGATCGGCCAGGTCGGTCTCGGACAGCGCGAGGTGGCGCTCGTCCGACCGCCGGGTGCGGCGCACGAGCTCGGCCACCGGGTTCACCGCAGCGCCTCCTCCAGCAGCTCGCTGCCCGATGCCTCATCGATCAGCCGGTCGAACGTGTAGCGGAGCGGAAACAGCGGGAACTCCCGCAGCAGGCTCTCGACCTCCAGCCGCACCCGCTGGGGCTCCTCTCGCTTCAGGACCACGCGGGCCAGGAGTCGCGCCACCTCGGCGAAGTCCGCCTCCTGCATCCCCCGGCGTGTCATCGCCTGCGTGCCCAGACGCAGGCCGAACCGGCCGTTGGTGCCCGGGATCTGGACGTTGTTGACCCGGAACGACGCCTCCGGCAGCAGCTGGGTCACCATCTCCAGCGCCCGGTCCGGCGTGCCGAGGACGATGTGGACCTGGTGCGTCTCCGTGTAGCCGAAGTGCTCGCCGGAGACGAAGAATCCCTCCTCCACGAGCGCGCGCGCCAGACGTGCCGCGTTGCTCGTCACCTGCTGCGCGTACTCCCGGCCGTACGTCGCCAGCTCGCCGAACGCGACGATCATGGGCGCGATCAGCTCCGCGTGGCAGTTGCTCTGCAGGTGCGGACACAGCCAGGTCGACACGGCGGAGAGGCGCGGGTGCCTGTCGTCTGCGAAGCTGATGAATGCCTTCTGCGGGCCTCCGATCGTCTTGTGCGTGTTGCCATGCAGGACGTCGGCTCCCTGCAGCAGCGGCTGGGGCAGCACGCCGCCCGCGATCAGGGCGCCGTCGTGACTGCAATCGTAGGAGAGCACGACGCTCTCCGGCAGTGCCGAGCGGATCTCCAGGAGCGGCTGCCAGCGCAGCTTGAACGACTGATCGAGCATGACCAGGCGGACGTTGGTGTGGTCGCGCACGAGCTGATGCAGGCGATCCACATCGATCAGCAGCGTGCGATCGACGATCGGCAGATGGTAGACCTCGATGCCCGCCTTCCGAGCCAGCTCCTCCAGCGCGAAATGACCGCCGTCGCCGTGCGCGAAGTGCACCAGCGCGTCGCCGCGCTCACACGTGCCGAGCATGATCGCCTGCTCCGCCGCGCTGCCGCCGTTGGGTCGCCAGTCGAACGTGCGGCCCTCGAACAGCATCGTGCCCAACGAGCGCAGCCGATCCACGAGCGCCTCCATCCCGCCCGAGTCCGGGAAATACCACTCGTCCGGCATGGTCGAGTACGGCGGGTCGAAGTAGTAGAAGGCGCCGTGCAGCCCGCTGCCCAGGAGCCGAACCAGGAGGCTGGGATAGTTCTCGCTCGCCGTGAGGCTGAGCGTCTGCCTCCGGTAGCCGTTGTCCATGGCCAGGATGCCCGTCAGCTCGCGGACGAGACCGGCCGCCCGCGCCGATCCCTCGTCCGCCGGGGGCGGCGCGTCTGGCGTGGGCGCGGGCCGCCCGTTGGGCGCACCGTCCAGGGCCGTGCCGGCTTCAGTTGACACCTCAGCGCACCTCCGCGATGGGCGCGATTCGAGGCGCCGCAACCTCCAGGTACGCGCGCGTACCGAGACAGATCGAGCGGTCGAGCCGGCCGGCGTTGAACACGATCTCGTCGTTGTCGAGCAGCGTCGGGTCCACGATCAGCGGGAGCGCGTCGTCGAACGAGAACGGCGGGATGGCGCCGATCACGCACCCGGTCAGCTCCTCCGCCACCTCGGCGGGAGCGAGCGTCGCCGACCGCGCGGCGCATGCGGCGCGCAACCGCGCCAGATCGACCCGGCGGTCGCCGGGCAGGACCGCCAGGCAGTGGCGTCGCTCGCTCCGGCCGCTGCGCAGCTGAATCACCATCGCCTTGGCGCCCTGCTCGCGCCGGTTGCCCCGAATCGCGGCGACGCGATCGCTGCGGCCCTCGGCCGAGTGGACGAGCAATCGATACGGTACCTGTCGAGTGTCGAGGAACACCCGCAGCCGCTCGTAAATGTCGGGCATCCCAGACTCCCTGATCGGCGCCGTCCCGGATCCATTCCGACCGGGCCCTCGTACTGTGGGCTCATGATATCCGGTGCGAAACGCGTGCGCATGATTCGGATGCAACCGGGGGCTGAGATGAACCTCCCATTGACGTGCCGCCGGGCATCCCAGATACTGCACAGCGTTAGTAGCTAGCGGAGAGCAGGAGTGAACATAGCTCTGTCATGAGCGGGCCGGTCGTGGACTGGTATCGACTGGCGCGACCACCACAGGGCGCGCTGACCGACGGGCTCTTCGCGGGAGCGCCGTGACCGGGATCACCGAGGCGTGGCCATCCGGCCCGGCCGCCGGTGAGGCGTTGCCCGACCACCTGGCCAGCCTGCACGGCGAACAGTGGGCGGTGTGGCGCTGGGCCGCGCTCCGGGGGGCCGGGTTCCCGGCCGACCGGCTGGGGTCGCTGGCGGATCCAGCGCTGGCGGAGGTCGCCGACCGCGCGCTCGACGATGGGACCGGGCCGTCATTTCCCCGGACCTACGCGCCCGCGCGAGAGCGCGTGAGCGCGGCGATCCGGCGAGTGGCGGCCGAGCCCGGCTTCCGGGAGGCGATCGCCTGGCAGAACCGGGAGGCGCTGCACAGCGCGGTCGACCGACTCCTCGACAGGCGCGACACGCCGTCCCGCCGGCGGCGGCAGGAGCAGCTCGTCGCCAGATACCTCCAGCGCTACTGCGCCAAGAACGACACGATCGGCTTCTTCGGCCCGGTCGGCTGGGCGCGGGTGGACGACGACGCGCCGGCGATCGACGTGCGGCCCGGCCCGGGGCTCCTGGCGGAGCGCCGGACGTACTTCGAGGGCTGGTGCGTCGAGCTGCTCGCGGAGGCGCTCGCCGCCGGCGGTGCGCTGCTGCCCTGGCTGGCTCCCCGCCCGCTGCCCCACCTGCACGTCGAGGGCGACCGCCTCGTCGTGCCGCTGGGTCGCGGCGTCGCCCTGACCCCGGTCGAGGCCGCCGTCCTGCGGGCCTGTGACGGCCGGCGCACCGCCCTCGAGATCGCGGCCGAGCTGACCGCGGACCCCGCGCCCGGCCTGGAGGGCGAGCAGGACGTGCTCGACGCGCTCCACCGCCTGCGTGCCGGCCGTCGCGTGGCCTGGGCGCTGGAGGTGCCGGGTGACGACCTGCACCCCGAGCGGCGGCTCCGCGCGCTGCTGGAGCGGGTCGCCGACGACGGCCTGCGACGGCCGGCCCTGGAGGCGCTGGACGAGCTGGAGGCCGCGCGCGGGGCGGTGGCGGCGGCGGCCGGCTCCGCGCGGGACGTCGACGACGCGCTGGGCGGGCTCGGGGCCACGTTCGCCCGGCTCACCGGCGCCGCCCCGACGCGGAGTCACGGCGAGGAGTACGCGGGCCGGGCGCTCGTCTACGAGGACTGCCGGCGCGACGTCGAGGTGCGGCTCGGTCCGAAGCTGCTCGCCGGACTGGGGCCGGCGCTCTCGCTGGTGCTCGACTCGGCCCGCTGGCTGGTGGCCGAGGCGGCGGCGCTGTACCGCGAGGCGCTGCGCGCTCTCCACGCGGAGCTGGGCGGCGGCGTCGTGCCGCTGCCGGCACTCTGGCTCCACGCCCACGACCTGCTCTTCGCCGATGAGGGCGACGAGAGCGCGGTCGTGCGCGAGCTGGTCGGTCGCCTGCGCGAGCGATGGGCCACCGTGCTGGTCCTCCCGCCCGGCGAGCGGCGGCTCGTCCTCAGCGCCGCGGAGCTGCGGCCTCGCGTGGACGCGGCGTTCGCGGTGAACGTCCGGGCCTGGGACGGCGCGATCTACTACAGCCCGGACGTGCTGCTGGCCGCCCCGGATGCCGCGGCGGTCAGGCGGGGCGAGTTCCTGTACGTGCTCGGCGAGGTTCACCCGGCGGTCAACACGCTGCGCACCGCCCTGTTCCCGGCACAGCATCCAGCGGCCACCGAGCTGCTCCAGGCGGTCGAGCGCGACCTGCCAGGGCCGCGGGTGGTCCCGATCTACGGGCGTGGCCGGGGCATCGCGCTTCGCACGTGTCGGGCGCTGGTCTCGCCCCGTGACCACCGCCTCGTGTTCGCCGTGGACACGTGCGGGGTCCCGCCGGAGCGCGCGCTCCCCATCGCCTCGCTGCTGGTCGAGGACGCTCCGGGCAGCCTGACGGTGCGCACGCGGGACGGCCGGCTGCGCTTCGACGTGCTGGACGTCCTCGGGGAGCTGCTGGCGCTCCGTCTCGTCCACGCGTTCGAGATCGCGCCCCCGGCCGCACACACGCCTCGCGTGACCGTCGACCGGCTGGTGGTCAGCCGCGAGACGTGGCGCCTGCCGGCTGCCGGCGTCGCGTTCGCGGCCGCCCGCGACGAGCCCTCCCGTTTCCTGGAGGCCCGCCGGTGGCGGCGCGCGCACGGGATGCCGCGCCTGGTCTTCGCGCGCACGTGGCGGGGGACGAAGCCGTTCCTCGTGGACTTCGACAGCCTCCTGTCGGTGGAGGTGCTGGCCAGAGCCGTGCGCCAGACTGCCGCGGCCGCCCCCGAGGAGGTCGTGACCGTGAGCGAGATGCTGCCCACGCCCGACCAGATGTGGCTGGCGGACGCGGCGGGCCGGCGCTACGCGAGCGAGCTGCGCCTCGTGGCCGTGGACCGGTCGTGAGGCCCGAGGTCCCTGAGGTGGTCGAGAGGCAGGTCGTCGCCGCATCCCGGGACCAGCGGCGCATCTGGTTCGTGTGCCAGCTCGAGGGGGATGCGCCCCTGTTCAACGTCCCGTACCGGCTGCGGCTGGCCGGAGCGCTGCGCCCGGACGTGCTGCGAGCGGCCGTGCGGGCGATCGTGTCCCGGCACGAGCCCCTGCGGACCGCGTTCGCGGTCGAGGACGGGGCCCCCGTGCAGGTGGTGAGCGGGCAGGTCGAGCTGGACGTCCCGCTGGTCGACCTGACCGGCCTGCCCGAGGCCGAGCGGGCGCCGGAGGCGGAGCGACTGGCGGACGCCGAGGCCCGGCGGCCGTTCGACCTCTCGTGCGCGCCCCTCCTGCGCGCGGTGCTGTTCCGGCTGGCGCCGGACTGCCACGACCTCGTGTTCGTCACCCATCACCTGGTCTTCGACGGCTGGTCGCTGGGGCTGCTGCTGGACGAGCTGGACCAGCTCTACACGGCGTTCGCCGCCGGCGGGCCGTCCCCCCTGCCGGAGCCTCCCATGCGGTACCGCGATTTCGTCGCATGGGAGCGCGAGCGCCAGGAGGGGGAGGCGCTCGCCCGGCAGCTCGGCTACTGGCGCGAGCGGCTGGCCGGGTGCCCGACGACGCTCGACCTGCCCACGGACCGGCCCCGTCCGGCGATCCCGTCCGTGGCCGGCGACCGCGCGAGCCTGCGCCTGGACCCCGCCCTCGGCCCCGCCCTGACCGCGCTCGGCCGCCAGACCCGGTGCAGCCTGTTCATGATCGTGATGGCGGCGTTCCAGGCGCTCCTCCACCGGTACTCCGGCCACCGCGACCTGCTCGTGGGGGTGCCCTTCGCCAACCGCCCACTGACCGGGACGGAGGGCCTGGTCGGGCTGTTCGTCAACGTGCTGCCCCTGCGGGCCGACCTGTCCGGACGGCCGACCTTCCGGGAGCTGCTCGGCCGCGTGCGGGCGTCGGCGCTCGGCGCGTATGCCAACCAGGAGGCGCCGTTCGAGCGGCTGGTCGCGGAGCTGCGGCCGGAGCGCGTCGAGGGCCACGCGCCCGTGCTGCAGGTCGACCTCTCGATGCAGCAGGCACCGGCACGGCCGATGGCGCGGTCGGGTCTGGAAGGGCGGGCGGTGGAGCTGACGAATGGCTGCGCCCTGAGCGAGCTCGGCCTCAACGTCGCCCCCGACGCGGACGGGACGCTCCGGGCGAGCGTCAGCTACCGGACCGCTCTGTGGGACGCGGACACCATCGACCGCCTGCTCGGCCATCTGGGCGCGCTGCTCGCCTGCGCCGCGGGCGACCCGGACCGGCCGGTGGCCGACCTCCAGCTGCTGACAGAGGGCGAGCGGCGCGAGCTGGCGGAGTGGAACGCCACCGAGGCCGAGCACCCGCGCGACGCCGGCGTCCACCGGCTGGTCGAGGCGCGCGCGGCGCGCGCGCCGGCCTCGCTCGCCCTGCGGGGCGCCGGCGTCGAGCTCACGTATGCGGAGCTGAACCAGCGGGCGAACCGGCTGGCGCGCCTGCTCCGCGGGCTGGGCGTCGGACCGGAGGTCCTCGTCGCCGTCTGCGCCGAGCGCGGGCCCGAACTGGTCACCGGCATGCTGGCGGTGCTCAAGGCGGGCGGCGCGTACGTGCCGCTCGACCCCGAGTGGCCGCGTCCGCGGCTGGCCGCCGTGCTCCGGGACGCCGGGGCTGCGGTGGCGCTGACCCAGACGGCGCTGGCGGCGCGGCTGCCCCGGCTCCCGCGCGTCATCTGCACGGACGATCCGCGGGAGACCGCCGGCCTCGACGCGGCCGACCTGGAGGGCGGCGCGGGCGCCCGCAACCTGGCGTACGTGGTGTACACCTCCGGCTCGACGGGCCAGCCCCGTGGCGTGCAGGTGGAGCGCGCGAGCCTCCGCAACCTGGTCGCCTGGGGATCGAGCGCGCTGCTGGGCGGCATCCGGCCGGGTGACCGCTCGTCCCTGATCGCCAACCCGGCCTTCGACGCCGTTGCCGACGAGATCTGGCCCCAGCTCGTCGCCGGCGCGAGCATCCACGTCCCCGACCAGGAGACGGTGCTGAGCCCGGCCCGGCTGCTCCGCTGGCTGGCCGATGAGCGAATCACCGTCAGCATCCTGCCCACCGCCCTGGCGGCGCGGGTGCTGGAGCTCGACGCCGGCCTGCCGCCCTCGCTGCGGGCGCTGGGATGCGGCGGCGACCGCCTCCACCGCATCGACCGCGATCTCCCGATCCCGCTCCACAACCTCTACGGGCCCACCGAGGCGACGGTCGACGCGACCGCCGGCGCCGTCCGGGCCCGGGAGGAGCCGGCGATCGGACGGCCGATCGCGAACGTCGGCGTCCACGTGCTGGACGCCGGGCTCCAGCAGCTCCCCGTCGGCGTGCGCGGCGAGCTGTGCATCGGCGGCG
>Ga0066903_100004787_pt1 | contig 11545 bp, 6 predicted proteins | sample PanSoiMetaGPlot1_FD_67491 | JGI IMG/M metagenome (GOLD analysis project Ga0066903, IMG submission 67491) | Tropical forest soil microbial communities from Panama analyzed to predict greenhouse gas emissions - Panama Soil - Plot 1 (version 2) | ecosystem: Environmental > Terrestrial > Soil >...
TCATTCTCGCTGCGGCGGCGCTCATGCTGTCGACGTCGGCGCTGCTCGCGTGCTACCTTCCGGCTCGCCGTGCGACCCGCGTCGTTCCTCTGGACGCTTTGCGCAGCGAGTAGCCTGGCCGCCGCCATCGCCGCGGCGGCCGATTCCGGCCCCCGCTTCGAGCTGGTTCAACCGGAACTGTTCGGTGTCGCCGGCGGCGAGCCGAACGCGTGGGCCGACTTCGACAACGACGGCGACCTCGACGAATTCGTCGGCTTCCGCGGCCGCCCCAATCGCCTCTACCGTCAGGAGCACGGCCGGTTCACGGACGTGGCCGCTGAGGTCGGCGTCGCTGACAACGTCGAGACGCGCGCCGCCGCGTGGGGCGACTTCGACGGCGACGGCAACCTCGATCTGTACGTCGGCTTCGTCGACGGCACGCCGAACAAGCTGTACCGGAACGATGGCAACGGCCGCCACTTCACCGACGTCGCCGCGTCGCTCGGCGTGAACCTGACCGGTGTCACGCGTCAGGTCTCGTGGATCGATTACGACAACGACGGCGATCTCGATCTGTTCGTCGCCTTCCGCGACAAACCGAACCGCCTGTTCCGAAACGACGGCGGACGGTTCACCGACGTGACCGCGGAATCCGGTATCGGCGATCCGCGCAAGACCGTTGGTGCCGTCTGGTTCGACATCGACGGAGACGGCGACCTGGATCTGTTCGTTGCGAACCAGAACGGCGACACGAACGGACTGTTCAGGAACGACGGCGGTCATTTCGTCGACGTGGCGCGCGAGTGGGGTGTCGAGGCGCCGCGCAAGTCGGACGAGTTCGGCGGCGTCGGCGCCTCCGTGGCGGACTTCGACGGCGACGGCTTCTTCGATCTTTTCGTCGCGAACTACGGGCCGAGCGCGCTGTATCGCAACGATCGCGGCCGGCGGTTCGTGGAGGTGACGAACGATGCCGGCCTCTTCTTCGAGCAGCATGCGACGACTCCGTCGTGGGGCGATTACGACAACGACGGCCGGCCCGACCTGTACGTCGCCGGCTTTCTCGCCAACGTCACGCACTATCCGGATCACCTGTTTCACAACGGCGGCGCGTCGGCGCATCCGCGGTTTCGCGACGTGCTGCCCGCGCTCGTCAACGCGCACGACGCCAGCCACGGCGTGCAGTGGGTCGACTTCGACGGCGACGGCGCCCTCGACCTCGCGCTCACCAACAACGATCCGGCGGGCGGACATTATCTCTTCAGAAACCTGTTGCCGGCGGCGCAGGCCCGGCAGTCGCTCGCCGTCGATGTGGTCGACAGCCGCGGGCGGCATACGAAGGCGGGATCGGAAGTGCGCGTGTACGCGGCGGGAACGCGCCGTTTGATCTCGTCCGGGCTCGTCGATACCGGCGGCGGCTACTGCTCGCAGAATGTCATGCCCGTGCACGTAGCAACGCGTGGAGCACCCGCCGTCGACATCGAAGTGACGGCGATGAAACGGCTGGGCCCGCGTGTCACACGGATCGCGTACGTGAATCCGACGACGGCGGACCGCCCGCTCACGATCCGCATTCCCTGAAAACGGTTCTGGTGCGAGGCGATACAGCACGTGTCGGACTTACACGTGTGCAGCGGCGCTCGCGCTCGAGAAGCGCCGCGCGAACGTAATCGCTCGTTTGGTACGGTGGTTGCGAACCCTGAACGCGATTCACGACACGAGCAGTCGCAAGACGCTTCTCTTCGACGAGGTCGAGGGAACTGTCGCGAGCTCATGACTTCGCCCACGGCACAATCCGACGATGGACGCCCGCGGCGTCGGCCGCCGCTCGCCGTCGTCCCGCGCACCAGCGCCCGCGTGAACGCGAAGCGAGATCGTGCCAATCCGTCGGAACGTTCGAAGGGCGGTGAAGTACGACACACAGAGCCATCAGGAGGATTGCGGATTGCGGATTGATTTTCGGATTGGGAAATTGCCGATGAAAGGCAGTCAATCCGCAATCCAATCCGCAATCAATCCGAATCCGCAATACACCTATCCCCGATAGCCGAGCCGCCGCTTCATGGCTCGGACCGTCCCGCCGGGATCGCGTGCGGTTCCTCGTCCGACCGTGCCGAGCAGGCGTGCGGCGTCCGACGCGTTGCCGCCCGTCGCCTCGAGCGCCGCCGCCAGCGCCGTCTTTTCGAGCGAGCGAATCTCGTCGCGCAGGTTCAACTCGCCGGCGCGGAGCCGCTGTCGCACGCGCGCGACGTCGACCAGCTCGCGTTCCCGCGCCGGCGGCCTCAGAATCCGCGACGGCAGGTCCGACAGCAGCAGCTCGCGCCCCGCGCGCTTGTAGACCAGCGTCTCGAACAGCACGTTCCGCAGCTCGCGAATGTTGCCGGGCCACGGATACGCGGAGAGCGACCGCAGCGCCTCGGGCCGGATCGATTCGATCCGCGGACGCTGATGCTCGGTCGTAAAGCGATCGAGAAAGTGGCGCGCCAGCGCGGGTAGATCCTCGATGCGCTCGCGCAGCGGGGCGAGGTTGATGCGCACAATCGCCAGGCGCTCGTAGAGATCGGCGCCGAAGCGTCCGGCCGCGACGAGCGGCTCGAGGTCGCGATTGGTCGCCGCGATGATGCGGAAGTCCACCGGACGCCATTCGTTCTCGCCCAGCCGGTTGACCACGCGGTCTTCCAGCACGCGCAGCAGCTTCACCTGCGTCTCGAGCGGCGTGTCGTCGATCTCGTCGAGGAACACGCTGCCGCCGGCGGCTGCCATCAGCTGGCCGTCGTACGCCTGGGCGGCGCCGGTGAACGCGCCGCGCGCGTAGCCGAAGAGCTCGGCCTCCATCAGCTCGTTCGGGATCGCGGCGCAGTTGATCGGGACGAAGCGCCGGTCGTGGCGCGGCGACCATTTGTGAATCAGCCGCGCCATGACCTCCTTGCCGGTGCCGGTCTCGCCGGTGAGCAGCACGGCCATCGACGTCTGCGCGACGCGCGCCGCCTGCTTGACCAGCGCGCGCGAGACCGCACTGCCCTGAATGACATGGTCGTCCTCGGGCGGCTCCGGATCGGGCGTGAGCAGCTCCTCGAGCCGCGCGACGATCGTGTCCGTTGCATCGCGCGAGGTGAGGGAGACGACGTCGTAGGCGCCCCGGAGCACGGCGTCGGACGCTCGGCCGGGCGGCACCGCACGGGCCGCCACCCATAGCCATCGTCCGCGTTCGGCGTGGGGCGTCGGCACCTTTGCCGCCGTGGCGGTCGCGACGACCAGCGGCGTCCGTGTGGCATCGCCGCGGTTGATATGAATGCCCGCCGCCTCGAGCCGCGTGGCGAGGGCCGGCGAGGGAGCGGGACCGAGCCAGCCGACCAGTTTCATATCATCATTAGAACACGGTCATTGCATGAATTGAATCGCGATACGCGCCAGGAAACGCGAAAACTGGCCGAAAAACCACTGGTCCAGCCGATGCACCACTCCTCCGTTTCGAGGAGGGAGTGAAACCATGCTGAGTCTGATGTGGGGGCACCCGTGGTGGACCATCGGTGCGGAGCTCGCGGCGCTCGCCGCGCTGCTGCTCGTGGCGGCGGGCGCATGGACGATCGCGGCGTACCAGTCGGGTCTGGTGGTGAAGCGGTTCGGACCGCCGCTGGCATCGGGGCGCATCCTCGCGCTCAACGGCGAGGCCGGCTATCAGGCGCGTCTGCTGTCGCCTGGCTGGCACTTCGGCTACTGGCGCTGGCGCTATCGCGTGATCAAGGTGCCGACGGTCGTCGTCCGGCCCGGCGACATCGCGTTGATCGTCGCCGCCGACGGCGCCGCGATGCCGAGCGAGCGCGTGCTCGGCCGGACCGTGCCATGCGACAACTATCAGGACGCGGAAGCGTTCCTGACGCGCGGCGGCGAGCGCGGACGTCAGCTCGCGGTGCTGACGGCGGGCACGTACCGCATCAACCCCGCCCTCTTCGACGTCGTGACGACGGCGACGGCGGCGAAAGCGGGCATGACGGTTGCGGACCTGCGCGTCTATCAGGTGCAGCCCGATCGCGTCGGTATCGTGACGATGCTGGACGGCCGGCCGATTCCGGCGGGCGATCTCGCGGGCCCCGTCGTGACCGGACATGAGAGCTTCCAGCGCGGGCAGGCGTTCATCGACGCCGGCGGCTGCCGCGGCCTGCAGGAGGAGGTGCTGCTCTCGGGCTCGTGGAACCTGAACCCCTGGCTCGTCCAGGTCGAGCAGGTGCCGCTCGTCGAAGTCCCGATCGGCTACGTCGGCGTCGTCGTCAGCTATGTCGGCCGCGAGCACCTCGACGTCTCCGGCGAGTCGTTCACGCACGGCGATCTCGTCGAGCGCGGGCGGAAGGGCGTCTGGGTCGAGCCGCTGCTGCCGGGCAAGCATCCGCTCAACACGAAGGTGATGAAGGTGGAGCTCGTGCCGACGACGAACATCGTGCTGAACTGGGCGGCGCGCACTGAGGCGCACCACTACGACGAACGGCTGTCGTCGATCGTCGTGCGGTCGAAGGACGGCTTCTCGTTCAGCCTCGATGTGTCGCAGATCATCCACATCGGCATGCGGAACGCGCCGCGCGTGATCTCGCGCGTCGGCTCGATGCAGAACCTGGTCGACCACGTGCTGCAGCCGACGGTGGGCAACTACTTCCGCAATTCGGCGCAGCAGGTGACGGTGCTCGAGTTCCTGTCGGCGCGCTCGGGTCGCCAGCGGGAGGCGTTCGAGAACATCAAGCAGGCGATCGAGGCGTACGACGTCGAGTGCATCGACACGCTCATCGGCGACATCGCGCCGCCGGCCGAGCTGATGAAAACGCAGACCGACCGCAAGATTGCTGAGGAGCTGGAGCGCACCTACGAGGTCCAGCGTGAAGCGCAGATCAAGCGCCAGGCGCTCGAACGCGAGACGGCGGTCGCCAACATGCAGACGGAGGTCGTGCGCGCGGAGCAGATGGTGAAGATCGCGCAGCACAACGCGCTGGCCGTTGCCGAGCAGGCGCGCGGCGAGGGCAATGCGATCGAGCTGCGCGCGCAGGGTCAGGCGGCGTCGGTGCGGGTCACCGGCGAGGCTGAAGCGGCGGCGACGCGGGCCGTCGGCGCGGCGAAGGCCGATGCGTACAAAGCGGGCGTGGCCGCGGTGGGCGAGACGAGCTACGCCGCGATGCAGATCGCGACGATCCTCGGCGAGAACAACGTCAAGGTCGTGCCCGACATCGCCGTCAGCGGCGACGGCGCCGGCGGCATGGCCAACGTCATGTTGGCGAAGCTGGTGAGCGCTGCGAAGGAGAAAGCGTAGGTACGGGGGCCGGGGGGCTTGGGGACTGGGGGACTGCGGGCGGGTTCGCGATTTGCGACCGTCGTAGCCCCCTAGCCCCCTAGTCCCTTAGTCCCCGTTCCTGTCACTGAGCAGTCGTGTTTTTCGCGCCCCGCGATCGCCTCTGCTTCTCGACCATCGCCTGAACGTCGGCTGCGAGTTTCTTCGCGTCGTAGGCGATGCCGTCCTTGATCGTCCACTTGATCCCGCCCACACGTTCGACCTTGCCGGTCTTGTCGTTCAATCGGATCGTGCCGTTCGCGTACAGCACCTTGAAGTTCTGCAGCGGGTTCTGATCGACGATCACCATGTCCGCCAACATGCCTTCGCGCACGATGCCGAACTCGGGACTCTTGTGCATCGGCGCGCTCAGCGTCAGCGCGCCGTTCATCGTCGCCGACTGGATCACCTCGAGCGGATGGAAGCCCGCCTCCTGCAGCAGCTCGAACTCGTTGATGTAGCCGAAACCGTAGGTCTGATAGATGAACCCCGAGTCGGAGCCGGTGGTGACGCGGCCGCCCATCTTCTTGTAGTCGTTCATCAGCTTGAACCACACCTGATAGAAGTTGCGGAACGCGATTTCATCTTCCGTGGTCCAGTCGTACCAGTACGCGCCGTGGTTCTGGCGATCGGGGGTATAGAAATCCATCAGCGACGGCAGCGTGAACTTGTCGTGCCACTCGGCGGCGCGGAAGCGCATCACGTCGCGGCCGGCGGAGTAGATCGTCAGCGTCGGATCGAACGTCGTCCCCAGCTTCAGGTGTTCCTCGAGATACGCCTTCCATTCCGGACTGCCGGGCGGATGGATCTTGTCCCAAAGGCGCGCGACCTGGCCGAAGCGATCCTGCTCGTTGTTGTAGTTCTGCGTCACCGGGTACGGCTGGACGACGTAGTCCTTCAGCAGCGATTCGAAGTGGCCGTAGAAGTGTGTGACGGTGCCGAGGCCCATCCGCGCGGCCTTGATCGCGTTCACCTGCACGACGCCGGTTTGCTGCAGGTGCGCAGTCGTCCCCATGCCGAGCCTCTGGGCCTCCCGACAGTAGATCTCCATCAGTTCGGGCCACTCGGCGCCGAGCTTGACGCCGTCGATCCCGTTGTTATGCGCCCATTCGACCCACGCGTGCGCCTGCTCCGCCGTCTGCGGCACACCGTTGCCCCAGCCGCTGCCCGGACGCTGATAGTTCCAGATCCGCGGCGCCACGATCTCGTTGCGCGCGCTGCGCGCCTTTTCTTTCACTGCGAGCGCGTTGTCGGTCAGCGGGACGCCGCGCACCGTCGTGACGCCGTGCGCGAGCCACAGCTTGTATGGATATTCGGCGTCGGGATTCTTCGGCGCGCCTCCGGCATGCACGTGCAGATCCACGAAGCCTGGCATCACGTACATGCCGGTCGCGTCGATCTCGTAGTCGGCCCTCGGCTGCCGATTCGAACGCAGCGGCAGCCCCGGCGTGCCCGCGTTGCGAATCGCGGTGATGCGGTTCTGGTTGACGACGATGTCGACGGGACCGCGCGGCGGCCCGCCGGTGCCGTCGATGAGCATCGCGCCGCGGACGACCATCGTCGCGTACGGCCCGAAGCCCTCGCCGGCCGCGCGTGGCGGAGCCGGCGTCAGCGGATCGCGCTGCAGCGTCTGCTCGGCGAGCGGTTGGACGGGATTCTGCGCGCGAACCGCCGCGCCTAGGGCGGCGATCGCGAACGCTAGAATCAGAAAGGAGCGCGAAGGCTTTAGCCGAGCGAGCATGACGACCTCCAGCGCCGACATCTTACTCCCGCCGAACCGGCGCCGTTATGCTTGTCATCATGACGATTCCCGCGATAAAGCAGCGCGCGAGGGCGCGGGCCCTTGCGCGCCGAACCGTGGTTGCGGTGTTTGGTTCGGGACAAACTGCCGATCGGCGAGCCGCGGACGTGGGCCGGCTAATCGCGACGCTCGGTCACGATCTCCTCACCGGCGGCGGACGCGGCGTCATGGAAGCGACGAGCCGGGCGTTCTTCGAGACGTCGCCCCGGCGCGGCATCGTCGTCGGCATCGTGCCGGCAGCGGTCCACGGACTTCACCAGCTCGAGGCGCGGAGCGTCAGCGACGTCAACTACGAGCTGCCGTCGGGATACCCGAACGACTTCGTCGAGCTCGCGATTTACACGCACCTCCCAGCCAGCGGGCCCGACGGCACGCTCCGCTCGAGCCGCAATCACCTGAACGTGCTGTCGGCAGATGCGATCGTGGCGCTGCCGGGCGGCGAAGGCACCGAGTCCGAGATCTGGCTGGCGACGCAGTACGGCGTGCCGATTATCGCGTTCGGCGATCACCAGCCGTCGCCGCCGCACGGCATTCCTCTCGCCGCGACGCTCGACGAGGTTCGCGACTTCCTCGTGGAGGCTACAGCGCGCGGCTGATGTGTCCGCAAGCCGCAATCCGCAATTCACTCGGCCCGAAGGGCCGTCGTCGGATCGACGTGAGTGGCGCGCCAGGCGGGAATGCCGCACGCAAGCGTGGCGACGGCGAGCAGCGTCGCCACCACGGCCACGAACGTCGCCGGATCGGTGGCGGTAACGCCGAAGAGGAGCGACTGAATCCACCGCGACAGGGCGAGCGCGCCGGCGACGCCGATCACCGTTCCGACAACGGCCATCGAGAGGCCTTGCCGCACGACGAGGCCGAGCACGTGCCGCGCGTCGGCGCCGAGCGCCATGCGCACGCCGATCTCGTGCGTCCGCTCGGTCACGCCGTGGGCCACGACGCCGTAGAGGCCGACCGACGCAAGCGTCAGCGCGACGATCGCGAAGACGACGAAGATGATCATCGAGACGCGCTGGCGCGCGATCGACGCATCGAGCACCTGATCCATCGTCCGCGTCTGCGCGAGCGGAAGATCTTTGTCCAGGTCGCGGACGACCGATTCAATCTGGGCGACGAGCGACGCGGGATCGACGGCCGTGCGAATCACCATCGCGAGACCGCGCGCGGGTTCTTGGACCAGGGGCAGGTACGCCTGCAGCGGCGTTTCAGACGTAATCCCGTTCATCTTGACGTCGGAGACGACGCCGACGACTTCGCGCCATGGGGCGAAGTACGCGCCGGGCTTGGTCGGGTGATCGGGCGTCTCCGGCCATCCTTGCTTCAACCGCTTTCCGATCGGATCCTCGCCGGGCCAGAGCCGGCGCGCGAGCGTCTCGTTGATCGCGACCGTCTTCGGCGAATCGGGCGACTCCGTGGCGTCGAACAGACGGCCGCGGACGAGCCGTATCCCCATCGTCTCGAAATACCCGGTGCTGACGGGCGTGAACGCCGCGCTGGGCAGCTTCGCGCGCTCGGGAACCGGTTTGTCGGCCACGGTGAAGATCGAATTCCAGTTCGAGCCGTCGATCGGCAGCGACAAGGTGACTGCGGCATTCGACACGCCCGGCACCGCGCGGAGCCGCGAGAGGAGATCGCCGTAGAATGTGACGCGCCGCGCCGGCGTGTACCGTTCATCGGCGAGCTGGATCCGCGTCGTCAACAGATGTTCCGTCCGGATGCCGACGTCGACGTGCGTGAGCTGCCGCAGCGTGCGCATCATCAGCCCCGCGCCGGCGAGGAGCATGAGTGCCAGCGCCGTCTCAACGACGAGCAGCCCGCGCCGCAGCCGATGCGACCGCGCGGCAAATCCGGCGGCGCGGCCGCGGACGAGCGCGTGTTGCCCACCGACGCCGGAGGCCTGGAACGCCGGCAGCGCGCCGAACACGACGCCGCACGTCGCGGAGGCGACCAGCGCGAAGAGCAGCGCCGTGCCGTCCAGACGCACGTCGGTGATTCTCGGCGTGGCGTCGGGCGCCATCGTGATGAGCATTCGGAGCAGCCAGGACGCGACCGCAACGCCGAGTGCGCCGCCGGCGAGCGAGATGAGCGTGCTCTCGACGAGGAGCTGGTTCGCGAGGCGCAGGCGTCCGCCGCCGAGCGCCGCGCGCACGGCGAGCTCGTGCTGGCGGCTTGCGCCGCGCGCGATCAGCAGGTTGGCGACGTTGACGCACGCGATGAGCAGCAGGCAGCCGACCGCGCCGAGGAGCGTCAGCAGCGTAGGACGGATCGCGCTGACGAGCTGATCGGCGAGACGAGCGGTTCTCACGCGGACGCCGCTGTTGCTGTTCGGATACTCGTGTTCGAGCGCGGCGGCAATCGTCTTCAGCTCCTCGCCGGCGCTCTCGACGCTGAAGCCGGGGGCGAGCCGTCCGATCGCCGCGTACCCGTTGTGGTTGCCGCGATCCGTCAGGTTCGGCGTGCCGGACACCGGCCCCATCGAGACAAAGAGATCGTGCGGCCGCGGGAAGAAGAATCGCGGGAACTCGAACCCGTTCGGCATGACGCCGACGATCGTGTGCTGCACGCCGTCGAGGCGCATGTTCTGTCCGAGGACGCGTGGGTCCGCGCTGAGCTGCCCGCGCCAGAACGCGTCGGTGACGATCACCACGGGCGCGGCCCCCGGTGCATCGTCGGCGTCGGTGAACGCACGCCCGATCGCCGGTGCCACGCGCAAGGCCGCGAATGTGTTGCCGGTGACACGGCGCGCGCGCACGCGCTGCGGGCGATCACTGCCGGTGAGCGCCATGGCTTCGTCGCGCGACAGCGCGAGCGCGTCGAACGATTTCGCCCGCACGCGCCAGTCGAGGTAGTTTGGCCACGACACGGAGATGGAGTCGCCCTTCGGGTTGGTCTCGTTCGCGTACACCAGCCGATCGGGGTCCGGCAGCGGCAGCGGCTGCAGCAGAATGCCGTTCACCATCGAGAAGATCGCTGTGGACGCGCCGATGCCGAGCGCCAGCGTCGTCAACACGACGGCCGTGAACGACGGCGACTTCGCGTACGACCGCACCCCGTACCGCAGGTCCTGCAGGAAATTGTCGGTAGACATTCGGATGCTCCGTGCGCCGGTGGCGGCCGGCTCCGTTGATCGCTCGCGGCGCCAGGCGTATCGCGCCACCACCAGCAGCGCCTGGCGCCAGTACCAGAACGTGGAAAAGCCTCGCGCTCCTGTGGCGCCGGAGATTCCTCTGAAAGACGGCGAGCCTTTCAGCCGAGCGACCCTCCGCGCGTTCCACTCTTCGATCAGATCGCCGAGGATCGTGTCGCCGGGGACGCCACGCGGCAGCGCGCGGCGCAGCATCCACGTTGCGAGTCGCGGCGGATCGCCTGTTTTCACGACGTCGGCTCCTTCAGTACGTCCTCGAGCCCGCGCCACATCCGCCGCAGCGTGTCACGCGACGCGCGCAGCGCTCCGATCCCGGCCGGCGTGACGCTGTAGAGGCGGCGGGGGAGACCGCCGCGCTCCGGCGTGCCGGGCGTCGGCTTCCAGCGCAGAAGGTCTTTGTCTTCAAGGCGGTCGAGCGAGGTGTAGAGATGGCCGCGCGACACGGTGCGGCCCGCGCGCGTCTCGAGCTCGCGCGCAAGCTCTACGCCGTAGGCGTTCGCGTCCAGCCGGAGGATGGCCAGCAGCAGGAGCTGTTCGAATTCACCCAGGTAGGCCGGCGCCATGGTCTACTTTGTAGACTCTTGGACGGCGGACGCGAGCGAAAGGTTGCCCCCCTTCCTTACGACCTCGTCATTCGCGCCGCCTATAATCCGAGCGCCATGACGATCTACGACCGCACGCTCGCCCGATTCTCGCGCCGCGAGCTGATGAAACTCGCCTGGCTGCTCGGCGCGGCCGCTGTCGCTCCGCCGATCCTGTCGCGCCGCGCCCTCGCGAAGCCGATCTTCGATGCCTATCCGTTCAGCCTTGGCGTCGCGTCCGGCGATCCCGTGCCCGACGGCATCGTGCTCTGGACGCGGCTCGCCCCGAAGCCGCTCGAGAACGGCGGGATGCCGATGGTGCCCGTCGACGTCGGCTGGGAAATCGCGCGCGATCCGCGGTTCATGTCGATCGTGCAGAGCGGCACGTCGATCGCGCGGCCCGAGCTCGGCCACAGCGTGCACGTCGAGGTCGGCGGCCTCGAGCCCGGCCGCGAGTACTGGTATCGCTTCCACGCCGGCGACGAGACGAGCCAGATAGGCCGCGCGAACACGGCGCCGGCCGCGGGCGCGCCCGTCGATCGCTTCCGCTTCGCCGTCTGCGGCTGCAACCACTACGAGGACGGCTACTTCACCGCGTTCCGCCGCATGGCTGAGGAGCAGTTCGACTTCATCTTCCACACCGGCGACTACATCTACGAGGGGCGCTCGGACGGCGGCCGCCTGGATCGCCGGCTGCGCCGGCACAACGGCGACGAGCTCTTCACGCTCGT
>Ga0066903_100004788_pt1 | contig 11544 bp, 9 predicted proteins | sample PanSoiMetaGPlot1_FD_67491 | JGI IMG/M metagenome (GOLD analysis project Ga0066903, IMG submission 67491) | Tropical forest soil microbial communities from Panama analyzed to predict greenhouse gas emissions - Panama Soil - Plot 1 (version 2) | ecosystem: Environmental > Terrestrial > Soil >...
CTTCCTTGCCCTGCGCCACGGGGACGATCAGCACCGGCCGTTGCGCTCCCTCCAGCACCGAATCGACGATCGCGCGGCGCGCGCTCCCTCTCCATCGCGGAGGCTCCGGGGCGCCCAGGGCAATCAGATCATAGTCCCCCGATCTCGCCTCCTCGAGAATCTCGGCCGCCGAATCCCCCTGGCGCACCTTCATCTCCGCCGTCACGCCCATCAGCTTCAGGGTCAGGATGCCGCGAGCCAGGCGCTCGGTGGCCAGCTCCTTCAGGTATTCGCCGTTCTGCGCATCGGTTCCACCTCCTTGGGCCTCCATCACGTGCAGCAGCGTCGCCTCGGCGCTCGCCCGTCCCGCCAGCCTGCCCGCGAAGATAACGTCCGATCCGCCGGAGACGCCCGTCGCCATGCAGATGAGCACCTTGCGGAACGATCGGCGCGCCTCGGAGACGATCAGGAGAGGCGCGCGCAAGGTCGTCAGCAGCTTCTCACAGGTGGCTCCGATCGAGCGCCCGAGCCCCGGCTTTCCGCACGATCCCAGAACCACCATCTCGTAGGCGCCCCCTTCCAGCTCCTCGAGAATCCGATCGGCGGCGTTGCCGGCCCGCAGCCGCGTCTTCATGCTCGGGAATTCCGCCGAGTAGTCCTGGGTGGCGGAGGAGAGCACCGCGCGCGTGGCCGTCTCCTCGCTCGGCTTCTCGGCGACGCCCAGAACGTCCATCCGCGCGTGCATCTGCAAGCCGATGCGGGCCGCGAACTCCAGCGCGCTCTTCGACAGGTCCGATCCATCGAGACAGACGAGCAGCGAGCCTCCCTCGTGCGGGATGACGTGCAGGTTGCGGACGGCGACCTGCACCGGCGCGCCGGGCACCAGTCGCGGAACCTCGCCGGTCTCCGGCAGGGCATGCGCCATCAGCGTCGGCTCCGCCTGGCCGAACACCGGCTCGGGCGAGAGGATCGGCGTGCCCCGCAAGGCCGGGATTCCGATGCGCATGCGCAGCACCGGTCCCGCGTGCAGCGTCTCGAGAATCTTCCCGACCCCCAGCCCCTTGCCGTCGGCTGTCATGCCCCGCGGCCGCACGTCGATCTCCTCGGGCCGGATCAGCACTTTCACCTCCAGCGTTCCCTGCACCTGAGGGGCTTCCGCCGGCAGGCTCAGGATCGCCTCGCCCATGTGCAGGCGGCCGCTGCGAATCTCCCCGACCAGCAGGTTCGCCTCGCCGAGGAAGCGCGCCACCAGCTCGGTCTTGGGCCGCCGATAGAGCGCGGAGGGAGGCCCGACCTCCACTAGGTGCCCGCGCTCCAGGATTCCTATCCGATCCGCCAGCTCGAAAGCTTCCTCCTGATCGTGCGTCACCAGGATGGTCGTGACCCTCAGCTTGCGCTGGATCTCCTTGAGCGATTTCCTCAGCTGCGCGCGCGTGCGCACGTCCAGCGCGCCGAACGGCTCGTCCATCAGCAGCACCGAAGGCTGGTAGGCGAGCGCGCGTGCCACCGCCACGCGCTGCTGCTGCCCGCCGGACAGCCGGCTCGGCAGCCGGTCCGCCATCCCTTCCAGTCCGATCAGGGTGAGCAGCTCCTCGCGGCGCTTCAGCCGCTCCGACGGCCTGACCTTGTGGATGCGCATGCCGAACTCGATGTTCTGTCCGATGGTCATGTGCTGGAAGAGCGAGTAGTTCTGGAAGACGAACCCTACGCCGCGCTTTTGCGGCGGGAGGTGATCGACGCGCTCGCCCTGCAGCAGGACGCGCCCCTGGTCCGGGCGCGACAGCCCGGCGATGACGCGCAGCGCCGTGCTCTTGCCGCTTCCCGATCCGCCCAGCAGCACGAACAGCTCGCCGTCGGCCACCTCCAGTGACACCTCGTCCAGCGCCACGTGCGCTCCGAAGCGCTTGCTCACGTGATCCAGGACGATCGACATCAGGCCCCTTCCCCCGCCGGCTTGCCGGTGAAGCGGAGCAGGAACAGGAAGATCGAGAAGGAAAGGACGGCCAGCACCGCCGCCACCGCGTTGGCGGTCTCGATCTGGCCGGCCTCGAACTGCGCGAAGATGAACAGCGGCGCGGTCTGCGTCTTCAGGCGCAGGTTTCCCGAGACCATCGCCGTCGCGCCGAACTCGCCCAGCGAGTGGGCGAAGGTCAGCAGGGTGCCGCTGAACAGGCCCCCCTTCAGCGCCGGAAGCAACACGTGCACGAAGGTCCGGAAGCGTCCCGCGCCCATCGTGTAGGCCGCCTCCTCGTAGGTGACCTCCAGCTCGTCGAGCACCGGCTTCACGGCCCCGAGCATGTAAGGAAAGGTGACGAGGACGTGCGCGAGGAAGATGCCGAAGGGCGCGAAGATGGGCCGAAAGCCCATCGGCACCAGGTAGCGGCCCAGCAGGCCGATCGGCCCCCACAGCAGGATGAGCGAGGTGCCCATGACGACGGTGGGAATGGCCACCGGCAGGTTCACCAGGATGGTCAGAGGACCGCGCCCGACGAAGCGGTGCTTGGAGAGGACGTAGGCCGCGAAGGTCCCCACCAGGGCATTGGCCAGGCTGGTGCACACCGCGATCCAGAGCGACAGGCGCAGCGCGAACAGCGCCTCCGGCAGGAGGAGCGTTTCCCAGAACTTCCACCATCCGCCGCGGCCCGCGAAGACGAAGATGGCGACGATGGGAAGGATCAGGAGCGGCGTCAGGACCGCCCAGAGCAGCGCGATGGTCAGGTGATGGCCGAAGGTCTTGCGGCTGGGCTCGACAGGCGGATGGGCGTCGGTCATTTTCTCAGCTCTTTGAGCACCTCATCCTTCCAGATCTTCTCGTAGACCCGGGAGTCGGCGGCTTTCCATCCTCCCATCTCGTCGACGGTGAAGGTTTGAGACAGCTTCGGCAGGCCGGGATTGCCGGCGTCGAGCTCCGGCTTGACCGCCGAGCGAAACCCGAACTTGACGAAAATCCTCTGGGCGTCGTCGGAAAACAGGAAATCCCTGAAGGCCTCCACCAGCGGCCTCTCCTTGGGCCGGATGTTGCGATCGACCAGGACGAGAGGGTGCTGCGACAGGACGGTGAACGGAGGGACCACGATCTCCGTCTCGCTCTTCTTGCCCGACGGAATCACCCCCTGCTGCTCGTAGGTGATCAGGGCGTCTCCGAGCCCGTTCTCGAACTGCGTGCGGGCGCCCGCGGCCGAGGGCGACTGGCCCACCACGTTCTTCCAGATTCCGAGGAGCTGCTCCTTCCCCTTGCGCACGTCTTCGGGGTCGTCGCCCATCGGGTGCCCGCTGGCCGACACGAACTCCGCCAGGATCGACCATTTCGCCCCGCCGGAGGTGAGCGGATCGGGATGGATGATGCCGATGCCGGCCCGCGCGAGGTCGGCGTAGCTATGGATCTTCTTGGGATTTCCCTTGCGCACGAGCATGACGAAGGGAGTCTGGTTCACGATGCCGGAGGCCGGGAATTCGTGCCAGTCGGTGCTGACGGCGCCGGACTCCTTCAGCCGCAGCGCGTCGCCCTCGTGCGAGAGGATCGCCAGCACGGCCGGCGCCCCCATGACGATCTGGTTGGTGATCGTGCCCGATCCGGCGAACGAGGAAGTGAAGGCGACCGTCTCTCCATGCTGGTACTTCCAGCGCTGCGCGAACTCGGGGAAGATGCCCTGGTTCATCGCCTCGCCCAGGATGCTGAAGCCGTAAACGACGACCACCCGCTGGTGCGGCCGGGCATGCCTCGCCTCCTGGATGCGCGGCCACAGCAGGAACAATCCGAGACCAACCACCGCCAGAGCCATCACGATGGCACTCCGCCAGCGCTTCATTGCGGCCTCCCGATTTGTGATACGACGTGGAGCGTGCCGCCCCACCTTCTGGATGTTCCTGGCTGCGGGCAGCCAGGTCCCCGCATCCTACCGGCCCTTCGGCCACAGGGTCAAGAAAGCTCCTTCAGGACTTCCGCCAGGTGCTGCAGCCCGGCGGCCACGTTCTCGCTGCGCACGCCGAATCCGAGGCGGAAATGGCGCGGATATTCGAAGAAGCGCCCGGGAACGACAGAGGTGTGCCGCGCCCGCAGCCGGTCGTGCAGCGCATCGCTGCTTGTCGCGCGCGTCAGGCGCGGAAAGACGGTCATCGAGCGCGGCGGCACCACGCAGTCCAGAAAGTCCGCCTGCTCGCCCAGGAAGCGGTGCACCAGGCGCTCGTTGGGCTCGATCAGGCCGCGCGTGCGCGCCTCGAGGCGCGCCAGGTCCTGGAAGGCGGAGCGTCCCAGCATCTCGGTGGGAAACGGGCCGGTAACCCCCATCAGATCGTTCAACCGGCGCATCCTCTCCGCCCATCCGGGCCGGCACAGGATCCATCCGCAGCGCAGCCCCGAGAGGCCGTAGCTCTTGGTAAGGCTGCTGGTCGCCACGCACGCGGGACCCAGGTGCACGGCGGTGGGCGGCGCCTCCTCGAACAGGATGTCGCGATACACCTCGTCGACCAGCAGGACGGCGCCTGCCTCCTCGGCCAGCCCCGCGAGAGCGGCCAGCGCCTGCGGCTCGACCACGACACCGCTGGGGTTGTGCGGGCTGGTCAGCACGATCAGCTTGGTGCGCGGGGAGAGCAGCGCGCGGACCTCGTCCGGGTCGATCCGATAGCCGTTCTCGGGGCTGCGGGAGAAGCGCCGGATGGAGGCGCCCAGGTAGCCCGCCACGGCCAGCAGCGGCTCGTAGGTCGGACGCTCCACCAGCGCCTCGTCACCCGGCTCCAGGATGGCGGCGCAGGCGATGAAATTGGCGCCCGAGGTTCCCGCGGCCAGGACGACGCCGTCGGGATCACAGCCGTACTTCGCGGCGATCGCCTCCTTCAGCGGAGGATAGCCTTCGACATTGTCGCCGTTGGGGGAGAGCTTCTCGCTGGCTATGGGAAACTCGTCCGGGCCGCACGGCAGGATGCCGGAATTCGCGAGGTTGTAGCGGTCGCCCGCGTGCTGCTTGGCCCAGGTCATGTAGACGCTGTGCTTCATCTCACGCCCCTCCCGCGCCCCGCGCCCGGGCGCGCCGCCACACGAAGTAGATCGGCACCCCGGCCAGCATGATACCGGAGGCCGCCAGCGCATTTCTCGGATCCTCCACGAAGAGATTGAGCACGATGCCTAAGCCTGCGACGACGAACAGGATGGGCGTGATCGGATAGAGCGGGGTGGGGAAGGGACGGGGCGCCGCGGGCAGCCGGGAACGGAACACGATCAGCGCCACGCCGGCCAGGGCGAAGAAGATCCAGTCGGCGAAGACGGCGAATCCCAGGAGTCGATCGTAGGTCTTGGTCAGCGCGAAGACCGACGCCAGGATGCCCTGCAGGAGGATGGCCGCCGTCGGCGCCTTGAACCGCCGGCTCACGCGCGCCACCGTCTTGAAGAAGAGGCCGTCGGCCGCCATGGCGTAATAGACTCTCGGCGCGCTGAGCAGCGAGAGATTCATGAACCCGAAGGTCGAGGCGACGATGAGCAGGCTCATGGCCTGCGCGCCCGCCTCGCCGGCCAGGCGCTGGGCCACGTCGGCCGCCGGCGTGCGCGTGGCCGCCAGGGCCGGCGCCGAGAGGACGTGCAGGTAGGCGACGTTCGCCCCGACGTAGATGACGATCACGCAGAACACTCCGATCAGAATCGCCCGCGGCAGATTCCGGATCGGGTCTTTCACCTCCTCCGCGACGTAGTTCAGGCTCTGCCACCCGCCGTAGGCGAACATCGTCGGCACCATGCCCGCCAGGAACGCCGACAGCAATCCGAATCCCGCCAGACCCGGCGGGGCGATGGGATGCAGCTCGATGCCCGATTTTCCGGTCAGCGCGAAGGCGCCGAGGATCAGCGCCCCGATGGCGAGCACCTTTCCCATCGTGATTACGTTGATCAGTACGGCGCCCGGCTTGATGCCCAGCGCGTGGAAGGCGGAGAGCCCCAGCAGCGTGGCCACGGCGAGAGAGACCACCATCGCCTCGCCGCGCCCCAGCAGCCGCGCGACATACTGCGCGAAGGCCACGGCTACGGCCGCGGTGGCGCCCGACTGGATGATGAGCAGCAGCGACCAGCCGTGCAGGAACGCCACGGCGGGATGGAAGGCTTCCCGGAAGAAGGCGTACTGGCCGCCCACCTTGGGCAGAACGGTCGAAAGCTCGGCGAAGACGAAGGCGCCCGCCAGCGCCAGAAGGCCACCGGCGATCCACACGGTCAAAATCAGCGCCGAGGTGCCGACCTTCTGCGCCACCACGTAAGGGTTGATGAAGATCCCGGAGCCCACGATGCCGCTGATGACGATCATCACGGCATCGAAGAGCCCCAGCCGGCGGGCGAAGGGTGATTCGCCCGAGGGCGTGGGGATGGTTCCGGCGTCCTGAGGAAAGCCCAACGGGGTTCTCCGCGCGCCACAGGGCCGCGGCGAAGCGGCCCGCGCTGTCAGCCATGGAGCGGGAGCATCATAGGCGGGATGCAAGGCCGCCACAAGAACCTATAGAATAAGACGACCGACCTTCTGACCCTCGAGGAGCAGGAACGCCATGGATTCCGGGGATCTCGCCGTCTTCCCGGCCGGGGAGGCGCCTCCGAAGAAACTTCAAGCCCTCGCCGAGCAGGTCGTCTCCGACGGTGGGTTCCCGCTGGCTGCCTACCGCGAGCCGGTGGGGAAGAACTGGCAGCTCTTCGCCATCCTGCCGCTTGCCAAGGTCAAGCCGACGCCCTATCAGCGCGACATCTCGCGGGCGCATCTGGAGAAGCTGAGGAAAGTCATCGCCAAGCTCGATCGCTTCGTGGATCCGGTCGTGGCGATACGCGGCAGCGACGGAATGTACTGGACCCCCAACGGCAACCACCGGCGCACGGTGCTGGAGAAGATGAAGACCGCCACCATCCCGGTGATCCTCCTGGCGGAGAACGAGGTCGCCTATCAGATCCTGGCGCTCAACACCGAGAAGGTGCACAACCTCAAGGAGAAATCGCTGGAGGTGATCCGGATGTACCGGGGGCTTCTCGAGGAGGAAGGAAGAAAACACGAAGACTCTTTCGCCTTCCAGTTCGAGGAGGCCTATTATGCGACTCTCGGACTTCTTTACGAGGAGCATCCGCGCTTCGCGGGCGGGGCCTTCGGCTCCATCCTGCGGCGGGTGGACAAATTCATCAAGGAGCCGCTGAAGGACGCCTTCGAGGAGCGCCGTCGGCGGGCGGCGCTGGTGGAGAAGGCCAGCGGGATCCTGGACAGGCAGGTGGAGAAGGTGAAGCGGCGCGGCATACGGCACCCGTTCGTGAAGAACTTCGTCCTGGCGCGGTGCAATCCGCTGACGCGGGCCCGCAAGACGATGCCTTCGTTCGACACCGCGCTCAAGCGCCTGATCGAGAATCTGGAGAGCTTCGACGCGGCCGCGGTGCGCTACGACGAGGTGGCCCGGGCCGGAGTCATGGTGGCCGCGGCGGCCACCTCCTCATCCTGAGCCCTGGCGCACCCGGTGTCGGCAGCGCGCGAAGGAGAGCGGTTGGAAGAGAAGATCGACAAGCTCAGCCGATCTCGCGACCCGATGAACAGGCGGGTTCTCCGAGCGGACACGACCGAGGCGAAGGAATCATGAAATACCGCCAGCCCGGGTATCACGACGCCGATTACAAGCAGGAGCGCGAGAAGCGCGAGAAGAGAGGGCCGCGCGGACCGCGCGACATCACGACCCGCGAGGCGACGGCGGTGGTGCGCTGCTTCAATTGCGGCCATCAGACTTCGCCAATGGATGAGATCGCGCTCGATTCGACCTGCGCCAAGTGCGGGGACGACCTTCATATCTGCAGGAACTGTCTTCATTTCGATCCCTCGGCCCGATGGGAATGCCGCCAGAGCCTTCCCGCTCCGGTTCGGTCCAAGAACACGCGCAACGATTGCGCCCAGTTCACGCCGCAGACGGTCCTGGATGCCACGGGCCGTCGCGCCGCCGCGCCCGCCGGCCCCCTGGACCCGCGGGCCGCTTTCGAGGCTTTGTTCAAGAAGAAGTAAGCGGTCAATCCAGGAGTTCGTCCACCCATCCCCCCAACCCCATTTCTACCGCCCGCTCCGTCTGTCCGCGGGGCGGGTGCAAGGAGGACCCTCATGGGCAACATGGAAACCATCCGACCGACCGAGAAGCATCAGAAGCTCAAGGCGCTCGAAGGAACCTGGGTCAGCGAAGAGAAGATCCATCCTTCGCCGATGGACCCGAAAGGTGGACCCGCCCGGGGCCGCACCCAGTCGCGAATCGACATGGACGGCTTCTATCTGGTGAGCGATTACGTGCAGGAGAGAGACGGCAAGACCTGCTACAAGGGGCACGGTGTCATCGGGTACGATCCGAAGACCAACACCTACAACATGCACTGGTTCGACACGATGGGCTTTCCCGCGGGAGAGCCGGCCAAGGGGACCTGGGAAGGGAACCGGCTGACGTTCCAGAAGCTGACGCCGATGGGGCACGGGAAGTACACCTACGACTTCGTCGGTGACGATCGGTACAACTTCAAGCTGGAGAACTCGCCGGACGGCAAGAGCTGGTCGACCTTCCTGGAGGGGACGTACACGAAGAAATAGACCCAAGAATAAGAAAGCCCGCGGGGCTCTGCTGCCCGCGGGCTTTCCTGTTGGGAGGAGGAGGAATCAGTCCTGGCCTTTGGAGGCGTCCTTGACCTGCTGGGTGTGCTGGTCGGTGCTCTTGCCCATGGCCTTGAGGTCGGGAAGATTGCCGGATCGCACCGCGTCACCGGCAGCTTTGTCGCCGTGATCGGGGACACCCTGGCTGGAGCCGGGTTTCAGGGCCTGCTGCGCGGCGGGCAGGGCCGCCTTCCAGGCCTTTCCCGAGAGCAGCAGGACGATGAGCAGCACCACGAGCACCATCAGAATTCCGAACGGCCCCAGCTTCTTCATACAGGGAATCTAAGTCCCGCCTCGCCATCGAGCAAGCTACAAGATTGAAATCACCTCGGTTTGGCTTTCCTCAACCGGCGATTCGACCTGCTCTTAATCAGACGGTCTCCGTGGTTTGTGCCGGCCCTTTCGGCAACACTCTCTTTCGACCACCCAGGAAAACCGCGCTGGGCCCTGAGAGTCACTTAGCAGTACCAATTTGACGAGAGCAATGAATTTGGCGGCGACGGGCGCGGTCCTTCGAGCGGCCGTTGAAGGGCGAGCGGGTGCCATCCGCTGAGCGCGAGCCCGGAAGCCGGCAGCGGCGCGCCTACAAAGATGCCGGCGCGCCGCGTAGCGAGAAGGAGCCACCCCGCAATACGCTTGAATTGTTGCGTAGCGAGGAGAAGCTACCCCGGAGCCGCTCCATTCTGCAGGCTCAATAAGGGTCTTGTTTCTGTTATGGGGTTCTCAGGACGAGCATGCGGATTTCCGACATCTCCTGCATGGCGAAGCGGACTCCTTCGCGTCCCGAGCCGCTTCCCTTCACGCCGCCGTAGGGCATGGCGTCCGAGCGCCACGACGGGACATCGCCGACGATGACGCCGCCCACCTGCAGGACCTCCCACGCACGCTGCGTCCGGTAGAGGTCGCGCGTGAAGATGCCCGCCTGCAGGCCGTAGACGCTGGCGTTGACCTCGTCCAGCGCCTCATCGAAGTCGAGAAAGCGCGAGAGGATCGCCACCGGCCCGAAGGCCTCGCGCGCGCACAGCGGCTCGTCCTTGGGAACGTCCTCCAGCAGCGTCGGCTCCATCATGGCGCCCACGCGCTTGCCGCCACACAGAAGCTTGGCGCCGCGCTGGACGGCCGCCTCGAGCCATTCCTCCAGCCGCTTCGCCGCCTCCTCGTTGATGAGCGGCCCGATGAAGGTCTCCTCGTTCGACGGATTGCCCGCCTTGAGCCGGCGCGTCGCCTCGATCAGGCGCTCGCGGAAGCGCCGGTAGACCAGGTCGTGCGCGAGGATGCGCTGGACGCTGATGCAGCTCTGCCCCGACTGGTAGAACGCGCCCGTGATGATGCGCGGCACCGCGTCGTCGAGATCGGCATCCTGATCGACGATGACCGCCGCGTTCCCCCCCAGCTCCAGCACGACCCGCTTGCGTCCCGCGCGCCGCTTCAAATCCCATCCCACCTCGGGCGAGCCGGTGAAGCTCAGCAGCTTGATGCGCTCGTCCTCCACCAGCGCGCGCGAATCCTCCGCGCTGCAGGGAAGGATCGAGAACGCTCCGTCCGGCAGCGAGGTCTCCGCCAGCACCTCGCCGATCGTCAGGGCGCTGAGCGGCGTGGCGCTGGCCGGCTTGAGAACGAACGGGCAGCCCATGGCCAGCGCCGGCGCGATCTTGTGCGCCACCAGGTTGAGCGGGAAGTTGAACGGTGTGATGAAGCCGCAGGCGCCCAGCGGCATGCGCTTCCACATCCCCGAATAGCCGCGCGCCCGCGGGGTGGAGTCGAGCGGGACCACCTCGCCGTAGTTGCGGACGGCCTCCTCCGAGGCGATGCGGAAGGTGTCGAGCATGCGCGACACCTCGCCGCGCGCGTCGCGGATCGGCTTGCCCGCCTCGACGCACAGCAGCTTGGCCAGCTCCTCGCGGCGCTGCCCCAGGCGCGCGACGCAATGCTTGAGAATCGCCTGGCGCTCGTAGGAAGGCAGCCGGCGGGTGGCTTTCTCCGCCGCGACCGCCGCGCCGATGGCCTGGTCCAGCGCCTGTGCGTCGGCCAGCGCCGCCCGCGCGGCGACCTCGCCGCTGAACTTGTCGCGCACCTCCAGCGCGGCGTTCGGGGATTCGGCTCGATTCGCGAGGTAGTAGGGATACGCTTTCACGGGTGCGGATTGTAGCAGAGGACCTGTGCTAGGCTACCCCCGCTTTCGATCGATTTCTCTCTCGCGGAGTCCCGCGCCACGAAAAAACGAATGCCGCTGCACACCCGGATCTTCTACGGCCTCGTGGCGGGAACGCTGCTGGGCATCGCGGCGAATCTGCTGTGGGGCGACGCGCCGGCTCTGCAGGCCTTCATCGCCAACGTCTCCTATCCCATCGGCCAGATCTTCCTGCGCCTGATCTTCATGGTCGTGATTCCCCTCGTGGTGAGCGCGCTCGTCCTGGGGGTGGCCGAGCTGGGGGACATGCGGGCGCTGGGGCGTGTGGGCCTCAAGACGCTCGGCTTCACCGTCGTCCTGAGCGCGATTTCGGTGCTGATCGGGATTCTCCTCGCCAACGCCATCCGTCCCGGGGCGGGATTGTCGGAGACCTCGCGCGCCGCGCTCAGCGAGATCGGGGGCGAGCAGCGCGGCAGCCTCGGCGCGCCGCCCGAGCCCAAGAAAGGGCTGCAGATCCTCCTCGATCTCATCCCGCAGAACCCGGTGGAGGCGATGGTCAACGCCTTCCGCGGCGACATCCTGGCGGTGATGGTCTTCGCGCTCTTCCTGGGCATCGCCCTCACGCGCGTCGAGCAGAGACTGGCGGAGCCGCTGCTGGTCTGGCTGCAGGCGTTGTTCGAAGCTTCTATGAAGATCATCTCCATGGCGATGGAGCTGGCCCCGTATGGCGTGGCGGCGCTGCTCTTCACGCTGATGGCGCGCTCCGGCCTCGACGTGCTGGGCAAACTCGCGATGTATGTGGCGACGGTGCTG
>Ga0066903_100004789_pt1 | contig 11544 bp, 18 predicted proteins | sample PanSoiMetaGPlot1_FD_67491 | JGI IMG/M metagenome (GOLD analysis project Ga0066903, IMG submission 67491) | Tropical forest soil microbial communities from Panama analyzed to predict greenhouse gas emissions - Panama Soil - Plot 1 (version 2) | ecosystem: Environmental > Terrestrial > Soil >...
CGGGGTCCTTCCCATCGACCGCGTCCACTTCTCATAGGCCGTGGGCAGCGCGTCGTTCCAGCGGTGGTACTGCCGATCGACAGCGAAGCGCCTGCCGACGAGCTTCTCGGCATGCGCAATGGATTTGTACGGCGTGTTGTAGGTGTGGTTCGGCTCGGCATGCACGCCCCAGTGACACGAACTGAGAAATGGCGTTACCGAATCACTCTGCGCGTCGGCGGCGCGAGATCCGAGGAGGGGAACTTGGCTTCCGATGATTCCGGCGCCGGTCAGCGCCACCCGCTTCACGAATTCACGTCGTTCCACATTGATCGCCCCCTTATGGCTGATCTTTCATTGCGTCCATCAGCCGTTCGCGCATGGCGACAGCATCAAATGGAAGCGCGAGGAGGAATCTCAGGGAAGGTGGTGAAGCCAGCTGACCCTAGCATCGGCATCCGAGGGAGGCAAGCTTCCTGGTGACCGGCCCCAGGGTTCGTTCTCACAGGGAGCCGAAGTGGCCCGCGTACGTGGCGATGATCAGGAGCAGACCCGCGACCGCGAGCGCCGCGCCGGCGACGATCGTTCGTCGCGTGGAGGACTTGAACAATCGGATCTGTGCGGATACGAGCCAGATTCCCGCGAACAAGATCAACAGGAATCCGATCTCGGCCAGGATTCGGCCCGTATGCCTCGTCATCGCGATGGGCGGGATCATGGGAAGTCCTATCGGGACCTCTGGAGGGGCGGATCGATCACAGCGTCGGGCATGCCGGCTCCTCCTTACCCGGAGCCATCATGCCCAAACGTGGCGCCGGTTCGGTGAATCGCCACGCGGGTAGGCTGGCGGTGTGGCCGATTCGACCTACACCATGAGAGCGCTCGACGAGTCGACGTGGCCGGCGTTCGCCGCGTTGGTGCAGCGCAACAACGGCGTCTTCGGGGGATGCTGGTGCATCGGCTTCCACGAGGAGGGCGGAGACAGGAAGGCGACGGCAGCGAGCAACCGCAGGCGAAAGCTCGCTCGCGTTCGAGCGGGGACGACGCACGCGGCGCTCGTCTTCGACGGTGATGACTGCGTCGGCTGGTGCCAGTTCGGCGCGCCGGACGAGCTGCCGCGGATCAAGAGCCGAGCAGCCTACGAGAAGGGTCGCACCACAACGCCGGACTGGCGGATCGCATGCTGCTTCGTGGGGAAGGGACACCGGCGTCAGGGCGTCGCCACCGCGGCCCTGGCCGGTGCCCTCGAACTCATCGCCGGCCTGGGCGGGGGAGAGGTCGAGGGCTACCCGGAGGACGCCGAATCAGTGCCCGCCGGCTTCCTCTTCAACGGTGCACTGTCGACCTACGAACAGCAGGGGTTCAAGCGTCAACGCATGATCGGCAAGCATCGCTGGGTCATGACCAAGCGGGTTCGGTCCTCATCCAGGAAACGCACCTAAGCGTCCTGCCTGTGCCGCAGCATCATACGGCTCGGGTCCGGGTGGCGTACCAGCCGGCCGCGAAGAGGGCTACTGCGATCCCAAGCAGGACGACGAGGAAGATGGCTTGCAGCGGCCAATACTGACCTGCCGGGTGATAGAGGACCCCGTTGCCCGATTTGATTCCCCAGCCTCCACCGGAGCTGGCGATGTGTGACGGAGAAGTCGTCAGCTTCGTGGGAGTGAAGTTCCGCACCGCCAAGCCCGAGGCGAAGATCAGTGGGAGAAAGGCGACCCAGGCGGCGACGACAGCTGGGAGCGTCCGGCGCAGCCAGGCCCCGATGGCGACGGCGAGTGCGAACGCGAGCACGATCTCGCCGGCGAGAGCCAGATTGCTCGAGTAGAACCACACCCAGCGCGAGCTGGTCAGGCCGCCCTGCGTGAGCGGATGTTGCAGCCGGCCGTTGGCGATCCCCGCGATCAGCCCGACGGCGGCAAGCGCGGCACCCACGACGACGACCTTCGTCACGTACCAGCGTCGGCGAGTGCTCGACTGGGTCCACGACACGAGCTGGGTTCGCTGCTCGATCTCCCGGGCGACGAGAGGGGCACCGATCAGCGCTCCGATGACGGCCAGCGCAAGCGGCACGCCTTCTTCGAAGGCGGGAATCGCGAAGTTGTACGTCGTGGCGAAGGCCGACTGAAAGCCGTTTGGATACCGCTGCAAGAGGAAGTGGCAGCTGGCGTGAACGGTTGAGGTACCTCGCTGACCCGGGAGCGGGCAGTCCGATGCCCGTAGAGCCCTGAGCCACGCGTCGTAACTCGTGATCCACTGGTTGGCGCGAACCCCTACCCATGCCGCAAGCCCGCACAGGGCGGCGAGAAACAGGACCGTCCAGATCAACTGCCCCCGGTGCTGCCGCCACATCAAGCACTTCACGTGAGAACCTCCTGCCCGCTCCGGTCATCCTCTTCCAGGTAACCGAGCACCAGCTCGTCGAAGGTCGGAGGCGCTTCTTCCATGCCCGGTCCGGGACTGACCGGCGATCCGCACAGCGTGAGCGCAGTCGTTCGTCCTGCCACGCTGCGGAAGCTGATGACGGGCCAATCGCGCGCCGGCGTCCAGTCGTTCGGTCCCGAGAGGATTCGGTGCGCCTGTCGCAACTCGTCGATGTCTCCGGCCAAACGGACTCGTCCCTTGCGAAGAAGGATGAGGAAGTCGCAGATGCGCTCGAGCTCCGCCACGACGTGTGAGGAGAACAGCACCGCGGTGCCGGACTCGGCGCAGAACTCGAACATCGAGCCGAGGAACTCCCGTCGGGCCAGCGGATCGAGGTTGGAAAGGGGCTCATCCAGCAGGAGCAAGTCCGGTCGCTTGGCCAGGACGAGGGTGAGCGCTACCTGCGCACGTTGGCCCCCGGACAAAGTCGCGATGCGTGCCCGCTTGGGGATGTCCAGCTGGGTGATGCGACCCTCGGCAAGGGCAGTGTCGAAACGAGGATTGAGGCAGCGTCCGATCTCCAGCACATCGTCGACCCGCATCCGGGGCCACAGTGGCGCATCCTGTGCCACGAACCCGATCCGGTCCAGGCGCTTCGTCGGCGAGGCGCCGATCACCTCGACGGTCCCCGTTGTCGCGGGGAGGAGTCCGGCCGCCATGTGAAGCAGGGTCGTCTTGCCGGCGCCGTTCGGACCGACGAGGGCCACGATCCGGCCGGGCGGGACCTCGACGGTGGCGTCCCGCAATCCCCACGTGCGCCGGCCGTACCTGTGGCCCAGTCTCTCGGTGCGAAAGGCGTCGATCATGCGAAGCTTCCCGCACCCATGTCTGTCGGGTCTTCGTCGGCAGCTTCATCAAGCGCCACAGACACCAGAGCACGAATCTGCTCCGACGACAGTCCCGAACCGCGTGCTTTTGCGACCCAACGCAGCAGCGATCGCCTCAACGAGGCAGGAGCCGCGACGGAGACGGTTGGGGGCGATGCCGCCACGAACGTTCCGACCCCTTGCCGACGGACGATGAGACCTTCATGCTCGAGCTCGTCGTACGCCTTCACCACCGTGTTCGGGTTGATGGACAGAGAGTCCACGACATCCTTCACCGTTGGCAGGCGCTCGCCCGGCTGAAGGCGACCGAGCATCACCTCGCGGTGCACCTGCTGCACGAGCTGTCGGTAGATCGGGACACCGGACCCGGCGTCGAGCCGGAACATCTTGCCTCCTTTGGATAAATGGTCTACCAGGAGACTAGATGACTGAGGGACACGCTGTCAAGACGCGTGGCCGCCGCAGAGGGGCGTCGAGCGTGAGGAGGCCTTGGCCAGGCGATAGGTTGCCAGCCCCGTCGCGCTCCGATCGATTCGTTACTTTGCGGTTTCCAACGTTCGAGTGGAGGATGCCCGTGCACCCGCAGCCGGCATCCGAAGGGGGGCGTCATGGCACACCCGAACGAGGATCTCGTTCGCCGCGGCTACGCGGCGTTCGCGACCGGCGACATGGCCACGCTGGACGGCCTGTTCGCCGACGACATCGCGTGGCACGCGAGCGGCCGCGGCATCGTCAGCGGCGACTTCGAAGGCAAGGAGGCGGTGTTCGCGTACTTCGGCCGCCTCGGACAGGAGACCGGCGGGACCTTCCGCATCGAGATCCACGACGTGCTGGCCAACGACGAGCACGCCGTGGCGCTCACGACCGCCAGCGCGAAGCGCCAAGGCAAGTCGCTGGAGAATGCGAAGGGGGTCCAGATCTTCCACATTCGCGACGGCAAGGTGACCGAGTCCTGGTTCCACTCGGGTGACCAGTACTCGGACGACGAGTTCTTCAGCTAGTCCTCGGCTCGCGAAACCGAGGGCACCCTCCCGGGCGACGATGTCCCGTGGAAAGAGGGGCTAGTTCTCAGCCGCGCTCTTGACGTTCTGCGCCTGCGGACCCTTGGCTCCGTCCACCACCTGGAACTCCACCCGCTGGCCCTCCTGGAGGTTCCGTCTTCCGGGGTCGCCCTCCACGATGGCACTGAAATGGACGAAGACGTCCGGTCCGCCCTCTTGCTCGATGAACCCGAATCCCTTGTCCGGGTTGAACCACTTCACGGTCCCAGTCGCCATTGCTGACTGCCTTTCTCTCTATCAGGGTTGGTCTACGTTCTGGTTGTTTCGTCTGAGAGGTCGACGACCTCTTCGGACTCCGAGGAATCGGTGGGAACGGTCTGGTCCTCGGCCTCCTCGGCCGGAGCTCCATCCGGGAAACCGTCTTCCGAGGAAACCGACTCGCCGTTTCGGCGCTCTCGCCGAGCGATCCTGCGCTCCTCGCGCGCAGCCGCCTTGCGGGCCTTGACGGCGTCTCGCTGACGCTTTCCGTAGCTGTCAGGCACTCGGGTTCATCCGATCGGACGCCTGACTCAGCAGCGGCCCTCTGGTCGGGGTGAGCTGGGCCTGCCCCCAGCTGGCTTCGTGCACGGAGCAACGGCTGGATCCGTTGTAGATCGACAGCTGCGTGGTGCAGTCCTGCGCCTCACAGATCCGGCCGGCCTCGTGCCGAACGGCGGCCTTTCCCCCGTGACTCATGGGTTCGAGACGGCGGGTCACCGGCTTCCCGATGGGATCGGCATGTGTCTCCTCTCTGCCGGGATTCGTGTGAGGAGAGACAGCATGTCTGAACTCGCCCGAATCGTGAAATCAGAGAGCCACTCTACCTTGTCCCGGGTCCGGGCATCCAGCTGAGGATTTCTCCCACCGCGCCTCATCGAGCCAGCACGGCCCTCGAACCGACGACGAGCCCCAGGATCAGCGCGTAATGGCAGGCGCTCGCGCCGATCACCATCGAGTGCCAGATCTCGTGATAGCCGAACACGCGCGGCGAGGGATCGGGCGACTGCCGCTGCAGGATGACGGCGCCGGCGGTGTACAGCAGGCCGCCGGCAACCATCAAGAACAGTCCCGCTCCCGACAGCCCTTCGAGCACGAGCCGCGTGGTGAGAAGCGCCAGCCACCCGAGCCCTATGTACAAGACCGCGGTCGTCACTCGAAAGCCGTCGACCCGTGCAACCTTCAGAGCGATTCCGGTGATCGCGCCGATCCAGACGACGCCGAGGACGACGTAGGACCAGGGGGCGGGCAACACGAGCAGGCTGAACGGCGTGTAGGTGCCGGCGATCAGCAGAAAGATCATGGAATGGTCGAGACGCCTCATCACGCGGCGCCCTCGCGCGGTCCAGTTCCGACGGTGATAGAGGGCGCTGGTCCCGAACAGCGCCGCGAGGCTGACGGCATACACGATTGCCGACCCGCGGGCCGTCGACCCTCTCGCCGCGGCCACCAGCGCCGCCCCGGCAGGAATCGCGACGAAGAATGCCACCTGGTGGAATCGCCCTCGAAGCAGCGGCTTCGGCAGCAGGGGCTGGTCGTGCTCGGTCGCCTGTCCCTCGGTCGTTCCATCGGAGGGAGGCAACGCGGAGGTTGAATCGTGGGCGTTGGCGGGTCCGTTCACGGCCGGATTCTATGCCGTGGCCGACCCCGACCATGACCGGCCTAGGATCGAGCCGTGTCCGGCAGGGTCGTTCTCCTCCACGGGACCTCGAGTTCCGGTAAGACGACCGTTGCTCATGCCGTGCAACGAATGTCCGAAGACCCGTGGATCTACGTCGGTATCGACACGTTCTGGAACGCGATCGACGGCAGGTGGATGGAGCACGGTCCCTACGCCGGCGACGGCTTCCAGTGGACCGAGGACGCGAGCATCGTTGCCGGTCCCGTTGGGCAGCGATTGGCGGCGGGAATGCGGGGAGCCGTCGCTGCGGTCGCTCGCGCGAACAACGATGTGATCGCCGATGACGTGTTCGTCGACCCAAACTGGCTGGTCGAGTGGCGGGCGGCTCTTTCCGGCATCGATTGGCGGCTCGTCGGCGTTCTGGCTCCTCTTGCCGTCTTGCACGAGCGCGAGAACGCGAGGGGCAACCGAATCGCCGGCGAGGCGGCGGCTCAGATCGGCGTGATTCATCGCGGAATCGTCTACGACCTCACGGTTGACACGTCCGTTCAGTCCCCCGAGGAGTGTGCTGCCGCGGTCCTCTCGGCATTCGCAGACTGAGTCGAGCACGTTCTTCGACCGTCTGGAGGACCCAGGTGGAGGGACCGCTTCTCCGTCAGCTTGCCCCCCGAGCCGTCTCGATCATGACTAAGGCGAGCATCACAAAAGGAAGGAGCACGGTCACCGTGATCACGAGCGTGTCCCGTGCCAGCGTCGGATGCTCGCGCTTCACGCGATCCCGGTAAGCGGGATCGCGGAGGCGCCGAAGCGACTCACCTCGCTCGCCTCGTCTCAGCGCCGCGATGCCGAAGAGGGTCACAACCAGAGCGTTCGACGCGATACCGATCGCGAGTACCGCGGCGACCCATCGTCCGTGGAGCAGGAAGCCCAAGCCGATGAAGCCGGCGGCGAGCGCCACGATCAGGAACTCGACCGTCGAGAATGTTTGACCGTTCAGCTGATTGTGCTCGCGGATGCGACGGATCACCTCCCGAGCATCCCGGTCGGACGGGGGCCGGTCAACGCGCGATGTGGCAGCGGTAGGAAGGAATCGAACAGGTCACCGCAGTTTGACCATCCCGATCACGCGACCCGACGAATTGATCGCCTGGACCTTGGAAAATGGTGTCGTCTGCGCGCCTGGCTCCTTCGGCTCGGGCGCGGACCGGATGAGCAACCACAGACCCTTGTGGACAGGCGGTGTGAGCACTTCGCCGCTTCGCAGGGTCACCTTGATCGTCACGCCGTGAGGCAGGGTCTTTCCCCCGAGGGTCCAGTACAGGACGCCGTATCCTCCGTGGCCACCCGAGCCGCTCGTCAGCAGGTAGATCCCGCCCTCGCAACCCCCCCCGCCACCGGCTCCGCCCTCGAAGATCAGGGAGCGGGATTGGACCTCGCACGTAGTCGCCCTGAAGGTCACCAGATCGAAGCCGCGGGGCCATTCCAGGGACAGATATTGCGTCGTGGAAGCCACCACCCGCGGGGCCGCCCACGGATGGGAGTACTTGGGCGGACATGGACTCGATGGACCGGAAGGCTTCCCATCGAAATAGACTTTTCCCGACGTGGCGTCGACGCGCACGACCCAGTTCCGGAGCTCGCACGTCATTGCGGGGGCGGGCAGCGTCGGCACTCCCGAATAGGTGATGACCCACGCGCGGACGGACGTGGCCTCGGAGACCTTCGCCGAGCCGAGCGTCGCCGTGACCGTTCCGGCCACCTTCGGAGCGTCGCCGCTCGTGGCGGCTGCCTGGATCGCCGCCTTGCACGTCAGGAGCCCCGATTCATTCGAGGAGAGACATTGCGCTCCGGCAACTTGCTGGGGGGTCGGGGCGGCCGCCGGACCGATCGGGAAGGCTTTGTGCCCGCCCGTGAACGCCCAGGTGATCGCCACGATGCCCGTCGCGGCTACCGCGAGTGCGGCGATCACCGCTGGGGTCCGGCGGCGCTCCGCGGGGAGCGCCCCGGGCTCCCGGGTCGCGACATCACTCCAATCGAGCGTGGTCGGGATGGTGTCGGCGTCGCGCAGCGTGTCCTCGATCCGGTTCATCTTGGGTCCTCCATGAGTTCTCGCATGCGTCGGCGTGCTCGGACGAGGTGCACCGTCACCGCGGCGGACGTCGAGCCGGTCAGGCGGGCTACCTCACTCACCTCGTAGCCCAGGTAGTGGTGGAGCACCAGCGAGCCGCGTTGCTTCGGCGAAAGGTGCGCAAGTGCGCGCCCGAGATCGACGGCGGGGTCGGGGAGCTCGTAGCCCGCGGCCGGCAGGTCGGGGACGAGGTTCGCACGGCGCTTCAACTCGGCGGCAGCCAGTCGAAAGGCGACCTTCGTGATCCATCGCTCTGGGGTCTGCAACTGGTCGCCTCGCCGGAGAGCCTGCGCGAATGCCTCGGCAAGGGCATCCTGCGCCACCTCGCGGCTCCCCGAATACAGAAGAAGAGCCCGCTCCAACCGGGGACCGGATTCCCGGAACACGTCCTCAATCGGTCCGGCATCCGTCGCCCGGATCGTGGCGTCCACACTGAGATAGGGGCTGTTTCCGGCCCGTTCACTAACACGGCCGCGCGATTCCACGAGGCTCTGAGCCTAGCCCCCGGCGGTCCCCGCCGATAGCCTCCGCGCGGGCCATGGCGGCCCGCTCAGAGCTCGGCGATCCGCTCGATCGGGAACGGAGTCCGCGCGAGCGGCTGGACGGCGAGCCTGAACAACATCAGAGGATTGTCGTCTCCCGCGGTGCGATTCAGTCGGAGTTCGTCGCAGCCGCGGCAGCGGTGAACCAGGACCCATTCACCGTCGCCTCGGACGCTGACCGCGATGGGCTCCATCAACGAGCCACACTCGGCGTCGCGGTCGCCCGGCACGTCGTCGTCCAGGTGCCTGCTCCATAGGCAGTTCGGGCAATGGTTGCGGTGGGCCGTCCCCGGGGCGCGCGTGGAGACGTCCAGGCGGCAATTGCCGCACCGGAACGAGAGCGGTTCGTTGCGCCGCGAGCCGCGGCGTTGGTCGCGAGACACCTGGAACCTCCACGGGCGATCACTGGAATGCAGACCGTCGCGCCCGCGGTGTTCCCGGTGGGTTTCAGGGAGAAAGAACCAGCCTGGATCGGGGGCGCGACCGAGTGATCACCGAGGCAGCGTTCGTCATCGGTCACCTCCTTCGGTCGAGCCGGCCCCTCCGGCAACGTTTCACAACAGTAGCATCACCGAGGCCGGCTTGCCGTTCGTTGCCCGATGGCCCGGGAGAGTCTCGCCGGGTGGATTGATCAGGTGCCCGCTGAGTCCCCCTTTGAGGATCAGAGGATCAGTTGATGTCGAACTCGTTGCCCTCCGGATCCTGCATCCCGACCGCGTAGTGGTCGAGTCCTTCCTGGTACATGACGACCGTGATCGTGGCGCCGAGGGCAGCCAGCCGATTCGCCTCGGCGTCGACTCGCTCCCGGCGAGCCTCGAAGGGGTCCGCGTGCTCACCGCTGGCGCGGATGTCGAGATGGAGCCGGTTCTTTACCGTCTTCGCGTCCGAGACCACCTGAAACCAGATGGGCGGCCCCTCTGCGTCCGGATCACTGATCCGATCCGAACCCGCGCTCAGATCCTCCTCGGGGACCCCGAGGTCGCGGTAATAGTCGTTCCAGGTCGCGAACCCGGCCGGGGGCGGCGCGAGCTCGTAGCCCAGCGCGTCGGCCCAGAATCGGGCGAGCCGATCGGGATCGGTGCAATCGATCACCAGCTGGTAACGCACTGACATCGGTCCCTCCCAGGTCGCTCGGATGACCCGTTCATCATGTCTCGAGCCTCCGACATGGGATGGCCCGGCAGATCAAGTCGGTGGGGCAGACCCCCGGCGGCGTTGCTCGAGGAGTAACCTTCTCGCGACCGGCCCAAGGGGGTTCGCGTGGAGTCGCTTCATGTTCGAGGCACAGTCCTCCCCGATGATGCGTCGCTCGACGTGTTCGTGACGGTCGAAGGTCGGCTGTCGTTGGAGCAGAGCGTTGGCGACACGCGAACGATCTTCGATGGCGCCGTCCTGATACCGGGGTTTGCCGACGTTCACTCCCACCTCGCTCTTGCCAGTCCGGCCGGCGAGGGTGCGACGCCTGAGAAGGCCGTCGAGGCGAGCGCTCGCGCGGAGGCAGGGGTCGGAGTTCTCGCTCTCCGCGAGCCCGGAAGCCCGTTCCCCAAGGCCGCGATGGCGCTCGACCCCGACCAAGGATTCCCGCGCGTGTTCACGGCGGGCAGATTCCTCGCGCCCCCCGGCGGCTACGTTCCGGGCTACGCACGTGAGGTTCTCCCAGAAGAGCTCGCGGACGCGGCAGTGGCCGAGTCGAGTGCGAGCGGAGGCTGGGCAAAGGTGATCGGGGACTGGCTGGGGCCCGACGGCCGCCACCGTCAGAATTTCCCCGCCGATGCGCTGATGACCGCGGCGCGCCGCGTTCATGAATCGGGCGGAAGGATTGCCATTCACGCCGGCATGCCGGAGACGATCGATGCCGCCATCGCTGCCCGCTTCGACTCCATCGAGCACGGGCTGTCGGTCGGTACGGCCAACGTGGCCGCCATGGCCGAGGCCGGTGTCGCCTTGGTTCCAACGATGGTCGCGATGCGGGGAGTGCCCGAGCTCATGACCGCATTCGGTTCACCGCGTGAGGAGATCGAGTGGTGGGCGGACGTCGTCGGGAAACAGCCAGAGGGAGTGCGCGCCGCCGCAGAAGCGGGCGTCACCGTGTTGGCGGGAACCGACGCCGGGATGGTGTCCCACGGGATGATCGCCCAGGAGATCCGCGCGCTCCTCGACGCGGGGCTCGATCCCATGACGGCTCTCGGCGCCGGCTCATGGAGAGCTCGTGAGTTCCTGGGTTTGCCCGGCATCGAGCACGGCGCGCGAGCGGACCTGGTTGGGTTCGTGCGCGATCCGCGCGAGGATCCTTCCGTGCTCCTCGATCCGGCTCTGGTGGTTCTGGGCGGCCGGGTCTTGCGGACGCCGGCTGACTAGTGGCTCAACTGCATGAAGCCGGGGGGAATCCCCGAGCCGCCTGGGAGTGGCGCCTCTGTGCGGAGTGCTCAACCTCCAACGAAGAGCCGGGCCCTACATCACCTTGAAAGTCTCGTACACGGTGATCGAGGCTCCGCCCAGATTCACGGGGCAACCCTTGGCGAGTTCGACGGCCGCGTCCAAGGAATCGGCTTCGATGATGGAGTACCCGCTTGCCGGGCTGCTGGCCTCGCCCACGGCTCCGTCGGGAGAAATGGACTTCGCCTGACCGGAAAACGGGTTGCCCCCGTCCTTCAACGCGGACCCGAGCTGGGCGAACCAGGCGTCCCAAGCTTTCATGACTTGGGCCTGCTCCTCCTCCGTCTCGGGCATCCCGCCTCCGCTGTACACCAACACGTAGTCGGCCACTGTGGCCCCCCTCTCTCGCGTCGCTACGCCAGACTGCACCATATGACGATTCCTGAGATTCGATGCGGCCACTTGACTGGGCACGCTCTGCGCGACCCGCTCACCACTCGTTCCAGCCGGCTCCCTCCCAGACAGTGACCTCCGGGGCGCCCTCGAACATCTGGGCGAAGAACTCCTGGATCTGCGGGTTGGCCGAGAACGCGGCGACGGCCTCGGCGCTCTG
>Ga0066903_100004790_pt1 | contig 11543 bp, 11 predicted proteins | sample PanSoiMetaGPlot1_FD_67491 | JGI IMG/M metagenome (GOLD analysis project Ga0066903, IMG submission 67491) | Tropical forest soil microbial communities from Panama analyzed to predict greenhouse gas emissions - Panama Soil - Plot 1 (version 2) | ecosystem: Environmental > Terrestrial > Soil >...
TGCGGAGTTGAAGACAACCATTGGTGCGACCCTCGATGCCCTGAGTCGCTCTGGGTACAACGTCCTCGGAATCGCTTGCAAACTCGTTTCGTCTGACGTGAAGACACTCCGCATCAATGATGAGTCGGACCTGCTATTCAGCGGCTTCGTGGCGTTCTTTGACCCGCCCGATCCGTCCGCGGCCGCGACGTTAGCCAACCTCGGCAGCAAAGGCGTATCAGTCAAGATCTTGTCGGGCGACAGTGAGGCTGTAAACCGTGCCGTCTGCCAGCAGGTGGGCCTCCGCGCCGAGCGCATCGTGGTGGGTGATGAGCTGGAGCGCATGACCGACGCGGCGTTGTGGGCGCAGGTGGAAAAGGTCGACGTCTTTGCGCGCGTCTCCCCCGCGCAGAAGAATCGGGTCATTAAAGCCCTGAAACACCGCGGCCACGTCGTCGGCTACCTCGGAGATGGCATCAACGACGCGCCATCGCTCCACACGGCTGACGTTGGGATTTCCGTGTCGAACGGTGTAGACGTGGCAAAGGCGGCCGCCGACATAATTCTCCTCGAAAAGAGTCTGACCGCCATTGAGCGTGGCGTCATCGAAGGGCGCAAAAGCTTTGGCAACATCACGAAGTACGTCCTCATGGGCACCAGCTCAAACTTCGGCAACGTGCTCAGCGTGGCGCTTGCATCCGCGATCCTCCCATTCCTGCCGCTGCTGCCGGTGCAGATCCTGTTGAACAATTTCCTGTATGACCTCTCTCAGCTGACGATTCCCACGGACAATGTTGACGCGAGCTACGTGGCCCGTCCGCGCAAGTGGGACAGCGGGCTGATTCAGCGGTTCATGTTTGGACTGGGCCCGATCAGCTCCGCCTATGACTTTCTCACCTTCGGGATTCTACTCGGGGTGTTCCACGCCGGTCCCGAGATGTTCCGCTCGGGTTGGTTCATCGAGTCGCTGGCTACCCAGACACTGGTCATCTTTGTCATTCGCACAGCCGGTAATCCATTCAAGAGCCGGCCCAGCTTACCGCTCGTCATGACGGTTGTTGGCGGAGTTCTGGCTGGCTTCGCGATCGTGTTGTCGCCACTCGGCGCGGTGTTCGGATTCGATCAACTCCCGGGCGAGTTCTTTCTCGCCCTCGCGCTTCTCGTCGTCACGTACCTGGGAATCGTCCAGGTTTTCAAACGCGCGGTCTACGGACGTAGCGCTGAGCAGCCTGCCTGACTCAGCGACGCTGGACGGTTGATAATTACGCTGCGGAATCGCACGCGTGCATTCGGACGGCTTGGCAAGAGCCGAGCATGGTGCGGCTGCAGCTCGACTCGAGCACCGGCCTCGACGAATGGACAATTCACGGCTCACCCGCCGACTGTGTTGAGACCATCGAGCGCGCCCGCGAGCAATGTGGGCTGAACGCGATCGGCCTTACGGTCTACAGTCTGCCGCGCTCGCCGCAAGAACGGATCGAGTACTTGCAGCGGATCGCCGAGGAGATCGTCGCGCCGGTCAAAGCCCACGAACAGCACGCAGCACGCGCTCCGGAGTGATCGGCAGCGTGTCGATAGCCGCGCCACACGCCGCGGAGACGGCGTTGGCGATGGCCGGTGGCACCACGGGGGCGCCGCCCTCGCCGAGACCATGGATCTGGCCGTCGCCTGACCTGTCCTCCAGCAAATCCACTTCGACGCGTGGTGGAACGTCGAGCAGGCTCGGAATCATGTACTCGCCGAGATTGGCGTTCGCCACCTGCCCACCGTCGAACACCATTTCCTCCATCAACGCTTGGCCGATGCCAAAGGCCGCGTTCCCTTCCACCTGGAGCTCGGCGTACGTCGGATGGACGACCTTGCCGGCGTAGGCAGCCATCGCCAGGTCTGCCACATGGACGCGGCCGGTATCCAGGTCGACCTCGACCTCGGCGGCGCACGCGGACTGCGCGAAATGGTGGGAAGCAATGCCCTGTCCCGTTTCGGGATCGAGTCCGCCTTCGGTCGCATGGGTGCCATGGCCGAGGATGTTCCCGGACCGCGATTGGCGGATGAGCTCGGCATAACGAAGGCGACGCGCTGGGGCTCCGGACACACTGACGGAGCCGTTCTCGATATTCAGGTCTGCTGCCCCAACCTCGAGCAGGCGAGACGCGATTTCCACGAGCTGCCGGCGGACACTTTCGGCTGCCGTTCGCACTGCGCCGCCCATCATCGCCGTGGAGCGGCTCGAGCTCGTGGTCTGGTCCCAGGGGGTCAGATCGGTGTCGGGGTACGCGACACTGATTGACTCCAACGGGACATCCAGGGCGTCGGCGGCGATCTGCGCGAGCACCGTGCGCGAGCCCTGGCCGATGTCTGTCGTGCTGACGAGCAAATTGACCGAGCCGTCCTCGTTGAGTTTGATGCTAGCGGTGGACGTCGAGGGCGTGACAGTGCCCTTGACTGTCGTCGCGATACCGCGGCCACGCACCGCGCGGGCGTGGCTCGGCGCGGGCAGCGGCCTTTGCCAGCCAATCCGCTGAGCCACCGATCGCAGCAGGTCTTCGACGTGGACGTCACGCATCGTCTGGCCCGTTGAAAATGAATCACCTTCGTGCACCACGTTGCGCAGCCGCAGCTCTAGCGGGTCGAGTCCAAGCGCTGAGGCGATCTCGTCCATCTGGCGCTCGTACGCCCAGCACACTTGCGGCACGCCATACCCGCGAAAACCACCGGCCGGCGTCGTGTTCGTATAGACGGCATACGAATCGATCCAGGCGTTCGGGACGCAATACGGGCCAATAGCTGCCCAGCCTCCGTTCTTGATGGTGCGTGGACTGATGTCGGCGTACGCCCCGGCGCCCCACAGGATGCGTACTTGACGGGCCACCAGCGTCCCGTCGTGCCGCACGCCCGTGCGAATGCTCACCACCGACGAGTGGCGAGCGATTGTGTAGAACTCCTCAGCACGGCTGAACTCGAGTCGCACCGGTCGTCCGCCGACACGCCACGAGACAGCCGCGATGAGTGGTTCGATGCGGGGGTATGTCTTGCCGCCAAAGGCGCCGCCGATGTGCCAGGTGACCACGCGTACGCGGCTCTGCGGAAGTCTGAGCGTCTCCGCCACCTGGAATCGAGCCGTGAACGGGCTCGATGCTGAAGACCAGACGGTCGCCCGGCCGTCCCGAATCTCGCAGATGGCGACGTGTGGTTCGAGCGAGACATGCTGCTGCTGAGGTGTCCGATAGGTATGCTCGAAGACACGGTCAGCTTGCCGAAAACCCGCATCGACGTCGCCTTTGCGGAGCTTGAAGTGGTTGAAGATGTTCGGTCCGGCGTCTGTATTCAAGATCAGATCTGGATAGGTGATGAGCTCTCGACGCCGGACAGTGTCATGAATCAGTACAGCGCCAGGCGCGGTCGCGGCCTCGGGGTCAACGTACACCGGCAAAAGCTCGTACTCCACGTCGATCAGGCGGACCGCCTCGTCGGCGGTGTCGACGTCATCCGCCACCACGACTGCGACTGGCTCACCCGCGAACCTTACCTTGTCAATGGCGACAAGCGGTCGGTCGGGCAGCACCGGACCGTACGTCGGCTTGATGCCGCCCCGGAGCAGGTCCGCACCAGTCAGGATGCCGATGACGCCGGGCATCCGCTCCGCGGTCGAGGCGTCCAGCCGCGTAATTCTTGCATGCGCTGCCGTCGAGCGGAGCACCCGCGCGTGCAACATGCCCGGTACGCTGTGGTCGATCGCGAATTTCAGGCGTCCGCTGGTGCGCTGCTGACCCTCCGAGGGTGGCACCCGCCTGCCGACAAAGCGCGTGTCAGCCACCGGCGAGCCGATCGCGCGCATCCATCACCGCCTCCATGATTTTCACGTAGCTGCCACAGCGACACAGGTTCCCCGACAGGTACTCACGCGCTTCTTCTGGTGTGGCGCGCGGCTTCTCGTGCAGAAGCGCCCACGTCGTCAGGATGAAGCCCGGCGTGCAGTACGAGCACTGAAACGCGGTGTGGTCGATGTACGCCTGCTGGATGGCGTGCAATTCCCCACCCGGACTTGCAAGCCCCTCGATGGTCAGGATGTCCTTGCCTTCGGCGAGCGGAGCCAGCAACAGGCAACTGCTCACCGGCTTCTCGTCGAGCAGGACGGTGCAGGAGCCACACATCCCAACTCCGCATCCTTCGCGCGCTCCGAAGAGCTGCAGGTTGTCGCGCAGGACCTGCAGGAGAGTGTGGTGCGCGCGGGCTTTCACACGACGCGAGCGTCCGTTGACGTGGAGCGTCAGCGTCAACTTTCCGTCTTCGTCAACCGCTCGCTCGATCATGACTGGATCCCCATGGCGACGTTGCGCGCGCGCTCGACGGCTCTGCGCACCCAGACACGCACCATCTCGGTGCGGTACCACGCTGATCCGCGCAGGTCCGAGAGTGTCTCGATGCGGTCGGCATAGCCATCAGCCACCGTCCGGATCACGTCGTCGTCCAGATAGTTCCCGCTCGCAAGCGTCTCGATGTCTTTGAAGCGCTGAGGTACCTCCGATGCAGCGCCAACCGCTACGCGCAGCTCTGCGCAGCTCTTGTGGTCCTCGCCGAGCCTCACCGCGGCGAAGACGCCGATGCACGGACGATCTTCGGATGAGCGCGTCACAAACTTCTCATAGACCCCGGCCGTCCCGTCTGACGGAATGGGAACACGCAGATGCGTGACGATCTCGCTCGACGTCAATGCCGTTTCATAGAAGCCTCTGGTGAAATCACCAATGGGGATGCTGCGGACTCCGGCCGGGCCGGCGACCTCGACCACGGCATCCAGAGCGAGAAACGCCGTTGGCGGGTCGGAGGCGTAGTCTGCTTCGGCCAGGACACCGCCCACCGTCGCCGCGTTGCGCACGCGCACGTTGGCCACGCGGGCGAACGTGTCCGCCAGCGCCGGCAGCGCCTCGCGCACCAGCGGACTCGTCTCGATAGCGCGATGCGTTACCAGCGCGCCGATGCGCAGCGCGGCATTTTCTTGCTGGACTGAGCTCATGTCTGGAAGTCCAGCCAGACTCACCAGCGCCTTCGGCTGAACGAGGCCTTGCCGCAGCAAGATCGTCAACGCGGTTGAGCCCGCCACCGGTCGCGCGTCCTCCCCATAATGGTCCAGGGCGGCGACGGCCTCATCGATGGAGCGCGGCTGAAGGAAGGCAATCACGTCCGATCCCGAAGCGCGCGCAACACTTTCTCCGGACTGAGCGGCAGGTCGCGCACGCGCACGCCACAGGCATCGAGGACCGCGTTCGCAATTGCCGGAGGGACCGCGGGCAGCAGCGTCTCACCAATACCGTGCATGACGTCACGTTCGAAGTCCTCCAGGTGCTCGATGCACACCGTCGCTGGCAGGTCCCGACACGCCGGAATGGTGTAGTCAGCCAGGCTCGGGTTGGTGAGCTGGCCGCCATCGTAGACCAGCTCTTCGAACAACGCCTGGCCGACCCCGTTGACCAGGTTGCTCTCGGCTTGCAGCTCACACAGCGTCGGGTTGACCATGCGGCCCGCGAACGCTGCGCCAAAGAGGCGCTCGAGGCGGACCTTGCCCGTCTCGAGGTCGACACTCACTTCGGCGCCGCACACAGCCTGGTGGTACTGAGATGACGCACCTGGCTGGCCCGTCTCGGGATCTGCCGCAGCAGCGCTGGTGAACGTGCCACTGCCCAGCAGATTGCCGGATCGAGACCGGCGCACAATCTCGGCGTACGTCAGGCCGCGCTCAGGTACCCCGCGCACGGCGACGCGCCCATCACGTGTTTCGAGATCGTCGCGCGATGTCTCGAGCAGCTCGGCGGCAAGATCCACCAGCTGTTGCTTGACGGATTCCGCGGCGCGCGCGACGGCGGTGCCCATGCTGAATGTCGTTCGGCTGGAGGTGGTGGTGTGGTCGAACGGCGTCACGGCGGTGTCTGGCTGAGAAACGCAGACCTGGTCTACGCCAATCCCCAGCGCGTGCGCGGCGATCTGGGCCAGCACGGTGTGCGCGCCCTGGCCCAGATCGACACTCGAGGTCAGCAGGTCGAGACTGCTGTCGTCATTGAGTTTCAGAGATGCTGTCGATGTGTTCGGCGTGTTGATCAGTACGAGCGACAGTGCGAACCCTCGCCCGGTTCTCACGTTCGCAGCGGCTGACGAACCTGGACCGAGCGCGCGTTCCGCACGGTCGAGTAGCTCCACGTAGTGCAAATCCTCCAGAGGTCCGCCCAGGACGAAGCGGTCTCCATCCTGCGCGAGATTCCGCCGCCGCAGCTCCAACGGATCGAGACCCACTCTCGCCGCAACGGAATCGAGCTGGCATTCCCTGGCCCAGTGCGCCTGAGCGCCACCGGGCGCGCGCAGCGGTCCACATGGCGGTGTGTTGGTGAAGGCTCCGCGCACGTCGACCGAGACGTGGGGCACGTGGTACGGGCCCACCAGTCCAGCGGCGCCGTTGCGAAGTACGCGCGGAATCGTCTCCGTGTAGGCGCCCGCGCTGTACAGGCCTTCGGCTTTCACAGCCAGGAGTGAGCCATCGCGCGCCGCGCCGGTCGTCAATCGGAACCAGGCCGCCGGCCGCTGCGTGGTCACGAACTCCTCCGACCGTGTCACGACCAGCTTGACCGGCCGCCCAGCTTTGATCGCCAGGAGCGTAGCCACAGGCTCGAGTCGCGGATACGCCTTGGCGCCGAAGCCACCGCCGAGAGGTCCGGCGATGACGCGTACGTTCGCCAGCGGCAGGCCAAGGATCCGGCTGAGCTGCGACTGGAGGACATATGGAGTCTGCGTCGCGGTGTGGACCACCACATGTGAATCCTCCGCGCGCGCTATGACCACGTGTGGCTCCAGTGGGGTGCCCAGCACATGCGGTGTCCGATATTCCTCCGTGAACACCAGGTGTGCGTCGGCGAGCGCGCGCTCCGCGTCGCCAACTCGAATCGAGACGTGTTGGATGAGATTGCCATCTGGATGGATTCTCGGCGCACTATCCTGGAGGGCGGCATGCGCGTCGTAGACAGCATCGAGCGGCTGGCACTCCACGTCGATCAGCGCGAGCGCCTCGTCCGCCGCGTCATCATCAGGCGCGGCGACCGCGACAATCGGCTCGCCGCTGTAGCGGACCACGTCAAGCGCGAGTATCGGTGTGTCGGCCACAAGCGGACCGTAGAACGGCGTCAGGCCCGGCCAGGACCGCAGGTCGTCAGCCGTGATCACCGTCACATCCGGTAGCCGCTCGGCGCGGCTCGCGTCGACGCGAACTATGCGCGCGTGCGGGTGTTGGCTCCGCAGCAGCTTTCCTCGCAAACAGCCCGGTTCGTTATGGTTCAGCACGAACGCCACGCTGCCCGTCACGCGCGATGACGCGTCCAGGACGGCGGTCCGTTTACCGACGCTCACGATTGGCGATCCATCGCTTGGTAGACGCGTGCCAGTCCCGGTGGGACCTCGGCCGAGCGCCGTGGCTCGACCGGTCGGTAGAGATTGCGTTCGCTGGTGCGAGCACCACTGCGCGCGAGTGCGCCGACCATGGTTACGCCCGCACGCACGCTATCGATGACCGGCACGCCGGCAGCCCTGGCCACGCTTTCCTGGAGCCCGGCCATACCTGCGCAGCCGAGGACGATCACTTCGGCTCCATCCTCGAGCACCGCCGCGCGCGCTTCTTCGGCCAATCGCACGTGCACCTGGTCTGGAGGCAGCTGGTCCAGGTCGATAACGGCCAGGCCGGAGCTGCGCACAGATGCACAGCGACTCTCGACACCCAGCAGCCTGACACCTTCCTCGAGTAGCGGCTGCCAACGCGGTGATGTCGTGACGATACTGAATTTCGAGCCGAGCGGCAGCGCGTACAGAACAGAGGCCTCCATGATGCCCATCGTCGGAATGTCCGTTGCCTCGCGGATACCCTCGATGGCCGCGTGCGGTCCATAACACGCCACGACGATCCCGCCATACCGATCGGCGACTTCCATCACACAGTCGAGCGTCCAATAGGCACTGATGATCTCGTCGAAGCACCCTTCGATGGACTCCGGACCCGCCCTCGGGCACCGGCCGTAAGTAGGCTGCACAGACGCTTCATGTCTTTCGCTCCTCTGCCACCACCCTATGCTGAGCAGAATTGCCCACGTCACGGTACCTGGTAGGCTCGGGCACATGCCACCCCTGACGCGAGACGAGGCGAACAGGTTCCTTCTCGAAGGCGGGCGCATCGCCAAACTCGGGACCGTGCGCGATGGCTGGCCGTATGTGACCCCCATCTGGTACGAGTGGGACGGTAGCGCCTTCTGGATCATCGGCAAGCCACTTGCTCAGTTCGTGCAGAACATCAAGCAGGACGAGCGTGCGTTCCTGGTCGTCGACAAAGAGGACTTCCCGTATGTGCGGGTCAACGTCGAGGCACGCGGGCGTGTGGTGTCCGAGGAGTGGCGCGACGAATGGGTCGACATGACCAAACGCATGACGCTGCGCTACATCGGCAACCTGGACTATCTCGAAGCGAGACTCAAGTACCCACTTTCGGTCATCAGTTTGACGCCTGTCCGCATGAACACCTGGCAGCCGACGTCTTTTCCGCCGGACCGGACCTTTACGCGTGAGGCGCGCTGGAATCCAGCTTGAATACGCGGCTGGCGTTGCCAGCCAGTATCTGCTCCTTCGCTTCATCGGGGAGGTTCGCCCAGCGCACTCGCTCGATCTCGAGGCGGATGTCCATGCGTGGGCTAGTGCTCCCGAACAGCACACGCTCTGGCCCGAAGTTGCCAGCAAGGTCCTCTAGAAAGTCCTGCCGATAGACACCGGACGTCTCGATGCACACGTTGGCGTAGCGCCGCAGCACCTCGAGCGCGTCTGCCTGGCCGAGTCCGCTGATGTTGATCTGGCCGCCGTGCGTCATAACGATTGGTACGTCCGGAAAGCGACGCGCCAGGTGGCCCACCTGCGCCGCCTCCGAAACCCACGGATAACCGGTCGCGATGACCACCGGCACCTGAAGGCGGCACACCGCGCGAGCAGCGGATCGACACGCGCACTGTTGATGCGAAAGTTCTCCTCCCACGGATGCAGGAAGAGACCTCGCAGGCCCAGGCTCAGCAGCCCACGGTCGAGCTCGACCACCGCCTCGTCATCGAGATTCGGATCCACGCGCGTCAGTCCGACAAAGCGCGGCTGCCGCGCCGCTGCCTCGGCGAGGACATCGTTCGCAGGTGCCAGATGGTAGCCGCGGGGCCTGACCGAGCAGACGATGGCGCGTTCGACGTCCGCGGCGTCCATTCGCGCGAGCAACTCATCCGCCGTCTGTCCGTAGCCGAAGAGCGACTCGCCCAGGAACGTGAAGGCGTCGATCGCTCGCAGGTTCATACGCCGGCGCGCACGCGTTGTAAAAGCTCGAGAATGTTGCTCGAGAACACGCGCTCTTCCTCAGACGAGGACAATCCCGCAAGTCGCACCTTATGGACTTCAAGTTTCGGCAAGCACCCGGGTCCATCGGACGCGAACAACACCCGCTCCGCTCCGATAACGTCGATCGCGCGGCGGATCTGGGCTGGATACGGCACCGCCGATGTCTCGAGATAGACGTTCGGATACCGCGTTGCGACCTCGATCGCCTCGTCCACATGAAAGTATCCGCCCATGTGCCCGAGGATGATCGTTGCGCGGGGGACCGCTTCCGCCGCTACCGCGATCTGGAGCGGCGTGGTCAGCGCTTCGTCACCGCAGTGAAAGAGCACCGGTGCTCGATGCTCCGCTGCGCGGCGGATCACGCGCAGGGTAACCTCCGAGCCCGGGTGCGAAAGGTTGCCCACCGGATGGAGCTTAACGCCCTTCATGTTGAACTCATTGAAGGCTCGCTCCAGCAAGTCCAGCGCTTCTGGATACCAGGGGTGGACGCGCACGTAGCCGATCAAACGGCCTGGATAGTGGCCGATCTGCTCGGCGAGGTAGTCCAGTGCGTGAGGATTCACCGTCGGTAGCTCCGTGTAGGTCATGACGATCGCCTGGTCGACGCCGGCGTCGTCCATCAAAGCAACCAGCGATGACGCGGGGTCCATCCAGCCCAGCGCCGGCACCTCATCCACATGTGCGTGCGAGTCGACGATCATCGCACGACTTCTTCGCGCAGCGAAGTGGTCTGTCCGGAAACGTCTGACCGGTTTGAATAGATGCGTGTCATCCTGACCCTCGAGCGAAGCGAAGGGGAAGGATCCGCGACTCCTCGGCTCGGCCACGAGAGACGCGGATTCTTCGGCTTCGCCTCAGAATGACACGCACCATAAGGAGGGGGACTCACATGTCATCCTGAGCGCAGCGAAGGATCCGCAACTCCGACGCTCGTAACGAGAAGCGGACGACGCATGTGAAAGTTCGTTGCTGCTTCGAACGCCCGAGCAAATGCGCAGGACCATCGACTCCGTGATCGGGCACCCACTCGGCAAGCACCCGCGATCCGCCGGTGGTGCGCAAGTCGCGTGTGGCGATGTTGTCTTTGACTCCGATGGGCACCCCATGCAACGGACCCTTCGGACCGCCTGCCTCATCGGCTGCCTGTGCCGCTGCCAGCGCCCGCTCCGCGTCTACGGTAATGAACGTTCTCAGGTGCGCGTCGTGCTGCTGGATGCGGTCCAGATACACGCGCGTCACCTCGGTCGATGACACCTCACGCGTCGCGATCAGCCGCGCCAGGTCGGTCGCGGACGCAAAGCACAGGTCATTCATCAGCGCTGAAGACCGTCGCCGGCTGCACGTCCTGGGCTATGACTCGCTCGAGCTCACGAGTGAACGCCAGCACGCTTGCACCAGCCTTTGGGCGCGGGGGTTCGCTGCGCACGTGCGCCGCACGCACAAGTCGACCGAGCGGCGCGCCTACCGGTTCGCCATCGCGTGCGATGACTCCACCCCGCAGGATCGCCAGCCTGATGGCCCCGCGTAGCCGCCGGCCATGCCACGGGCTTTGCGATTGCTTCGAGTGCATGCGCGTTCGATCTACGAGAGTGGTCGCCTCAGGATCGACGAGCGTAAGATCGGCGTCCGCGCCCACCTCGATAGCGCCCTTCCGCGGGTACAGTCCGTACAGCCGCGCAGTTCCCTCCGACAGCACCCACGCCAGTCGTTCGGGCGTGATCTTGCCGTTGAGCATGGCGTCCACCAACACTATTCCGAGCGTCTCCACGCCGTGCACGCCGGCCGGTGCCGAGGCAAGTCCCTGGGCCTTCTCCTCCACGGTGTGAGGCGCGTGGTCGGAGCCGAGCGACGTGATGGTGCCGTCGCGCACAGCTTCCCACAATGCCGCCTGGTCCTCTTCCCCTCGAATTGGTGGGTAGACCTTCATCATCACCCCGAGCTCTGCGAAATCAGCCTCGCTGAACGCGAGATAGTGAGGGCACGTCTCGGCGGTCAGTCGCACACCCGCGGCCTGCGCCTGCCGAACCGTTTGCAGGCCGCTCCGCGAAGCAGCGTGCACGACGTGGAATCGACATCCCGTTGCGGCGCTCAGCTCAGCCGCCACCGCGATAGACACAGCCTCCGCCGTATCGGGCCTTAGCCGTAGCAGCTCTGCGTAACTGGAGATC
>Ga0066903_100004791_pt1 | contig 11541 bp, 9 predicted proteins | sample PanSoiMetaGPlot1_FD_67491 | JGI IMG/M metagenome (GOLD analysis project Ga0066903, IMG submission 67491) | Tropical forest soil microbial communities from Panama analyzed to predict greenhouse gas emissions - Panama Soil - Plot 1 (version 2) | ecosystem: Environmental > Terrestrial > Soil >...
AGTGCGGATGGAAGGATGGCGTCAGTAAGACCACTCGGCAAAGTCAAACCCATGTCCACAAAAAAACCCCACCAACCCACTTGACTCCGACCGGCCTTCTCATGGAAGGCGTTAGCACAAGCTTGCGCCGTTTGTTCGCCGCTTGAAGTGCGTCCAAGCATACAAGCGGAGACTCCAGCTTCTGCATCCAGTTCGTTACTTAATAACCTGCGATCCGATGGTAAAGTGCCGAGCATGAGAAGCAGATACCTTGGAATTGTGGCAGCTCTCGTATTCACGAACATGCTTCTGGCACAAACTTATACCGTCACAGATGTGGGCGTTCTGCCGGACAAGCTTGTTAGCTGGGGGACCTCGGTCGATAATCTTGGCCACGTAGCCGGTTTTTCCACAGACACAGTTAGTGGCAATGGACAAATTGCCTTTGCCTGGGGACCTGCTCGCGGGATGGTGGACCTCGGAGCACTTACAGGTGGCACCTTTAGTTGGGCGTTTGGCATCAATAGGCGATTGAGTGTGGTGGGTGGAGCGGATGTTGCCTTGTTTTACGAGCACGCGTTTCTGTGGAAGCCAGATTCAGGAATGCAAGACCTGGGCACTCTCCCGGGGGACACATACAGTCGAGCACTCGCGATAAACAATTCCGAGGAGGTTGTCGGCATTTCTTTCGATTGGTTAATCGGACCCGTCGGTCACGCATTCAGCTGGACGCCAGAAAACGGGCTGGAGGCTCTTCCCCTTGTTCCGGGTGATCCGTACAGCTCCGCAGCCGCAATCAATGAGAACGGTTGGATTGCAGGAAGCTCTTTCACACATGCGCTCGTGTGGTCGCCAACCCGAAGCATCATAGACTTGGGCACCCTCCCCGGCGGCACATGGAGCCGAGCTGTTGGCCTGAATGCAAGAGCTCAAGTTGTAGGGGTCTCGACCAATAGCGAGGGCCGCCCTCATGCATTCTTTTGGAGTAAACCTACGGGCATGCAAGACCTAGGTGTGCTCTATCCTGAGGACTTTTTTAGCATGGCGACCGGAATAAATAATGCAGGGCAGGTGGTTGGCTATAGTTCCGGAGTGATTATGAAGGCATTCCTGTGGAGCAGGGAAAAAGGCATGCAGGATCTTACGTCGCTAGTGTCAGAGCCAGATTGGACGTTCTTAGGATACCCGGGAATAGCCATCAATGAGCGCGGTCAGATTGTATGCACAGGTGGGAACCCCAAATTCTCCGCACCGCACGCGGTTTTGCTGACTCCCAATTACTGACCCTAGCAGTTGTTGAAGAAGCCTTAAAACACCGACGAATGCTGCTGGGAAGCCACACGTTGGGCGAATGGTTCTGGGTCGGAGCCCTCATTCGTTTCTTCGCGAAGGGTTGGAATCGCATTAGTTAATCAGAATCTACAATGGCAATTGACGCTATCAGGCGATAGCACTCAAAACCTAGACGCGGAGCGGGGTCATCTGACCGGGTCCACCTCGCCAAGACTGCTTCCACTCTTGTCAAGCCCCTAAACTCTTCCAATTTCCTTCAACTCTCTGATTCCACGGCAAAATTAAAGTGCGCAAAGTTGGCGGGTTTACTCTCTCTAACTTGCTGACTAGAAATTGAGTGTAGAAATTTGAAATAAAAACTAAAGATACTTTCGGCGGTGGGTTGCAGGCTCACGTCGCCTCGCGTCCAAGAATCAAGACTAAATCCTTATTTTGCCGGATTTTACCTCTAAATCCTTTATGATCCGGATTTTACAAATCGATCTTGGGCTAAGTCGTTTGCAATGAGGATTTTCACAAAAATATTTTTCCGCAGGAGGCGCATTTTGAACAAGCGGACCTCTCCCCTTCACCTCTCCGGCGCCTCGGTTTGAGTTGGGGGATGTCAGCTCTGAGTTGCGATCTTCCCACTCATCCGCGAAAAACGAATGAGTGGGCATCCGCACTGTCCATGCGGACGTCGCAAATGGACAGTGCAGTAGAAGCTATCGTTGTGCGGCTAGCGTCTGAGAGCAAGTACCCAGGTCTTTGTTGATCTTGAAGACCTGGAACGTATCTTCGCCTAAGTCGCCCTTGGTCTTCTTGCCCAGCAACTCCAGATGCTGGCCCGGCTTTAGGGCGTCGCCCTGCATATTGGCGAGCTTATAAGTCCGGCTGCCCTTTTCGGCAACGAGCTTGTCTCCCTCGCCGGCAACGCATCCCTCTAGCGTCGCTTTGTGATGATGCTTCCAATAAAGCAGCCCGCCAATCAGGGCCGCGCCGCCTACGGCTCCGCCAATAATGGCGCCTGTGGATCCGTAGCTCCGATTGGGATTGTAGTTCGGGCCGGCAGCCATGCCGCCCCCGTTGTATTGCGCGACAGCCAGGGTCGATAACCCAAGGATCAGGGCGGCCGCGAACGTTGTTCGTAAGTGATTCCCCAACATGAATGTTTCTCCTGAAAGTGTTTTGAATTTTCGCCTGCGTTACCGAGTTAGATTCAGGAAATGGAAGGAAATTAGCTGCTAGACATGGAAGTGACTGAGCTTTTACAGACGCGAGACAAGTACGCCGATCAGGAGTGAAGAAGTGGCGCATAGCGAAATGCCCTCGACATTCACCCGTCAATCGCGCCTTTTAAAAAACAAAAGCCGCCAGCAAAGATGCTGACGGCTTAAGACGAACAACTGAAAGCTAGTTTTCGTACAGCAGCACTCCCGCGGTTTCCTGCGAGTCGACAGGCCGATAGTAGAGCTTGTCGCCGTCTAGGAACACCTCGATGAACGCCGGGCGTGTATTGATCGTGCCCTGAATCAGCGCTTCCGAGAGCGGGTCTTCAATGTACTTCTGCAGCGCTCTGCGGAGCGGACGCGCACCGTAGCTGCGGTCGGTCAGCGTCTGGGCCAGAATCCACTTCTTGGCCTCGTCCGTTACCGTAACCGTGATCGACTTCTGCGCCAGGTTCTGATTCAGCTGCGTGACCATGAGCTCGAGAATCTGGATCAGATCCTGCTCGTTCAGGGCCATAAACAGAATGACCTCGTCGAGACGGTTCAGGAACTCAGGGTTGAAGGTGCGCTTAACTTCATTCTTCACCAGGTCTTCGACTTTGCCGGAGACCATGCCTTCATCGGTCGACTGGAAGCCCAGTCCTTCGCGCTTCTGCAGGTGGCGGGCACCGATGTTCGAGGTCATGATAATCACCGTGTTCTTGAAGTCCACGGTGTTGCCCAGACCATCGGTCAGATGACCGTCTTCAAAGACCTGCAGCAGGATGTTGAAGACATCCGGATGAGCCTTCTCGATTTCGTCGAGCAGGACGACCGAATAAGGGGCACGCTTTACACGCTCGGTCAGTTGGCCACCCTCTTCGTAGCCGACGTATCCCGGAGGAGAGCCGATCAGCTTCGAGACCGAGTGTTTTTCCATAAACTCGGACATATCGAAGCGGACCAGAGCCTTCTCGGTGCCGAACATGAACTGCGCCAGGGTGCGGGCAACTTCAGTCTTGCCAACGCCCGTAGGTCCGAGGAACAGGAACGAGCCGATGGGCCGGTTCGGATTCTTCAGGCCAGCGCGACTGCGGCGGATGGCGCGGGCCAGGGCGCTAATGGCCTTGTCCTGCGAGATGACCCTCTTGTGCAGCTCTTCTTCAATGCGGAGCAGCTTCTGGGTTTCTTCTTCTTTGATCGACGTGATCGGTACACCGGTCCAGCGCGATACCACGTCCTCGATGTCCTCCCGACCGACAACGCCGGTGGAGGATTCATCGAGGTGGTATTTTTCGCGAAGGGCGCGCAGGTTCTCGCGCTCCTTGCGTTCTTCGTCCGAGTAGAAGCGCGCCTTCTCGAACTCGTGGTTCGCGATGGCGTTCTCCATACGGTGGACGATGAACTTGATGCGCTTCTGGACTTCGGTGATCTCTTCGGGCAACGAAGTCTGGCGCAGCTTGACGCGGGCGCCGGCTTCGTCGATCAGATCGATCGCCTTATCCGGAAGGAAACGATCCGGAATGTAGCGGTTCGAGTGTGAAACCGCGAAATTGATAGAGTCGTCGGTGTAAGTGACCGCATGGAATTTTTCGTAGCGGTCCTTAATGCCGAACAGAATCTTGGTAGCGTCGGCTTCAGTCGGAGGCGGAACCTTGACGGCCTGGAACCGCCGCTCGAGCGAACGGTCTTTCTCGATCGACTTGCGGTACTCGCCTGGCGTGGTCGCGCCGATGCACTGGATTTCGCCACGAGACAGCGCGGGCTTCAGGATATTGGCAGCGTCGAGAGACCCCTCGGCGGAGCCAGCGCCAACCAATGTGTGAAGCTCGTCGATGAAGATGATGGAATTCTGCGAATCCATCAGCTCCTTCATAATCGTCTTCAGGCGTTCTTCGAACTGGCCGCGATACTTGGTCCCGGCGACAATCAGGCTTAGATCAAGCGCAAGAATGCGCTTGTCGGCGAGAAACGACGGTACCTCGCCATCCGCGATGCGCTGCGCGAGGCCTTCGACGATAGCGGTTTTGCCGACGCCGGGTTCACCGATCAGCACCGGGTTGTTCTTGGTCCGGCGGCAAAGAATCTGGACAACGCGCTCGACTTCGTTTTCACGCCCGACCAGCGGGTCGAGCTGGGAATCCATGGCGGCCTGGGTCAGGTCGCGCGAAAATTCGCTAAGCAGAGACGATTCACGCTGGCGCTGGGGCTGAGCCTTTTCCTGGCTGGAGCGGGCGAGTTCTTCCCGGATCGTGGACAGGCGTAGTCCACGCTCGTGCAGGATTTCGGCCGCAAAGCACTTTTCCTCGCGTAGAAGCCCCAACAGCAGGTGTTCGGTCCCGATATGACGATGAGACAGCCGCTCCGCTTCTTCCGCGGCATAGGCCAGGACCCGCTTGCACTCATTGCTGAGCGGAAGATCCACGGAAGTGGAGACTTTCTCCCGGATCGTGGTGTGTCCCTCGATCTGTTTGCGAATGGATTCGACCGAGGCGTGAGAGCGCAAGAAGCGGTTGGTCAACGCTTTATCTTCTCGCAGAAGCCCCAACAGCAGGTGTTCGGTCTCAATGTACGGCGAGCCGAACTGGCTGGCTTCGTAACGCGCGAAAAAGATGACGCGTCTTGCCTTCTCCGTATAACGTTCAAACATATAGCCCCTCTCCCTAGAGCTCAGGAGGCGCCGGCTGGGTGAAGCCGAATCTCACAGAACCCGTGGCCCGACATCTATTATGCAATCAAGGTGCCACCGATCCCAAGCGCGAAAATCGCTAACTCTGCGCCTGGAACCAAGTTGCTTCCATACCTTAAGACACCCGAAATGCGGTGAATGGCGCAAATGGCTGCAGTATGTGCAAACCCTTGCGTTGGTTTCATTTCGGCACGTTGGGGAATAAAAGTCAATTCCACCAACGGGCCCTATGCCGGCAGCATCGCCGGCGGCACCTCTTCGATCGTTCCATTCTGCAAGCGCAGCACCCGATGACAGCGCCGCGCGAAGTCAAGATTATGCGTTGCGATCAGCGACGTCAGTTGGTGACCCTGGTGCAACTTGGCGATCAATTGAAAGACGGCATCAGCCGTACGGTTATCAAGGTCGCCGGTGGGTTCATCCGCTAACAGGATTTTCGGCTGGACAATCAGGGCTCGCGCCAAGGCTACGCGTTGCTGTTCGCCTCCGGAGAGCTCTCCGGAGCGATGATGGGCGCGTTTCGCCAGCTCGACCTGTTCGAGCCACTCAAGTGCACGGGGCTCGACGTCTTTCCAGTGGTGTTGACGAAGTAAGAGCGGCATGGCCACGTTCTCGAGCGCGGTGAACTCCGGCAGGAGGTAGTGGAATTGCCAGACGAAGCCGATTTCACGGTTACGAAATTCGGCAGCGCCATCTTCGGACAGGGACCCTAATCGCAAGTCGGCGCAGTATACGTCACCTGCGGAAGGCCGATCAAGAGCGCCGAGGATGTGCAGCAAGGTACTCTTGCCTGTCCCCGATTCACCCACGATCGCGAGCATCTCGCCTTTAGCAATTTGGAACGATAAATTTTCAAAGAGCACCAGGTCCGACTCGCCGGAGCGAAAGACCTTTTTAAGACCCTCAACCCGAAGCATCTGTTCCTGTGAATTTAGATGCAACAGAGCGGCTCCCCGGCTCAAGAAGTGGCCCTGAGCCTGCAGCCCATTAAACCATGACGGGGCCTTGGCGCAGAGTCCCTTAAGTTGTCAAACCAGGACCTACAAGGAAGACTGTACGCCTGTTTAAAAACATGGGAAGGTGACGAGGGTCACTTTTGGATGTGAGGGGTAACGGACAAGAGAGGGTCGCGTTGAGAGATAAACTGGGTTCCGCGATGATCCCAGCGGGGTATATGGCGAAGAAAGTGTGCCGACGGCCGGAGTGGCTTAAGACAGCCGGCGTAGACGACATTCTTTCGCTCAGCGGTTGCATTTCAGAGAACTTCGCCGATTACATCGATCAGTGGAAGCATAACGGGTTCTGGCTTTTCGATTCGCCTGACATAATTCGGACGGTGGCAAGAGCGAAGTCAGCAAGTCTTGTCGGAACCTCACTGTTCTACTACGAAGTGCATGAGATGGAGTTCGATGGGAAGACGTGGAACGCCTTTCTTCCGGATCCATCGTTTGCAACGAATGTTGCCAGTCCCAACAATAAGCACTTCGAAGGCATTGACGTGGTGACCTTCTTTGCGAAGGGTGCACCCGAGTGTTCTCCGCTTTCGTGCAACTCTCTAGCCGAGAAGGTACCTACCAATTCACATTGCCTCTTGAACTCCTTTGAGCAAGCCAAGTCACTGCTCGAGGCAGGAAAGTTCAATAACTCCGAGCCCGGCCCTTGCCGGATATTTGCTGTCTACTCGGTGGATTGGTAAGAGCCAACCACAGCGGCACGAACGAACCCAGAGGAACTCAAACGGAGGTTATTCGTAGCGCAGCGCTTCGGCGGGAAGAATGCGGGCTGCCGACCAGGATGGGTACATCGTCGCTACAAAGGATATTCCTATCGCCACGAGCGCAACGAGCAATCCATCAAGTAGGCGCGGCGCGAACGGAACGTAGTCGATCGAATAGACCTCAGGCGCGAGCGAGAGCAAGTGGTAATGGCCTCCGGCCCAAGAAATCACGAAGCCGAGGACCAGGCCAATAGCTGTGCCGATGACGCCGATCAGCCCCCCTTGCGCGATGAAGAGGCGGCGAACCTGAGAACGGCGGGCACCCATTGAAATCAGCACGGCGATATCGCGAGTTTTTTCCATGACCATCATCGTGAGTGAGATCAGGATGTTCAGTGCGGCAACGAACACGATCAGTCCGATGGTGATGAAGGTGACGAGGCGCTCCAATCTAAGGGCGCGGAAGATGGCTTTGTTCTGCTCCATCCAGTTGGTCGCCATGAAGCCCTTGCCGGCGACTCTTTCGAGTTGCTGCGCGATCGCGTCGGCCTTGTAGATGTCATCTACTTTGAATTCGAGAACAGAGACGACATCTCCGAGGCCGAAAAGTTGTTGTGCGTCGGAGAGGCGCGTGAAAGCCCAGGATGCGTCGTAGTCATAAAAGCCGGAACTGAATATCCCCGCTACACGAAAACGGTTGTACTTCGGAACCATGCCATAGGGAGTTAGTTCCCCCTGCGGGCTGGTGACAAGGACAACCGAACCAACCGTTGCACCGAGATCGTCCGCCATGTCTTTGCCAAGGATCAGCACGGGCATGTTGGCTACGCGATTTTGTACGTCGGCAAGCGCATCGGGAGACGCCGGAGTTGAGTTTCCTGTTGGGCCCTCGACTGTGGATTTTGACTCCTCATCAAGCGCGTCCGCGGTGCCGATTCTAATCGACTTCAGAAGATCGCTAACTTTGCGCTCATCGGTGGGAATGATGCCCTTGAGCACGGCGCCGCGGGCTCGCGCTCCGCGAGAGATGAGAACTTGTTCGTAGATGGCTGGCGCGGCGGCGACTACGTGAGGCTGCCGAGCAAGACCATCCATTAAGGTTTTCCAGTCGCGAATACCGTCGCTTTCGACGCGCAACAGGTTGATGTGTGAGCTTGAACCGAGCAGGCGATCCTGAAGATCCTGGCGAAAACCGTTGTTGATGGCCAGAGCAACGATGAGCGAAGCCACACCGGCTGCCACGCCGAGAATTGAGATAGCTGTAATGATGCCAATAACGGCTTGCCTTCGCTTTGCGCGAAGGTAGCGGGTGGCCACGAAGAGTTCGAATCTCATGCTTAGCTATCAGCTCTCAGGTTGCCAGCTACCCGAATTATAGAGGCTTCCAAACTCCATGGGATTAGCAACAGCGAGGCGCTGATCACGGCATCTGGTGCGGAATAATCGGCCGCACCTCGATAGAACCCCACCGTGCTGACGGAATTCGGGCTCCGAGGGCAAGGGCTTCCTTCTTATCCTTGGCCTCGACCAGATAGTAGCCGCCGAGTTGCTCCTTGGTTTCCGCGAAAGGACCGTCGGTCACCAACTGCTTGCCATCACGCACACGGACGGTTGAAGCGGTTGATGTCACGTCCAATTCATTGGCGCCTCGCAAGTGACCAGATTCAGCGATGCTTTTTGTGTACGCGGTGTACTCCGCAAGAATCTTGTCACGCTCTCCGGAGTCCTTAGTGTCCCAATGTCTCTCACTTCCGTAAATCAGCAGTAGAAATTGCATATTTCTTCTCCTCTTGCAGTGGGTCGAACGGTAACTCCGAAAATCGACAAAGGCGGCGGAAGAATTATCGGGCAGGCGAGCATTCCTGTCCTTACGAAGGACGACTTGTCGGCCAAAGACGTGGCAACAATGCTGGCACTCCATTCTTGTATCGTCGATAGTCATCCCCGAAACGTTGTTCGAGTTCAGCATCTTCCTGGCGCAGCATCAACGCACCCGAGACGACAGCGAACAGTGTGAGCGCATAGCAGACGGCCAGTCCTGTGCCAAGGCTCCATGCCAGCATCTCGCAAAGGTGAGCCAGATAGACGGGATGGCGCACGCGCGAGCGGATGCCGGTAGTGATCAACTGTTGTTGGCCCTGTTGCCGACGTAGTTCAGGCAACCCTCCCAGGCAGCTAGCCGTGAAAGAGCGACCCGATTGCGCATAGATCCAGATCCCGATCGAAAAAAGTGCCGCGGCTGGAATCCAGGACCGTGGAGTCGTATAGAAGGTGACATTACGCCATGGGTATGTGATGACGATTAAGACGAACCACATCGCCATCCACATCGGCAATAAGACTTGGTACGGGGAGCGTGGGCGTGAACGCCAATAGGTTACGTAGGGGTGGACCATCAACCAGAAGGCCGGGACGGTGGAATAGATGACGCAGGCCAGCCATCCGGCGGTTCGAAGAAGAAGTAGCACCTAGAACCATTGTAATTGGCGTGTTTCGAAAGCAGCAGGGACTCTCGACTTGTGGCAGAGTAGAAATGCATGGCAGAAGGTCGAGACCCACGACTCGAAGGACGAATCGCGTTCAAATATCCAGCGTTCACGATTTATGCGACGGCGCGCTTTCTGGTCGTCACAGCACTCGAAATGCTATCCGTCGCTGTTGGCTGGCAGGTTTACGAAATCACACATCGTGCACTCGACTTGGGATACGTTGGTCTGGCCCAATTCCTTCCCGGATTCGCCTTATTTTTGATAGGCGGACATGCCGCCGACCGGCTCAACCGGCGCAGGCTCCTGATGTGGTGCTATGCCGGTTTTACGCTGTGCTCGGCTCTGCTGCTCGGACTGTCGTATCGGGGATTAAACAACGTCGTTCCGATCTACGCTGTTCTGGTCGGAATTGGCATCGTCCGGTCTTTCAATGGACCTGTAAGCCGGGCTCTCCTTCCACAATTGATTCCAGAAGAGCATTTCGCAAATGCGGTTGCCTGGAGTTCCAGCGTGTTCCAGGTGGCCATGATTCTAGGCCCCGCGCTGGGCGGAGTAATGTACGCACTTTTCCACGGGCCTGCAGCGGTATACGCGGTATCGACGATAGTTTCAGCGGCCGCGATGGTCTCGACACTGAGAATTGAGGCTCAGCCCCAGAAATTTTCACGCGAGCCCATCAGCGCAAAGACCATCTTTGCCGGATTCCACTACATATGGCGGCAGAAGGTCATCCTTGGCTCGATCTCGTTGGACATGTTCGCGGTCTTGCTGGGTGGAGCAGTTGCGCTTTTGCCGATTTACGCCAGTGAAATTCTAAAGACCGGCCCATGGGGATTAGGTCTGCTGCGAAGCGCACCGGGTGTGGGTGCGGCGTTGATGGCGATTACGATTGCGCACTATCCGATCCGGCGTCGCGCGGGCATCACTATGCTGTGGTGCGTGGCAGGTTTCGGCGTATGCACAATTCTGTTTGGCCTATCTCGAAATCTGGTGCTGTCGCTTGTGGCATTGGTGTTAGTGGGTGCGACAGACATGGTGAGCGTCATCATTCGCGGCACGCTGATTCAGGTAGCGACTCCGGATGAGATGCGTGGACGAGTCAATGCCGTCGACATGTTGTTTATCGGAGTCTCGAATGAACTGGGTGAATTCGAGTCAGGTTTAACGGCACACTGGTTTGGAACAGTAGAGTCCGTGGTGCTAGGTGGGATCGGCACGCTGGTCGTGATTGCCCTGTGGGCATGGCTGTTCCCTGCCCTGAGACGGGCAAACCAGCTCACCGCAGAGGAGTTGGCCCCCAAGGAACAAGATGTGAGGTCTATTGCTTGAGACTTGGCGACACCAGGATTTGTGCCGAAAATATCCAGCATGCTTGCCAAAACATGTGCCCTTGCCTTGGTACTGTGCACTTCCCTTGCCGTGGCGCAGCACTCCCCTGATGCTGACAAGGTGCTTTCACTGGAGAAGAAGTGGACCGAGTCCTACAAGCACCGCGACGTAAGCATGCTCGCGGAGCTTTTGGCCGAGGACTTTGTCATCACGGTGGAAGATGGCAGCACATACGGCAAGGCCGGATACATCAGTCACACCGCCGACTCCACAGTGCGTGTCGATATCGCCGAACAATCCGACATGCGCGTCCGGCTTCATGGAAATACCGCGGTTGTGACCGGCGCATATCACGAGGTCGGGGGATCGAAGGGAAATCGTTACGAATATCGCGACCGTCTGACTGATGTCTGGATGAAGATCGACGGCAAATGGCAAGTGATCGCGTCCCACTATAGTGTTCCCGTAAAGCAGTAACGTTAACCTGCCAGTTTCGTCAAAGAGCCTATGCAGGAGGGCGCGATGAAATTATTGCTGACATTTGCGGTTTGGATGATCGCTTGTTTGCCGGTGTTCGCCCAGAAGGATGACGTCCCGAAGGACATCGCCGGGAGTATAGGTGGAACGTTGAAATGGACAGAGAGTCAGTTTCTGAGCGTGGCTGAGGCTATGCCGGAGTCGAAATATGACTTCGTTCCCACAGCAGGCAATTTCAAGGATGTGCGCTCGTTTGCGGAGCAGGTGAAGCACGTCGCCTGCGCCAATTTCGCCTTCTTCAACGAGATCGAAGGTAAGACTCCGCCTGATTCGTGCGAAAAAGGCGGACCGTCGAAGGCAAAGACTAAAGCTGAATTAGTG
>Ga0066903_100004792_pt1 | contig 11541 bp, 7 predicted proteins | sample PanSoiMetaGPlot1_FD_67491 | JGI IMG/M metagenome (GOLD analysis project Ga0066903, IMG submission 67491) | Tropical forest soil microbial communities from Panama analyzed to predict greenhouse gas emissions - Panama Soil - Plot 1 (version 2) | ecosystem: Environmental > Terrestrial > Soil >...
GCGCCCATCACGGCCGTCGCCGCCTTTGCGCGCGGCGCGTGCGGAGCGGGGTAGAGCGCCGGCCAGTCGACCCGACCGATGTGTTCTGCGGCGTTCGTGAGGTGGTACTCGACCCACGGATCGGGCTTACCGTTCTGCGCGAACCAGTGCGCGCTGCGAAGCTCGCCCGCGAGCCCGGCCTGTGCATCGATGCTCGAGGCGGCGGCATCCGAAATCTCGCGATCCCGCCGTGCCGCAGCGACGACGAGCGCCAGGGACAGCGCCGCAGCAGCCATGACCGTGACGGGGACGAGCGCCGACCATCCGGCCCAACGCGCCGCCACGGCAACGACGAGGCAGAGCGCCGCCGCCGCCGGCGCCAGCCGCCAGAGCCGCCCGCCGACGTCACGCACGCGACGCAGACGATCGGCCTGCGCGACGCGCGCGCGAACCTGCTCCCGGAGATCAGCGATCTCGTCCATTATCCGTGACGCGATCTTACCTTGTGGCGGGGGATTTGGTTAGCAGGGCCTGCTCTACAGGAGATCAGGAGAACCTGACCTCCTGATCTCCTGTTGTCCGTCTGGCGCTGCGACCAGCAAGACCCGGCTATTGCAGTTTCTTGAGCCAGATGTTCTTCACGAAGAGCTTGCCAGTGGCCTCGACCTCGAGGCCGATGATGCCGCTCTTCCTGGCTTTCGACGCATCTTCGTCGATCAGGATCGAGAGCGCGTGGCCGTTCAGGAGGTGCGTCATCTGGTTGCCGATCGCAATGATGTGGAGCTCGTTCCAGTCATCCTTCTTGTAGTAGCTGTCGATCACGGCGGGTTCGCCGAGCGTCGCGAGGAGCCGCGGGTTCTTACCCTGTTCGGTCCGCACGACCTGCCCCTTCCACGCGACGATGCCGCGGCCGGTGGACTGCTCGTAGAACTGGCCCGTGTAGCGGTTGCCGGCATCGAAGTCGTACTGGGCGCCCCACATGTTCCACTGTTCTTCGGTCTTCGGATCCGGCGGCGTGCCGCGGGGGGCGCCGCTGGGGCAGGGCGCCGGCTGCGGCGGCTGCGCGGCGGCCGCTCCTGCGGGCGGCGGAGTGCGCTGCGGGCGCGGCGCGATCCAGCCGCGGTACTGCACGCCGCCGTTGATGCTGCCGGTGCCCTTCATCTCCATCTTGAGCTCGAAGTCCGACGCTTCGCCCCCCTGCCACACGAGATAGACGGTGCCCGTCGGCTTCTCGCACGTGGACTCGATCGTGATCGCGCCGTCCTCGACCTTCCAGTTGTTGTCGCCCGACCAGCCCTTGAGGCTCTGGCCGTCGAAGAGCGACACCCATCCCTCGTGTTCCTGGAAGTCGATCGGATCGGGCTGGCGGAAGCCGCCGCCGCCTCGCCCGCGTCCCTGTCCCTGCGCGCCCGGCTGTCCCTGTGGCGGCTGCGCCGGCGGCTGTTGTGCGTAGATCGTTGCGCCGGCTATCAGACCGATCACGACGGCCTGCGTCAATCTTCCGATCATCAGTCGCTCCTGTTCGCAGATCTTCTTTGGACGCCGTTCACTGATCACGTTAACAAGGAGCCGCGGAGAACGCGGAGTAACGCAATCAAAGAGATTTCTCCGCGCGTCCTCCGTGTCCTTCGTGTCTCCCTGTGAACGTCACTCTCCCCGAGCCCCGCCCGCCGTTACCTCGTGCTCAATTGCAGCGCCGCGACCTTCTCCCACTGCCGGTTCTTCGCGGACTTCAGCACCGCGTCGGTGACCTGATCGGTCGCGAGGCCGTCGCGGAAGGTCGGCGGCAGGCTCTTGCCGCCGTCGGCGGCCGTCACGAAGTCTGCGAACTGGTGCGTGAAGGTGTGCTCGTAGCCAATCTGCAGGCCGGGGACCCACCAGTGCTTCATGTACGGCTGGTCGCCGTCGGTGACGTGGACGTTGCGCCAGCCGCGGACGCGCCCTTCGTCCTTGTGATCGAAGTACTGGAGACGGTGCAGGTCGTGGAGATCCCAGAACGCCGACGCGTGCTCGCCGTTGATCTCGAGCGTGTAGAGCGCCTTGTGGCCGCGCGCGTAGCGGGTCGCTTCGAACGTCGCGAGCGATCCGTTCTCGAACCGCGCCAGGAACAGGCTCGCATCGTCTATCCCGACGGGCTGGACCTTTCCGGTCAGGTTGTGCTTTCGCTCCTTGATGAAGGTCTCGGTCATCGCCGAGACCTCGACGATCGGACCGTTCAGCCACAGCGCGGTGTCGATGTTGTGCGCGAGCAGATCGCCGGTGACGCCGCTGCCGGCCACCGAGACGTCGAGCCGCCACAGCCCTTCGCCGCCCTGCGGCAGATCGCGGGAGATCGTCCAGTCCTGGAGGAACTTCGCGCGGTAGTGGAAGATGCGACCGAGCTTCCCCTCGTCGATGAGCTGCTTGACCATGGTGACGGCGGGGACGCGGCGGTAGTTGTACCAGACCGTGTTCGGCACGCCGGCCGCCTCGACCGCGGAGGTCATCGCCTCCGCCTCGCGCGCGTTGCGCCCGAGCGGCTTCTCACACATCACCATCTTGCCGGCCTTCGCCGCGGCAATCGCGATGTCGTGGTGCGTGTCGTTTGGGCTCGCGATGTCGATGACGTCGATGTCCTTCCGCGAGACCAGGTCGCGCCAGTCGGTGGCGTACGACTCGTAGCCCCAGTTCTCGGCGAATGTCTTCACGCGCTCTTCGTTCCTCGCCGCGACCGCCTTCAGCATCGGCTTGCGCGGCAGGTCGAAGAACCGCGGCGCCTGCAGGAACGCGTTCGAGTGCGTGCGTCCCATGAACCCGTAGCCGACCAGACCGATGTTGAGAGTTTTCATGTCAATCCCACCCGTGCGCGTCGCGCACCGACTTCATCACGCTCAGTACGTCGTTCCAGGTCTTCTGCTCGGTCATCACCGCATTGGGGAACATGCAGCCGTCCCAGCAGATGTGATTGAGCTGCCGCTCGGCGTTCCCCTTCTTGTCGCCGAGCCAGTAGCCGGCGTGCCGGACGATGTCGAGCTTGCCGTTGGGATCGAAGGGCAGGCAGTGGCGTCCGGTCTTGTCGTGCGAGCCGGAGCCCTTCACGGTCGCGTCGTTCTGCGCGACGTGGAAGTCGAACGTCCACGGCCGCAGCGCGTCAGTCATCTTCTTCAACGCCGTATCGAGCGTCTGCTGATCCTTCCAGTCGAAGTTCTCGGGGAGGATGCGGTCGTCGGGCGCGTTGTAGCCCATGGTGAAGAGCAGGGTATGCGCCATGTCGGCCTGGAACCCGACGGTCTTTGGACGATTGACCATCTCCAGCAGCTCGACGTTGCGCGTGACGCTGTGCATCCCGCCCCAGCAGATCTCTCCCTCGGCGGCGAGCCGCTCGCCGATCCCCTCGGCGATGTCGGCGGCCTGGCGGAACGTGTCGGCGATCTTCTTCGTGTTGCCGGCGGGATCCTTCGCCCATTCGGCCGGACTCGCGGCCGAGTCGATCCGGATGATGCCGTAGCGGCGGACACCCAGATCTTCGAGCTTGCGGCCGATGGCGCACGCCTTGCGCACCTGCGTCAGGAACGCCTTGCGTTCCTCGTCGCTCCCCATGGCCGAGCCGCCACCGGTCGGCGGCCACACCGGCGCGACCAGGGATCCAACCCTGAGGTTCTTCGATCGGAGCTTGTCGGCCAGCCGCGAGAGATCGTCGTTGGTCGAATCGATGCTGACGTGCGGATCGAAGAGGAAGAGGTCCACGCCGTCGAACGTCGTGCCGTCCACCTGCGCCTTCGCGGTGAGGTCGAGCATCGTGTCGAGATCGATCGGCGGCTCCGCGCCAGGACCGCCTTTACCGACCAGACCGGGCCACATGGCATTGTGTATCGCTGGCTTCGCGTGTCCCATGTCAACTCCCAACTCCACAACTCCCAACGCCCAACAAACTCCCAACTCCCAACTCCCAATAATCTCGGAACTCACAACCAACGACGCACACCCTCAAACCCTGGAACCCAAATCCGCTTGGGAGTTGGGCGTTGGGAGTCAACTGGGAGTTGGAAGTTGGGAATTGGGAATTGACAGCGTCACCGCCTCTCCGGTGCGTCAGGGTTGCCGGGTCCGAAATGTTTGAGTATCACCAGCGGATCCGAGTCGCTGCGATTCTCCACTCGGACACCCTGACGCGCGGTGTCGGCGGTGACGAACAACTCGTCTTCCGTCATCTGTCCGAAACGGATCATCGCGGGCGTCGAGACCTGCTGGCCGCCGAACGTGCCGTGACCCTGCGTCAGGATCAGGCCGTACGCCGCGGCGTCCCTGATCGTCACCGTGCGTCTGGGCTGGATCGTCAGCTCCTTGGCCGAGTACCACTTCGTGCCGTAGGTCACCCAGACTTCGCGGTAGCCCTCGGCGTCGGTTTCCTCGAACGGCTTCACGGGCTTCGGCAGGTAGCGATTGGTGGCGCCGAACCTCGGGTTCACGTTGGCGTCCCAGTCGAGCATGCCGATGATGTAGTCGAGATCTCTGTGCTTGTCGGGCGGCACATCCTTCACGAGCAGATCCCACGGCGTCATGCGGCCTTCCACTTCCGACTGGAACATCGCAAAGACATCGCTGTTCACCTGCGGCTCGTAGGTGAGGAGCGACCCCGGCGCGTGCAGGATGCCGGGATCGATCTGCCAGCCCGTCCCGCGCTCGAGACGATACGCGCGCGAGAGATACGTGATGCCGTTGTCCCCCCTGTTCCAGTTCTCGAGGCACCGCCGCACGTCGTCTTGCGTCGTGCCGGGCTCGAGGCCCATGAACGTGTAGGGATAGTTGTTGTCGGTCGGATTGTATTGCGGCGGAAAATAGTACGCCTCCGGCTTCCCGCGCCGGCCCACGCGCGCCGCATCGTCGTCGCGCTGGTGCATGTGATGGGGAATGGGGCCCATGTTGTCGAAGAACTTGCAGAGCAGGTTCCAGCCTTTCTCCCGCTCCATCACGTCCTTGCCAAGGAGCAGATCGCCGGCCTGCTCGACCGCGTCCTTCAGCAGGAAGCGCGTGCCGTCGGCAAGGCGGACGTAGCTCAGCCCCTCATCCGCCGGCGTCCCGGGGCCGTTGTCGGCGTTGGTCGTGGACGAAAACCAGCGTTCGTTGATGCCGCCGCGATGGGCGCCGTAGGCATAGAGGTCGTCGGGATGGAGCCGGAGACGCCGGCCGGGATGCATGAACGAGCGGGGCACCCAGGCAGGTTCGAGGCGGAGCAGCCCCTTTCCCTGGCCCAGCGCGTCTTCGATGAACGATCGATTCTTGGTTGCCGTTGTCGCCGTTGTTGCCGCCATGGGCGCTCACCATATAACCACGTCCGGCGGGCCGCAAGACTCAACCCTCGGGCCGGACGACGTTTCGCATCGCGATATGCACCGGATTCGTCCTGCGGCACCTCTGAACTGGGGACTTGCGGTTCGGGCGCGGCGGTCCCGGCTCCGATGTTCCGTATGGCAAAACGCCTGAGCGGAAGATGAAACAGCTCCGACGCGGCGGCCCGGCCAGCGTATGCTCTATGTCCCTCGCATGGCTGCGCATTTTCTGGCATTCGATCTCGGAGCGGAGAGCGGCCGCGCCATGTCGGGTCACCTGCGCTCGGGCGTCCTGAACCTCACCGAGATCTGCCGGTTCGGCAACGATCCGGTCCGGGAGGACGGGTCCCTCTACTGGGACGTGCTGCGGCTGTGGCTGCACATGCAGCGCGCGCTCGATCAGCTGAGCACCGATCCTCGGGGCCTCGACAGCGTCGGCGTGGACGCCTGGGGCTGCGACTACGGCCTGCTCGGCGAGCGCGGTGAGCTGCTCGCCAATCCGTACCACTATCGCGATTCGCGGACCGACGGGATCATGACGTCGGTGTTCGAACGCGTGTCGCGGCAGCGCATCTACGAGATCACCGGCATCCAGTTCCTCCCGTTCAACACGCTCTACCAGCTGGTGGCCGCGTCGCGGGAGACGCCGCGGCTGCTGGAGGCCGCCACCGCCTTCGGCACGATTCCCGACATCCTCAACTACTGGCTGACGGGTGAGCTGCGCGCCGAATACACGAATGCGACCACCACGCAGATGATCGACGCGACCGGGCGCCGCTGGGCGCTCGATCTGCTGCGGGCGCTCGACATTCCGTCGCGGCTGCTGCCCGATCTCATCGAGCCGGGCCTGGTCCTTGGCGCGCTGAAGCCGTCGGTGTCCGCGGCGTTGTGCGGCACACCGGTCGTCGCACCCGCGTGCCACGACACCGGATCGGCGGTCGCGGCGATTCCGGCCGGCGCCGGACGCGCGTTCCTCAGCTCGGGCACGTGGTCGCTCCTCGGGACCGAGGTGTCGGCGCCCGTCATCACGCCGCAGGCGCTCGACGCGAACTTCACCAACGAAGGGGGCGTGCGCGGGACGACGCGGCTGCTGAAGAACATCGGCGGCCTGTGGCCGCTGCAGTCGTGCCGGCGCGCCTGGGCGAGCCAGGGACGCTCGTACGACTACGGCGAACTGATGGAAGCGGCGGCCGACGATCGCCACGCGTTCGTCTCGCTGTTCGATCCGGACGACCCGGCGTTCCTGCGCCCGCCCGACATGGCCGGCGCGATCGCCGACTATTGCCGCCGCACGCATCAGGCGCAGCCGAAGTCGCCGGGCGCCTTCACGCGCGCGATTCTCGAGAGCCTGGCCTTCAAGTACCGGCTCGTCGTGGACACGCTCGAGGTTCTGACGGGCACGCCGATCACCGAGATCCAGATCGTCGGCGGCGGAGCGCGCAACCGGCTGCTCAATCAGTTCACCGCCGACGCCACCGGACGGACGGTCGTCGCCGGTCCCGTCGAGGCGACGGCCCTCGGCAACATCGCCATGCAGATGCTCGCGACCGGCGCGGTGTCGAGTCTCGCCGAGGCGCGGCGCATCATCGAGTATTCGTTCCCGGCGGATCGGTTCGACCCGGTGGCCGCGGATCAGTGGGAAGCGCACCATCGCCGCTTCCGGAATTACGTGGAGCTCACCTGTGTCTGAATCGTCCATCCGCGACACGTCGTTGCTGCAGAACCTGTGGGACGAGCGCGCGGCGCTCGCCCTTGCGTCAACGCCGCTCGAACTGCTGCGCTACCGCTCGAACCTCCTCGGCGAAGATCTGCGCATCACCAATTTCGGCGGCGGCAACACCAGCTCGAAGTTCGAGCTGCCCGATCCCCTCACCGGCGAGCCGGCACGGGTGATGGCCGTGAAGGGCAGCGGCGGCGACCTGCGGTCGATGACAGCTGCCGGTTTCGCCGTGCTGTATCTCGACAAGCTCGAGGCGCTGATCAATCGCTATCGCGGCGAGGCGCACGAGGACGAGATGGTCGGGTTCTATCCGCTCTGCGCGTTCGGCGAGAGCCGCGTCGCCGCGTCGATCGACACGCCGCTTCACGCGTTCCTGCCGTTCCCGCACGTCGATCACCTGCACCCCGACTGGGCCATCGCGCTCGCCGCCAGCGCGAACGGCGCGAAGAAGCTCGACGAGTTCAACCGGCAGTACGGCCGGCGGATCATCTGGGTGCCGTGGCAGCGCCCCGGATTCGAGCTGGCGCTCATGCTGCGGAAGGCCGTCGACGCGAACCCCGGCGCGGAGGGTCTCATCCTCGGCGGCCACGGGCTCTTCACGTGGGGCCGGACACCGCACGAGTGTTATCTGAACAGCATCCGCACCATCGACCAGATGGGGGAGTTGCTCGGACAGCACGAGCGCCGCGCGGACCGCCCGCGATTCGGCGGACCGGCGGTGACGCACGCGATTGCTGACAGGGAGTCCGCGATCGCCGACGTCTTCCCCTATCTGCGCGGCGCCGTCTCGTCGAACCGGCGCGTGATCGGGCACGTCGACAGCTCCGACGAGGCGCTCGAATTCGCCAATGCGACATGGGCCGAGCAACTCTGCGCGCTCGGCACGAGCTGCCCCGATCATTTCCTCAGGACGCGCATCTCGCCGATGTTCGTCCCCTGGGATCCCGCCAAGCAGGATGCGGCGGCGCTCCGCAAGGCGATCGACGCGCGCGTCGTGAAGTATCGCGACGACTACGCGGAGTACTACCGCGCGTTCGCCGAGCCCTCGTCGCCGGCGCTGCGCGACAGCAATCCCTCGGTGGTCGTGATTCCCGGCCTCGGCCTCTTCGGGTTCGGCAAGGACAAGCGCGAGGCGCGGATCACGACCGAGTTCTTCGTCAATGCGATCCACGTCATGCAGGGCGCGAACGCACTCGAAGACGCTGCGAGCAGCGACGCGAACCCCAGCCTCCTGCCGCAGGTGCGGCGGCCCGAGCAGGCGCGTGAGTTCACGACGTTCCACAACTACGTGGCGCTGCCCCGGCTGGAGGCCTTCCGGATCGAATACTGGGCGCTCGAGGAGGCGAAGCTGCAGCGGATGCCGCCCGAGAAGGAATTCAGCCGCAAGGTCGTCGTCGTGGTCGGCGGCGGCAGCGGAATCGGCCGAGAGGTGGCGCTGCAGATCGCGAAGCGGGGCGGCCACGTCGTGGTCGCGGACCGGGACGGCTCGGCCGCCCGGGACACGGCGTCCGCGGCAGCCGCGCTGTCGTCGAAGGAGATGGTCCAGTCGTCAACACTCGATCTCACGTCGCGCGAGGCGATCGCCGCGGCGGTCCGGCGCGCCGTACTGCAGTTCGGCGGCTTCGACTCGGTGGTGAACACGGCGGCCATCTATCCGACGCCCGATCCATCCACACCGGCCGAGAGCGTGTGGAACACGACGCTCGCGATCAACGTCACGTCGAACTTCATCCTCGCGCAGGAATCCGCGAAGATCCTGGAGGCGCAGAAGCTGCCGGCGTCGATCGTCCTGACGAGCTCCGCCAACGCGATCGTGCCCAAGGCGGGCAGCGAGCCGTACGACGTGAGCAAGGCGGCGATCAATCACCTGATCCGCGAGCTGGCGATCCGCCTCGGGCCGCTGGTGCGCGTGAACGGCGTCGCGCCGGCCACCGTGATCGTCGGATCGTCGATGTTCCCGCGCGACCGCGTGATCGTCGCGTTGAAGAAGTACCGCATCGACTTCTCGGAATCCGAGTCGGACGACGAACTCCGCGCGCGGCTGGCGGAGTTCTACGCGGAGCGGACGATCACGCGGCGGCCGATCCTGCCGATCGACAACGCCAACGCGATCTGCTGGCTTGCCGGGGAGCAGAGCGCCAAGACGACGGGGCACGTCATCCCGGTGGACGGCGGGCTTCCGGAGGCGTTCCTGCGGTGACCTTCGTTACACCAGGATCAGCTGGTCGTTGGGATAGACGTGATCGACGTTGTCCGGCGTGACGAGCTGGTGCTTCACGAACACCGCCGGAGGCACGGCCCTGCGGTGCAGGATGTCGAGCGCGACGGCGACGATCTCGGTGCCGTACTTCTCGGGGAAATAGGCCACCGACCCGATCAGCCGGGTGCCCGGCTGGCGCAGCTCCGCGCGCCCCTCGGGCGACGCGTTGTGGCCCATCGCCGCGCACGACTCCACGCGCCCCGCTTCCTGCATCGCGCGCAGCGCGCCGAGCGCGCTCGGATCGTTGATGGCGCCGATCAGCAGACGGCGCGCGCGGCTGGTGCGCAGGTGGCGCCGCATGACCTCGAAGCTCTCGCCGAGCTTGCCGTCGCCGTCCAGGTACGCGACGTGGCAGGTCTCGAGCGGCGGGTGCGTTTCCTTCATCCCGACCAGCATGCCCGTGAGGCGCATCCGCGGCAGGCTGCCGGCGCGATCGAGCGTGATGAGGACGATCTCGTCGCCGTCGGCGCATCGCTGCTGCCGCGCCCAGCGCCCGAGATGGCGTCCGCCGATGAGCCCCGCCTCGTAGTTGTTGGCGCCGAAGTAGGTCGCGCCGGGATGCGGAATCTCGATCGCGATGAGCGGAATGTTCGCCGCGCGATACTTGGCGGCGACGATCGGCGCGATGTGCTCGTCGGTCTGGAACTCGATGACGAGATCGACCTTCTCGCGCACGAGGACGTCGGCGTTGCGCTGCGCGATCTTGGCGTTGTAGCGGTTGTCGACGCAGATGAGCTCGATGCCCTGGGACGCCGCGGCGCGCTGCAGGCCCGTCGAGACTTCCTTGGAGAACTGATAGTCGGTGCCCTGCGCCGCGTAGCCCAGGCGGTAGGGACGCTGCTTGAACGGCCGCAGGTGCGATCGATACAGGTTTTCGCCGGCCTTCTCGATCATGCCGCAGCGCTCGAGCGTATAGAGCAGCCGGAACGTCATGCTCTTGGGCAGGCCGCTGCGCGCGGCAATCTCCCGCAGCGGGAGCGCCTCGCCCGAAGACCGGAAGGCCGACAGCAGCTGCGACGAGTGGACGACGGACTTGACGAGGTATGGATCTCGAGCCGGCGGCTTCGGCTTCTCTCCGCTCATGATGGCCCCTCCGCGCCGTCGCAGTATGTCCCACGGTTTCGCATAGCGCAATAGCATTCTCGACATAAACTGGTCCGCTGGTTTGAGATGCGAAACAGCCCGATGACCCTCCTTCGCCTCGAGCGGCTCGTCAAATCCTTCGGCGGCGTCCGCGCCCTCAAGGAGGTGTCGTTCGATCTCGGGGCCGGCGAGGTGCACGCCCTCGTCGGCGAGAACGGCGCCGGCAAGTCGACGCTGATCAAGATCATCACCGGCGCGATCGCGCCGGACGCGGGGACGATCGAGGTCCTCGAGCAGACGGTCGCCGGAATGGATCCGCACGTCGCCCGCGGGCTCGGTATCGCGGCGATCTATCAGCAGCCCTCGCTCTTCCCGCACCTCAGTGTCGCGGAGAACATCGCGTTTGCCATCGATCGCGGCGGGCCCTGGCGCATCGTCAACTGGACGCGGCTGCGCGCGCGCGCGCGATCGCTCCTCGAGAGCATCGGCGCCGACATCGATCCCGATTGCGCGGTCGAGACGCTCAAGGCGCCCGAACAGCAGATGGTCGAGATCGCCGGCGCCCTCGGCGCCGCCGCGCGGATCGTGATCATGGACGAACCGACGGCGTCGCTCACCGAACGCGAAGCCGAGGCCCTCTTCCGCGCCATTACGCGGCTCAAAGCCGCGGGCGCCGGCGTCGTCTACATCTCGCACCGACTCGACGAGATCGGGGCGATCGCGGATCGGATCACCGTCCTGCGCGACGGCGAAAGCGTCGGCACCTTCCGCGCCGCGGACGTGAGCCGCGCGGAGCTCGTGCGCCTCATGGTCGGGCGCGAGCTCTCGGCCGTCCATCCCTCGCGCGCGCGCGAAAAAGAAGACGAGGGGGAGCGGCCCGTCCTGCTCGAGCTGCGCGGCGTCGGCCACCGGCCCAGCGGGATCGCGGATGTCTCGCTGACCGTCGGGCGCGGCGAGGTGCTCGGGCTGGCGGGCCTCGTGGGGTCGGGACGTACCGAGCTGGCGGAGATTCTCTTCGGTCTCCGGCCCGCCGACGCTGGAGCGATCTTCGTGAACGGCGCGCGCGTGCACATCGAGTCGCCGTCCGACGCCATCGCGCTCGGCATCGGGTACGTGCCGGAGGACCGGCGGCAGCACGGCGTCGTCCTCGACTTCTCGGTGGCGGCCAACGCCAGTCTTGCGAACCTGCG
>Ga0066903_100004793_pt1 | contig 11541 bp, 11 predicted proteins | sample PanSoiMetaGPlot1_FD_67491 | JGI IMG/M metagenome (GOLD analysis project Ga0066903, IMG submission 67491) | Tropical forest soil microbial communities from Panama analyzed to predict greenhouse gas emissions - Panama Soil - Plot 1 (version 2) | ecosystem: Environmental > Terrestrial > Soil >...
TTCACGATCGAGCGCTTGTCGCGGATGAGGAACTCGATCGGATCCTCGATGGTCATGATGTGGTCGGTCTCGTTGGCGTTGATGTGATCGATCATCGCCGCGAGGGTGGTGCTCTTTCCTGAGCCGGTCGTCCCGGTGACGAGGATGAGGCCGCGTTCCTCCAGGGAGATGGACTCCAGCACCGGCGGGAGCAGGAGATCCCGGATGGTCATGACCTTGAAGGGAATGACGCGGAGAACGGCGCCGAGGGTGCCGCGCTGCTGGAACACGTTGACGCGGAAGCGGCCGAGGCCCGGGACGCCGTAGGCGAGGTCGACCTCGTTCGAGTTCTTGAACTTGTCCCGCTGGTACTCGTTCATGATCCCGAAGGCCATGCGCGCCACCTCCTCGGGGGGGAGGCGCTTGCCGTCCTTCAGGGGGACGAGGGAGCCGTCCACCCGGAACATCGGGGGCAGACCGGCCTTGAGATGGATGTCGCTCGCTCCGCCGCGGAGGGCGACCTGGAGGATCTCGTTGAGTTCCACGCCGGGAAAAAGCCTAGCACCCGGGGGGGCGAGCCCGGCTGTACGGGGCCCGCCTACATGCCTCGATCGCTACATGTCTCGGAAGGCAGAGAAGAGTGGCGCGGCCTGCCGGGGCGGTTCGACCCCATCGTGGCAGAGCGGACAGGGCTCGGCTCCCACCAGAGCCCGACTGAACTCACGCGCCTTCGCCTTGGTGGCGAGCGTCCAGAAGACTCGGAGCTTCCAGGCCTGACCCGTCTGGCGAAGCCAGGGCATCCCCGAGAGTGTACAGGGGAGCGCCATCTAGGGACGCAGGAGCGCGTGAGCCATCGGTGACGTCGATGGGACCTCGCTCGTCTTACCGAAGGATGGGCCTGGCGGTTTATCGCTTGCTGAACTGGAACCGACGGCGGGCGCCGGGCTGGCCGTACTTCTTCCGCTCAACGACGCGCGCGTCGCGGGTGAGGAAGCCGGCCTTCTTCAGCGGCGTCCGGAACTCCGGATTGAGCAGGCAGAGGGCGCGGCTCAGCCCGTGCCGGATGGCACCGGCCTGCCCGGAGAGACCCCCGCCCACCACGTTCACCGTGACGTCGACCTTGCCGACCTGCTCGAGGATCTGCAGCGGCTGGTTGAGGATCATCTTCGACGTCTCGCGCCCGAAGTACTCGTCGAGCGGACGGCCGTTGACGACGATCGTCCCGTTTCCTTCCTTCACCCAGACCCGGGCCGTGGACTCCTTGCGGCGGCCGGTGGCGTAGTACCCGTTCTCGTTCTGGATCGGCATCGTGGACCTCAGGCCTCCACCTGGCGCGGCTCGGGCTTCTGGGCGGCGTGAGGATGCTGCTCTCCGGCGTACACCTTGAGCTTGGTCATCATCTTCCGGCCTAGCGCGTTGCGAGGGAGCATCCGGCGGACGGCGTTGACGATGATGTCCTCCGGATGCCGGGCCCGCAGCGCCTCGAGATTCGTGGTCTTCAGGGCACCGGGGAAGCCTGCCCGCGGGTGGCGGTGGTAGAGCTTCTTGGTCTCCTTCGAGCCGGTGACCTTCACCTTCGCCGCGTTGATGACGATGACGTGGTCACCGGTGTCCATCGACGGCGTGTAGATGGGCTTGTGCTTGCCCTTGAGCAGGGAAGCGATCTGGCTGGCCGCGCGACCGAGCACCTTGTCGCTCACGTCGATGACGTGCCATGCCCGCTTCACGTCCGCGGGCCTCGCGCTGTACGTCCGGTTGGACATCTGGAGACACTCCGGTACCGGAGGGGGCGCCCCCCGGAAAAGACGGGCGATGTAGAGGTCTTGCCGCCCCAAGTCAAGCGGACGAGGGGGGTGGGCTCTTCTGGAGTTGGGCCTTCAGGGTACGGAAGAAGCTTCGCTCCGCCTCGCTCGGCGGACCGGGGGGTGGCGCGGTGGTGTCGGTCACTTCCAGGACCGCTTCCGGGATGTCGGCCAGGAACCGGGAGGGCGTCCGGGGCACGTCGCGGCCCCTCCGGAGGCGAGTGGCCGCCCGGGTGAGGATCAGCTCCTCCCGGGCCCGGGTGAGACCCACGTAGCAGAGGCGCCGCTCCTCCTCGAGGTCGGGAGGCTCGCCCTGCATCCCCCCGTGGGGAAGGAAGCCCTCCTCCATCCCCACCAGGAAGACCGTCTTGAATTCCAGGCCCTTGGCGCCGTGGAGGGTCAGGAGGCTGACCCGGGCGGGGCTCGGGCCCTCCTCCTCCTCCCGGGTGTCGAGGGAGAGGCGGTTCAGGTACGTGCGCAGATCCGAGGCCCGGCCTTCCCGGCGCTCGAACTGCTCGAGCGAGCCCAGGATGCCCTCGACGCCCCGGAGCCGCCGCTCGGCAGAGGCCGCCGAGGACGTGCTTGCCCGTGCAGCCGCCTCGAAGCCCACTTCATGCAGCAGCGCCCGGGCCACTGCGGAGAGCCGCTCGGTCGGGAGGCGGCTCCGGGTCCTCTCGATGAGCTCCCAGAACTCCTTCACTGCCCGTGCTGCGCCGGAGGTCAGCCCGGGAACCGACTCCGGCCGGGCAAGGACCTCCGCCATCGCCAGCCCGCGCTCCCGGGCATGGGCGACGAGGTGCTCGAGGGTGACGTCGCCGATGCCCCGCGCCGGAACGTTGACGATCCGCAGGAGCGACACCTCGTCGGCAGGGCTGGCGAGGACCTTGAGGTAGGCGAGCACGTCGCGCACCTCGCGGCGATCGAAAAACTCGGCCCCGCCCACGACCTCGTACGGGATGCTGCGGGCGCGGAACGCCTCCTCGAAGGGACGGGACTGACCGTTGGTCCGGTAGAGGACGGCGATGTCGTCGGGTCGCAGGCCGCGGGCCAGGCGCTGCTCGATGCTCCGAGCGACCGATGCTGCCTCGTCGTCCTCGCCGGGAACGACGACCAGCTGCACCTTCGGGCCACCCACCAGGGTGGTCCAGAGCTTCTTCGCCCGCCGCTCCGGGAGCCCCGAAACCACCCCGTGCGCGGCCTCGAGCACCGCGGGAACGCTGCGGTAGTTCTGCTCCAGCCGGACCTCGAGGGTGCCGGGAAAGGCGTCCTCGAAGCGGAGGATGTTTCGCACCTCCGCCCCGCGCCAGCCGTAGATGCACTGGTCGTCGTCCCCCACCGCGCACACGTTCCGGCGTTCACCGGCGAGCTGGCGAACCAGCTCCAGCTGGGCGCCGTTGGTGTCCTGGAACTCGTCGACCAGGAGGTGGCGGAACCGGCGGACGTAGCCCCCGAGGACCTCGGGGTGCTCCCGGAAGAGCCGGAGCGGGAGGAGGAGCAGGTCGTCGAAATCGACCGCCCCCTGCGCCTTCAGTGCCCGCTGGTACTGCGGGAAGACCTCCGCCGCGGCGATCTCCGCCTCGACCCCCGGCACCAGGGGGACGCCTGCGGAAGCACGCTGAGCGCGCCAGCGTCCAGGCTCAGCCGGTGCGTCGCCCTCCGGGAACGGCGCCCGACCAGAGTTCTTGGCCCGGCTGATGACGGCGAGGATGCGGCGAGGATCGAAATCCCGCTTCCCGTCGATCGACCGCTCGCGGAGCGCCCGCTGGACGATGGCGATCTGATCGGAGGTGTCGGCGATCGCGAGCCTCCTCGGCCAGCCCAGCCGGTGGGCGTGCTGGCGGAGCACCTCCGCCCCGAACGCGTGGAAGGTGCAGACGGTGAGCTGCTGTGCGCCCTGCCCCACCAGCTGGACCACCCGTTCCTTCATCTCGGCGGCGGCTTTGTTGGTGAAGGTGACCGCGAGGATGGCCCGGGCGGGGACACGGTGGGCGAGGAGCCAGGCGATGCGGTGGGTGATGACCCGCGTCTTCCCGCTCCCCGCCCCGGCGAGCACGAGCAGCGGACCTTCGGTGGTGGTGACGGCGCGGCGCTGGGGAGGATTCAGTCCGGAGAGGTCCAAAGGGGGACGGCGCGTATAGGATGGGGGACTGACCGATGGCTGCCTCCCCCGCGCGCGCTCCCGCCCGTCCGTCCACCGCCGAGCTCGACACGCAGGCCAGCGAGGCCCGGGCTGCCGTCGCCCGCCTCGGCCGCCGCGAGTTCCTCGACCAGCTCGCCGCGCTCGGCCGGACCTTCGCCGCCGACCCCGGGAACCCGGGGAGCTACGCCTGCAAGGACTGCGAGCGCTGCGCGAACTGCATGTTCTGCCGCGACTGCGTGGGCTGCTACCAGTGCACCCACTGCGTGTCCTGCGAGGGATGCAGCAACTGCAGCCACTGCGTGGAGAGCAAGGGCTGCCAGTCCTCGGCCTACCTCCTCCAGAGCGAGGCCTGTACCCACTCGGCCTATCTGGTGATGTGCCGCAACCTCTCCGACTGCAACTACTGCTTCGGCTGCGTCGGGCTCTCCAAGAAGGACTTCCACATCCTCAACGTGGCCTTCCCGCGCAAGGAGTACTTCGAGATCACCGCCCGGCTGCGGAAGGAGCTCGGGCTGCCGACCTGAGCCGCCGGGCCGCGCCACTGCGGGCTCGGTCACCGTAGTTGTTGCCTCACCGCTCCAGGCCTGCCACGTTGCTGCTCCGGCACGACCGGAGGGGGCCATGGCGCGCGTCTCTGGAGAGGTGACCTCGTCGACCCCCGCGGAGGTCGTGCTGCAGGCACTGATCGACTTCAGCCCGCGCCGCCCGGAGCTGTGGCCGAACCTCTCGCCGAAGTTCTACCAAGTGCACTCGGTCGGACCGTCGGAGGCCGAGGTGACCGAGGGAAGCGCGGCGTTCGGCGGAGTCTGGGAGCGCACCCGCTACGACTGGAGCGAGCCCGGGGTGGTGCTGATCGAGGTCGAGGACTCGAACGCCTTCGCCCCGGGGAGCTGGTGGCGCTATCAGGTCGAGCCGGTGGGAAGCGGGAGCCGGGTGCGGTTCCAGTTCGATCGGAGGCCGAAGAACGTCAAGGGGAGGATCGTCTCCTTCCTCCTCGGGCTCGCGGGGAAGCGGGTGTTCACCAGGAGCCTGGAAGAGACGCTCCGGCGCCTCGGGACGCCGGCGGCAACGGCCGCAAGATGAGGCCGATTCTCGCCGGAGCCCTCCTGCTCGTCGGCGACGGCCTGGCAGAAGCCGGCCGCTCCGGCGAAGTGAGCTCGCCCTCGACGCCGCTCACCGGCGCTCACTGATTTCCAGCAACGAACGTCTCGGTGTCGGCGCAGGTATAGCTGCAGCTGTAGGAAGTCCCGCCGCAGGACCCCCAGCCGCCGAGGAGCGCCCCGAGCGCGCTTAGAACCAGTGCCATCCGTCCTGGGGGGCTCATGGCGCCACCAGCCCGTGGGGGCGCGCTGGCCCGCTGTCGAACGCAGTGTTGAAGTCGAGCGAGAAGCGGCGATCCAGCTCGAGGCCGTGCTTGCCGATGTTCGCGACGTGGATCTTGTGGTCGCCCTCGGCGTGGACCTTTCCGAAGGCGTCCTCGTTGAGGAAGTAGTCGCTGATGACCAGCCGTTCCTCGTCCCGGGTCAGCGCCAGGTAGTGCGGGCCAGAGTCCTTCCCTAGATCCAGCGTGTCGACCAGCCTGGGGTGCTCGGGGTTCGAAATGTCGAGCATCACCACCTTGCCCGCCTGGTTCAGCGAGATGAAGAGGCGCTTCCCGTCTCGGGTGATCCGGATGAGCTGAGGCCAAGAGCCGCTGGCGATCCAATTGAAGTCGAAGACAGCGCGGGCGGTGCCCTGACGGGTATCGACGAGGTACAGGTGCCCGTCGAGCATCCCGGCGGTGAAGGCGCGTCGATGCGGATCGTCGGGGATGAGCTGGACGTCGATGGTGCCGCTCGCTCCCTCGGGGAACTTCACGCTTCGGACGATCTCCCGGCGTGCCAGGTTCCAGACGCGCACTCCCGCCCGGAAGACCAGGTCGGCTCCGGCGGCATGGAGGGTGGTCGAGGGGCAGACGAAGTCGCTGGTCACCATGAGATCGAGCTCGGGACGGACCGAGATGCCGTGCGGGTTGAAGCCGTCCTCGGGTGGCTGCGCTGGGTGCTCCGCCACCAGGCGGAGGCCGGAGTCGAACTCCGCCACCCGGCCCGGGGCGTGGCCCTGCGCTCCGCCCATCATTGTGACCAGGAATCCGCCATGCGGTAGCGCATGAAACTCGTCGGTGATCGCCGAGAGGGGTGGATCGGCCGAGGAGAGGAACCGCGGGGTACGGGGCTCGGAGATGTCGAAGAAGAAGACCTCTTTCTGCCCCTTGAGGACGCTGAGCAGCCCGCCGCAGGCGACCACCTTCCGGTCGGCCGAGAGCCCGACGTGGTGAAACTCGTTCCCGGTCGCCCCGGGTTCAGGAAGGGGCGCCCGGGCGAGGACCTTGCCGTAGCTCGGCGAGCGTGGGTCGAAGTCCACCACCGCGAGGAAGTCCGGCGCGGCCCTCGCCTGATCGCCGGCACAGACGTAGAGGTAGCGCGTCCGGTGCGGACCCTCCCGCTCGTTCGCTGGTTCGCTCAGCGCGGCATTGGTGCCATACACCGACGCTACGCCTCCGAGCAGGACGAGACAGATGACCAGCAGTCGCCAGCGGCCAAGGCTTTGATTCACGTGAGAACCCCCGGAGTTGTGGACCCAATCGAGGTTCGCCTCGTCCGCGTTGGAGGTCCTTCGGGGGCGCTGATATTTTTCTGACCGATTTCTGATCGGGGTGGCGCGTGCGACGGCTTTCCCTGCACTTCGGGCCCTTCCGGCTCGACCCCACGGCCCGGGTGCTCTACCGCGGCGACCGGGACGTGCAGCTGCCCCCCAAGGCGGCCGAGACCCTTCTCGTGCTGGTCGAGAACGCGGGCGAGCTGGTGGCCAAGGACGAGCTGCTCCGGCGAGTGTGGCCCGACGTCGTGGTCGGTGAGGGGAGCCTGACCCGGACCATCTCCATCCTGCGGAAGGCGCTGGGACCGAGGCGCAACGGCGAGGAGTACATCGCCACTGCCTCCAAGCGCGGCTACCGGTTCACCGAGCACATCGAGCGAACCGAGGCCCCCGAGGAGAGAGGCGCTGGCCCGCTGGTATTGGTCGTGCTTCCCTTCGGCGGCGCGGACGAGGACGCCTGGCTCACCGACGGGCTGACCGAGGAAATGATCACCCAGGTCAGCCGGCTCAATCCTGCCCAGCTCCGGGTGATCGCCCTCGCCTCCGCGATGCGCTTCCGGCGCTCCGGCCGCCCGATGCGGGACGTCGGGGCCGAGCTCGGGGCCTCGCTGGTGCTGACGGGCAGCGTGAGGCGCTCGGGCGATCAAGTCCGGATCGCCGCGCAGCTGGTCCGGGTCGAGGACGAGGCGCTGGTCTGGGCCGAGAGCTACCACCGACTCCTGGGAGACATCCTCCGCCTTCAGAGCGAGGTGGCCCGATCGATCGCCGGAGAAGTGCAGATCAAGCTCTCGCCCCGGCAGGAGCGGGCGCTCGCCGGGGCGGCGCGCGTCTCACCGGAGGCGTACGAGGCCTACATCCGCGGGCGCCACTTCTGGAACCGCCGGACCGAGGACGGGATGCGGCGGAGTATCGCCCTCTTCGAGGAGGCCATCCGGCTCGGCCACGCCGCCGGGCACGCGGGCCTGGCCGACGCGTACACGATGCTCGCCTGCCGGGGGATGACGCCGGCCCGGGAGATGCTTCCCCGCGCCCGGGCCGAGGCGGAGCGTGCGCTGGCGCTGGCGCCCGAGCTGGCGGATGCGCGCGGCTCGCTGGCCCACATCCGGCTCCACACCTGGGACTGGACCGGCCTGGAGGACGAATTCCTCCGCGCGATCGAGGGCAGTCCCGCCCAGGCCATCATCCGCTACTGGTACGCCGAGTTCCTGATGGCCAGTGGGCGCATGGACGAGGCGATCGCCCAGGCCCAGGAGGGTCGCCGGATCGACCCCCTCTCTCCTCTCACCGCCTCGTCGCTGGCGATGATCCTCTACCTCGGACGCCACCACGACCAGGCGGATGCGATCCTGGAACGAGCGCTGGAGCTCGAGGAGTCCCACTTCCTTCCCCACCTCCGCCTCGGCCTGGTCCGCATCCAGCAGCGGAGGCCCGCCGAGGCGGTGGAAAGGATGAAGCGTGCGGTCGAGCTCGCAAGAGGAAGCACCGAGACCCGTGCAGCGCTCGCCATCGCCCACGCGGCGGCGGGCGACCGTGAGACAGCACGCGCCATGGTGGACGAACTGCTCCACGATCGACCGGTGCACTTCGTGCTCCCCTACAACCTCGCGAAAGTGCATGCCGCGGCCGGCGACGCCACCGAGGCGCTCGCCTGGCTGCGGATCGCCTTCGAGGAGATGAATCCGGACCTGATCGAACTGAGCAACGAGCCGCTGTTCGATGGCATCCGGGACGCCCCGGGGTTCCAGGAGATCCAGCGGCGCCTGCCCCGTGGCTGAATCAGCCTCGGGCAGCGGCCTCGATGCGCCTGAGGTCGATCTTCTTCATGTCCATGACCGCGGCCATCACCCGGTCGGCCTTCTTCTGATCCGGCCCGCTCACCGCGCGGATGAGCGCCGACGGGACGACTTGCCAGGAGAGACCCCAGCGGTCCTTGAGCCAGCCGCAGGGACCTTCCTGGCCACCGTTCGAGGTGAGCGCCTTCCAGAGGCGGTCGATCTCCTCCTGCGACTCGACCTCGATCGCGAGCGAGATGGCCTCGGTGAACTTGAATTGTGGCCCGCCGTTGAGGCCGACGTACTCCTGGTTTCCCAGGCGGAAGGACACGGTCATCACCGAGCCCTTCGGGCCGGGACCGGTCTCGCCGTAGCGGGAGACCTCGAGGATCTTCGAGTTGGGGAAGAGCGAAACGTAGAACTTCGCCGCCTCCTCCGCCTGACCGTCGAACCACAGCATCGGCCTGATCTTGTGCGTCTCCGCCATCGTGTCGTCTCCATGAAGGGCCCGCTTCCACGCGGGCCTCGTTGGGTGAGACAGGAACAGCGGCCCGGATTCATCGCTGCCCCATCCACGGCGCTGCTGCCCCGAGCGGACGCCGGGCAGCCTGGGGAGCGAGGGTTGACCCCGGCACGAGACATTTCGCCATGTTGGCCGATCGAGTGAAACCGGGCACGCTGGGGGCGTGAATGCCGCCCGACCCTCGCTCGCGGGTGCTCTCGCCGCGACGACGCTCGCCGCGCTCGCCTGCGCCACCCCACGAGCCAGCTGGGTCCGGACCGAGCTCTTTCTCGGCCGCAGCCTCCCCGATGGCGGAACGCTGACCGCAACCGAGGTCGAGGCCTTCCTCTCCCGAGACGCCGGCCCGCAGCTCGCCGGGTGGACGTTGCTCGATGCACGCGGCCACTGGGTCGCCCCGGACGGCGGAGCGGTCGATGAGCCGACGTCCGTCCTGGTCGTCGTGCACCGCTCGGGCGAGGAGGACGCAGCGCTCGAGAAAATCCGCCGTTCGTATGCGGACGAGTACGGACAGGGATCGGTGCTGCGGGTCGACACTCCCGCGGCCGCCACCGGATTCTAATGTCCGTTGTCGGCGCGCTGGAGCGGCTCCTGGTCTTCCAGCCGCACCCATCCGGCGCCGTTCCAGCCCCAGAGGTCACCGAAGACGCGTTCTCCGTCGTGCCCGCCGAAGAGGAGGACGTTTCCGTGGGCGTCGTCGAAGGTCATCGCGCTGTGGTTCCGCGGTGACGGCCCGGAGGCCGCCGCAACGGGCTTCCAATCGCGACCGCGACGCAGCCACGTGTCCCCGAGCCGGCGCGACCCATCCCATCCGCCGAAGCAGACCAGCTCTCCTCGACGGAGATCGCCGGCGAGCGACGGGTTGAAGCGTGGGCCGGGACCACCGAACGGCCCCTCCCACGTGGACCCCTGCCATTCCCACGAGTCGGCGAGCGGCACTCGTCCCGCGCTGCCACCCACCAGCACGATCGCCTCACGGCGGGGATCGAAGGCGAGCGCAATTCCGCTTCTTGCCTCGGGACCCGAATCGCTCACCTGCTCCCAGCGAGCGCCGTCGAACGTCCACGTGTCCCCGAGCCGGACACGACCTGTTTCGACCCAGCGCCACCCACCGAAGAGCACCACCCTTCCCCGAACCGGGTCGAAGCAGGCGCTGGACTCCGAGCGCGCGGGAGGCCCGGTCACACCGACGCGCATCCAGGAAGCGCCATCCCACTCCCAGGTGTCGTCGCACAACGTGTCCCGCGCTCCCTCGGGACCGAACAGCACCCGGTTCCCTCCAAAGAGAACGAGCCTTCCCCGTCGCCGGTCGAAGGCCGCGGCAGCGAACGTCCGCGGAGAGGGACCACCCGTCGTCGCGCACCTCCACCTCCCGGCCTCGCGAAGCCAGGTATCGCCTCGGACGTGCTCGGCGTCCGCGCCGCCGAAGAGCACCAGTCGGTGGCGAAGCGGGTCGTTGATCAGGGAATGGGCGTTTCTCACCCCCGGGCGGGCGGGCGCCGTCGATGCGCGTGCAGCGCGAGACAAGGCCAGCGCGCTCGCTCCCGTGACGAGCAACGCACGGCGAGAGACCGCGGGCATTCGAAGGCTCTACTCCTGCGAGGCGCGGAACAGGCTGCCGTTCCCTGCGTCACCACCAACGCCCGCGGACCGGAGCGCTCAGAGCGGCCGGAGGAAGAACGCCTTGAGGTACTCGGTCTCGGGCAGCCCGCCCAGGGCGGGATGGTCCGCGGCCGGACCGCGGCGTTCGAGGATTTGGATCGGCCGGCGCACGTCGTCGGCTGCCCCGAGCAGCATCTCTTCGAACTCCGGCGGCTTCACCTTGCCCGAGCAGGAGCAGCTGACCAGGAGCCCACCTGGCCGGAGCACTCGCAGCGCGCGAACGTTCAGCTCGCGGTAGGCCCGCAGCGCCGTCCGCGGCCCTTCTTTCCGCTTCGCCAGACCCGGCGGATCGAGCACCACCGTGTCGAAGCGCTCGCCGTCCCGATCGAGCTGGTGGAGCACGTCGAACGCGTTCGCCTCCTGTGCCTCGACGTTGCTCCGGCCGTTTCGCTGGACGTTCTCCGACAGCCGGCGCGCCGCCCCCGGGTCCTGCTCCAGCGCCAGCACCGACTCGCAGCGCGCAGCGAGGGCCAGCGCGAAGCCGCCGTGGTAGCTGAACGCGTCGAGCGCCCTTCCGCGACCGAGCTCGCCGGCGCGAAGGTGGTTCTCCGCCTGGTCCAGGAAGGCGCCGGTCTTCATGTCCCGGAGGAGATCGGCGCGGAAGAGGTTGTCCCCCTCGCGCCACTCCACCTCGGTGTCGGCCGGCCCGAGCAGTACCCGTGATTCCCGGGGCAGCTGCTCGAAGTCGCGCCCCGAGCCGTCGTCGCGACAGACGACCTGCGCGGCTCCGGTCAGCGCCTGCAGTGCACCGGCGAGCGACTCCTTCCGGACGTCCATCCCCTCGGACAGCGTCTGCAGCACCAGCCGGTCGCGGTAGCGGTCCACGAAGAGGCCGGGGAGGCCGTCGGCCTCTCCGTGCACCAGCCGGAGCGCTTCGCGGCCCAGGGGCGCCCGCCGCGCGATGGAGGCCTCGAGTCGCGCCCGGAACCAGGCGTCCGACACCGGCTCGTCGGCGGGCGCGCGGCGAGTCAGGAGGCGTAGCGCCAGCGGGCTCCGCGCCGCCCACAGCGCCTGTCCCGCCGGCTGTCC
>Ga0066903_100004794_pt1 | contig 11541 bp, 8 predicted proteins | sample PanSoiMetaGPlot1_FD_67491 | JGI IMG/M metagenome (GOLD analysis project Ga0066903, IMG submission 67491) | Tropical forest soil microbial communities from Panama analyzed to predict greenhouse gas emissions - Panama Soil - Plot 1 (version 2) | ecosystem: Environmental > Terrestrial > Soil >...
TACTTCATCGACCCGCCGTTCTTCGTCATGGCGACGCAGAACCCGTACGAGCACGAGGGCGTATTCCCGATCACGGAGTCGCAGCTCGACCGCTTCCTGGTCAAGCTCGACCTCCATTACGGCGACGAGGACGCAGAGCTGCGCACGCTCGACCTGCCGCACCGCGGCGTCATTCCGGACATGCTTGGCGACATCTCGCCGCTGCTCGGCGAGCGCGCCTTCCTCGTCGCGCAGGAGGTCGTCGACGAGGTGAACGTCAGCCAGGACGTGGCCCGCCTCTGCGTCCGGATCGTCCGCGAGACGCGCACGACCGAAGGCATCGAGCTGGGCGCGAGCCCTCGCGCAGCACGACACCTGATGACCGCGGCGAAGGCTCGCGCTGCGGCCCAGGGCCGGAAGTCTGTCGAGGTCGAAGATGTGACCTGGCTCGCACCCTTCGTCCTCAGCCACCGGGTGAGCGCGGAGATGAGCTCGCCACGCGAGATCGTCGCGCGGGCGGTCGAACTTGCGCTCGGGCGCTAGTCGACCCCCACTTCGTCGGTCTGAAACCCGCCGGACGGGTGGGACATTGCACGGAAATCCGACGATACTTGGCAGGAACGCTTTGTCTGGCCCAGAATTGGAGGCGAAATGCTGACCTGGATCATCCTGATTGTGGTCTTCGTCGTCCTGCTTCTCGCGTACATGCGTGTGCGCGGGCGGCGGGTGAGCCGCTAACACCGCAGACGAGTCACAGCGCGGCGGCGCATCGACCGGTAGGTCTGCCGCCGCTCGACTTGTACACGATGCAGGGGAGCGGGGTCATGTCCGTCAGGGTCACCATCGAAACCGCTTCGAAGGCGGAAGCGGAGCTCATCGCAGAAGAGCTACCGGCGCACGTCGAGGCGGAGTCATGGCGCGGCTTCGGCGTCATCCGTCTGGGCACGAAGAGCCGACGGGAGACGCTGGAGCTCGTCGACGCCGTGTCGCGGAGCTTTCTGGAGCACGGGCTCCACTGGGCCAGGGTGCGCTGGGACGACGAGGAGCGCGTCTTCAAGGCCAACGGCCACCGCGCGGTCGGCTGAGCAGAGCCGGGGCAGGTCAGTCGACGGGGAGTGGTTCCGGCTCGCCGAGGCCGGCAATTCCGTACGCATCGATTTGGTCGAGCGTCTCGCGCTCGAGCAGCGCCTCGGCGAGCGCGTCAAGCCGCGACCGCTCTGCGACGAGGAGCGCAACCGTTTCTTCGTAGGCGGTGTCGACCGTCCGGCGGACTTCATCGTCCACGAGCTCGAGGGTACGCGGCGACGTCAGGTCCCCCCAGGGGTTGGCGCCGTCTCGTGGGAGGACGGCGACCAGGCCGATCGTGGGGTTCATCCCCCAGCGGCCGACCATGTGCCGCACGAGCATCGTCACCTGGGCGATGTCTCCCTCGGCGCCGGTCGTCTGGTCGCCGAACACGAGCTCTTCGGCCGCACGACCTCCGAGCGCAACCTTGACGCGCGCCTCGAGCTCGGCGCGGGTGTAGCTGAACCGGTCCTCGTCCGGCGAGGAGAGCGTCACGCCGAGCGCCTGCCCGCGTGGGACGATCGAGATCTTGCGCACCGGGTCGGCGCCCGCGGTGAGCATCCCGACGAGCGCGTGTCCGGCCTCGTGGTATGCGGTGCGGCGGCGGTCGCCCGGCGACAGCAGGATCTTCCGCTCGGCACCGAGCAGGATCTTCTCGAGCGACTGCGTGAAGTCGGAGGTGGTGACCTCGTCATGCCCGAGGCGGGCGGCTAGGAGCGCCGCCTCGTTGACGAGGTTCGAGAGGTCGGCACCGACCATCCCGGGCGTCGTCGCGGCGATCCGTTCGAGGTCGACGTCGGGTGCGAGCGGTACGTCGCGCGTGTGCACCTCGAGGATGAGGCGACGCCCCTCCCGGTCGGGCAGCTGGACGACGACGCGGCGGTCGAACCGCCCCGGTCGCAGCAGCGCCTTGTCGAGCACGTCGATGCGGTTCGTGGCCCCGATGACGATCACGCTCGTGGTCGCGTCGAAGCCGTCCATCTCGGTCAGGATCTGGTTCAGGGTCTGCTCGCGCTCGTCACTGCCGCCGCCGTAGCCGCCGGCCGTGCTGCGGGCCCGTCCGACTGCGTCGAGCTCGTCGATGAAGACGATCGCCGGCGACTCCTGCTTCGCCTGGCGGAAGAGGTCGCGGACGCGCGAGGCCCCCACGCCCACGATCGCCTCGACGAACTCCGACGCCGACATCGAGAAGAACGGCGCACCCGCTTCCCCGGCGACGGCGCGCGCGAGCAACGTCTTGCCGGTCCCGGGCGGCCCGCTCAACAGGACGCCGCGCGGGATGCGTCCGCCGAGCCGCCGGTACTTCTCCGGATCGCGCAGGAAGTCGACGATCTCGGTCAGCTCCTGCTTCGCCTCGTCGATGCCTGCGACGTCGGCGAACGTGACCGTCTCCGCGCCCGGACGGTATCGGAGAGCCTTTGCCCGGCCCAACGCACCGGCCGTCCGCGAGCCGCTCATCCGCCGGAAGATGAAGACCAGGAGCAGCAGGAGGATGATCGTCGGGCCGAAGCCGAGCAGCAGCCGCTCCCAGATCGGGCCGCCCTTGTCGAGAGGCTTCGCGTTGACGACAACCCCGTGCTGCTGCAGGAGCCGTGACAGCTGGATTGTGTCGGCGAAGGAGGGGATCTCCGTGACGAACAGGTTGGATGAGGTCGAGGTCCCGGCCGGCCTTGCCGCACGGGCGAAGGTCCCCTGGATCTCCGCACTGGTGGAAGTGATCGAGACGACGTTGTCGCCGCGGACCTGCTCGAGGAAGAACGGGCTGTACGGCACGCGAATCCGCGTCACCTGGATCACCCGGTGCGCGCCCCAGTAGTTGACGCTGAGCACCACGACGAGCACCACGACGTAGACCGCGATGCGCCACGGACGGCTCGGCAGCCGGAGGCGTCTCTCGTTCACGGGCTCAGCATGCCATTCCCTCCTGCTGTCCAAGCCGCGGTAAAGCGCTCACGCCGCGTGTTTGAGGGACTCGACGAGCTGGCACGAGATGGACTAGCCGGACATCCTCGCGGCCTCGCCGGAGGTCTTGTTCGCGCTAAACGGCGAGCCTTCAACGGTCGAAAGGGTTCATGGTCGTGAACCTCGACCAGGTCCCACCGGAAGAGCCGCTCTCGCCGGAGCTCGTACTCGTTCTGCCCCCGGAGCTACGCGCGAAGGCGTTGGCGCGGCTTCCTTCCCCCGCATCGGCAAAGCCGCGGCCTCCGTCCCCTCTCGCGGTTGCACCGCCGCCGGCGCAAGAGTCGCCGACGCGGACTGTCGCGACCCTACTTCTGGCGCGCGCCGTGCAACTCGCGGTGATCTTCGTCACGGTGACGACACTCGTCCTCGTCCTGGCCGCCGTAGCGAACGCAGTTCGCTGACGGACCAGCCGCAAAGCCAGGCGAAGCGGGCCGTGCGGGGGGCGCCGCTTCTCCCCGGACGGAGGATGAAGAGAAAGGCGGGCCTCGGGAAGGGGAAATCGACCGGGACCCGCCGCAATTGAGCATTACGGATGTGGGCGCTATCCTCGTCGTTCTCGTGCTATCGCTGGACACTGCGGCTTGAGCGGCTTCACACGCTAAATGTTGGCTTGGGTCATATATCTGGGCGGCCTCGCCCTCGTCATTGCCGCTGCCGCCGGCCTCGTTCGTCCTGTCTCGGCCCTCGTCCAGCGAGCGCTCGAGCCGGGCCTCCCCGTGTTGGAGGCGCTCGTTCGTGGCTACGGCAGGGTGGTCGCGTTCGTCGTCACGCTGTGCGCCGGGATCGGCGCGACGCTCGTGGTCGGCATGGCGGTGGGGATGGGTGCGCGCGCATTCGACTCTCAGGATTGGCGCCTTTTCCACTGGTGGTCAGGAGAGCAGACCCACGGGCTTACGCGCGTCATGCAGGTGCTCACTCAGATCGGCAATACCCTGGAACTGCGGATCGCCGCGGTCGTCGTCGCGTTGATTCTCATCGCTTTACGGCCTCGGTTCGCCTGGCTGATCGTTCTGGCCGTCGTCTCCGTCATGGCCCTGCAATTCGAGCTCGCACAGATCTTCGGCCTCGCGATCCACCGGGGGCATCCGCCGATCGGCCACGGCACGTACCCCTCGGGCGGCGTCAGTCGGCTGATCGCCCTGAGCGGCGTCGTACTGCTCCTCGGCACCAGGTTGTGGCATCCCGTCAGTTTCTGGATCGTCCGCATCGGATGGGCGCTCGCCGCCGCGTTGGGCTGGACGGAGATGTTCTCACGCGTGTATCTGGGCAAGCACTTCGTCAGCGACGCCGTCGGAGGAGCCGTCTTCGGCGTCATGCTCATCCTCAGCGTCGGTCTTGCCATCGTCGCGGCGACGCCGGATCAGGCTGCCGTCGCCAGCACGAGCGAATCTCGCCCGCGTCCTCTGACCGTACCGCCCGCCTAGCAGCGGGCGGGCGAGAGCAGGGTCGTGGCCCTGCTGCGGTGGTAGCGGCCCTACGCGCCGGTCGTCACGAGAGCGCGTAGACCCGCACGTAGTCGACCAACATGTCCGCCGGGATATCGGACGCGGGCGGCGGGCCCCCTGCGCCGGCCCCCGTGCTGGGCGGAGCGACCATGTTCCAGAGGATCGGAGTCTGCGCCGGGGCCATGGGAAGCGGCGTCTGACCGCAGGTCAGATTGTCCATGCCGAAGACGACGTGGTCGGTGTGGTAGTCCATCCAGTAGGTGTGCCAGCCGGCGGAGAGGTCCTGGCCGGTATCGGGCTCCGACCCCCATTCGACGGCGTAGTGCGTGTGACAGTCGTCCAAGGTCGGATGGTTCCCACGCCACTCCTGCATGTCGAGCTCCAATGCGTCCTGCCCAACCGAGTCGGGCGCAACCGACCAGATCGTCTCCCACAGTCCCACGCCGGGTGCGAACTTGGCGCGCACTTCGAGCCGGGAGCCGGGCGGGAACTTGTACTTGACGTTCGTCGACGGGTAGCCGTTCAACGGTGAAGGGCTGATCTCCGCACCGTCGTAGGGACGACCCTGCGTCCCGGCACTCACGCGGAGCACCAGATGACCGTTCCCGTCCTGGAAGGCGTTCGACTGCTTGAGGCAGCTGTAGGTCCAGTGGCTGCTGCTCGGGCAGACGTTTCCGAACACGTACCACTTCGACGGATCGGGGCGGGCGCCCGTGGTTCCACTGAACTCGTCGTCGAAGAGCAGCGACGGGCTCGGCGTTGTGGTGGTCGTCCCGGTCGTCGTGGTCGTGCTCGTCGGGGTCGTCGTGGTGGGGGTGGTGGTGGTCGGGGTCGTGGTGGCGGTGGTCGTCGTCGTCCCCGGGTCGGTGGAGGTTGTGCTCGTCGTGGTCGGTGTTGGCGGCGGCGGTCCGTGATGGCCCCTGTTGTTCTTCTGGTTGGCGATGTCGCGTTGCGCGCGAGCAAGCCGGAAGAAGTGCAGCCGTCGCCACGCCCACCGCGGAATCACATGCGGTGCCTGCTTCGGACGGAGGTTCGGTTGGAGTGCATGCCCTTTTGCGTACCCCTCGCCCAACCGCCACTCGCTCCAGCGCCAGTACCAGTGAGGAGTCGGCTTTGGGCCGAGGAGCTTCTCCTGCTGAATCGCCGTAAGCGGCTTCGGCTGCGCAATCGCACGGGACAGCAGAGCTGACGAACCTGCCCCTGCGAACGCCAACATGAGCAGGGCCACTGCGGCGAGGTGGCGCGGCATGACTCATGCGTCGGTTCCCCGGCCCTCGGCGCTTAACCCTCGTCCGAGGTACGCGGCGCGGGCGCTTGAAAGGCCCTCGTGCGCCTCCTAAGCTTTGGCTTCGGGTGCGGCCCTAGAGACGAGAAGGGGAGGGAATGTCGACGTATCGGCGGGTCGGTCGGAGGCTCGCGCTCTTCGTTTTGCTCGCGTGTCTTGGGATGTTGGTGACCGCGGGTGCGACATCGGCGATCGTCGACACGTCGAGCGTTGCGAATGTCCCGTACATCCAGGTCGACGGGACCGGGGACAACTATGCGCGGGCCTCTACGGTGGTCGGCTCCACGGTCTACGTGGCGGGTTCGTTGTCCGAGGTGGTCGAGCCGGTGTCTGGCAAGAGCTTCGTGAGGCACGACCTGTACGCCTACAACGAGAGCTCGAAGCTCGTGACGGCGTTCGCCCCCAAGTTCAACGGCACGGTCTGGGGGCTGGCGCACAGCCCCGGCGGCCGATACCTGTACGCAGCAGGCAACTTCAGCAGCGTCAACGGCGTCGCGCGCAAAGGGTTGGCGCAGTTCGATCTCACAACCGGCACGCTGACGAAGTTCAATGCGCACCTCAACGGCCAGGGACGAACCGTCGACTACGTCGGCGGTCAACTGATCGTCGGCGGCGCCTTCAGTTCCGTCGGCGGTGTCAGCCGGATGGCCCTCGCCAGCCTCGACCCCGCCAGCGGCGCGCTTCAGTCGTACGTGAACGCCAAGCTTGCCGGCAAGGTCTCACGAACGGCCGGGGCGACAGCGGTGTTCCATTCAACGGTCAACCGAGCAGGGACGCAGATGGCGATCGCAGGCAATTTCACCTCCGCGGCAGGCGCGACCCATTGGCGCGTCATCCTGTTGAACCTCGGTGCGACCTCGGCCAAGGTGAGCGCGTGGAACGCACCGATCCTGCAGCAGCCGTGCGACTCGAACACTGACCCGAACTATGTCTCGGGTCTCTCATATTCCGGCGACGGCAGCTGGTTCGCCTTAGCCACCGCCGGCTACAGGAACGCATATGGACCGATGACCGCCACGATTTGTGATGCGGTTTCCCGCTTCTCCAGCGCAGCCGCGAGCGCCAGCGCGCCGACCTGGGTGAACTACACGGGCTGTGACTCGCTGTACAGCGTCCTCGTGGCATCGGATGCCGTCTACATCGCGGGCCACCAGCGCTGGCTGAACAACCCGAATGCCTGCAACACCGCAGGTGCGGGAGCCGTGAGCCGACCCGGGATCGGCGCAGTCAGTCCCACGACCGGCATGGCTCTTCCCTGGAATCCGACGCGGTCCAGGGGACGCGGAGCGGACGTACTCCTGATGACCGGCCTTGGTCTCACCGTGCTGAGCGACTGTGCCGCTCCGGGGATCAGCGACGACCCGAGTTCGGGCTCGAACTACCTCGCCGCCGCCTATCACCCGTGTGTGGGGGTCCTACCCGCCTTGACGCACACCCTGAGCCTGAGCAAGGCCGGCGACGGGACCGGGACCGTAACGTCAAGTCCGGCCGGGATCGGCTGCGGCTCGACCTGCTCCCACGCCTACCCTTCCGCGACCACGGTCACGCTGACCGCGACGCCCTCAACCGGCTCCACTTTCGTCGGCTGGTCGGGCGCCTGCACCGGCAGCGGCACCTGTACGGTGACGATGAGCCTGCCGCGCTCGGCCGTCGCGACCTTCGCAAACCTCGCCCAGCTCTTGACGGTCGCCAAGACAGGGAAGGGCTTGGGCGTGGTCGTCTCGAATCCGGCCGGGGTCAGCTGCGGCTCGACCTGCTCGCACAGTTACGCGTATGGCAGCTCGGTCACCCTGACCGCGAAGTCCGCCAAACGCTCATCCTTCGCAGGCTGGTCCGGCGCCTGCACCGGCCACGCCGGCTGCACGGTCTCGATGACCGCCGCCCGCGCCGTCCAGGCGTCGTTCGTCAAGGACTGCGTCGTGCCCGCCGTGACGGGGAAGGTCCTCAAAGCCGCCGCACGACAGATCAGGACTCACAACTGCCGGGTCGGCAAGGTCAAGTACACCTTCTCTGCCGGCGTGAAGAAGGGGCGTGTGATCTCCCAGGCCCCCAGACCCCATAGGGTGCGCAAACACGGCGCGAGGGTCAGTCTGATCGTCAGCGGAGGCTAAGCCGGCCGAGAGTGTCGAACGCGGCGCCGCGTTCGAATCGGGAAATCATCGAGAGGAATGAGTCGCGCGCGACGGCTTCGTCCTCGGTAATTCGCGCTGTGATCTGCCAGCGCATTTCATAAAGCCGATGCACGGAGCGGCGCGACGAGCCCTCATAATCCGTACCAGAGGTCCTGATCGAAGAGGGGCTGCTGAGGACGCTCGGCTGCGCGTCAGGCACCGGAAAAGGAACAGCCCGCGTGTGGGGCGCGGGCCGTTCCGGTGGAGTTCTCTGTGACGGCCCTTGCTGCCGCATGCGGCGGCGGCCTTGGATCGTCTGAGCCCTCCGCCAATGATAGGACGTCTCCCGTTTGGTCCTCGTAAAGCCTCGAACGAGGGATCGGCCCTCGTTGGCCCGCTGTACGCTGCGCAGCCGATGGCGCGGGTCGTCTTCCTTGCGGGCCTCGGACGGAGCGGCACCACACTGCTCGAGCGCGCTCTCGCCGAGCTGCCGGGCGTGGAAGCGTTGGGCGAGGTCAACCACCTCTGGCAGCGGAGCCTGGTGAACGATGAGCCGTGCGGCTGCGGCGAGGCCTTCTCGCGCTGCCCGTATTGGCAAGCCGTCGGCGACAAGGCGTTCGGCGGGTGGGGCAGCGTGGACGTCGCAGCCGTCGATCAGGCACAGGGCCGAGCGATGCGGCTTCGCCAGATTGTCGGATTGGCACGCGGTGAGCCCACGCTGGCGCCTGCTGCCGCGCTCATCGCCGACCATCATCGGCGCGTTTACGACGCGGCCGGCAGCGTTGCGGGCGCCTCGGTCGTCGTCGACTCGAGCAAGCATCCCGCACTCGCCTACGTCCTCCGACGAGAACCCGGCATCGATCTCCGGGTTGTTCACGTCGTCCGAGACAGCCGCGGCGTCGCGTATTCGTGGACGAAGGAGATCGAACGTCCCGAGGGCCGAAGCCGCGGGTCGGAGCGCTTCATGACCCGGTACAGCCCCACCGCGTCCGCCGTGCTGTGGCTGGCGCACAACTCGTCGACCGCGATGCTGCGACGGCTCGGCACGCCCGTCCTGCTCGTCCGTTACGAGTCGTTCGTGCGGGAGCCCAGGCGGACGCTTGCCGCTGTCGCGCAGTTCGCCGGACTCGAGCTCGACGGCACCGCGCTCGACTTCATCGAGGGCAACACGATCCGGCTGCAGCCCGCTCACACGGTGTCGGGAAACCCGCTCCGGTTTGCCGCCGGGAGGCTCGAGATCCGACCCGACGAGGCGTGGCGCACGCAGTTGCCGCGCCGCGAGCGACTGCTCGTGTCGGCGCTCACGTACCCGCAGCTCGCCCACTACAGATTCACCGGCCGCCGTCGGGCCGCACGGTGAACGACATCGAACGTTGGCCGTCCGTCGGCGTCGTGATTCCGACGCGAGACCGACCGCAAGAGCTACAGCGTGCGCTCGGCGCGATCTTGGCGCAGGACTACCCGGGCGAAGTCGAAGTGGTGGTGGTGTTCGACGGCTCCGAGGGCGACCCGTCGATCGAGAGCTCCGACGTGCGGTGCGCCGACAACACACGCACACCCGGGTTGGCCGGAGCGCGAAACACCGGGATTCTGTCGCTCGACACCGACCTCGTCGCGTTTTGCGACGACGACGACGAGTGGTTGCCCGGCAAGCTCGACGCGCAGGTGCGCGCCCTCGTCGCGAATGAGGCCGACTTCGTGACGTGCGGTGTCCTCGTCTCATACGAGGGCAAGTCGGTACCTCGGCTTGCCGGTACGAGCGTCATCCCGCACGAACAACTGGTGCGCTCGAGGATGTCGATGCTGCACTCGTCCACGTTCGTGATCGTGCGCACCGCGCTGCTGGAGACGATCGGACTCCTCGACGAATCGATCCCCGGCGCACAAGGGGAGGACTGGGACCTGCTGCTGCGCGCGGCCCGTCTGCGGCCAATCCTTCACGTCGACCGGCCGCTCGTGCGGGTCTTCTGGAGTACAGGCTCGTATTTCGGCCGGCGCTGGGACACCAAGATCGCTTCTCTGCGCTGGATGCTGGAACGTCATCCCGAGCTCGCTCGCGACCGCCGGGCGTCCGCGCGGGTCTACGGACAGCTGGCGTTCGCCCATGCGGCGCGCGGCGAGTCCCGCGAGGCGCTGACCTGGAGCGGCAAGGCACTGCTGCGCTCGCCGCTCGAGCCGCGGCCACACATCGCTGCGGCGGTCGCCCTACACCTCGTCTCCAGCGAGCGCGTCCTCGCGACCTTGCACCGCCGGGGCCGCGGCGTCTGAGCCGTCCTGCGGCTGCCGACGGAGCACGAGATCGAGGTGAAGGTCGCGTCGCAGCCGGTAGAGCACGGCCAAGTACAACGCCGAACCCGCTCCCACCGAGGCGACGACAACAGTCGCAGTGAGTCCGAAGGCCCCCGCCGCGGCCGCCGGTAGCGCTCCGAAACAGACTCCTGCCGAGGCCGCCACCAGCGCGGAGAGCCAACTGAACGGGGAAAAGCGGAAACCGCGTCCGACCTGAACCAGGGAGATGACATTCGCCGCGACGATCGAAACCGCCCAGGCGAGCGCAGCACCCGTGATGCCGAGACGCGGAATGAGAATGAGGTTGAGCGTGACATTGATCGTCAAAGTGGCCGTCGTGTCGGCGAGATTCCATCGTGTCTTGCCGAGCGTGATGAGGACGATGTCGACCAGACCCGACGCGCTGCCGACGAGCATCGCCCCTGCGAGCAGCACCATCGCCGTGCGTCCGGAGCCGTACGCGGGACCGAGGAAGTCGAGGATCAACGGCGCGGCCACGGCCACGACGAGAAAGAGCGGCCACGTGAGGGCGACGAGCCACACGGTCGAAAGGCGGAAGAGCCGCCGGCCGGCATCGAAGTCGCGCACGGCGACGAGTCCCGCCAGCCGCGGCTGCACCGCGTACGAAATCGCCTGGTTGCCGAGCTGTCCGGCGACGACGAAACGCGTAGCCGCGGTGTAGACCGCAGCCGCGGCGGCGCCCCGGATCCCGGCGACGAGCAGGATGTCGAGCCGCTGCAAAGCGATCTGCGCGATCGAGGCCAGCCCGCGCGGGAGCGTGAAGCTCCAGAAGCCGGCCGACTCTGCCGTGGCCTTGCGTGCGAGCTGCGAGGTTCCGTCCTGCAGCAGGCGCCGAAGCCACAGTCCGCTGAGCGCGGCGACGACGACGTACGGCACCACCCAGGCCGACACGACCGCGAGAGCCCCTCCACCGAGGGCAAGCGCAGTCGCGACGAAGACCACCTGGAGCGTCGGCCGGAGGATGCGCTCGAGCACCACGGTGGGACGAACCACGCCGAGGCCGCGCGTCCCGCCGACGACGACGTCATAGGCTGCGGCCACCGGGATCCCGGCTGCCAGCGCCACCAACAAGACTCGGCCGTGCGGCACCGATGCCTGCTGGAGCACCGCGTCGAGGATCGCGGGTGCGGCGAAGACGAGAACAAGGGCCGCTACCGCACCGGCCACGACCACGGGGATGAGACCGGTGCGGAGGTAGCGGACGACGTCCGCATCCCGGTTGCGAGCCCGCGCTCCCGCGAGGAAGTGGACGATGCTGACGTCGACGCCGAGTCGCGCTGCCGCTTCGACCAGGACGAAGAGCGACGTCGTAGCGAATACGACTCCAGCGTCGTACGTGGACATCGAGCGCGCGATGAGGATGAGCAGGACGAGATTCGCGGCC
>Ga0066903_100004795_pt1 | contig 11540 bp, 9 predicted proteins | sample PanSoiMetaGPlot1_FD_67491 | JGI IMG/M metagenome (GOLD analysis project Ga0066903, IMG submission 67491) | Tropical forest soil microbial communities from Panama analyzed to predict greenhouse gas emissions - Panama Soil - Plot 1 (version 2) | ecosystem: Environmental > Terrestrial > Soil >...
GCGCTCGTCACCGAACACACGCCGCGGACGCACGTCGGCACCGCGCTCACGCTGCAGACCAGCGCGGGTTTCCTCTTGACGATGATCAGCATCAAGCTGGTGCCGATCTTCGCGATGGGCGGCTGGAAGTGGGCCTTCCTGTTCCTCGCGCCGGGACCGCTGCTGGGCGCGCTGGCGATGTGGCGATTGGCTGTTGAACGTTCGCCGGTGCTGACTGCTGACCGCGAACTGCCAACTGCGAACCGTTAACGAACCTGCGTCAGCGGGATCGCTTTGGAGCCCTGACGGAAACTGAACACTGCGAGCTGTGAGGCGAGCTGCTCGGCGGCGACGCGGACGGCCTGCGCGGCCGGTGACTTCGGCTCGCCGATGCAGATCGGCACCCCGGTGTCGCCCCCGATCCGGATCGGCTCGTAAATCGGGATGCGGCCCAGGAATGGAACCCCCATCTCCGTCGCGAGCTTCTCGCCGCCGCCCTTGCCGAAGATATCGCTCTCGGTTCCGCAGGTGGCGCAGACGAAATGGCTCATGTTCTCGATGAGTCCCAGGGGCTGCACACTGAGCTTCTCGTACATCTTCACGGCGCGGCGCGTGTCGGCGACCGACACGGTCTGCGGCGTCGTGACGAGAACCGCGCCGGCGACCGGCACGGACTGGCTCAGACTGAGGGCGACGTCACCGGTACCGGGCGGCAGATCGACGATCAGGTAGTCCACGTCGTTCCACGCGACTTCCCGGAAGAACTGATTGATGACGCCGTGGAGCATCGGTCCGCGCCAGATGACCGGCGCGTCGTCGTCTGCCAGGAACGCCATCGAGACGAGCTGGATCCCGAACTGCTCGGCGGGAACGATCCGCTTGCCGTCGGTCGTGAGCTGCGTCTTGATCCCGAGCATGATCGGCACGTTCGGACCGTAGATGTCGCCGTCCAGCAGCGCGACCCGCGCGCCCGCCTGGCTGAGCGCGATCGCGAGGTTCACCGACACCGTCGTCTTGCCGACGCCTCCCTTGCCCGCGCCGACCGCGATGACGTTGCGAACGCCCAGGACCGGCTGCTTGTTGAAGTCTGCCGTCGGCACCGCGCGGACGTTGGCCGTCATGTCGATGTCGACGCTGGCGACGCCCGGAATCCGCGCCACCGCGGCGCGCGCCTGCTGGCGAATCGTCTCGCGGGCGGAAGACCCATGAACGGCCTGCTCGATCGTGAAGACCACACGGCTGCCGTCGATGCGGACGTTCTTGACGAACTTCGCCGTCACGATGTCGCGATCGATAGAGGGGTCGCGAACCCCGCGCAATGCGTCCAGGATGGTGGATTCAGTCAACTCCGCACTCCCAAATACCAAAGCCCAAAGCCTAAATCCGATCCGCGGCCATCTGACCGACCAGCGGCAGCTTGAATTCCTCCCCCTGGTAGGCCTTGAACATCAGCAGCAGCCAGAGGACGGCGGACGCAGGAATCACGATGAAGATCACCAGCAGCGCCCCGAGGATCGGGACGAGCTGAAGGAGGATGTCGATCGCGACGATCCCCAGGAACACGAGCGTCGACTGCATCGCGTGGAACCGGACGAACTTGTTCTCCTTCTCCACGAGCAGGAAGATGATCCCCGTCACGAAGCCGACCAGATAGCTCAGCGCGGCGGCCACGTTGGCGTCCATGCCGGCGGACGTCTTTTCAGTGTGCTGCGGCGCCATGCTCGAAAAGGGCTCGCGCATCGTTGTGCAGCAGGACCCAGAACGTGTAAATCGCCAGCGCCGTCCCGAAGGGCAGCACGAACAGGTTCATCACCGCCAGGACGAGCGCGCCGGTCCGCCCGGGCGAGCGATGCTGCCGGATCGCGTGGCCGACCCACGCATTGGCATAGCCCCCGAGCGCCAGAGCGACCGCGAACACGACGAACAGGAACGCCGTCACGCCGGCGGTCATCGGATCGCCGGCCGGGGTGCGCGCGATAGCCGCCGCGCCCCCCGCCAGGAGCAGCAGCGACGCCGCCAGCAACAGTCCCATCCCGCCCCAGGCCACCTGAAGCAGCCCGAGCAGGTTGACGTGGGAGCGCACGTTTTTATTGTATGACGAGGCGGGCGTTGATGATGGTGTGCCGGATCCCGGGGAAGGCGACGCGGAAGCGGATGCGCGTCCCGTCGCGGACGCGGGCCGGAATGCGCAGGTTCACGGCCTGACGGGACGGCACTTCGCCGATGCCGCTGCACGCCGCGCACCATTCGCCCCACACTTCGCCGCGGCCGCCGCAGGGCGCGCACGTGCGGCGCACCGGGACGTCGAGCGGGACGGTAGCTCCCCAGAACGCCTCCTGAGGCGTGATCACGACGTCGGGTCCCGCTTCCGATCGCGCCGCGCCGAAAAAGGAATGGCGCATGCGATCGAGGACGGTGAGCACCGATGGAAAGTCGACGTTCACCTCGTCGGCCAGACAGTCCGCCGCGCACACCGATAGCTCGTCGCCCGAAATGTCGGGGTGATACCGGCGCGTGAGCTGCCGGTGAGCGCGCTTGATCTCGTCCGCTCCCGCATCCGGGGACACGCCGAGGATGTCGTAGTAGTCGCGCACGTCTACAAGAAAGTTACCAGTTTCCTGCCGCCAGCGGCCAGTAAAATGAGGGGATTATGAAGGAATGTCCGTTGTGCGGAGAGTCGATGCGTTTCACGCGCCGGGAGATGACGGAGCGCGTGCCAGGAACCGGCCAGACGACGACGCGTCAGGTTCGCGAATGGGTGTGTCCCGAATGCGACTACTGGGAGGAAGCCGAAGAGGACGAGGGTGTGACTCGCTAGCGGGCACCGAGCGTCAGGAGCATTTCCTTCCGCACGGTCTCGTCGAAATCTTCGAAATTCAACGCGGTTTCACACTCGTCGCAGAGAACCTCGATCACCGCCGGCCGGCCTTCATCGTTGACTTCCACGCGCGCATCGTCCAGGCGCACGATGTGCATCTGCAGAGTCTTCACGAGAAAGTTGTGGTTGTTTCCACAACTCGGACAGGTAAACGTCATGCTTGAAATTGTATGGAATGGCTTGGGCAGAACGCAATGAAGAAAGGCCGCATCTCCCCGCGGGCTATTCCTCGTCGTCCTCGTCGTTGAACTCCGCCGGATCCCCAAGCCGCAGAATCTGTCCGGACGCGTGACCCTCGAGAATGCAGTGCGGTCCCTTGGCCTCGAGAGAGACGACAGCCACATCCCAGGGACGTGCCCGATACGCCGCTGCCACGCACCCGCACGGCAGCCCCTCGAGCGCCTCGAGCTCGAAAATGGTGCCCGTGGGTCGCACGGTCCTGACGGTGCTTACGGTCGCCGCTTGGACTGCCATACTTACCTCCCGTCGCCAGCCACCGGTGCGGCTGGTGTCGCCGGTCCCCAGTGCAATCCCGGGGCCAGCTATCCCTTTAGACTGCTTATCGGCCCGGTTGGTTCCGTACTGCAGGGAAATCCCTGTCAGACAAGCAGTTTCGCGTCATGCTCCCGGTTTTCGGGTGTTCCACCGGATGACCCCCGAAGGAGACAATTTTCGGCGTTATCCAATCCTGGCAGAACTGTCAGCCGCCAGACCGTTTTCACCGGGCGCGCAGTAAACGAGCTTTCCCGCCACCACGCAATCCCGGTACAGGCTGCGGACGGCCCGAACGTAGACATCCAGCTGGGCGCTGTGGTCCGGTGACGGCGGCCCAGTTTTGAACTCGAGGACCAGAAACGAGCCGTCGTCCTGACGGACGAGACAGTCAATCGTTCCCCGCAGCACGCGCGACGTATTGCGTTCATCCACGAAGGAAAACGGCATCTCGTGGATTCGCTCGTCCGTGGCCAGGAGCTCCGCGACGTCGGGACGCGCCAGGAGATTGCCCCATAGGTCCAATGCCCTTGCGACAACCTTCGCCGGATCTGCGGCCGCGGCGTGCTCTTCTGGTTTCAACAACCGTGCGGCAGCGGCTATTCCCTGCCGCGGATGCCTCTGAATCAACCGATGCAGCAGAGTGCCGACGAGCGCTTCATCACCACGGGGAACCCCAGGCTCGCCGACCGGCGCGATCATGTCGGTGACGGTCGCCGTGGGCGCCGATCCGGAAGCACACGGAAGAGCACCGATCAAAATGTGCTCATCCGCGGTCAATTTTTGTCCGGTGTCTGTGTCTATCTGTGACGGCTGACCAGGCGCCGTTACAGCGGCCGGGGCGCGGCAGATCCTGAACCGGTAACTGTGACCCGCGTGCGAGGTCCACTCGATCGCGGAACCGGGCTCCTGTGCAGCCCGAGGGAACACCGCGCGAAAGGACTCGGGCAGAATTTCCGCGAGACACCCACGGCCCATCGCGAGCGCGCCGTCCTTGAGCGAGGACGACAGATACAAACGATCGCGCGCGCGGGTGATCGCCACGTAGAGCAGACGCTTCGTTTCCTCGCGCTCGCGGAAACGCTCCTCTTCGTCGCTGTCCGAGACGAACGGACCGACGGACACATCCTCTCCGGAGACGCGGACCGGCCTCGGCAGGCCGCTCGCACCCCTCGCGAGGTTCACGACGAACACGATCGGAAACTCGAGTCCCTTCGAGGCGTGGACCGTCATCAGGTTGACGGCGTCGAGCGCTTCGAGGACGGCATTGGATTCGTCGCCCGCGGTCAGCGAGTCGAGGTGATCGGCGATCCGGGCGAGCGTTGCGTATCCTCGGTTCTGGATCCGCCGGATGAGCCCGCGCATCTTCTTCAGGTTCTCCCACGCCTGCTGGCGGCGTCCACCACGAATCTCGTAGGCATAGGCGGTCTCGGGCAGCAGTTGCTCGATCAGATCCGCCGGTGGAAGGCGATCGACCTGCGCAATCCATCCGGGCACGTGGCGCCGCGCCTGATCGAGCGCGCGGCGGTCGTCGTCGCTCAGCGCGGCGATGGCGGCGGGAGGCGCGGCGTCCGTCACCGCGGCTGCGAGTCCCGGCGCGAGCGCGGCGAGCGCCGCATCCGAGAGCCTGACGAAGCGCGAACGCAGGAACGCGGCGGCGCGCAGGTCCGACGAGGGGTTCGCCAGAAACCGGATCAGCGCGGACACGTCCTTGATCTCGTCCGCGTCGAAGAAGCCGAGCCCCTTGTAGACGTAGGTCGGGACACCTGCGGCTTCGAGCGCGGACTCGAACTCGCGATGGCTGGTGCGCGAGCGGAACAGGATCCCGATGTCGCCCGCCCTGGCGCGCCGGCTCACGCCTGTCTGCTTGTCGCGGACCGAGTCCTCGCGCAGGATGCGGGAGATCTCGGCGGCGACCGCCGCGGCGCACTGGTCCGCGTCGGCTCCGGTGATGATCCCGAGCGCCGGGGAAAGCGGTCCGCCTTCGCCGATGCTTGGCTTCGGCGGGACGACCGCGGTGTCGACGGGGAAGCGGTCGTCCTCGTCGTACTTGAAGTCGTCCGGCCGGCGGGCGTCGCCGCCGATTTCGCCGAACAGGTCGTTGACGAACGACAGCAGCTCCGGCACCGAGCGGAAGCTGCGCGCGATCGATCGGCGTCCGCTCCTGCCGGGCCGCAGGCCCTCGATGAAACTGCCGGCCTCCTGGAGCACCGCGACCTCGGCGTCGCGAAAACGGTAGATCGACTGCTTGCGATCGCCGACGATGAAGATCGACGGATCGGTCGCCAGGCCGAGCCCTTCGCCCCACGCCTTGATCAGGAGGGAGACGAGCTCCCACTGCTTGCGGCTGGTGTCCTGGAATTCGTCCACCAGCACATGGTGGTAGCGCCCTTCGAGCCGGAAGCGGCTCTGCGAGAACTCGTCCATCCGTCCGAGCAGGTCCACCGCGCGCTGCAGGACGTCGGAGAAGTCGAGCAGCGATCGCTCGTCGAGCGCGATGCGGTAGTGCGCGAGCGCGATCTGGAACATGCGGCGGACGCCGCGCGCGAGCACGACATTGAGGTCGCGGCTGAAGGCCCGGACGACGTTCTCGACGTGGGGCCCGAGCCGGAGCGCCTCCAGGCGATGCCGCCTCCCCGCTTCGGCATTCGGATAGTCGTCGTTCCTGTACGGGTGAATGCGGTCGCTCGTCCGCGGCTTTCCGTCGGTCCTCAGGAAATGCTGCGCAATGCGGTTCATCAGGCCGCGCACGGCCGCGTTGTCCGCCGTCCTGAAGGCGTCGAGCCGCCGAAGATCCCGCGCGAGGAGCTGATAGCGCGGCTGGTGCACCGGTCCGTCCGCCAGGAATTTCGGGAGGCCGCCCGACACGGACGAGAAGAGATCGATCAGCGACGCGACGGCCCGCGCGCACACGCTGTCGGCGTCGAGATCGGCGGGGCCGCGCGCCAGGAAGCGATCGAGCACGTCCCAGGCGACCAGCCGCCGCTGCAGCAGGTACGCCAGTCCTTCGCGCGTGCGCGTGAGGCCCAGCTGCGCGAGCACGAGCGCGAGGTCGGGTTCCCGTTTTGCCAGCGCGATGAACGTGGCCAGCGACTTGTCCAGCGACTGGTCCACGAGCCGCGGCACCTCCGTCTCGTCGGCCATGCCGAAGCCGGGGTCGAGGTCGGCCTCGAGCGGAAACTCCCGCAACAGCGCGAGGCAGAACGCGTCGATCGTGCTGATCTGGATGTCGGCCAGGCGATCGCGGATCGTCGTCCAGCGCGCGCGATCGAACGCGGACAGTTCCGCGGCGCGGCGGAGGTCCCGGATGATCCGCTCGCGCATCTCCGCGGCGGCTTTCCGTGTAAAGGTGATCGCCAGGATGTTCGCCGGATCGACGCCGCGCGTCAGGAGGTTCACGTAGCGGCTCACCAGCACGCTGGTCTTGCCGGTCCCGGCAGACGCCTCGAGCACGACGCTGTGGTCCGGGTTGCGCGCATAGTCGCGCGCCGTGGCATCGGCATCGACGACCGTCGTCGCCTGCCCTTCCGGGTCGCCGCCGAAGAGCGAGAGCTGGTCAGACATTGGAGATATCGGAGGCGGTCGGAGCAATCGGATCTAGAAACGGAGCAACGGAGGCAACGGAGGGAACGGAGTCGAGGTGCGCTGCGCTCAACGGCAACGCGTGTTCGCGTCGCCGCGCTCCGCGCGGCGCGAGGTCGAACGAGATCCGGATCACAAGCAAGACAGACACCCCACTGCTTGTGATCCGGATCTCGTACGACCTCGTCTCGGCCGGCCGCAGGCCGGCCAACGCGAACACGCTCGCAGTCACGCGGCGCAGCGTCTGCCTCCGTTGCTGTCCGTTTACTCCGTTGCTCCGTTTTTCCAATCCGATACCTCCGTCCCCTCCGTCTCCTCCGGCCTCCGTCTCCTCCGCCCTCCGTCGCCTCCGCTCCCTCCCACTCCGGTCACTCATCCCCCACGTAGTCCTTGCGGCACACGCCCGCGTAGGCGCACCAGTTGCAGAGGAAAGGTTCGTCGGGCTGGACGGGGAACTCGCCGCGCTCGATGCCGTCGACGACGGCCAGCAGGCGCGCCTGGCCCTCGGCAAGGGCCTTGTCGGGATTCTGGAGCTCGGTGAACGCGGTCTTCTCCTTGAACGCGATGTAGCCGGCGCGCGAGACGGTCCACGTGCGGCCCAGGCGGCCGGCGAGCGCCTGCTCGGCGCACACACCGTAAATCGGCAGCTGGAGCGAGCGCTTCTTCTCGGGCGCGCGACCGATCTTGTAGTCGACGATCCGCAGCGTCCCGTCGCCGAGCAGATCGATCCGGTCGGCCTTCGACCGGAGGCTGACGCGACGGGTCACGCCTTCGGCGGCGAACTCGAAGGCGCCCTCCAGCTCGTGCTCCAGCAACCGCTCGACCACGGGGATGGCGTCTTCGATCTCGAACGCGAAGGCGCGCTCGCCGAAACCGGCGGCGGCGGCCGATCCGAGGAGCAGCGTGCGCTCCAGCGCGCGGTCCCCTTCGGGCAGCGCGGCGAGGTGCGCCTCGGCGACGGAGTCGAAGAGCGCAACCGCCTCGTCCACGTTGGCCGTCGTGATCGCGCCGCGGCCGGGCCGCTGCCACTCGAGGAAGAAGGTCTCGAAGACTTCGTGGACGAAGAGGCCTCGCTCGAGCGGCGTCATCCACGACTGCTCGTCCCGCTCCTCGGGCAGCTTCAGGACGTGGGCCGCGAAGTACTTGAACGGGCACTCGAGATACCGTTCGAGCCGGCTCACCGAGTACACCGACGGCGCTCGAGGGCCGGTCGTGCCGCGGAAGCCCGGGTCCACGAAGGTTCGCGACGTTCGAAGGGCCATCCACTCCGCTGCCGTTGGCGCGAGCACGGACGTGTCGACCGGTTCGATGGCGATCGCTTCGTGCAGAAAGACGCGGCCCTGCCGCGCGGCCGCGGACACGAGCCGCTCGATCGGCAGCCCCGCGCCCTCGACGTCCTCCAGCAGCGGCGAGGGAGAGACGATTGAATCGTCCTCGAGCGTGAAGGTCGAGAGCGAGACGCGGCGACGCGGCAGGCGCAGGAGGTCGTGGAACTGCGCGCGCGCGGCGGCGTGGCGATCCTGGTCGCCGGGCCAGCCGAGCTGACCGAGCAGCGACTGCGGGTAGAAGATGCTGCGCGCGCTGCGCTCTGGCCAGTCCCCTTCGGTCAGGCCGACGATCCGGACCTCGTCCACGTCGGCGTACCTCGCTGCACGTGCATCGAGCAGCCGCACGCCGTCCGCGCCCAGGCGCGGGGAGAACGTCTGTCCCTCGATCCAGCGGCGCACGGCGCCGGACAGCTCCGAGATCGACAACGGCGAGGGGTCGTGCGCGGCGTGCGCGTCGCGCAGCATCTGCAGCGCGGCGAGCACGGCGCCCCGCGCGCGCAGGTGGCGTGCGGTCCACGGGTCCGATCCGCCGGGCAGGTGTTCGTGCGCCGCGATGAACCGCAGCACCCCGTCGATCTGCGCCGGCGCGGTGTCGGACTCGAACGCGTCCTCGAGCTCCCGGGCCGCCGCGGCCGCCGCCCTGATTGCCGGCGCTCCCGATGCCGCGAGCGCGTCCAGACGATCCGCGCCGCCCAGGTACTTGCGCTCGACGAGATGCCGGTCGAGCGCGTGCAGATCGCGCAGCGTCAGCCGGCGCCCGTCAACGCCGAAGGCGAAATGCGGAGACCGCAGCAGTTCGATCAACGCGCCGCGCGTGAAGGCCGCCGCGAGCGCGCTGAAGATCAGGTCCACGGCCGCGGCAAACGGCTCCGCCGCGAGCGGCAGCGAATCCAGCGCCTGGTAGGGGATCCTCGCGTCTTCGAAAACCTGGCGCGCGAGGTAGAGGTACGGCAGCGGCCGCTGGAAGACAACCGCCGTCCGGTCGAGCGCGGTCGATCTGGACGGATCGGACCTCAACGTCCGCGCGAATTCCGCCAGCTCCTCTTCCCGGTCACGGCAGACGAACGCGAGCGCGTCGGCCGGGATCGACGCCGGGTCGGCGGCAACGCGATCCGGGACGACGAGCACCGGCGGCCGCAGCGGCTCGTCGAAACGGACGTCTTCGATGCCCGGCAGCGCGTTCTCGTGCAGCCGCTGGTGGAAGCCTGCCTCCAGCATCTCGTCGGTGGCGACGACATCGATGGCCTCGAGTCCCGGCAGGCGCGCCAGCAGATCGAAGTCGGCCGTCCAGAGGCCGCTGCGATCGGCGGGCTGGTCCGCCACCGTCACGACGACGCGGCGGTAGAGCGGGCGGCTGCTGGCGAGCGCCAGCGCGCGGACGCCGTGTTCGTCCACGCCGTCCACCGACGCCAGCGCGCGCTCGAACGCCTCGAACGTGGCGGTGAGGAACCGCGTCTGCGCGAGCAGGCGTGCGGCCCCTCGATCGTGATCCGCGCCGGGCTCGAGCGCTCCCGTCATGAGCCGATCGAAGTCGGCGACGGTCTTGTGGCGCCGGCGGAGTTCGTCGTAGAGCGCGAGGATCTCGGCGACGAGACCCGGCCTCAGCGTGAACGGCGGCTCGGCGCCCGCCACGTGAGCCGCCCGCGCGGCCCGGCGAAGCAGGACTTCGCGGTCGAACGCCGTCAGCATGCCGGGCGTGCCGGGAGTCCGGTCGCGCAGCCGCTCGTAGAAATCGTCGCGTGTCGTCAGGTCCGGAAGCGCCCGCGCCGCCGGCGTGCCCGAGCCCGGCGTCAGCGCGAGATGCTCGATCGTGCGCCGGAATTCCTCCCCGGCGCCGCGCGACGGGACGATGACGGCACACGCCCGCGCGGCGATGGGATCGGCGGGAATGCAGCTGAGGATGGCGCGATGGAACGCGCGAAGGTCGGCGGCGCGGAGCAGCCGCGTGGTCCGGGGAGTGATCACGTTCCGGGTTTCAGCACCGGGGCCTTCGCCAGGTTCTGCAGTTCCGTCTCTGCGCGGTCGAGGAGCAGGAGCGCGCCGGACGCGGCAGCCGACGCGTCATACGCGCGCTGCATCTCGCCCGTCACGAGGGCGCTCTTCCGGCCGTCCGCCGCCCGCGACGCCAGCTGTGCGGCATTCTTCAGGAACTCGTGCGCGGTCTCCGCTTCGGCCGGGGCGGCGATCACCTCGATGGCCTTCAGCGTCGAGGCCGCGGTGGTCGCCAACCGCAGCAGACGCGTGGGCGCCGGGCCGGCCATCCGGCGGATCTCGTCGAGCGACGGCCGCATCCCTCGCAGCGCCGCCAGCGGCTGGACGAGAGCGGCGCGATAGGCGTGGAGCGCATCCGCCCGCGCGGCCCAGCTGTCGCGCGCCAGCCGGAGCCGGCGCGCCGAGTCGAGCTTTCCGTCGAGCGTCGCCAGCAGGGCGGCCATCTCCTGGGGACGGCGCTGTCCGAGACGGTCGTCCTCGGTGAGCGCGCGGCGGATCACCCGTTCGACTCCCGTGACGTCGCCGAGGCGGGCGTACTGGTCCGAGGTCTTCAGCAGATCGCGCGTCAGAGCGTCGTAGCTCCGCGTCGTCCGTTCCTCCATCGCCAGCGCGCCCGACACCTTGGAGCGGAGCGCCGTGGACCACGGCGCATCCGTCGCCGGCAGTCCGCCGATCGTGGCCTGAATGGCCTGGAGGAGCGAGACGCGCTCCGACGCGTCCGGCGACAGGGCGGCAGCGCGGAGCGCCTGCTCGGCGCTGTCCTGCATCGTCGGCACCGGCAGCAGCGGACCCGATGGCGGCTCCGCCATGTTCGCGATCATCGTGAGATCGAAGTTGGGCGCACCGGAGGCGGCGCGCGACTCCGACACGACGTCGTCGAACATGCTCGCCATCCGCGCGGCGTCCTGCGCGCGGTAGCCGTAGTGCTCGGAGACCCACTTCATCACGTTCTGTCGTGCCTCGATGGCCATCGAGGCCTTCCGGTCACGATCGGCCGTGAGTGCGATATCGGTCAACGCCCGCGATACCGCCTCGCTGAGCAGCGCGAAGTCGTCGGGCCCCTGCGTGGCCGCGTAGCGCGTTGCGCGGACGGCTTCGGCGTACGCGTCGGTCTTCTCCCAGTCCACGCGGTCCGACGGGATGCTGAGGACGTGCAGCTCGGGCGCCGCCGCCTCACCGAAGATCGGCAGCGTCAGCACGACGCGATCGGCGACGCGCGCGTACTCGCCATAGCTGATGAACGTCGAGCCGTCGCGCAGAAAAATCCGGAAGAGGACCGTGTCAGTCGG
>Ga0066903_100004796_pt1 | contig 11537 bp, 8 predicted proteins | sample PanSoiMetaGPlot1_FD_67491 | JGI IMG/M metagenome (GOLD analysis project Ga0066903, IMG submission 67491) | Tropical forest soil microbial communities from Panama analyzed to predict greenhouse gas emissions - Panama Soil - Plot 1 (version 2) | ecosystem: Environmental > Terrestrial > Soil >...
CGTTCCTCGCCGGCAACACCAACAAGTTCCTCGCGGCCGCGCGCAAGCGGCCGGAGATCGCCGCGGTGACGACGACACTCCTGGCCGACGTGCCGCAGCAGTTCATCGCGGTGGATCGCGACAAGGCGCTCAAGCAGGGCGTCGACATCAAAGACGTGTATCGAACGATTCAGGCGTTCATGGGCGGGTCGTTCATCAACTACTTCAACCGGTTCGGCCGGCAATGGCAGGTGTACGTCGAGGCCGAGGGCGCGTACCGCGATCGCGCCGAGAACGTCGGCGAGTTCTACGTCCGGAACCGCGCTGGCGAGATGGTGCCGCTGTCCGCGTTGACGAGATTCGAGGCGCGTTCCGGTCCCGAATTCACCATCCGCTACAACCTGTACCGGTCGGCGCAGATCATCGGCGGTGCCGCGCCGGGCTACAGCTCCGCCCAGGCCATGACCGCGCTCGAGGAGGTGTTTGCCGAGACGATGCCTCCGGAAATGGGCTACGACTACCTGGGAATCTCGTTCCAGGAGAAGAGGGCACAGCAGGGCGTCTCACCATCGACGATCTTCGGGTTTTCGCTCCTGATCGTGTTCCTCGTCCTCGCGGCGCTGTACGAGAGCTGGTCGCTGCCGTTCAGTGTGCTGTTGAGCACGCCGGTGGCCGTCTTCGGCGCCTTCTTCGTGCTCTGGCTTCGCCGTGCCGTTCTCGGTGCGTTCCTGCCTCCGTACATGGTGCAGATCGAAAACGACGTGTACTCGCAGATCGGACTGGTCATGCTGATTGGTCTGACGGCGAAGAACGCGATCCTGATCGTCGAGTTCGCAAGGGATGCAGCCGAAAAAGGGCAGCCGCTGACGGAAGCCGCTCTCGCCGCGGCGCGGTTGCGGCTGCGGCCGATCCTGATGACGTCGTTCGCCTTCGTGCTGGGCTGCGTGCCGCTCTGGACCGCGAGCGGAGCCGGTTCCGTGGCGCGTCAGATCATGGGCACGACGGTCATTGGAGGCATGCTCGCGGCCACCCTCGTCGGCGTCTTCATCATTCCCGTGCTGTTCGTCGCCGTCGAGGGAATGGGACTGAAAAGGGCGGCCGCGAGCGCGCCCGCAGATGCCTCGCCGTTGCCGGCGTACGGAGATCGTTGAGATGGCTGCGAGACTCCGCGTGATTCCGGTGGGCCTTCTCGTGGTCCTGTCATCGGGCTGCGTCGTAGGTCCCAACTACACGAGACCGGCCGTGCCGGTGCCGGTCGAGTACCGCGGTATATCGGCGCAACAGAAGCCCGATGTCCTCTCGTTCGGCGATGAGAAATGGTGGGACGCCTTTCAAGACGAGGCGCTGCGCCAGCTCATTCGGTCGGCGCTTCAACAGAACTACGACGTGAGAATCGCGGCGGCGCGAATCCTCGAAGCGCGCGCCCTGCTCGGCATCGCACGCGCCGACCAGCTGCCCGAGGTGAATGCGACGGCATCCGTGACCAACGAGCGACTGCCTGCGGCTCTCGGGCGGCCCGCCGTTCAGACGACCCCGGCTCAGATCAGCGTCTCCTCAGCGTGGGAGCTGGACTTCTGGGGCAAATTCCGGCGCGCCACCGAGTCCGCCCGTGCGGGGCTTCTCTCGGCGGAATGGGCGCAGCGTCACATCGTCGGCTCGCTGGTGAGCGACGTCGCGAGCGCGTATTTCGAGCTGCGCGAACAGGACCTCGAGCTGGAGATCGCGCGCCGGACGCTCGGCTCTCGCCGAGACTCGCTGCGGCTGACACAACTGCTTGCGGACCGCGGCGCCACGTCGCTGCTCGACGTTCGACAGGCGGAGCAACTGGTGTTCGGTGCTACCGCCGCGATCGCCGATCTCGAGCTGCGCATCGAGCAGCAGGAGAACTTCATCAGCATCCTCATCGGAGAGAACCCCGAGAGCATCGTTCGGGGCCGGCCGCTGCTCGATCAGCCGCATCCGCTGGAAATTCCAGCGGGACTGCCATCGTCTTTGCTCGAACGCCGCCCTGACATCCTTCAGGCGGAGCAGCAGCTGGTGGCAGCCAACGCAGAAATAGGCGTCGCCAGGGCAGCGTATTTCCCGCAAATCGCGCTGACGGCGGTCGGCGGTTTTCAAAGCTCCGCGCTCAGCGGCTTGTTCACCGGGCCGGCGGGCTTGTGGTCGCTCGGCGCCGGCGCGCTGCAGCCGGTGTTCGAAGGCGGGAGAATCCGCAATCGCATCCGCTTTGCCGATGCCCGCGCCCAGGAGGCGACGTTCGCCTATCAAGGCAGGCTGCAGGAGGCGTTTCGCGAAGTGTCCGATGCACTCGTTGGCCATCGCAAGAGCCAGGAGGTGAGGATTCAGCAACAGCAGCTGACCACGGCAGCCGAAGACGCGACGAGGTTGTCGAACATGCGCTACCAGGGCGGCGCTGCGAGCTACCTCGAAGTCCTGGACAGCGAAACGAGATTCTTTGCCGCGCAGCTTGCGCTGGCGCAGGCTGAACTGCGCGAGCTGCGGGCAGGCGTGCAGATTTATCGCTCGCTCGGCGGCGGATGGCAGCAGTGAAGACAGGCGTCCACGCGATCGTCGGCGCGCCGCGAGAACGTGTGTCCTCTGGTTGTCATTGATTCGCCTCTCTTCTTAGGACTCGAGGAACGCGAGCAGGTCGGCGTTGATCTGGTCCTTGAGCGTCGAGGGCATTCCGTGCGGCGCACCCTTGTAGACCTTCAGCGTGGCGCCCTTGACGATCTTCGAGGACTGCATCGCCGACGCGCCGATCGGTACGATCTGGTCGTCGTCTCCGTGCATGATCAGCGTCGGCACGTCGATGCGCTTCAGATCCTCGGTCTGGTCGGTTTCCGAAAACACCTTGATGCAGTCGTAGACCGCCTTCAGGCCGGCCTGCATCCCCTGCGCCCAGAACGAATCACGGAGGCCCTGCGACACCTTGGCGCCGGGCCGGTTCGCGCCGTAGAACGGACTGGACAACTCCTTCCAGAACTGCGATCGATCGGCCTGCACGGAGGCGCGCAGCTGATCGAAGACGTCGATGGGCAGACCGCCGGGATTGGCCGCAGTCTTCAGCATCAGCGGCGGAATCGCGCTGATGAGCACCGCCTTGGCGACACGCTTCGTGCCATGGCGGCCGATGTAGCGCGCGACCTCACCGCCACCTGTCGAGTGGCCGACATGGACTGCGTTCCGCAGATCGAGCGCCTCGACCAGCGCGGCGAGGTCGTCGGCGTACGTGTCCATGTCGTTGCCGTTCCACGGTTGACTCGAACGCCCGTGGCCGCGTCGATCGTGGGCGATGCAGCGGTAGCCGCGCGAGGCGAGGAACATCATCTGGTCTTCCCACGCGTCGGCGCTCAACGGCCATCCGTGGCTGAACACCACCGGCTGTCCCGAGCCCCAGTCCTTGAAATAGATCTCGGTGCCGTCGGCGATCGTGATCGTGTGGCGTGCGTTCTCCCGAGTGCCAGCGAGATTCATGAGGTGCGCTCCTTTCAGGTTGCGTGATCAGGTGTCCCGGGCAGTTCCACTCGGCCATGGTCTCGCACACGCGGGCGGCGCGCGATTGGACGTTCGTATCGGCAACACCTTTGTATCGGCGCGCGCGTCGACAGGGCGATGCACGCGGCTCTCAGGGGTCAATACCTTCGTCTGATGGAACGCGCGTCGCCTTTCTGGTCTCATGAGCCCATGTCTGACGCACCGCTGACGACGCCGAAGGCCGTTGAAGCTCCCGAGCGGCTGCTGCCGACGCTGACGGCGGAACAACTGGCGCGCGTCGCGATGCGCGGCCGGCGCCGGACGACGGCGCAGGGCGAGGTGCTGTTCGAACCAGGTGAGAAGGCCGTTCCGACGTTTGTCGTGGTCAGCGGCGAGCTTCAGGTGGTCTTGCCGACGCGTCGGCCGGAAACCGTGATCCTCACGTATGGTCCGGGGCAGTTCTCAGGCGAGGTCAACGCGATCAACGGCCGGCCGGCGATCGCGCGCCTGCGGGTCACCGTTGCGGGAGAGGTGATTCAACTCGAACACGAGCAGCTGGTCTCGCTCATCCAAACGGACGCGGAACTGGGTGAGATTGTCATGCGTGCCTTGATCCTGCGCCGCGTCGCGCTGATCGCAGGCGAGCTGGGCGATGTGGTCGTGGTCGGCTCGACGCACAACCCGGGGACGTTGCGAGTCAAGGAATTCCTCACCCGCAACGGCCATCCCTTTCATTACCTCGATCTCGATCGCGATCGCGAGGCGCAGGAGCTGCTCGATCGGTTTCAGATCGGTCTCGCCGACATCCCGGTCGTGATCTGCCGGGATCGCGCGGTTCTGCGCGATCCGACGAACGCGCAGGTGGCCGACTGTCTCGGGTTCAACGAAGAGATCGATCAGAGCCACGTCAGCGATCTGCTGATCGTCGGCGCGGGGCCCGCCGGGCTGGCCGCGGCCGTCTACGCCGCCTCGGAAGGGCTCGACGTCATCGTCTTCGAATCGGACCTACCGGGCGGACAGGCCGGGTCGAGCTCGCGCATCGAGAACTACCTGGGCTTTCCGACCGGCATTTCGGGATTGGAGCTGACGGGCCGAGCGTACACTCAGGCGCTCAAGTTCGGGGCACAGATCGTGGTCGCGAAATGCGCGCGACGACTGGCGTGCGAGGGCGGGCGGTACGCGGTCGAGTTGGCAGACGGGGCTCGAATCCGGGCGCGCACGGTGGTCATTGCGACCGGTGCGCAGTACCGCAAGCCGGGACTCGAGAATCTGGCGTCGTTCGAGGGCGCCGGCGTCTACTACGGCGCGACGGCGATGGAAGCTCAGCTCTGCGCTGGTGCGGACGTGGTGGTCGTCGGCGGCGGCAACTCCGCCGGGCAGGCCGCGGTGTTTCTCGCGTCGACCGCGCGCCGCGTGCACGTCCTCGTCCGCGGCGCGGGCCTCGCCGACACCATGTCGCGATATTTGATCCGCCGCATCGAGGAGAACCCCGCGATCGAGCTGCGAACACAGACGCAGCTCGTCGCGTTGGAAGGCAACCGCAGCCTCCAGCGCGTCCGCTGGCGGGATGACCAGACAGGACGAGTGGAGGACCACGAGATTGGCCACGTGTTCATCATGGCCGGGGCCCTGCCGAACACGCGGTGGCTGAGCGGGTGTGTTGCCGTCGACGGCAACGGATTCGTGAAAACGGGTACGGATCTCTCGGCCGACGAGCTTGCCACCTGGAAATGGCCCTTGGCGCGTTCACCATACCTGCTCGAAACGAGTCGCCCTGGTATCTTCGCTGTTGGAGATGTCCGCGGCGGCAACGTCAAGCGGGTCGCGTCGGCGGTCGGAGAAGGGTCGATTGCGGTGTCATTCGTGCACCAGGTGCTCCGCGCGGCGTCGTGAGGCGGCCTGGCGCCTTCACTCGAGCTCGTCGGCATCCGGAGCATCCTCGGCGTCGTCATCGATCCGCGGATCCATGTCCACGTCGGTGAGTTCTTCCAGATCGTCCAGCAGATCGAGGTCGGGCCGATTCTGTTGCAGCGCCCGACGCAGATCGTCATCGTGTTCGTCCGACATCACCGTTCACCACGCCCGCGCATGATTAACGCACGATCGGGTAACGGTCGTGCGACACGCGTGCGCTCTCGACAACCCGCCGTCCAAGATGGCGCTCGAGGTCGCTGTCGATGTTGAGCCCCAGTTCCTCGAGCCTGGCCAGTCGGGCCAGCGGTCCTTGGCGTCCGAACGACTGCCGGAAGTCCGCCAGCGCTGGCGGAAGCTCGCTGTCGGGCGGCAGCGTGACCCGATCGACATGTGATTTGGTGCGCGCGATCGCCTCGCGATCGAATGTCGCCAATCGCTGCGCCATAGCCTCGACTTCGGCGTCCAGTGCGCTGTCACCGATCGCGCGATTCACGTAACCATATTGCTCCGCGCGCGGACCGTCGAAGTCGTCGGCGACGAGAAGTATCTCGAGCGCGCGGCCCCGGCCGACCAACCGGGACAGCCTGGCCATCGGGCCGCCTCCGGGGATGAACCCGGCTCCCACTTCGAATTGGCCAAGCACCGCATTCTCGCGTGCGGCGAAACGCAGGTCACATGCGAGGACGAACTCGCTTCCGGCGCCGCGAGCGCGGCCGCGGATCGACGCAATGCTGACGACCGGGGCGCGCGACAATCGGGCGGTGAGGTCGAGCCAGGCCGGCATTCCGGTCGGCCCGGACGGCAACGCGGAGGTTTTCGCCGGATCCCTCTCGACGTCGTAGTGGGCGAGGAAAAAGTCGCGATTCGCGCTGTCGAATACCACGACGTTCAGCGTCGTGTCGTGCTCGATCAGATCGATGAGTTCGGCGAGTTCTCTGACCGTCGTTGCCGTAATGGTGTTGATTGGCGGATGCTCGAATGTGACCCGCCAATAGGCAGGACTTCGCCGTTCCAGCCTGAAATGCGTCCAGAAATCGCTCATGTCGGCCCTCCTCACTTCGATCGGCAACAGAGTTCAACACGTCGTTCACCGGCATCGCGCGAAGCGGTGGCAGTACTCAGGATGCGCGGCCAGGCCGGCGTCGTCCATCAGACCTTGGTATCGGGTCGGTTCTATCGGCTCGACACGAAGGTATCGTCGAGACCTTCGTCTGATGGATCCGGCGCCGCGCGTATCGCGCGTCGACTGCGGCTCCCGACCGGTACGATGGTGTCGTGGACACCTTCGTCTGATAGATCCCACGCCTCGCGTCTGGTTTCATGCGTAGAAGGAGATCGGCATGAAGCCAATCGAAGGACTGGCCCGCCGCGTTAGCGTCCGCGGTGCCCCGCCGCTCTCACAGAGCGGTGAGGTACTCGCATGAAGCATCCACACATCCGGACAATGGTCGTTCTCGCGGCATCTGTCTTAGGAGGAACGATCATGACGCACACATCCACGGATCCAGTTTCCGGGGCTCAGGGCGGCGTGACACCGGCCGCGCAGATAGCACACGCCCGCGCCAAGACTGAGGGTAGCGGGGAAGCCGACGCCATAAAGCCCTTCAGGGTCCACTTTTCGGACGAGGCGGTCGCAGACCTGAGGCGCCGCGTGCTCGCGACCCGGTGGCCCGAGCAGGAGACCGTCGCCGATCAATCCCAGGGCGTGCCGCTCGCGATGATTCGGGAACTCGCGGAGCATTGGGCGACCGATTACGACTGGCGGAAGGCGGAAGCGAAGCTGAATGCTCTGCCCCAGTTCGTGACGACCATCGACGGGCTCGACATTCATTTCATCCACGTTCGGTCCCGTGAGAAGAACGCGCTTCCGCTGATCATCACGCACGGTTGGCCAGGTTCGGTGCTCGAGCAAATCAAGATCATCGGACCGCTGACGGATCCGACCGCGTTCGGCGGGAAGGCCGAAGACGCGTTCGACGTCGTCATCCCGTCGATGCCGGGCTACGGATTCTCCGGAAAGCCGACGAGCACCGGCTGGGGTGTCGAGCGCATGGCCCGAGCGTGGCCGGAGTTGATGAAGCGCCTCGGCTACACCCGCTACGTGGCGCAAGGTGGAGACTGGGGTGCGTTTGTCGTGGATTACATGGCGCTGCAGGCGCCTTCGGGCTTGGTGGGCATCCACACCAACATGCCAGGCACGGTTCCAGCCGACGTCGACAAGGCGGCCTTCGCCGGCGACCCGTCGCCATCCGGTCTGTCAGCCGAGGAAAGGCGCGCCTACGACGGGCTCGTCTTCACGTACAAGCATCTGGCTATTTATCAGATGATGGCGAGTCGGCCCCAGACCTTGTACGGCCTCGCGGACTCACCGGTCGCCTTGGCCGCGTATCTGATGGACCACGGTGACGGCGGCGGCGAGCCAGCGGCCGCACTCGTTGCGGGAATGCGCCGGGCATCCAGCGGCACGGGCGAACTGACGCGTGACGAGATCCTCGACAACATCACGTTGTACTGGCTGACGAACACAGGGGTTTCCGCGTCCCGTCTCTATTGGGAATACAAAGGCGGCTTCTTCAACGTGAAAGGCGTGAAGATTCCTACGGCCGTGAGCGTCTTTCCCGGCGAGCAATACCAGGCTCCGCGGAGCTGGACCGAGCGAGCCTACCCCAAGCTCATTTATTACCACCAGGCGGAAAAGGGCGGTCACTTCGCGGCATGGGAGCAGCCGACGATTTTCTCCGAGGAACTGCGAGCCGCGTTCAAATCGCTACGCTGAGCGGCAAAGACTTTTCAGGTTGGGAGAACACAATCACGATCCGCGATCTGTGCGAGACGCACCATGGAGAGGTCATCATGGACGACAACGCCTTAGTCGAATCCAGTTTTTCGGCCACGATCAATGCGCCCATCGAGCAGGTGGACATCCCGTCCTGGTGTTTTTCGCTACCCGAGTCGGAGTATCAAGCGTGTTCTCCGGCGCACTGCTCCGCCGGCGCCACCACGGCGTCTGATGGGCGGCGCATGTCCATCAACGTCGAAATCCTGGGTGGAAGCCTGATGGTGCAGCACTACGTCGAGGAGATTGGCCAACCCGATCACCTGAGGCTCGTATCGACCTCTGACGTCTTTACGCCGACAGGGCGCACGAAGGTCGGCGTGATTTGGGACCTGAAGGTCCGAAAACTCGACGACAAGACGTGTGAGTTCACGAATACAGTGCACAGTTCGGCGACACCGGAGCTCGAGGACTTTCTCGGCAGGCAGGGCATTCCGTGGGAGGTCTTCAAAGCAGCTCGCAAACCGGTATCAGAGGCGCACAACCGCCAGGAGACGCCTCTGTTTGCGAAGAGCATCGAACGTCACGCGTTGAACCGAGACGGCAGGGTTGACCGCACGTCGACGCTCGCGACGGAAAAGGTGTGACGATCGATGTGGCCAGCCAGAGAGGAGAGACAACCATGAGCACACTGACGTACGAGAAGGCGATGACTGCGCTCCTCGTGATCGACCCGTACAACGACTTCATCTCCGAGGGCGGAAAGCTGTGGGAACGCGTGAAGAAGGTCGCCGAAGCCAACAACTGCGTCCCTCATATGTTGCAGGTCCTGAATGCGGCGCGGGACGCGGGATTGCGCGTGTTCTATGCAGTCCATCATCGATACCGTCCGGGCGACTACGAGACCTGGAAGTACATCGCGCCTGTGCAGAAAGCCGCGTGGTTGCACAAGACCTTCGAGTTCGGGACGTGGGGCGGCGAGCTCCGCCGCGAATTCACACCGCAGCCAGGAGATGTTGTTGCCCTCGAGCATTGGTGTTCGAGCGGGTTCGCCAACACTGACCTGGACCTCCAGCTCAAGAAGCATGGCATCCACAAGCTGATCGTCATCGGGCTGATCGCACACACGTGCGTGGAAGCGACCGTTCGTTTTGCCGCGGAACTTGGCTACGAGGTCACACTCGTGAAAGACGCGACGGCAGATTACTCGGATGAAGAGATGCACGCCGCTCTCGACGTCAACATTCCAAACTACGCCAGTGCCGTCGTCACGACCGATGAAATCATCGACACGATCCTTTCGCCGTCTGCGGCGGAAGAAAGTGCCTCGGTACTGAATCGGTAGCTGCTGGTCCCTTCCCCCTGGTCGACGGTTGACACCGTCTTGTAGCCAGGGACGAACCGCCCATTCTTCATGCGTCTTCGTGGTGCCGTGGTCGCGGCACTTGACCTGTTCGCGAGCACGGCGCATCATGACCGGCGTTTTCCCCGATCCATCCTCGAACCAACGCGCATGAGAGCGAGGCCTTATGACGCCGCGCCGGATTCCACTGCTCGGCTCGTCTCTCGCAATCCTCCTTGTCGTATTCGCGGCAACGCACGGCCGACTATCCGGGCAGGCCGGCACGCCCACACGCGAATGGCGGACGTGGGGCGGCGATCTCGCCAACACCAAGTACTCGCCGCTCGAGCAGATCAACAAGGACAACTTCAACAAGCTGGAAGTGGCGTGGCGCTTCAAGACCGATGCCCTGGGCCCACGTCCGGAATTCAATTATGAAACGACGCCGTTGATGGTGAACGGCGTCGTCTTTGCGACGGCGGGCACTCGGCGATCCGTCGTGGCCCTCGACGCCGCGACCGGCGAATTGCTGTGGATGCACCGCGAAGACGAAGGTGCGCGTGGCGATGCGGCCCCGCGCAAACTCTCGGGTCGCGGGCTGGCGTACTGGTCCGACGCCAGAGAGCAGCGGGTGATCTACGTGACGCCGGGATACCGTCTTGTCGCGCTCGACGCGAAGACGGGAATTCCTGTGCCTGGCTTCGGCAAGAGCGGCACTGTCGACTTGAAGCTTGACGACGATCAGGACATGGACCTGGTCACCGGCGAGGTCGGCCTGCACGCCGCGCCCACGGTGGCCAAAGACATCATTATCGTCGGCGCCGCACATCTGCCCGGCGGCGTGCCGAAGAGCCGGAGAAACGAGAAAGGCTATGTGCGCGCATTCGACGTGCGCACCGGTAAGCGCTTGTGGATCTTTCACACGATTCCGCAGGCGGGCGAGTTTGGCAACGACACGTGGGAAAAGGACTCGTGGTCATACACAGGGAACACCGGCGTGTGGGGACAGATCACCGTCGACGAGGAGCTCGACACCGTCTATCTCCCGGTGGAGATGCCGACCGGTGATTACTACGGCGGCCATCGTCCTGGGGCGGGGTTGTTCGGCGAGACGCTGGTTGCGCTCGATCTGAGAACCGGCAAGCGGAAGTGGCATTTCCAGCTCGTGCATCACGGGATCTGGGACAACGATATCCCATCGCCGCCGATTCTCGCGGACATCGTCGTCAATGGGAAGTCAATCAAGGCGGTTGCGCAGCCGACGAAGCAGGCTTGGCTGTACGTCTTCGATCGCGTCACCGGGCAGCCGGTGTGGCCGATCGAGGAGCGACCGGTTCCGAAGGGCGACGTGCCCGGAGAGTGGTACTCACCGACGCAGCCGTTTCCGACCAAACCGCCCGCGTACGATCTTCAGGGCTTCTCGGTCAACGATCTGATCGACTTCACGCCGGAGCTCAGAGCCGAAGCCGTCCAGCTGGTGTCGCGTTACAAGCTCGGACCCATCTTCACGCCGCCGGTCGTCAGCACGTGGCCGGCGCCGCTGGCGACGCTGCTGCCTGCTACGGCGGCAGGAGGATCCAATTGGGAAGGCGGCTCGTTCGATCCGGAAACAAAAATCGCGTACCTCCATTCGACGACGACGGTGTCGTCGCTCGGGTTGGTGAAATCGGATGGCAAGCGGTCCGATATGGACTACGTCGCTGGCACGGCCCGCGATCCCAATGCGCCATCTAACGCTCCCCCCGGGCAGGGCCGAGGCGCTGGTAGTGGATCGGCTGCGGACGGACAAGGACGCGGCGCCTCTGGCGCGGCGACTGCCCAGGGCCCTGCGCCGGCCAACGCGGCGCCGGCCGGCGATGGCGGCGGCGGCGGTCTGTCGGTTCGAGGTCTGCCGCTCGCGAAGCCGCCGTACGCACGCATCACCGCGATCGATCTCAACAAGGGTGAGATTCTGTGGTCGGTTGCGCACGGTGAAACACCCGACAACATCAAGAATCACCCGGCGCTCAAAGGCGTGAACATCCCGCGGACGGGGCGGCCCGGGCGCAA
>Ga0066903_100004797_pt1 | contig 11537 bp, 11 predicted proteins | sample PanSoiMetaGPlot1_FD_67491 | JGI IMG/M metagenome (GOLD analysis project Ga0066903, IMG submission 67491) | Tropical forest soil microbial communities from Panama analyzed to predict greenhouse gas emissions - Panama Soil - Plot 1 (version 2) | ecosystem: Environmental > Terrestrial > Soil >...
ATCGGTGGATTGCAGCAATCAAATCCCAACATGAAAGTGACGCGGCAATCCGGCCGCGTGCGCTTGAACGGCCAGCGCGGTCTCTCGACCTACCTGAGCAACGATTCGCCGACAGGAGGAAAAGAAACGGACTGGCTGATCAGCGTGCTCCGGCCGGAGGGCTTACTTTATTTTCTTTGCGTCGCGCCAGAGGCGGCTTACGCTGACTACGACAAGACCTTCTCGACGATTCTGGACAGCGTTCGGTTTCCTAGGTAAGGCTACGCAAAAGCAAACCGCTTAGTCCGCGGCTTCGCTCTTAGAAGTAGCAGGCTTCCAGCGCAGAACAGGCTTGCGTGCCGCCACAGTTTCGTTCAGCCGGCCAATGCGCGTGGTGTGAGGCGCTGTCTTTACCACGTCCGGTGTTTTGGCGGCTTCCTCCGCAATCGAGCGCATGGCATCGATAAATAGATCGCATTCTTCGCGCGATTCGGATTCCGTCGGTTCAATCATCAGCGCGCCGGGAACGATAAGAGGAAACGCCGTCGTGTAGGGATGAAATCCGTAGTCGATCAGGCGCTTGGCGATGTCCATGGTGTTTACGCCGTTCTTTTTCTGGACGGCATCGCTGAACACCACCTCATGCATCGAGGGCAGAGAAAAGGGCAGGTCGTACACGCCTTCGAGCCGCTTGCGAATATAGTTGGCGTTGAGCACGGCGTCTTCGGTGGCCTGTCGGACTCCAGGTCCGTAGGCGAGAATGTAAGCGAGAGCGCGAAGCAGTACGCCGAAGTTGCCGACAAAGGCCTTCACCCTGCCGATAGAGTTAGGCCGGACTGTTTCCAGCGCCAGGCGTCCGCCATCCTTTTCGACAAGAATCGGCACCGGGCGGTATGGCTCCAGGATTTTCTTCATGGCCACAGGGCCGGCACCGGGCCCGCCGCCGCCATGCGGGGTCGAGAAAGTCTTGTGAAGGTTGAGGTGCATCACGTCGACGCCGAGGTCGCCCGGCCGCGTGATACCGGTGAGCGCGTTCATGTTTGCGCCATCCATGTAGAGCAGCGCGCCTTTGGTGTGCAAGATCTCGGCGATCTCCGGGATGCGCTGCTCGAAGATGCCCAGCGTGGACGGGTTGGTGATCATCAGGGCTGCGACATCTTCGGTTACTTGCTCTCGAAGCTTTTCGACATCGACCTGGCCACGCGATTCGGACTTGATGTTCTCGACTTCGTAGCCTGCGATTACGGCGGTTGCAGGATTCGTCCCATGTGCGGAGTCCGGAATCAGCACTTTTTTGCGCGGATTGCCCTGCTTCTCGAGATGCGCGCGAATCAGCAGCAGGCCGGTCAACTCGCCCTGCGCTCCCGCGGCCGGTTGGAGCGTTATGGCGTCCATGCCTGTGATCTCAAGGAGGCATTTCTCGAGAAGGCGGAGAATTTTCAAGCAGCCTTGCGAAAGTGCTTGTGGTTGGTAGGGGTGTTCGGTGGCGATTCCTTCGAGCCGCGCCACGAATTCGTTTACGCGCGGGTTGTACTTCATCGTGCAGGAGCCCAGCGGGTACATGCCAAGATCGATGGCGTAATTCCAGGTCGAAAGCCGCGTGAAGTGCCGGATCACTTCAATTTCGCTGACTTCGGGAAACCCGTCGACGCCATCTTTGCGATGGTAGGTCCCAAGGGCCTTCGCGGCGTCCACATCCGGCACATCCAGCGGTGGCAATTCGAACGCGCGCTTACCGGGCGAAGACTTCTCAAAGATCAGCCCTTCGCTCTGATTGGTGTGGCGCGACGCTTTTTTGATCCGTTCGTTCATCAGAATCTCGAGCTCCCTTACAGTGGCTGCTCCAGAGTGTTGCGCAATGCCGCCGCAAACCGGTCGATCTCCGCCTTGTTGGTGGTTTCAGTCACGCACACAAGGGCGTGCTTGGTTAGCTCCGGATAGGAGGTGCCGAGTGCTAACGGGCCCACGATCTTATCCCGCAGCAACGCGGCGTTCACCATTTTCACGGAGCGGGGCAGTTCGACGGCGAACTCGTTGAAGAAAGCTCCCGAGAATTTCCGCTGTACGCCGGGAATCTTCTCGAGCTGGCTGAGCGCGTACTGAGCCTTGGCCAGATTTTGCTGCGCCATTTCACGCAGGCCTTCCTTGCCCAGAAGCGTGAGGTGTACGGTTGCGGCCAGCGCGCACAAGGCCTGATTCGTGCAGATATTCGAGGTGGCTCTCTCCCGCCGAATATGTTGCTCGCGCGTGGCAAGTGTGAGAACGAAACCGCGATGTCCATTTGAGTCCGTCGTCTCACCTGCCAGGCGTCCCGGCATCTGCCGAACATACTCATCGCGCGAGGCGACGACGCCGGCGAACGGCCCTCCGTAACTCGGCGGAAGGCCAAAGCTCTGCGCCTCCATGGCAACGATGTCGGCTTCGGCGGGCGGCCGCAACAACCCGAGCGAGATGGCTTCGGCGATTGCGACGACGAGCTTGGCACCGGACGCATGTGTTGGCGCCGCCAAATCGGCCACCGGTTCGATCACGCCGAAGAAGTTCGGCGACTGCACCACCACGGCCGCGACGTCGTCTTTCAAGCTCGCGTGCAGGAATTTCTTGTCAATCGAGCCCTCAGCTGCGTAGCCGATCTCTTCGATGTGCAGGCCGGAGTTTTTTGCATAGGTGTTGAGCACTTCGCGATACTCGGGGTGCACCGATCGGGCCACCAGCACACGCCGCCTGCCAGTTAACCGCTCCGCCATCAGGACGGCTTCGGTGGTTGCGGTTGAGCCGTCGTACATCGAGGCGTTCGCAACTTCTTGGCCGGTCAACTGGCACATCAAAGTCTGAAATTCAAAAATTGCTTGCAGCGTCCCTTGGGCGATTTCCGCCTGATATGGGGTATAGGAGGTCAAAAACTCGCCACGCTGGATGATCGCGTCTGTAACGACAGACCGCAGGTGATTGTAAACGCCAGCCCCAAGGAAGCTGGTGTATCCGCCGGCGTTTTCTCCGGCGCGTTCCTTGAAGTACTGGATGACTTCCGACTCAGACATCGGTCCAGGAAGTTTCAGCGGCTGTTTGAGGCGGTACTTCTCGGGGATGCTGGAGAATAGTTCGTCGATGGATTTGACGCCGACAGCCGCAAGCATTTCGTTGCGCTCGGCGAGACTTTTCGGGAGATAGCGCATCAGTGAGCGGCTTCCTTTGCTTTCTCCGAGATGTAGGCTTCGTAGGCCGCTGCGTCCATCAGGCTGTTCGCGTCGGCGGGATTGCTCATTTTGATTCTGATGAGCCAGGCATCGCCGTGGGGGTCGGTATTAATCTTCTCCGGCGTGTCGTGCAGACCGGCGTTTACCTCAACCACCTCACCGGAAGCCGGCGCGTAAATCTCGCTGACTGCCTTGACGGATTCCACCGTGCCGAAGGACTTGCCCGCCGCCACCTGCGCCCCGGTTTTGGGCAATTCGACGAAGACCACGTCGCCTAGTTCGTGCTGCGCGTAGTCCGTAATACCGACGGTGGCGACATCGCCCTTGAGCACCAGCCACTCGTGATCCTTGGTGTAGCGCCGGTCGTTGGGATAACCCATTTCACTTCTCCTTTTTCACTGTTCGGTTGCCAGTGGCCATGACGAGGCAGTGGCCGGTTCCTCGGTGCAGCCGCTACGTCCCGTAATCTCTGTCCAAGCCTTACTTCTTGGGTCGTTTGTAAAAGGGCGTCGGGACGACCTGAGCTCTGTATTTCTGTCCGCGGATCTCAACGTAGATTACGGTCCCAATCGCGGAGCGAGCCGGAGGAACGTAGGCCAGGGCAATGTTTTTGCCGAGAGTCGGGGATGGCGAGCCGCTCGTCACCATGCCGATCTTGGTGCCAGCCTCGTCGCAGCAGCAGTATTCGTCGCGAGCGATTCCACGGTCAAGCATTTCTAGCCCCACGAGCGTTCGTGTGAGGCCGGCGGCCTTGGCCCGCTCCAACGCCGCGCGCCCAATGAAGTCGCCTTTCTCCATTTTACAGTAGCGGTCGAGACCGGCTTCCCACACGTTGATGGTGTCGCTGATTTCATGCCCGTAAAGTGCCATTTTCGATTCCAGCCGCAGCGTGTTCCGTGCGCCGAGACCGCACGGCGCGATCCCATATTCCTGGCCGGCTTCAAGCACCTTGTTCCATACCATTTCGCTGGTCGCGACGTCCGAAGGTACGTAAATCTCGAACCCGTCTTCGCCGGTGTACCCGGTGCGCGCAATCAAGGTATTCCGGAGCCCACAAACCATGCCGTGTGTAAACCAATAGTTCTTGATCGCCGCGAGATTTGCATCCGTGAGCTTCTGCAAGACGTCCACGGCTTTTGGACCCTGGATGGCGAGCTGCGTATAGGCATCGCTCAGGTCCTCGACGGCGGAGTCGAAGCCAGCGGTATTCTGGCGCACCCAATTGATGTCTTTTTCGCGCGTCCCTGCATTGATCACGAAGAGGTAGTCATCTTCGCCCAAGCGATGAACGATGACGTCGTCGACGAATGTCCCCTGCGGGTACAACATTGCTGAATAGTGCGCCTGACCGACGGCCAGCTTCGAGGCATCGTTCATGCCGAGGTGCTGGACGGTTGCCAGGGCGCCGCTCGCGTTAAGGTTTGTATGGATGCGAATGTCGCCCATGTGGCTGACGTCAAAAACGCCGACTCTACCGCGTACGGCTTTGTGCTCGGCTACCAGTCCGCCGCTTTTTGGATATTCGACGGGCATGTCCCAGCCGCCAAAGTTCACCATTTTGGCGCCGAGGCGCCGGTGCATTCCGTTTAGCGCCGTCTTCCGCAGTTCAATTGGTGCAGGTGTCGTTGCGGATTCCATCGTGTTCGTTCAGAGCAAAAACGGGATACTAGCACGCGTGTCAAAACGCGTCAAAGAAGGGCACATTGCTCTTCACGCCGTCTTGCTGCGGCATCATTCCTCAGGTACATTTTCTTCGAGGAGTGTCGAATGCAGGGTCCAACGGTCTGCGTGCAATGCGACAAAACGGAAGAGTATTGTACCTGCGAAAAGTACTGCACCATCTGCAAAGGGCAATCCGACGTGCACCTATGCACCGACGGGCTATACTATTGCCCCGATTGCCGCGAAGCTTGTGACGTCCCCCTAGCCGACAGCCGTGCACACTGAACTCAGGACCATTGCGCTGAAGGTCGAGCGGGACCCGCGCCTTGCGGCAGGAGCTGGGGGCGTCGCGCGGTACCTAGCGGACTCGGCGGGTATGCCGGGCGCGGCTCCTGCGGAGTTACAAGCCGCTACCGTGGCGGCGTGCCTGCACGCTTTCGAGTCTCTGACCCCGGAGCAGCCCACGCTTCAGGTACGTTACGTGCTGTTCGCCGACCGCATCGAGATCGAACTGGAACATCCGAGCAGGTCCACGCAGAAGCAAGTCGACCGTCTCACAAAGCATTTCGGGCAGACCAAGGCGAATACTCGAGATTGCAAGCAGGAAAAGCCAGACGTGACGATCTGACCTCCATGAGGCCGATTGCTTCCACTTACATTTTGATCGCGAAGGTGTTGTTCTTCAGCAGTTGCGCAATTTGATCGTCGTTTACGCTCATGCGCACCGTGAGGCGATCGCCGCCCGGCGTCACTTTGGCCTGATCCAGCAGCTGTGCCATCTCAGGATTGTCCTTCGATGCCTGATAGCGCTTGTATAGCAGCCCGGCTTGGAGCAGTTGCGCCATGACGTTGGCATCGTCGGTCGATCCACACACCGTTTGCACCTTGGCGTCGACTCCGCTGCTTGCATCCACGTTGATGATGCCGTTCTTCAGGCGCGCCACAATCTTGGCTGCCTCGGGGAATTGCTCCATTTCCGGAGCCAACTGGCGCACCGCAAGTCGTGTGTACGCCGCGTTGAGCACCAGCCAGACCGTGCTGCTGCCGTTTGCTTCGTTAATCAGGGGGAAGAGAGCGTCGTTGTACAGCAATCCCTGTTCTGTGCCGAAGCGGATGTCGATCATCTTGTTGAGCTTTGCGCGGCTGCCGAACGCTGCCTTGTTCGAATCGAAGAAAAGGAAGAAAAGATCATTCGCACCCGAGCCGGAGCCGAACGGATACAGAGTCAGCCCATGCTCCTTGAATGTTGGCAGCTTTTGCTGTTTGAAGTGGCGGTCCACCGCATCTGGATTGAAGCTGCCCAAAGCGATTCCGATGATCTCCTCGCCCGACGGCACAGCCGCCGAACCCGTCGCGGACGCTTTCGCGTCCATGTCTGCCACAAGTCCCCACGCCAGCTCTTCTACCTGCGAATTCGGATCGATTCCGGCTGCAGCCAGGAACTTTTCGAATTCCTTGAAGCGCTCGGGAAGCACCTGCTGCTGCAATTGAGCAAACCACTTTACCGTGCGAGCCTTCTTTAGGTCTGCGTAGCCAAATTCGCCGACTTCCTTTGGAAAGAGCGCAATTGTGTCCGGCCCAAGTTGTCCGCCCCGTGCCGGTCTCGGCGCGGCCAGGGTCAAGGCGGCCAGGGCAGTTGCCGCAACGGCGCCGCAAAATACTCGTGAACTCCTCATGGGCTGTGCTCCTTTCTACTTCTTCCCGATCTCAGGTTACGCGTTGGCTACTTGCGGTGCCTGAAGGCGGTTGCGCAGCGTTATCACTTTTTCCCGCACCGCTGCGGCGTAACGCGCGTCTGTGATGCCATCAAGGTTGATCTCCACGTTGGCGAGCGCACCTTGGGCTCCCGCGCGAGCCATCATCTGCGCCACTTTTAAGTCTGAACGCATGGATGCCGCCACGATACGCTCAAGTTGCACCAAGCGTTCGAGGACCGCAACTGTCCGCTGAGCCACTTCCAGGGGCACTTCTGTAGCTGTTCGTGTTGCCTGTTGGATGGCTTCGTCGCGCTTCTTCGTTTCCTCGGCGTTTCCTTGGGGCAACTTGAATGCCGCCATCACGGCGTCGAACGAAGCCGCGTCGCGGTCGATGGCTGTGGCTAGATCGTCCGTCGCTCTTCGCAGAGCGTCGAACTCCTCCGAAAGCCGGTCGACGTGGGCGGCTTGCGACTTTTTCTTTCGTGAGAGTCCCGTCACCATCTGACCGAGAGCCGCCGCCGCCGCCGCCGCAAATGCGGAAACGCTCCCGCCGCCTGGCGTCGCAGATGGCGCCGCCACCGCGTTCAGGAACGGCCGAGCCAGAGCTGCCAGCTTCCCGTCCTTGGCCGTTTCCAACGGCGCGCCGCTCAATGCGGAGGCGAGCTTGTTTTCGAACACTTGTGCCGGCGAGAAGTTCTCCAGCTGCAGGAAGAAGTCGGCGGCCATCTCGATGGCCTTCTTAGGCACGAGGCCGACGATTTCACTGCCCACTGGGATCGCTCCGTAGCGCTCCGCCTCGCGTTTCACGATTTCGTATACTCGATGCATGGGCGTTTGCTCGAAGTCCGTCAGGTTGATGGATACCTGCGCGAGGTTGCGCCCCTTCAACTCTACGCCCATCGATTTCACGTATCTCAGTCCGCCCGATGAAAAGCGAATGGCCTTGGCAATCTTGTTGGCGATGCCCACGTCCGGCGTATTCAGATTCACGTTGTAGGCAATCAGGAACTTGCGCGCGCCGACCACTGTAACTCCGGCCGTCGGATGCACCTTCGGCTCGCCTACATCAGGCTGTCGCTCGCAATTCTTCTTCATCTCTTTGCGCAAGCCTTCAAACTGTCCGCGGCGTATGTTTTCAAGGTTTACTCGTTCCGGCCGCAGCGCTGCCGCCTCGTAGAAAAACACAGGAACTCGGTAGCGCGCCCAGATCTCATTGCCGACGCGCCTTGCCAGCGCCACGCAGTCTTCGATAGTCACGCCGTCAACGGGAATGAAGGGCACGACGTCGGTTGCGCCGACTCGAGGGTGTGCACCTGTGTGTTGCGTGAGGTCGATCAACTCCATGGCTTTGCCGGTGCCGAGCAGCGCCGCTTCCGCGACCGCTTCGGGTTCGCCCGCCAGCGTGACGACCGAGCGGTTGTGGTCGGCGTCCATCTCGTGGTCGAGTACGTAGACGCCCGGCACGCTGCGCATGACCGCGACAATCGCCTCTACTTTTGCAGCGTCCCGCCCTTCTGAAAAATTCGGCACGCATTCGATCAGTCGTTTCATCTTGTGGTTGGTGTCCCGTGGCGCGACCTGTATCGGGCGCCTTGTCGTTCACGATTTCCGTTCGGTGCGGGAATAAATGACCGCGCCGCGCTTCATGGTCATCCAGCACGTGTTGACTCCAAAATAATAGGGAATTTCGCGGTAGTCTTCCACTTCGAAGACTGCCAGGTCCGCCAGCTTGCCAACTTCGAGCGAGCCGATCTCCTTGCCGCGCCCCAGCGAGTAGGCGGCGTTGATGGTCGCGGCGGCGATAGCCTCGGCGGGAGTCATGCGCAATTGTGTGCAGGCCAGCGAGAGGATCATGGGCATGCTCATCGTCGGGCTGGTGCCAGGGTTGTAGTCGGTTGCCAGGGAAACAATTGCGCCCGCGTCGATCAGCGCCCGAGCCGGTGCATACCGATCCAGTCCCAGGTGGAAATCGCAGCCCGGTAGCAACCCGGCGACGGTGTTCGACTTGGCCAGGGCTCGAATGTCCGCGTCGTTAACGTGCTCAAGATGATCGCAGCTTGCCGCGCCCATCTGGATCGCTGCTTGCGTTGCGCCCGTTCGCGAAAGCTGCTCGGCGTGCACCCTCGGCTTCAGCCGATTCGCCATGCCCGCCGCGAGCACGCGCCTGGTCTGCGCGAGCGTAAAGGCTCCACGATCACAAAACACGTCGCAATAGTTCGCTAGCCCCGCCTGCGAAATCTCTGGGATCATCACCTCGGTCAGCAAATCGAGATAGTGCTTGGCGCCATCCGGTTTCTTTCGGTACTCCGCTGGAACAACGTGAGCACCCAGAAAGGTTGACACAATCTCGATGGGCTGTTCCTTCTCTAGCTCTTTGTGGAGCCGCAGGATTTTCAGCTCGTTCGCTAAATCCAGACCGTAGCCACTCTTCGCCTCAATCGTGGTCGTGCCATGCGCTGCGAATTCTTGCAGCGCTCGGTGCGTTCGCGGTTTCAATGCTTCGGCCGTTGCTGCGCGGAGCTTCTTGACGGAATTCAGAATGCCGCCACCCTTGCGGGCAATCTCCTCATAGCTCGCTCCGCGAATCTTCAGCTCGTATTCTTCTGCGCGGTTCGCTGCATGAACCAAGTGGGTGTGCGCGTCCACGAATCCTGGCAGTACTACCCGGCCACCCACATCCAACTTTTCCGAGCTCCTCGCCTCCGGCATTGCTTCAACTTTCGCACGCGGTCCAACTGCTGCTACGACGCCATCGCGGACTAGCAGCGCGCCATCTTCAACAATTTCCAGCCGGGAAAGGGAATTGCCGCGCCGCGCTTTTCCGCGCAACGTCAGCACCTGCGAAGCGCCGGTGATCAGAAGGGAAGTCGGCAATCTAGAGTCCTGCCCACTGCGCAAACGCCTGCAACCACGAAATCGCCGCGAAGCACATCACCACGAAAACCCAAAACTTGTCGTGATCCTTCACGCGCGCGCTTCCGGAGAAATATGTAAACCAAACCAGCAGGGCCTCCGTCACCACCGCGTACGCAGTTAGCCACCAAGGCGAAGGATCGTTGAAAATCCGGTGCACTGCGGTCAACACGGCCTCCGGGTCACCGCTCGTCAGCGCCGTCCACTCCCGCGCCACCGGATTCAGGATCGGAGGCAATCCCATCGCCACCAGGGCGACAGTCAGCCACGCACTCAGCCGGAATCCAGGCCATTGCAACCAGGGAGGTCGCTGCATTTCGGGTGCGCTGCCTACGTGCCACTCATCGGGACTTTCACGCCAGTCTTTTTCGCGAACGCCACGGCCTCGTCGTAGCCCGCATCGACGTGCCGAATCACACCCATGCCAGGATCATTGGTCAAGACGCGCTCTATTCGTGCGGCCATCTCTTTCGTCCCATCGGCGACCGTGACCTGCCCCGCGTGCTGCGAATAGCCAATTCCCACGCCGCCGCCGTTGTGGATCGAAACCCAAGAAGCGCCGCTCGCCGTATTTAACAGCGCATTGAGTAGCGCCCAATCTGCAACGGCGTCCGACCCGTCTTTCATGGCCTCCGTTTCGCGGAAGGGCGAAGCCACCGAGCCGCAGTCCAGATGGTCGCGACCCATCACGATCGGCGCCTTCAGCTCGCCTCGAGCGACCAAGTCATTCACCGCCAAGCCGAACTTGTCGCGCTCGCCATATCCCAGCCAGCAAATCCGGGCGGGCAGTCCCTGGAATTTCACGCGTTTCTGCGCCAGCGTAATCCATCGCTTCAAGTGCTCGTTCTGGGGAAACATCTCCAAAGCCAAGCTGTCTGTCCGGGCAATGTCGGAAGGCTCGCCAGAGAGTGCTGCCCACCGGAAAGGCCCCTTGCCCTCGCAAAAGAGGGGCCGAATGTACGCCGGGACGAATCCCGGGAAGTCGTAGGCGTTCTTCACGCCCTGCTGATAGGCGAACGTGCGAATGTTGTTTCCGTAGTCGAAGGTGACCGCGCCCAACTTTTGCAGTTGCAACATCCCGCGCACATGATCCGCGATCGCAGCTAGCGCTCGCTTCTTGTATTCGTCCGGATTCTTCTTCCGCAACTCCAGCGCCGTTTCCAACGTCATTCCATTCGGCACGTACCCGCCAATCGGATCGTGCGCGCTGGTCTGATCGGTCAGCAAATCGGGGACGATGCCGCGCGCGGCCAGCTCCGGAATCACGTCCGCGCAGTTTCCCACCAGCCCGACGGAAGTCGCTTCGCCCTTACGGACCGCGTTCTTTAGAATGCGCAAGGCTTCATCGAGAGACGTCACCATGACATCGCAGTATCCGGTTTTCTGCCTTTTCTTGATGCGCTCCGGATCGACGTCGATCCCCAAGAAGGCCGCGCCATTCATCTTCGCGGCCAGCGGCTGCGCTCCACCCATGCCGCCCATGCCACCGGTCACCACCAGCTTGCCGCTGAGGCTCCCGCCGAAGTGCTTTACCGCTGCGGCGGCGAAGGTCTCGTAGGTCCCCTGCAAAATCCCCTGCGTCCCGATGTAGATCCAGCTCCCCGCGGTCATCTGCCCATACATCATGAGTCCCGCGCGGTCGAGCTCATGAAACGTGTCCCAATTGCTCCACTGCCCGACTAGATTCGAATTGCAAAGCAGAGCGCGCGGAGCATACTCGTGCGTGCGAAAGATCCCGACCGGCTTGCCCGATTGCACGAGCAAAGTTTCGTCTCCGGCTAACGCTTTTAGCGACTGCACAATGGCATGAAAGCACTCCCAGTTCCGCGCCGCTTTCCCCGTGCCGCCGTACACCACCAAGTCTTCTGGCTTCTCGGCCACTTCGGGATCGAGGTTGTTCAGCAGCATGCGCAACGCTGCTTCCTGCTGCCATCCCTGGCAGGAAATCGCGGTGCCGCGGGGCGCTCGAAATGGTCCCCGAGAGGGTCCGGCTTCATTCATCGTGCTTGTCGAGCTCATCCTTCTTAATCTCCGCCGCCCATCTTAACGCACTGCAACACTGCCTTTGTAGGGGCGGTCCGGCTCCAAC
>Ga0066903_100004798_pt1 | contig 11537 bp, 8 predicted proteins | sample PanSoiMetaGPlot1_FD_67491 | JGI IMG/M metagenome (GOLD analysis project Ga0066903, IMG submission 67491) | Tropical forest soil microbial communities from Panama analyzed to predict greenhouse gas emissions - Panama Soil - Plot 1 (version 2) | ecosystem: Environmental > Terrestrial > Soil >...
TATCCTGATTCACGAAGTGCAGCCGCTCACCGGCCTGGCCACACGGCCTGCAGCCTTCCAGCGCTTTGCGTCGACGTACCACACGACGTCCGCGCAGCTTGCCGACCTGGCGTCCACGGCAAAGCCCCGATTGCTGGTTTTGTACCATCACGCGATCGCGTTTCGTCCGGAGGTCAATCCCAGTGCCGTGTCGCCTGCAGCACTGCTGGCCGAAGTCTCGGCTCGATATTCCGGCCACGTCGTGATCGGGCGCGACCTGGACGTGTACTAGAGAGCCGTTCTCACTTGTGCACAGCAGCGACATCGCGTGTTGCCGCGTTCGTGACGCTCCAACCGGCCGCGATACCGCAGTGAGAACGGCCTTAGCGAACGTCGCGCCAGCTTTTTCCCGCACCGATCTGTTTCGCGAAGCACGCGCGGGCGCGCGCGTACGCGTTGCTGAGCGCGCCGACCGACACGGGCCGCAGCAGCTCGTTGTCGTCGGGGCACGATGCTCTCGGCGGCGGCGTGAATGCCGGCCGCTGCACCGGTTCGCCGGGAATCGGCTGGTCGCCTGCGAAGTAGATTGCGGCGCCCTCCCTGACCCAGAGCGGTTTCCGGCCGAGGACATCGTCCGTCATCAGATGCACGAGCTCGTGCCGGATCGTGCGATCGAGCACGCCGCGCTCGCGGAGCGTCGCGAGCGGCAGCAGGTGCAGCTCGCCGCCGACGAGCGTCGCCGACGTGAACCACGCGCGGCCGGTCGCCGATTCGTAGTCGTCGGTCGTCGGATGAAAGCGGAGCGTCACCTGCGCGGGCGCGCTGACGCCCAGGACGCGCGCCAGATCGTCGCGGCTCTTAATCGTCTGCCGGACGATCGTCGCGCGTTCACCATCGTCGCCGTCCGGGAGCGCGACCAGGACGTCCGGCGCCGGCTCGGCCGCCGACGCCGCCACACGAGTCGTCGTGCCGCGCGGGGCCGACGGCCGCGCGGCGGCCGCGCTCGCGGCAGCGGAAATCCCGAGCCCCGGAAAATATCGATTCAGGATTTGCTCGGCGCCGACGCCGCGTTCGGCCAGGCGCGCGGAGCCGATCACGCACAAGCCGACGCCGTGGCCCGATCCGCGGCCGCTGAATCGATATACCGTGTCCCTCTTTCTCAGGTCGAACGCCGTGCTCTTGATGTGCTGCCAGCCGAGCGTCCGCCCGACGGCCATCCGCAAATCCTGACCCGAGATCCGATCCGGGCGCAGACCATCGAGCTTCACCGCTGCGACGCGGCCCGATGCATTGCGCGACGCGATCGTGACGTCCTTCAACGTGTCGCCACGGAAGCCGGCCGATCGCAGCGCGCGCAGCAGATCGCGCTCCGGCAGTTCCGCTGTCCACGCCGGCGCGCCGTCGCATGCGTCGTCGACTTTCGAGGGAAGATACGGCGGATCCTCGTGGCCCGGCCAGACGTCGGACGGGATCTCGGTTCGCCCACCGCAGGACGCCGTGTAGTACACCGAGGCCGGCGCGCCGTCCCGCACCAGGATACGGCCCGTAGTTGCCTGGGCTGCGTGCTCGGTCGCCGCCGTGGCCGTACGCAGCACCTGACAGTGCGTCTGATCGCAGAGGTCGAAACCGTCGGCGCGATGTCGGCCGGGATTCGCCAGCGCAAACGTCCGGATGGTGATCGCGAGCGCCTCGAGCGCCGCCGGCTGGCTGTCGCGCGCCGCTTCGCCGGCCAGCACGCGTGCAACATATGTGTCGATCGGCATCTCGGTCACCGCGTAGCCGCCGCCAGGGCGCAGAACACCGACTCGAAGGGATCTGGGTTCGGGGTTCCGGGTTCCGGGTTCTCGGTTTTGGAACGAGAACGCAGAACAGACAACTGGAACGAGAGCCAGTACCAGAAGTGTGAACCCTGAACGCTGCACGCCGAACCCCGACGCGTGGGAGCGCATCAGGCGTCGAGCCCGACAAAGTGACGGATGTCGCTCCACATCCTGGGCAGGCTGGCGATCAGCTGATGATCGTCGTCGAGGAGGGAAAGGGTTGCGGTCGGGTGCGTCCGCGCGAACCTTTCGACCGTGCGATGGTCGACCGATGCGTCCCGCAGGCCCTGAAAGATCAGCGCCGGCTGGCGAAACGCCGCCGTGAAGACATCGTACTGCAGGCTGTCTTCGTAAAACGTGAACTTCAGCTCGCGCTCCCTGTTGTCCGCGTAGTGAAAGAACGGCAGCTCGCCCCGCCGCCGCCATTCGCCCACGCGTTCCGGGGACAGGAGATGATGTCCCGGCTTGGCGAACATCACGGCCGGCGCCATCAGCACGAGCCTAGCGACCTGCCGCGCGAATCTCGTGGCCGCGAGGATGGCGAGCGTGCCGCCGAGGCTCGATCCTATCAGCGTTGCCGCGGAGGCGTCCCCCAGCGCCAGCTCGCGCCCGAGCTGCTCGAGCATCCGCGTGATCGTCATCGTCGCGAAGTCCGGCTGGTTCAGGTCCGGGCAGCGCAGGTGGATCCCGTGCTCGCGAAAGCGCTCGGTGAAGTACGCGGCCTTCGTCGACCGCGGCGACGATGCGAAGCCGTGCAGGTAAATGACGTTCACGGGTCGCCACGCCATCCATGAACGAGCGATCGCCGCTTTTCGATCACGTGTGTCAGAGTAACCCAGGTATAGAATGGCGCTCTCAAGGAGCCAGCTCATGCGCCTCTTCATCACGCTCACCCTCAGCTTCGCGGCGGTGACCATGTCGTTCGCTCAATCCTCGTCGAGGCAGGTGTATCCCGGCGCGAACCCGGCGTTGCCGTTCAGCGCCGCCGTCAAGGCCGACGGCCTCATCTACGTTTCCGGCACGCTCGGCAGCCAGGGCGACGTCAAGGCGCAGACCAAGCAGGTGCTCGACAACATCGGCGCCACGCTGAAGACGGCAGGCTCCAGCCTCGCGAATGCCGCGAGCGTCACGGTCTACCTCAGGAACCAGAGCGATTTCGCCGCGATGAACGATGTGTACCGCACATACTTCCCGAAGGATCCGCCGGCGCGCACGACGGTGATGCTGCCGCTCTTGAACGAGGGGCTCGTCGAGATCGCCGTCGTTGCGGTCCCCGACGGCGGCGAGCGCGTCGTCGTCAATCCGAGCGAGTGGAATTCGTCGCCCAACCCGTACAGCTACGCGATCAGAACGGGCAACACGCTGTTCCTCTCGGGTCTCATCGCACGCAACGGCAAGGACAACACGCCGATGAAGGGCGACATGTCGGCGCAGACGAAAGGCGTGCTCGAGAACGGCGCCGCGGTTCTGAAAGCTGCGGGCTTCTCCTACAGCGACGTCGTCGCCGCCCGCGTCTACATCACCGATCAGACGGCGTTCCAGGACATGAACAACGCGTATCGCACATATTTTCCGAACGATCCACCGGCGCGCGCGACGGTGAAGGCGCTCCTGACCTCGGCCGACTACGGCGTCGAGATCACGATGGTGGCGGTGAAGGGGGCCCGCTCGGCGTTCACGACGCCAAACGCCGACGGCAAGCCCGGAACGAAGAACCCGAATCTCAGCTCGGCGATCAAAGTCGGCAACCGGCTCTACGTGTCGGGAATACTCGGCAACACCAACGAGAACAAAGGCGACGTCAAGGCGCAGACCGCGGAAGCGCTGACGCGCATCGGCCGCACGATCACGGCGGCGGGCTTCGACTGGAAGGACGTCGTCGAAGGGGTCGTCTATCTGCCGGACCTGACGAAGTTCAACGATATGAACGGGTCCTACCGTCCCGTCTTCGGCAAGGATTTTCCGGCACGTGCGACGGTTGGCGCCGGCCTCATGAACGCCGACGGCGCGGTCGAGATCATGTTCACTGCTGTGAAATGAGATCGTTGATTGATGAATGGTGAGTGCTGATTGCTGGTAATCGCCAGTCAATCACCAGTCAATCGCCTTTCATCAATGTCCAATCAACATTCTCAGGTCCTTGCGCGTAGCGCTCGTCCTGATCACGCTCGCGGCCGCCGTCGTGAACGGCGCGCTGGGGTACGGCTTTTCGTCGATCACCGTCCCCCTCGCGCTGTTCTTTCTCACCAATCGCGTTCTCAATCCGGCGCTGGTCCCGATCGAGGTCGCGCTGAACGCGTACGTGCTGTGGGCGAACCGGGCGGCATGGCCGCTGGTCTCGCGGCGCGTGCTGGCGGTCGTCGCCGGGCTCGCGCCGGGCGTGATCGGCGGGACGATGCTCGTCTCGCGCCTCTCGCCCGACTGGCTGAAGCTGTCGACGTTCGCCGCGCTGCTGCCGCTCGTGCTGTTGCAGGCTGCCGGATACCGGCGGCCCGTGCGCGGCGAGCGCGTAGTCGGTGCACTCTTCGGTGGAGGCATCGGACTGCTCTACGCCGCGACGACCATCTCGGGACCGCCGCTCGCCCTCGCGCTGAACAATCAGGGGCTGTCGAAGGAGGAGTTTCGCGCGGCGCTCGGCTTCGTCCGGCTCGCTGAATCGACGATGACGGCGGCGGCGTACGCCGCGGCCGGCCTGTTCACGCACGAGAGCGCGATGCTCGTCCCCCAGATCCTGCCCTCGCTCGCCGTGGGCGTGCCGCTCGGCGGAGTGTTGATTCGGCATGTCCAGCCGGAGACGTTCCGGCGCATGTGCATGAGCTTCGACGCGTGGATTGTGGCGTTCGGCATCTCGACGCTGCTGCGCGAGCTGGAAATCGTCGACAGCCGAGCCGCGTATGGCGTCCTCGCGATCGTCATCGTGCTCGACGCATGGCTGCTCTATCGTTTCTTCAGGCGCGGGCCGACGGCAACGCTTTCGCCCCGCTGAACGTCTATGGGTGTAACGAGGCTAGGACACCCGCGCTCCTTCTGACATTCATGTTCAACGACTTCCGCTACGCGCTGCGCACGCTGACGCACAACCCCGCATTCGCCGCCATCGCAGTGCTGACGCTGGCGCTCGGCATCGGCGCCAATACCGCGATGTTCAGCGTCGTGAACGGCGTGCTCCTGAAGCCGCTGGACTATCCCAACGCCTCTCGCATCGTGCAGCTGAACACGTCGTACCCTCAGCGGGGCCGCTCCTTCCCGCGGTTGACTGGGCCAGACCTCGTCGACATCCGCTCCGACGCCTCGACGCTGGAACAGGTCGGCATCTATTACGGCGGTGCGATGGGTGTGCAGATGGCGGACCACGCCGAGTTCGCGGGCACCTATCTCGTGACGACGAACTTCTTTTCGGTCTTCGGCGTCGCGCCGGTATTGGGCCGCGCATTCGAGCCGAACGATGCGCGGCGCGGCGCCGTCGTCGGGCTGAGGTTCGCGCAGCGCAACTTCGGGACGGGCGCGGCGGCCCTCGGGCGGACGCTTCACATGGAAGGCGTCGCGTACGAGATCGTCGGCGTCGTCCCGGCCGGCTTCAGCTTTCCGCAGGAGGCGCAGGTGTGGCTCGCGACGCCGCCGCAGCCCTACAGCATGGAGCGCACGGCGTACAATTTCCGCGCCGTGGCGCTCGTCCGGCAGGGCGTCTTGCTCGACGCCGTGAGCACGCAACTGCAGACAATCGGCGCGCGGCTGCAGACGGCGTTTCCCGACGCCAACAAAGACAAGACATTCCTGGCCGTGCCGCTCCTGGAACAGTTGGTCGGCCCGGTGCGCGCTACGCTGTATTTCCTGATGGGCGCGGTGTCGCTCGTTCTGCTGATCGCGTGCGCCAACGTCGCGAACCTGTTCCTGGCGCGCGCCACCGCGCGGCAGCGGGAGATGGCGGTGCGTGCCGCGCTCGGCGCCGGTCGAGGCGCGCTCGCACGCCAGCTGCTCGTCGAGAGCGGTCTCGTCGCCGCCGCCGGCGGCGTGGTGGGCGTGCTGCTCGCAGTCGCCGGCACGGGTGTGCTCACGAGCGCGACCGCCCAGCAGGTCGGGTTGCCACGCCTCGCCGAGATCCACGTGAATTGGACCGTTCTTGTCTTCACAATGAGCGTCTCGCTAGCCGCCAGCTTCCTCTTCGGTGCGAGCCCCGCCTGGCACGCCGCGAATGCGGATGTGAACGATGCGCTCAAGCAGGCTGGACGCGGGCTTGCCGGATCGTCCGGCCGCATACGCGACGCGCTCGTCGTCGCGCAGGTCGCGTTGTCGTTCGCGCTGGCGATCGGCGCGGGACTGCTCTTCCGCAGCTTTGTCGCGCTCGCGAGCGTCGACCTCGGCTTCCGGACGCAGGGCATGCTCGTCATGTACGCGCACGATCCGGCACACACGCTGGACGACTTCCTGCGCGCGGGACGGTTCTTCGAGCACGCCGTCGACGAGATGAGGCAGGTGCCCGGCGTCACGTCCGCCGCGGCGGCCATGGGCGTCCCGACCGGACAGTACGGCTCGAACGGCGGCTACGTCGTGGACGGTCAGAACTTTTTCGATCGCCGCAACGGTCTGGCACAGGCGACGTTCAGTCTTTCCGGGCCGAGCTACTTCTCGGCGATGGGGATTCCGCTGCTGCGTGGCCGCGACTTCGAGGCGGGCGACGCGTACGATCGGCCGTTTGTCGCGATCGTCAGCGAGTCGCTGGCACGCCAGAGCTTCCCGGACGTGGATCCGATCGGCCACACGATCATGTGCGGTCTCGAGTCTCCGAAATGGATGACCATCGTCGGCGTCGTCGCCGACACGCGGCAGGATTCGCCCGCTTCCTCTCCCGGGCCGACCCTGTACATGCCGCTGCTGCAGTATCCGTATCACGCAAACGAGCTGCAGGTGGTGATGCGCAGCGCAGTCTCGCCGACGTCGCTCATCGAGACGGTCCGCGGCAAGATGCGATCGCTCAACCCCGAAGTGGCCGTTAGATTCACGACGCTCGAAGCGATGGTGTCGAACTCGATCGCCACGCCGCGCCTGCGCCTGACGCTGGTCGCGCTGTTTGCCGGACTCGCGCTGCTGCTCGCGATGGCGGGGATGTACGGCGTGATGACCTACATCACCATCGAGCGCATTCCGGAGTTCGGCGTGCGGGTGGCGCTGGGCGCGTCGCCGCGCAGCGTGCTCGCGCTCGTGCTGCGCCGAGCGGCGGAACTGGCGCTGCTGGGCGTCGCCGTCGGCGTGGCCCTCGCATTTTCCGCGGCGCGCGTGATGACGACCATGCTGTTCGGTCTGAAGACAACCGACGCCGTCACCTACGCGGGCGTTCTGCTCGCGGTGACGCCGATCGTCGTGCTGGCCGCCGCCATTCCTGCGTGGCGCGCCGCGCGGGCCGATCCGGCCGCAGCGCTTCGGAATGAGTGATCCGTATCGGGATTCGGGATTCGTGGATCACGACTGTCGCGCTGAAAACAGCTGGACAGAGCGAATCCCAAATCCCGAATCACGAGTCCCGGCTCAGGTCCGCGCGATTTCCTGCGCGGACCTGAGCGTCAACGCCACGAACGTGAGCGTCCCGTTCGTGCAGCCGCCGGTCGGCGTCGTCGGCGCGCCGACGACGAACAGGTTCTCGTGATCGTGCGTCCGGCCGTAGCTGTCACAGACGCTCGTCGCCGGATCGGTGCCCATGCGACAGCCGCCGCCCGGGTGATCGAGGTAATCGCCTTCGCTCGAGTTCACGAGGCGTCCATTGCTCGCTTTCGCGAGCACGTTGAAGACACCGAGCACGTGCGCTTTCGTGTCGAGATCGCGCGCGAGCGTCTTCTCGTCGAAGCGATGCTCGATCTTCGGCATCGGATCGTCGTACCGGTTCTTGTTCGTGGCGTCGAGCGTCAGCCGGCTGTCGGCCGAGGGGTGGACGTCGACGTACGCGCGCAGGCGCACCGAGCTCCCCTTCGTGCGCGACCGCCAGTCGGCCATCAACTCGTCACCCAGCAGCAGCTTGCCTTCGGGCGATCGCAGCCGCGGGTCGCGGCCGGCCGAGCTCTCCCAGACGCGCGTATCGTGCCTGACGAACGGCCGATCGATGCGGCAGCGGAAGTACTCGCGCGCGATCAGGCTGTGCGTCATGTTCTGTCCGGGAAACGTCTGGTCGTCGATGTTCGCCGTCGCGTTGATGAACTTGTGGCCGTTCATGTAGCGGCCGACCAGCCCCGAGCTGTTCGCGACGCCGTTCGGAAAGCGCGAGCTCTGCGAGAGCAGCAGCAGGTGCGCGCTCCAGCAGTAGCCGGACGCGACGACGAAGGTCTTCGCCCGGTACTCGATCGGGTCGTCGGGTCGATCCTGATGGCGCGCCTGCGCCGCGACGATCGTGCTCTTCGTGTCGTGCGGCACGAGCCGCCGCACGAGCGTGCGATCGTGCAGCACGATCTTCTTCGGCTGCAGCAGCTGCCTGAACGTGAAGTCGGGCGAGTAGCGCGCGCCCGACGGACACACTTCGCCGCAGGTGTCGTACACGCAGCAGCTGCCGCGTCCGCCGAACGGCGTCAGGTTGCGGGCCATCGGCAGCGGTGAAAACTTCAGGCCGCTCTGCTCCGCCCAGCGCTGCAGGATCTGCAGGTTGTAGGACAGCGGAATCGGGCCCTGCGGGTACGGCTCGCTCCGCCGATCTTCGGGATGCGGGCTCGGCTCGCCGCTGACGTTCAGCCGCCGCTCCGCCTCGCAGTAGAACCGCTCGAGATCGCTCCACTCGATCGGCCAGTCGTCCGCGAGGCCGTACATCGACTTCAGCCGCAGGTCTTCCTCCGAAAAGCGATTGCAGGCGCCGCCCCAGTGCAGCGCCAGCCCGCCCACGGCCATCGTCATCGAGATGATGCCGCCGGCGCGCTGATCCTCGATGTAGTCGCCGGGCCACGGGTGCTCGTTGTAGTCGAGCGCGCGCTGCCGGTACCTGCCGCGATTCTCGACGTCGAAGATCGATCGCCCGGCCTCGACGACGATGATTCGGACGCCGGGCCGGAGCTCGGAGATCTTCTGCGCGAGCATCGCGGACGTGATGCCGCCGCCGATGATGCAGATGTCGGTTTCGTACACGGGCATGAAAACCTCAACGCTCGGCTGAAGGCTCGCTCGTTACCGCGACGCGAGCCCTCAGGCGAGCGGTTTCGGACGCATCGTCGTGATCGCGATCGGTCGGCAGACTTCGCGGTTGATGATTGCGTTGTAGCAATCGTCGTTCGCCTCGCTGCTCCTGAAATAGAACGCCATCAGATCGGTGACGACGTGCTGGCCGGACGGACGCGGCGGCAGGTTGCGCACGCCGGCCTTGGTGAACGCGGCATCGAGGATCGAGCGCCGCGCCTCCTGGTCCAGCGCCGGCCAGCGGCCGCCCCGCGCGCGCGCCTCGCCTTCGAGCGCGGCGAGCTGCGCGACGTACAGGGGAACGGGCGTGGGCCCCGAGCGCACGAGACGCGGATGGCCGTACCCGTGCGCCAACGCTGCGCCCTCGCGGTACGCCTTCGTCCAGACGACGAATTTGTCGACGACCGCGCGCGTGCGCGCTGAGCCAAGAGCGCCGGGCAGCACCGTCGGCGCAATCTCGTGAAGCGCGGAAATGGCCTCCGGCGTCAGCTCGCGCGGTTGCGCGAGCAGCCGCAGGCGCTCGAACGGCAGGATTGCAGCGACGCCGGCTATCCACTGGAGCAGGGTCCGTCTTTTCATCGTGTCTCTCCCCGGCTGACAAGGGAATCGTAGCAGACGCTGATATAGTGGTGGCCCATGGAAGGCATCTTCGCGTCCTGGGGTCGGATCCTCAGCGGCTATACGCCTGCCCTGTCCATCGAGATCACCCGCGAATGCCCGCTCCGCTGTCCCGGCTGCTACGCCTACGGCGACGACCACCTCGGCGGCGAGTTGACGCTCCGACAGCTGCGTGATTTCAAGGGTCAGGAGCTAATCGACCGGTTCATGGAAGTCGTGGACCGGCACCGGCCGCTTCACGTCTCGATCGTCGGCGGCGAGCCGCTCGTGCGATACCGCGAGCTCGGAGTCATCCTCCCCGAGCTCGCGAAGCGCCAAATCCACGGGCAGGTCGTCACCAGCGCCGTTCGCGAGATTCCCAAGGAGTGGCACGGGATCTTCCGGTTGTCGATCGTCGTGTCGATCGACGGCCTGCAGCCGGAGCACGACGTCCGGCGCACGCCGGCGACCTACGATCGCATCCTCAAGCACATCGAGGGTCACAAGATCACGGTGCATTGCACCGTCACGCGCCAGCAGGTCAACCGGCCGGGTTACCTCGAGGACTTCCTCAAATTCTGGACGCCGCGAACGGAGGTCGAGAAGATCTGGTTCAGTCTGTACACACCGCAGATCGGCGAGATGTCTGAGGAGCGGCTCAGGCCGGCCGAACGCGCGCGCGCGGTCGAGGATATGATGGCGCTGCGGTTGCGCTATCCGAAGCTCGCGCTGCCGAAAGGCTTGCTCGAGGTCTACGCCGAGCCGCCGAACTCGCCCGACGAATGCGTGTTCGCGCGCTCGACGATGACGCTGTCGGCCGATCTGACGACGAAGATCACGCCGTGCCAGTACGGCGGTACTCCCGACTGCAGCCAGTGCGGCTGCATCGCGTCAGCGGGGCTCGCCGCGGTCGCGCGACACCAGCTCTTTGGATTCATTCCTGTGGGGATGATCTTCAACGGCTCGCTGAAGGTCGGCGAAAAGATGCGCAGGCTGCGACCGATCGAGTCGATTCCGGCCTGATGCTATAATTTCAAGCTTGTTACCGAGCGCCATCAACCGTAAAGCACGCTCTTTGCGGGAGTTCGTGCGCGGGCTCGTCCACACCTCGCACCCGCTGCTCGTCCAGATCATCCCCATTCGCCGCTGCAACATCGACTGCGGCTACTGCAACGAGTACGACAAGGTCTCCGATCCGGTGCCGACCCCGGTGCTGCAGGCGCGCATCGACAAGCTGCACGAGCTCGGCACGTCGGTCGTCGCCTTCAGCGGCGGCGAGCCGATGCTCCATCCCGAGCTCGACGATCTGATCCGCCATATCCGCAGGCGCGGCATGATGGCGGGTCTCATCACGAACGGCTATTTCCTGATGCCGAAGCGGATCGTCGAGCTGAACGAGTCCGGTCTCGATTTCCTTCAGATCAGCATCGACAACGTCGAGCCTGACGAAGTGTCGAAGAAAAGCCTCCGGCTGCTCGACAAGAAACTGCAGCACCTGAAGGAGTACGCCACCTTCGACATCAACATCAACTCGGTGCTCGGCGGCGGGATCAAGAACCCCGAGGATGCGCGGACGATCAACAACCGCGCGCGCGAGCTCGGCTTCTCCACCTCGATTGGCATCATCCATGACGGCGCCGGCCGCCTCAAGCCGCTCGGCGCGGTCGAGCGCAAGGTGTACGACGACGTCTCGGCGTCGATCAACGGGCCGGGGCAGGTGTTGAAGAATCTGTACTCCGGGATCCGGCGCTTCCAGGACAACCTCGCCGACGGGAACCCGAACGCGTGGCGCTGCCGCGCCGGCGCGCGCTACCTCTACATCTGCGAGAACGGCCTCGTGCACTACTGTTCGCAGCAGCGCGGCTACCCCGCCGTGCCGCTCGACACTTACTCGATCGACGACATCCGGCGCGAGTTCGACACGCCGAAATCGTGCGCGCCGTACTGCACGGTCGGCTGCGTCCACCGCGTGTCGACGATGGACTTCTGGCGATC
>Ga0066903_100004799_pt1 | contig 11537 bp, 13 predicted proteins | sample PanSoiMetaGPlot1_FD_67491 | JGI IMG/M metagenome (GOLD analysis project Ga0066903, IMG submission 67491) | Tropical forest soil microbial communities from Panama analyzed to predict greenhouse gas emissions - Panama Soil - Plot 1 (version 2) | ecosystem: Environmental > Terrestrial > Soil >...
GCGACGGTGCTCCAGGCTCTGTGACGCTGTTCATGCGACATCGCAGCACCCCTACGGACGAAACGCGGAGCGCAGGAAGTCGACGCCGCTCCGATGACAGCCGGTGCACACGGCGAGACCACGCCCGAACGAGACGGCGTCGTTCCGTCCATCGAACGTCTCGTAGAAGAGCCAGCCCTGGCCGGTGGGGCCGCTGCGAGACCGGAGCTTGCGCATCACGGAGTACCCCACGGGCGGCGCGGTCGGCCCGTCGAGATAGAGCTCCTTCACCATCGCCGCGCCCCTCCGGAACGGGACTCGCCCGGCGCGGAGATCCTCGGTCAGCACGGGGCTGTACCAGGTGCGCACGTAGGGACCGTGCGCGCTGGTCGAGGCGTGTACCTCGGGCTCGGGGGTGAAGCTGCTCGCATACGTGCCCGCCTTGAGCCAGGCGAGCAGCGCGCGCTTCCCTTGTGGGGGCAGCGGGGCGCCGGCGTGCGCGCCGGGCGCCAGGAGCGTTCCCAGTAGCACCACCAGCGCTGCCACTCGGCGACCGCGCCGCCCGGCAATCCGTGCATGCATCGTCTTTCCCTCGGCGACGGTTTTCGCAGCGGAGGCGGGAAGGTTACCCCGACCCGCTGAGCGCGCTCGGAGGTCTAGCGATCGACAAGCACCGACGGCCCCGACTCCGCTCCCATGTTGACGGCATGGCGATCAGTCCCCGATCGCTCTGCTGATCAGGGAATCCAGAGCCCGCGTGTCGCCCCGCGTTCGCGCCGTTTCGCCCGCCTCTGCGTACAGCTGGGCGCCGTCCCGTCCCACGACGACCAGCGTGGGAATCGAGCCCGATAGTAGGTCTGGAGCAGCGGGCGCTGGGCCGGGGACGGGTGGTTGACATCGACGATGAGAAAGCGCACGCGGTCCTCGTACTTCGGGTAGAGCGCCACCAGCCGCTCCGCCTCGCGGTTGGTATTCCAGCAATGTGCTGCGCCGAAGAACATCACGGTCGCCTCTCCCGGCGGTGACTCTGCGTCGTCCAGATGGTCCCCTCGAATGGGGAAGTTGTCGCTCGAGTCGTCCGTAAAGCTCAGCCCCGGCGCGAGGTGGAGCTGATCGGCGCCATGGGCGGACGACGTTGACATGAGTCCAGAGATCGCGACCCACGCGATGGCGCGCACCACGGAGCGGATCCGTCCGAAGCGCCGTCTCCCCGGAACTGGCGTCCCGTTGATTGGGTGCGCGCTGCGTGTTTCCTCGTCGATCATGGGTGCCGTCCGTCGTGCGCAAAGAGGGAGCCGCGCTGGCTGCCTGCCCTTCTGCGGATGGGGATCCCGGCGAGCAGGCCGTCCTCGACCCAGCGCAGAACTAGCGCCGCAGCTTCGCGCGCGGCCTCCGACGGGGAAAGGATCACTTCCAGGCGACCGCACAGCGCGGCGAAGGGCGCACCGGCCAAGAGCTGTTCGAGCGCCATGCGCTCCACGGTGTCCACGCGGGCCTGGTACACAGCAAACCCGTCTCGCCACACCCGCAGCACCGCCTCCGTCGGACGCATTTCCGTCGCCGCCGCCGTCGGGTCGCTGGCGGCCCAGAGCTCGTGCACCGGCCACGCGAGACGCAGGACTCGCACTGCCGGGACGAGGTGGAAGGTGAGGCTGGGCCAGGCGGACGGCGGGATGGCCCGCAGCTCGTCGACACGTAACAGCACCGCGTCGGCCGCGTCGAACACGGCCAGCCGAGTCCATTCGAGGCGCGCCAGGTCGGCGAGAAACGGCAGGCCTTCCACCGGGCCGTGCCCCGCGAGGAAGTCGGCGAACTCGCTCCCCAGCCAGCGGACCGACGGGTGGGTGGAGGGGTGGCGCGTCAGGTACGCGCACGCGAGGGCCGCGAACCGCTCGGCGCCCAGGATCACTGCAATGCGCGGGAAGTCGTCACGCAGGACGTCGACGAGTCGAGCCCAGTACATCTGCGCGTACACGTCCAGGCGGTCGGCGGAGCCGAGCGCGCCGCGTCCCTCGACCAGCGCCAAGAGCGCCGGGTCGAAACCGTGGGAGGCCAACGGCCCCGGCGCCGCGGCCAGCGAGCGCAGGAACCGCGCCTGCACGTCACGCAGAGGCAGCATGCGCCTCCTCCAGCATCTCGGCCTCGACCGCGCGCGCCCGCTCGGCTTCGGCGCACAACACCGCCCACTCGGGGATGCGGTCGTCCCACTCGATCAGCGTCGATACCTGGCCGCATCGTCGTACCGCGAGACGGTAGAGGTCCCACACTGGCGGGGCGACCTGGCCGTCGTGCGTGTCGAGCAGATACGTCTCGTGCTTGCTGTGGCCCGCGAGGTGAATCTGACCGATCCGGTCGATGGGGAGCCCCCGGACATAGCGCTCGGCGTCGAAGCCGTGATTGACCGCACTCACGTAGACGTTGTTCACGTCGAGGAGAATGCCGCAGTCGGCCCCTTCGACGACCGCCGCGAGAAACTCCCACTCGGGCATCGCCGAGTGCGCGAAGGTGAGATAGCTGGAGACGTTCTCGATCAGGATCTGCCGCCCGAGTCGGTCCTGCACGGTCCTCACCCGGTCGATGACGTGGGTCAGGGCCTCCTCGGTATAGGGCAGCGGCAGCAAGTCGTGCGCGTAGTGACCGCCGACACTGCCCCAGCACAGATGATCCGACACCCATGCGGGTGCGACCCGATCCACGAGCCCCCGCAACGCACGGAGATAGGGCTCGCTGAGCGGATCGGTCGAGCCGAGCGACAAGGACACGCCGTGCAGGACGACCGGGCAGCTCGCGCGCGCGCGCTCGAGCACGGCAAGCGGCCGCCCGCCGGCAATCATGAAGTTCTCCGAGATCGCCTCGAACCAGTCCACCCGGGCCGTCCCGTCCAGCACGCGCGGAAAATGCGTCGTGCGCAGGCCGACACCGTGTCCGAGATAGGGAATGCTGCAAGCCATCGCGTCTCCGTCGCCCAAGGTGGGGCCGGGTCGGGACGACCCGGCCTCCCTGCCCTTAGAGCGCATTCTCCTTTACTTGGCCGAGGCCACCTTGCCGCCGGCCTTGGTGCACTCGTCGGCGCTGCTCAGGTCGACGTACCCCTGCCCTTTGCAATCGTTCTTGCCCTTGCAGGAATTCTCCGCTCCGGCACAGCTTCCCTTGCCCTTGCACGCATTGATCCCGGCGCAGTGCACTTCGCCGCCGGCCTTCTCCGCGGCGCGAGCGACCACGTTGCCGGCAAGGATCAGACTCGCCGCGGCGCTCGCGATGAGCATGCCTCGTCGGACCTTGATCATTCCCTGGTTCATTCCCTTGTCCTCCTCTGGTTATGGGTTTGCTTTCGCACCATCGAGCACCGCCTCGCGGCGCTCGACTTCCTCTACTCAGCGTTCGGCTGTCCGCCGGCCGCGGCGTCGCCCGCGGCGGTGGCAAACAGATTGACGTCTATGGTCCCCTCGGTGCCGACCACCGGCGCCAGTTGCTGCACCCGGGCGAGCCACCCCGGCGTGTTCTTCGGGCTCACGCCGTACTTCTCCCGGTTGAAGTGCTCGACGGTCGCCCGGATGCGCAGCGTGCGCTTCGCGCCGTACGTGCCGGGCGGCAAATAGATCACGGTGCCCTGGATGCGCTCGGGCTGGTTGTCGTCGCGGTGCCGCCCGCAGATGGTGAACCGGCCCTCGGTCGTGAAACGGACGGGGGTCTTCGGCTCAACGGGGGACGGCAGCTTCACCACCGGCACCTCCAGCTCGAAGGTGCACTGGTTCGGGTCGGTCTGCTTGTTCGTGGCCCACTGCCCGAAGTGCTCGGTCTTCGTGTCGTCGTTGTCGACGCGGACGGTGCGCAGGGGGACGGAGCAACTCGCGCGGGCCTCTCGCTTCGTCTCGTCGACCGTCAGCGTACAGCCGATCGCCGAGCTCACGGCGGTGATTCGCTCGCCGATCGGCGTGTCGAAGACCGCGGTGAAGGCGTTGTTCACCACCTCGGGGTCCACGGCGAACTGCGTCGCCGCGTCGACGCGGCTCACCGCGACGAGCGCGGCCAACAGCCCCAGGCCTGCTCTCAGCTGCCCGATCATGCCTGCATCTCCTCCTGACCTGCGGGGGATTCGTGCCAGGGCGGGTCGGGTTACACTCGGCGCAGCGGCGACCAGCGATTTCGGGGGGCATGCCCCCAGCCGCGGCGATGAGATCGTCACTCCGGGGGCCCGCATGCCCGAGATCGTCCGCCAGCGCTTGTGTCGCCACATCCATCTCAGCAGCAGCCGCGCTTGCTGTCGCCGGGCGCGGAGCTGGTCCCGGAGGTGGCGCGTGTCAGCGCGTCGCGCTCGCCCTTGGTCTCGCGCGGGTGGCGTATGAGCGGCGCGTCGCTGCACGGGAACGGCGGCGCGTCGGCGAGTGGCACGAGCACCCACGGCGGCACGAGATCGAGGTGTCGGCGGTACGGCTCGGCCGCGTAGATCCGGAACGTCTTCTCGCATACAGCGGTGCGCACGCCTCGCCGCAGCACGTGGCCGTCGTCGTCCTCCACTTGGCGGAACGGCCCACGGTAGACGACCGCATGCTTCTGGTCCCAGCAAGGCCCCTCCTTCCCCTTGTGGGCGACCACCGTCAGGCTCCGGAACTCAATCCCCTCGACGGTGCGCCAGGGCTCGTCGGCGCGCGCGAGCACCGTCATGCCGTAGAGGCCCGCCGCCTCGAAGGCAGCGAGGAAGAGATCCTCGCGGATGGCCCCCGCGACGCAGCCGCTCCACAGCTCGCCGTCTCGCTGGAGGTGCGTGGGGATGTCCTCATCGCTCACGATGTCGGAGATGATCGCCCGCCCGCCCCGCCGGAGCACGCGGTGGATCTCGGCGAAGAGCTGCGACCGGTCCTCGGGGCGCACGAGGTTCAGGACGCAGTTCGAGACCACGACGTCCACCCCGCCGTCGGGGACGAGGGGACGCTGCGCTCGCTCCTCGGTGAGCAGACCCTCCAGGCGGACGAGGTCGGCCTCGGAACTGACCGGCCGCTCGCGCAACACGACGTCGAGCCACTCACGGTCCAAGCGGAGGTCCTGGATCTTGGCCTTGTGGAAGGTCACGTTCGCGTATCCGAGGCGGCGTGCCACCTCGGGGGCGTGGCAGCGGGCGAGGGCGAGCATCTCGTCGTTCATGTCGACGCCGACCACGCGTCCCTCCCGGCCGACCACCTGACCGGCGAGGAAGCACGCCTTCCCACTGCCGGAACCGAGGTCGAGGACGGTCTCGCCCGGCCGCAAGTGTCGGGTCGGGTCGCCGCAACCATAGTCGCGGGCGAGCACCTCCTCGGGAATGGCCGCGAGCAACGCGGGATCGTACGAGGTCGGACAGCAGAGTGCCGGCTCCGGCACCCGTGCGCCGGCCGCGTAGCGGCGCTGCACAGCCTCCTGGACGTCGGCAGGTTGATCCATGCGCTCCTCCTTCGATGTTCGATGCCGGCCCCCGGTTTCAGCGGCGGTCGTTCCGAGGGCCCAACCGGGGCCCATTCTCCAGAGAGACTGATGATGGCCGCACGCGCCTGCCCGGCTCCTCCGTCAGCGGCGGAACGCCAGCCACCGGTCGAAGAGGCGGCGCACGGTCGGCGTCAGTCGGGTGCGGTTGTACGCATCGCCCGCCCGCTTCACCGCCTCGGCCTGCGTCGGGTAAGGGTGGATGGTCGCCGCGATTTTCCCGAGACCGAGTCCGCCCACCATGGCGAGCGTGATCTCGGAGATGATGTCCCCTGCATGGGCGGCGACCAGCGTGGCGCCGAGGATGCGGTCGCTGCCGCGCTGCAAATGGACCCGGAGGAACCCGTCGTCCTCGCCGTCGAGCACGGCGCGATCGACCTCGGTGAGTGGGATCGTGAGAGTCGTGACCTCCAGGCCGCGCGCGCGCGCCTCGCGCTCGGAGAGGCCCGTGTGCGCGAGCTCGGGCGATGTATACGTGCACCAGGGGACATGCAGCGCGGACGCGCGTTGCCGGCCGACGAAGAGCGCGTTGGCGAGCACAATCCGTGCGAGCGCGTCCGCGGTGTGCGTGAACTTGAAGCGCGAGGCGATGTCGCCGGCCGCATAGACGCGCTGGTTGGTCGTCTGGAGGAAGTCGGTGACGGAGACCCCGCTCCGGTCGTACGCCACGCCGGCGATCTCGAGCCCGAGGCCCTCGACGTTGGGTGCTCGACCGACCCCGACGAGGATCTGGTCGCACTCGACGGTGTGCCGCGCCCCCCTGACCTCGTAGTGAACGAGGGCGCCGTCGCCATGCCGCTCGACGCGGACGACAGTGGCGTTGAGGACGAGCCGCACGCCGTCGCCCTCGAGGTGGCGCTCGACGATCGCGGCGGCATCGGGGTCCTCGCGCGGAAGGATATGGGCACCAGACGCGAACAGCGTCACCTCGGCGCCGAAGCGGCAAAAGCTCTGCGCCATCTCGCAGCCAATCGGGCCTGCCCCGATGACCACGAGACGGGCAGGAAGCGCGGTGAGCCAGAAGAGCGTCTCGTTGGTCAGGTACTCGACCTCGTCGAGGCCCGGGATGGGCGGGCCGGCGGCGCGAGCGCCGGTCGCGATCACCGCGCGCGAGAACGCGAGCCGGCGGCCGTCGACCTCGACCGTGGTCCGGCTCGTGAAGCGGGCCTCTCCGAAGTAGATGTCGATGCCGAGATCGGTCAGACGCGCGACGCCGTCGTGGGGCGCGATGCGGGCGCGGAGCTCACGCATGCGCTTCATGACGGCCGGGAAGTCGACCTCGACGCCGTCGACGTGCACGCCGTAGCGACCGGCCGCCCGCGCCTCGGCAGCGACGCGGGCGGCGCGGATGAGCGCCTTGGACGGCACGCAGCCGACGTTCAGGCAGTCGCCCCCGAGGAGATGGCGCTCGACGAGCGCCACCTTGGCGCCCAGCCCAGAACCGCCCGCCGCAGTCACCAGACCTGCCGTGCCTCCGCCAAGTACGACGAGGTTGTAGCTCCCGCTCGGGACCGGATTCGTGCGGCCGCGCGGGTGCACATGCGAGAGCAGGACGCGGTTGTGCTGATCGTCCGGGCGCACGAGGGGCCGGGCGGAGCGCACCGGCGGGGCGGCGGGCGCCGGCCTCGCGGGCCGGAGCGACGTTACCAGACTCCCCGGGCGCGCAACGCGGTTTGCGGCCGTCGCCTCGGCGAGCGCGCGGCGTGCGACCCGTGTCACGTAGAGGGTCACCACGACCGTCGCCAGGAGGCCGACGAGGTAGAACGCGTGCTGGGCCGTGCCGCCCGGCGCCTGGCCGGTGGCGAGCTGGGTGAGGCTCGTCACGAGCGAGCCGAGGTACACGTACATCACGGTGCCGGGCAGCATGCCGAGGATCGAACCGAGCACGTAGTCGCGGAAGCGGACGCGGGTCACCCCGAAGGCGTAGTTCAGCAGGTTGAAGGGGAAGACTGGCGAGAGGCGCGTGAGCAGCACGATCTTGAAGCCCTGCTGCCCGACCGCACGGTCGATCGCCGCGAAGCGCGGGTTCGCGCTGACGCGCGATGCGACCCAGTCGCGAAGCAACGTGCGGCCCAGCACGAACGCGAGCGCCGCGCCGGCATTGGCGGATAGCCACACGAGTGGGACGCCTGCCCCGACGCCGTAGGCGAACCCGGCACCGAGCGTCAGGATCGAGCCGGGGAGGAAGAAGACGCAGGCGAGTACGTAGGCGAGCGCAAAGAGGAGCATCCCCGTCGCGCCTGCCCCGTGGACCCAGGCGACGAAGTCGAGCAGATGGCGCTCGGGCTGGAAGGCCCGTGTGATCGCGACGGCCGCCGCGATCGCGACCGCGACCAGGACGAGCCGCAGGCGCGACCGGGGTGGCGATGCCGTAGGCACGGGCTCCGGAGCGGGCACCGCAAGGGCACTCTCGCTCTGCGCTGCTGGCTCGAGCACGGGTTCTCGGGACATCATGACCTCTCCTTACGGAAGCGCGGCGGGCTGGTAGACGCGACGAGCGGATGGCTGGTGGGGCGAAGGGCGATTACCCCGTTTGAGGTACAGAGCGCGGCCTACTTCCCGCACGTGCGGCTCCAGACGTGGTTCCCCTTCACGCTGCAGGTGTACATGAACGGGCATGAGTGGCTCGCCCGGCAGATGGACCAGCGCGGGCTGCGCTACCGACGGCTCGACGACGCCTTCCTCTGGCTCGAGGACCCGGGGCGGGCGCAACGGCTCGCCGATCGGTTCGCGACGCTCCCGTGGCCCACGGTGCTCGATCGACTCGCCCGCCGGGTGAATCCGCTCCTGCGCGACCTGCTGCTGAGCTAGAACTATGAGATCGTATTCTTCGACGCCTGCTCTAGTGCTCACGTCCATTCCTCGAATCTGCCGTATTCGTGAAAATATTCAGGCTGGTGCGTTCGTCGCAGGTCCCTATTGATTTTGTGACGTCTGTGTCGGCCTTAGTGCAGCTGCTCCGAAATCCACGCTGAATCGTTTGCACCATATGGAAACCGCGCGATATTTCGCCAAGTCCAAATCGCTGCCAAGTGTGTAGTTCTGGTCGCCGATGTTTCCCTTGATCACTCCCAGATCAACGAAACCGGCTTTTTCCACGGTCGCCGCGTCCTTCGCATCGTCGGCGGCCACCATGTACACGTGCACATCAGGACCGTTGGACGTGCTGAAGCTCGTCAAGCGAAGAACACGCGTCCCATCTCCCAGCTGGTAGATGGTCGCGGTACCGTCCGTCGGGTGCAAAATGCTGTAGAACTGTCCGGATTCCAGAGGCTGTGCCGACGAGGCGCCTCTTGCGTTCGGCATTGCTTCGTCAACACGGCGATTGACCACAAGCCGCTCCGGCCGAAATGCATACCAGGCGACCAAAACCGCGAGCGCGGCAACAGGAATGGCAACTTTTGTCCACGTTTTCATTTCCGCATCTCCTTCATAGGCCTCACGGTCGCCCCCTGCGCGCGCTCCATCCACTCGGCTCGTTGCGCGCTGTGGGCTCGGAGGTTCGCTTCGTCCATTCGTGCCACCCCGTCGCAGGTTACCGGGCCGCACATGATGACCTCCTACTCGTCCGCGCTCGGCATCAAGGAAGGCCGCGCCCGCGCGGGGGCTTGGGGCACGCCGTCGCGAGTCATACGCGGAGCGGGGACGACTGACGCTGCTGGACGAAGTGGGCAACGCCCGAGCCTGAGGAGGTGGTCTCCGGCGCGGAATGGCAACGGCGGGAACGGGCGAATATCGTGGCGGCCCTGCGCCATGCGGGCGGGAAGATCTACGGCAACACGGGAGCGGCGGCGCTGCTCGGGATGAAACCAACGACGCTCGCGTCACGGATCAAGGCGTTGCCCATCGGCCCGTCCGAGGGCTCCTGACGCGCACGAGAGAGCTGACTCATTCGTCGCCAGCTGCAGGGGGGCGCGCAGATTGACGTCGGTCGTGCCTTCGGCGCCCCCAACCGGCGCGCGCTACTGCACCCGGGCGAGCCCGCCCGCCGTGTTCTTCGGACTCACGGCGTACTGCTCCCGGTTGAACTGGTCGGTCGCCGCCCGAATCCGAAGCGCTGCTCTCAACTTAACAGCTGCGCTCCGCGTTATCGAGGGCCCGGTCGATCGCGGACGGGTCGACGTGTTTGCCCGCGTCGAGGTCCTCGATCAGCTGACGAATCCATTGCCGCTGGATGAGAAGCAGGTGTTGCGGCGTACCCTTTGTCTGTCCGGCGAGTTGCCCGACGCGGGCATCTGCCCTGGCAAGGGCATCTTTGCAAGGGCCCAATGGTGGCATGGCCGCGAATACAGTGGAGGCAGCCAGGGCCAGCAATGTTCCGATCCCAATCCTATAACGCTTCATGACGAGTCTCCCTTCGTAAATTCTGTTCGACGGCTCGCGATCTCGGCGAGCGTGCCCACGGTCGCTACCCATCCGCAGGCAGCACGGGGCTGGGGGGGCTCGATCAGAGGCGCAGACTGCGAACCCGGAGAAAGAGCGCTCAACTGCTCGATCATGCCCGTCCCTTCCCGACCTGCGAGGGATTCGTGCCAGGTGGGCTCGGGTTACACCCGGCTCGCGGCCACGGGCGACCCGGTGAACCGGATGACCGAGCTCATCCGCCGGCTCCTCGACGTCTCCCGGCCCTGACGTCTGGGCAGGCCCCGCACTCGCTTGATCTCCATCCGTAACTTGGTCGCTGCCCCTGCGAACTACGCAATCGCAATGGACAACGCGGTCAGTCCTTCTGCCGGGCACGCGCTCCCTTCGCCTGCTGGTGCTGCATGGCAGAGTGAGGAGTCCTCGAGGCTCACCGGGCCTGTGTGCTTTGGTCGACACCGGCAGTCCATCACGCAGGATGGGATTGGCGTGCGGCTCCGCTTGGGCGCGGTGCACGCCGATGCGCTCGCCGAGCTCCTGCCCATCCTGCTCTGCGGGGAGGAGTCTGCTGCGCTTGCGATGGACCGCATTGGCAGCGCCGTGCGCGGCGAGCGCGAGATGCGCGACGCGCTCGCGTGCATCGCACTCGATGAGATGGAGCACCAAACATTGCTGCAGCGGATCAGGGTCGCGCTCCCACAACCACCACACGACCCGGAGCTGTCGGCGGCCATGCGCCGATTTTTCATGCAGCTCGCCAGCCGCGATCCGGCGACTCACTGTGCACGGATCGCCGCCGTGGACTCTGCAGTGTGCCTGCTGCTGGCTGCATTACGCCACCGATGCGGGCCAATTGCGATGGAGCCGACGCTGAACGCCGTCGTTGCTCGCATTCATCGTGACGAGGCGCGACACGTCGCCGTGACGAGTCGGTATGCCACGGAGCTGGCCGGCTCGCAGGGGGCGACAGAGGTCGCCGTCGAAGCACGCGACAGGCTCACCCGCCTGCTCCAACGGCGGGCCGTTGCCATGGAAGGTCTAGGGGTAGATCCGGACCAGTTGTTCCAGAGACTGCGGGCGGTGCCTCTCCCGCTACGCTCCTGACCGAGTGCGTGATCTGGGATGGGCGACCAGCACCTTGCCCTGGGCCGCAGACCAGCTAACGCCTGGGACCGGGCCGGTAGTCCCATGACAAGCTGGGGCGCTGGCAGTGTTCAGGCGCGATGGATCAGCGGAGCGGCTGGCCGGTGATGGCGGCCCTCACGCCTGCCAGTGGCGCCTCGTTGTCAAAGCGCACGGCGTCGTCGTGCACCTCCACGCCGAGACGCATCCAAAGAGCGGGCAGGTCGATGGCCACCGGTTTGTCTCCCATCTGGTGGTGAAGTTCCGTGAGCACGGGGACGCCGACGACCTTATCGGCGATCTGGAGGATGCGCGCGACTGACCAGTCCTGCTCGATGTTGCCCCCAGCCGCCAGGACGCCGCGCAAGGCATCCTGCAGCCCGTACCGATTGTGCGTGCGTTCCCGAATCTGAATGTCGGCCAGGAGACAAAACAGCGCACCACCCCAGTAGGTCCGTCCCCAGGTGTGAGTCACGTCCAGGCCGTGGTCCTCGGGACCGGGAAGACCCTGGGGCAACCTGCGCACCGCCTCTCTCCAGACGGTCTTGGCGCTCAGCTGTCCCACCTGCGCCCGTGCGATGGGTTCGACGTACGTGGCAATCCCTTCCTCCAGCCAA
>Ga0066903_100004800_pt1 | contig 11536 bp, 10 predicted proteins | sample PanSoiMetaGPlot1_FD_67491 | JGI IMG/M metagenome (GOLD analysis project Ga0066903, IMG submission 67491) | Tropical forest soil microbial communities from Panama analyzed to predict greenhouse gas emissions - Panama Soil - Plot 1 (version 2) | ecosystem: Environmental > Terrestrial > Soil >...
GCTCGCCGAATCGGGCGCGATCCTGTGGTACTTCGGCGAGGGGACGCGGTTCGTGCCGCCGGATCCGTATGACCGCGCGAAGGTCCTGCAGTGGATGTTCTTCGAGCAGTACGACCACGAACCGACGATCGCCGTGGTGCGCTTCTGCGTGGCGCTGTCAGGCGAGCCGGACAGGCATGCGGCGCGCGTTGCCGAGCTGATGCCGGCCGGCTACGAGGCGCTCGGAGTGATGGAGGCGGGGCTTGACGGGCGTGCGTACTTCGTCGGCGACACGCTCACGATCGCCGACATCGCGCTCTACGGCTACACGCACGTAGCGCACGAGGGCGGGTTCGACCTCGCCGACTACCCGAACGTGCGGGCGTGGCTTGACCGCGTGGCCGGCGAACCGGGCCACGTCGCGATCGACGCCTGATGGACTGCTGACGCGGCGAGCGTCAGCGACGCCGCTTGGCGGTGCGGGCGTGCGTGCGCGGCTTCGGCTTCGATGCGATCCCCGCGCGCGGCAGCTTCGCGGGGCCGGGGAGCGCGGCGGCGCAGTCGGGCGATGGCTTCCACAGGATCGCGAACATGACGTTGTTCGGGTCGGGTGAGTGCTCGTATCCGGCCAGGTGGCCGAACTCGTGCTCGAGGACCGTGCACAGGAACGCCGGCGACGGGTCGGCCGCGGCGACCTGGTTCCAGGCGACCGTCGTCGCGCACAGGGCCGGGTAGGCGGTCGCGGCGAAGTCGGCCGTCGCCGCCGACTTGACCCACGTGATCGCCTCGCGGCCCTTGCACGGGCTCGCGGGCCAGTGAGCGTCGGCGACTGCGACGGCCTTCGCCGTCTGGGCCGGTGTCCAGACGTCGGCCAGGGCGCTCGAGGCCAGCGCAGCGGTGGCAACGAGCGCGGCGATCAGGGTGCGGATTGCGGTCCTCATGGTGTCTTCCGTGACGCGGTGGGGAGCCGCGGCGCGGGCATCGTGGCGCACGATCTGCCGCGACGCACGTCGAACAGTCGTCTACGACACGACACAACGCTCAAGCCCCGCGTCCAGTGGACGAACGCCCGAGCGCTCGCGACCCGCGAACCACCCGCACCTGCGCGGTGGACACCCCAGAACTGGGGACGTGGGGACGCCGTGCAGGGGCAGAAATTCTTGGCGCGTTGCCGCTATTTCAGGCCGATTTCACACGGAAATCGCACGAAGGCTCGATCCCCAATTCTGGGGAGGGGCGTATGAGCGAACTGGACGCTGCTACTTGGCCTCGAGCCACGTCTTCCCGACCGCGGCCTCGACGGCCAGCGGCGGGTCGTACGGCCACGGCGCGACCATCTCGCGCTCGACCAGCGAGCACGCCTCGGTGGCCTCCTCGGCCGGTCCTTCGAGCACCAGTTCGTCGTGCACGGTCAGGATCAGCCGCGTCGTCAGGTCGGAGGCTTCGAGCGCCCGCTGCACCGCGATCATCGCGAGCTTCATGACGTCGGCGGCCGTCCCCTGGACGACGGTGTTGACGGCCAGACGCTCGCCGAGCGAGCGCACCTGCCAGTTGCGCGCCTTGAGCTCGGGGATCTGGCGCCGGCGGCCGTAGAGCGTCGTCACATAGCCGATCTCGGTCGCCTGGGCGATCGTGTCGGTGATGAACGCCGCCACCTTCGGGAAGCGCTCGAGGTAGGCGTCGATGAACGCCTTGGCCTCCTCGCGGGGGATGTTGAGACGGTCGGCGAGCCCATAGTCGCTGAGGCCGTAGACGATCCCGTAGTTGATCATCTTCGCCTTCGACCGCATTCCCGCGTCGAGCTCGGACGGCGCGACCTGGAAGACCTGCGACGCGGTCGCGGTATGGACGTCCTCGCCGCGGATGAAGATCTCCCTGAGCACCGGCTCGTCGGCGACATGGGCGAGCACCCGCAGCTCGACCTGCTCGTAGTCGGCGCTGATCAGCACGTCGTCGCCTTCGGCCTCGAAGCAGCCGCGGATCTCGCGGCCGAGCGGCGTGCGGATCGGGACGTTCTGCATGTTCGGGTCCTTGGAGGCGATCCGTCCGGTCTGCGCGCCTGCCTGCAGGAACGTCGTGTGGATCCGCCCGCGGGCGTCGGTCAGCGACGGCAGCGTGTCGAGATACGTCTTGGCGAGCTGGTTGAGCTCGCGCCAGCGTTCGATCTTCGGGATCACCGGGTGCTCGTCGCGGATCGCCTGGAGCACGCGAGCGTCGGTCGAGAAGCCGGTCTTGCCGCGGCGCTTGCGCGACAGGCCGAGCTTCTCGAACAGGATCTGCCCGAGCTGCTGCGGCGAGCCGATCACGAACTCCTCGCCGCTGAGGTCCCAGATGTCGCGCTCGAGCTGGGCGACCTCCTCCCGCACGCGCGTCGTGATCGCGGCCAGGCGCTCGCTGTTGAGGCGCACGCCCTCGATCTCCATCTCGCGCAGGACCGCCACCAGCGGCAGCTCGACGTCGGCCATCAGCGCCTCGAGGCCGCGGTCGGCGATCTGCTCGCGCTGCCAGCCGGCAAGCGCCGCCATCAGCACCGCGTCGGCGGCCAGCGGATCCTCGAGCGACGACCCGAACCCGCGCTCCTCGCACAGCTCGCGGAACGGGAAGCCGCGCCGTGCCGGCTCGAGCAGGAACGCACCGAGCATCGTGTCGTGGACGAGCCCCGGCGGGACGACGCGCAGCTCCTTGGCGTCATGGGCGACGACCGGGCGCTCGCCCAGCGCCGCGATGACCGCTTCGGGGCCGTCGCAGTCGCCCACCAGCACGACATCTGCGGCGTGGGCGGCGAAGCGCCAGCTCTCGGCCTCCGCGAACAGCGCTCCCTCCGGCGCCTGCGGCGCCGCGACGACGACGTACGTCTCGCCGTCGGGCAGCGAGGCGATCTGGTCGACGCCGCCCTCACGGACCGTCGCCGCGACGGTCGTCGACGCCTCCGGCGCGGGCGCCGCCGCTTCCGCGGAGCCGAGCGCCTCCTCGAGCCGGCGCAGCGGGTCGCGCAGCTCGAACTCGCGGAACACATCGCGCAGGCGGCTGCGGTCGGGCTCGCGCGCCGCCTCGGTGCGCGGGTCGATGTCGACGTCGACGTCGCGGACCATCGTCGCGAGCTGCTTGGAGATGCGCGCGTTCTCGGCGTGCTCCGTCAGGTTCTGCTTGCGCTTGGCGCCGGAGATCTCGTCGACCGAGGCGAGCACCGTCTCGAGGTCGCCAAACCGCTGCAGCAGCTCGGACGCGGTCTTGTCGCCGATTCCCGGGACGCCCGGGATGTTGTCGGAGGTGTCGCCCTTGAGCCCATAGAAGTCGGGGATCTGCTCGGGCGCGATGCCGTAGCGGTCGATCACCGCCTGGTGGTCGTAGGTCTTGGTCTCGGTGATGCCGCGGGCGGTCGCCATCACGCGCACCCGCGATTCCGGGTCGATGAGCTGGAACGCGTCGCGGTCGCCGGTCACGATCACGACCGGCACGCCCTCGTCGCGCGCCTTCTCGGCGATCGACGCGATCACGTCGTCGGCCTCGTACCCCTCGACCGACACGTTGCGGTAGCCGAACGCGTCGACGATCCCCTCGAGGTGCGGCCACTGCTGCTTGAGCAGGTCGGGCCGCGAGCTGCGCTGGGCCTTGTAGTCGGTGTAGAGCTCCTTGCGTCCCGATGCGCCCGCGTCCCAGACGACGAGCGTCGGCTTCGAGCCGTGCTCGGTGAGGATCTTCACGAGCATCGACGCGAAGCCGAAGATCGCGTTGGTCGGCATCCCCGTCGACGTGGCGATCGACTCGGGCAGCGCGAAGAACGCGCGGTAGGCGAGCGAGTTCCCATCGATCAGGAACAGCTCGTCGGGCGTCTGGAGCGCTGTGGCGGCCACCACGATCCACCCTAGCGCTAGGGTCACATTCGATGCCCGCGCTCACGTGCCAGCTGATCGGTGGACCGACCGCGGTGATCGAGTACGGCGGTCTGCGCTGGATGACCGATCCGACGTTCTCGGATCCCGGCGAGTTCGAGCTCGGGCTCGTCAAGACGACCGGGCCCGCGGTCGCGGCCGGCGACGTCGGGCCGATCGACGTCGTGCTGATCTCCCACGACCACCACGCCGACAACCTCGACCCGGCGGGGCGCGAGTTCGTGCTCGGCTCCGATGCGCGGGTGTTCACGACCGTCGCCGGCGCGCAGCGGCTCGGCGGCTCGGTCGAGGGCCTCGACGAGTGGGCCACGGCGACGGTCGGCGACGTGACGGTGACCGCCGTGCCCGCCCTCCACGGGCCGCCCGGCTGTGAGGAGATCACGGGGCCGGTGATCGGGTTCGTGCTGTCGGCCGACGGCCAGCCGACCGTCTACGTGTCGGGCGACAACGCGTCGCTCGACGTCGTCGACGAGGTCGCCCGCCGCTGCGCGCCGGTCGAGATCGCGATCCTCAACGCGGGTGCCGTCCAGATCCCCCAGCGCTTCGACGGCGCCTACCTGACGCTGTCGTCCGACCGCGCCGCGATGGCGACGATCGCGCTCGGCGCGCGCGTCGCGATCCCCCTGCATTTCGAAGGCTGGGCCCATTTCACTCAAGGGCCCGACGCGCTCGTGGCGGCGTACGCCGGCAACGGGGTCAGCGACCGCCTCCGGCTGCCCGCGCGTGGCGAGGTCGTCGAAGCGTAAGGGCGAATAAGCTCTCGCGCCCTTGGCCAGCCCGTCCGCCCAATACTCCGTCACGATCCGTGTCGAGATCGGCAACCAGCCGGGGATGCTCGGCCAGGTCGCGGGCGCGATCGGCGACGCGGGCGGCATCATCGGCGCGATCGACCTCGTGTCGGTCGATCAGGCGGTGCTGGTCCGCGACATCACGATCGACGCCGCCGACGCCGACCACTGGGAGCAGATCACGGCCGCGATCGACGCGCTGCCGAACGCGCGGGTGATCGACGCGACGGACCGCACCTTCCTGCTCCACGTCGGGGGCAAGATCGAGATGCACAACCGCGTCCCGGTCAAGACGCGCGACGACCTCTCGATGGCCTACACGCCCGGCGTCGCGCGCGTCTGCGCGGCGATCAACGAGGACCCGGAGAAGGCGTTCCAGTACACCATCAAGCGCAACACCGTTGCCGTCGTCTCCGACGGCACCGCGGTGCTCGGCCTCGGCGACATCGGCCCGCGGGCGGCAATGCCGGTGATGGAGGGCAAGGCGATGCTGTTCAAGGAGTTCGCCGGCGTCGACGCGTTCCCGATCTGCCTCGACACCAAGGACCCGGACGAGATCGTCGAGACCGTGATCCGTGTCGCTCCGGGCTTCGGCGGCATCAACCTCGAGGACATCTCGGCTCCGCGCTGCTTCGAGATCGAGGATCGGCTGAAGGCGGCGCTCGACATCCCGGTCTTCCACGACGACCAGCACGGCACGGCGGTCGTCGTGCTCGCCGCGCTGCTCAACGCCTGCAAGCTGACCGGTCGCTCGCTGCCGTCGCTGCATGTCGTCGTCATCGGCCTTGGCGCGGCCGGCGTCGCGGTGACGAAGATCCTGATGGCGGCCGGGGCGACGTCGATCATCGGCTGCGACTCGCAGGGGGCGCTGCACACCAAGCGCGCCGACTACCTCGACGGCTCGATGACCTCGATCAAGCGCTGGTACGCCGAGTCGACGAACCACGAGGCGCGTGGCGGCACGCCGGGCGACGTGCTGGACGGCGCCGACCTGCTGGTCGGGCTGTCGGGGGCCCGCGTCGTCGACGCCACGGCGCTCCAGCGCATGAACCGCGACGCGATCGTCTTCGCGATGGCCAATCCGAACCCCGAGATCTCGCCCGAGGAGGCGGCGGGACTGGTGCGCGTGATGGCGACCGGGCGCTCGGACTACCCCAACCAGATCAACAACGTGCTCTGCTTCCCCGGCATCTTCCGCGGCGCGCTCGACGTACGCGCGCCGCAGATCACCGAGCCGATGAAGATGGCGGCGGCGCGCGCGATCGCCGGAATCGTCGCCGACGCCGAGCTGCGCGAGGACTACATCGTCCCGTCGGTCTTCAACCGTGACGTCGCCCCCGCGGTCGCCGAGGCGGTCGCGGCCGAGGCGCGCGCGTCGGGCGCCGCCGAGGCGTCGAACAACACGGTCGGGTTCGCGGCGATCGACGCCGACCGCGTCCACGGCACGGCTTAACGACAACCGCCGCGACGGAGTCGCGGCGGTGTCGTACCGGCGTGGAACCCCTGCCCTACATGGTGATGAAGCCGCTCGCCGCGATGTAGATCGGAATGATGTTGCCGCCAACCGTCGGGTTGATCAGCACCTGCGGCGCCAGACAGCGGGCCGGCAGCATGACCTTGTCGACGATCAGGGCGTCGCCCTGCGGGCTCAGCGGCACCGACTTCGTCATCGCTGCGGCCTTCGTGTCGTTGCCACAGAACAGCGCCGCGTCGACCTTCTGCACCGGGCCGACGGTGTTGTCGGCGGCGGTGCCCGTACCGGTGATCAGAAGACCCCTGATGACGACGATGACACCGCCGTTGCTGAACACGTGGATCCGGCCGAACGCGATCTTCCACGACGCGGGTGCCGTCGAGACACCATGGATCGCCGGGTCGGTGTTGTTGTTGCCGATCAGATCGCTCTTCAGCACCTCGTGCACACGGGGCTGGAAGATCGGAATCTGGAGGCCGTGGCCGAACGCGCCGACGGCCGAGAAGGCCGAGCCGGCGAACGCGGCACAGACGAGCAGGGCAAGGCCCTTGCGCTTGGAAACGTGCATTTCCCCATCCCCCTCTGAATTGGTCGGTCGTCTTGCCCGGGCGGTCGTGGCGCAACCACATGACCCGTACCCCGTCCGCCTGGGTTCGCCCGGTGAGACGTCATCGGGGCGCGATCCTTCCCCGGCTTCACGGAATTCGTCGCGTAGCATCGGATTGATGCAGGTCGCGATCACCGGTGCGACGGGCCTGATCGGCCGCCGACTCGTCCGCGCGCTGGTGGGGCGCGGCGACGAAGTGGCCGTCCTCACGCGCGATCCCGCACGGGCGTGGTCGGTGCTCGGCACTGAGGTCGACGCGCTGGAGTGGAACGCGCAGGCCGACCCGGCGCCGGTCGCGGCGCTGAGCGGCGCGGGGGCCGTCGTGCACCTCGCTGGCGAAACCGTCGCGCAGCGCTGGAGCGCCGGCGCCAAGCGCGCGATCCGCGACAGCCGTGTGCTGGGGACGCGCAACCTCGTTGCCGGGCTGCGTGAGGCCGGCAACGACGCGGCGCCGGTGCTGGTCAGCGCGTCCGCGGTTGGGTACTACGGCCCGCGCGGCGACGAGTACGTCGACGAGTCGGCGCCGCCGGGCACCGACTTCCTCGCCCAGGTGTGCGTCGCGTGGGAGCAGGAGGCTGCCGCGGCCGAGCAACTCGGGCTGCGCGTTGCGATGGTTCGCACCGGCGTCGTGCTGGACCGCGACGGTGGCGCGCTCAAGCGGATGCTGCTGCCGTTCCGACTCGGCGTCGGCGGGCCGGTCGCGGGCGGGGGTCAGTACATGCCGTGGATCACCGCAACCGACCTCGTCGCGCTCTACCTCGCGGCCGTCGACGGCGAGGACTACACCGGCGCGCTCAACGCCACCGCGCCCGAGCCGGTCACCAACCGCGAGTTCTCGCGCGCGCTGGGCCGCGCGCTGCATCGCCCCGCGATCGCTCCGATCCCCGCCGTCACCATGCGGCTCCTGTACGGCGAGATGTCCCAGCTCGTCACCACCGGCCAACGCGCGATCCCCAGCCGCACCCAGCAGGCCGGCTTCCGCTTCACCAACCCGGATCTCGACGCGGCACTGGCCGCGGTGCTCGGCAGCTAGCCCGGAACTGCATCACTGAGGGAGGGGGAGCGCCCGCGCTCGGGAGCTCCGAGTGACCCGATCATGCATTTCTAGGGCCTATGGGCACCAGAAACGTACGATCGCGGCGCCGCGGGCGCCGGACCGTGCCTCGAGGCCCCGGCTCCCACCTTCCTCAGTGATGCAGTTCCGCAGCGCCGCCGACGCGGCTCAGCTTGCCGACACGAACTCCGGGTCGGCGACCGGACGGCCGCCGCGGATCTGGTAGCCGGCGAACGTGTTGAGCGTCGTGTCGCCGCGGCGATCGACTGAGTACGTCCCGGCCGGCGAGTGCTGGTTGCGCAGCTTGAGGAACGCCTTGATGACCGCGCGGCGGTCCGCGCCCTTGGAGCCCGCGTCGGCGATCGCCTGCAGGACCGCGTTCATCGCGACGTAGCCGAACACGGCGTCGGGCGCCGGCGCGTGGCCGTTGGCGGCCGCGAACTGCGCGGCAAAGCGGCGGCCTTCGGGCGACTGCTCCGACGGCGGCGCGACCGGCGAGATGAGGAACGTGACCGCCTGGGTGTCGGGCTCGAGCGACGACGTGAAGCGCTCGTTGACGAGCTGCGATGGGCCGAACAGCTTGACGTTCGGCAGCGCGTCGTGGACCGCGTTCATCGCGGGGGCCGGGTGGTCGGCGGCGACGACGCTGAACAGGACGCAGTCGGCGCCCGAGGACTTGATCTGCGAGATCAGCTTCGGGACCTTCGGGCCGCCGAGCCCGAGGACGGCGTCGCCGACCGGCTCGATGCCGTCGGCCGACGCCTGCGCGGCGGCGACCTGGGCGAGCCCGCCGCCGTCGTACAGCTCGATGTCGTGCAGCACGTACAGCTCGGTGCAGCGCTTGTCGACCATGTACTGCGCGAGCGCCGTGCCCTGCGCGGTGTCGTTGGGCATCACGCGCCCGAACGTGCGTGTCGCGGTCGGGTAGTACTTGTCGGGCTCGCCCTTGTCGGCACCGACGCCGCCCTGGGTCAGGCCGACGGTCGGGCTGGCCGGTGAGACCTGGAGCGTGCCGACCGCGTTGAGCACCGGCAGCGAGATCGCCGTCGCGCCCGAGTCGAGATCGCCGAGGTAGGCGATCGTCGTCTTGTCCTGGGCGGCGGTGCGCGCGTTGGCCGACGTCGCGTCGGGCTCCCAGCCGCCCTTCTTCGCGGTCGAATCGTCGAGGCTGATGTAGCGGATCGTGTACTTGCCGACCCGGTCGTGGTTCTGACGCAGGGCGAGCAGCTCGGCGTCGCGCACATCGAGCGCCTGCTGGCGCTGCGGGCCGTTGAACGGCAGGCTCGAGTAGATCGTCAGCGTCGTTCCCGCCGGCACCGTGTCGGTGTTCGACGACGAACTTCCGCAGCCCGCAAGCAGCGCGACAGCGGCCAGCACAATGCAGCCGGCCAGCGCCGTGCTCAAACGTCGCGCACCTGCTCCACCTGGACCCGACACGAGTCGGCGATTCTAGGTCAGTGCTCGCGGTTGCCGGGGAGGTTGGGCGAGATGATCCGCCACGCAGCGGCCAGCGTGACGATCAGCAACCCCAGCAGAAACGCGTCGAGCGACTTGGCGCCGATCGCCCAGAGAATGATCCAGACACAGATGGCGCCCGTGACGGTGGCGATGAAGCCCATGGGCTGATCCTATCCGACGCGCCGGGCAGCCGGGTCCCATTCGAAGCGGGCCCGCGGGCCGGTCAACCGGACGCCGCCGAGCCAGCGATCGATCTGCTCATTGCGCCGCTCGCCGGCCAGTACCGCCCGTCCGAGGTCGGTCAGCTCGAAGCCCGTCCAGTCGCCGGTGACGAGCTCAGGCAGCGCGCGGAGGCGGCTCTCGATCACGGTGTGCGACGCGAACGGGCGCGGCTCGTCGGCGAAGTCGCCGTCGATGAGCTCGCTCAGCGTCGCCGGCAGCCGGGCGAGCGACTGGCGCTCGCCGCGCGACAGCCCGTCGGTGACGGCCGGGAGCTCCTCGAGCACCCGCCCGAGCGCCGGCGCGAGATCGGGTAGCTGCGGCGTCCCGGCGATCCACAGGTCCTGGAGGGCGTGCGGGTCGGGGGCCGTGAACGCCGCCCACGCGTGCCGCGCCAGCGCGAGCTCGGGTTCTCCGAGCGAGCGCGCGTGAGCGTGACGGACGAGCAACGGCGTGCGCCCCTCGCGCGGCAGGGGCATCAGATCGATCGGCCCGTTGTGGTCGGTCAGGCGATCGAGCACCTGGATCAGCTGAAGCTGGTCGTAGAGGTCGTCCTCGAACCACAGCACGACCTTGTCCGACGGCTGGAGTGCCGCGAGCCGCGCGTCGCGCTGGCGCAGCGAGATCCGCGCCTCGTCGCGATCGGCCCAGCCGCGCGCGGCGAGGAACTCGGCGCGGATCTCGACGAGCTGTTCGGGGACGACGGCGGGTACCGGGCCCTCGTGCAGCACGTCGCGCCACACCAACATCTCCACCTTGCCGAGCGCTGCCGCGACATCGGCCGCCGCCGCGTCGCCGTTGATGACGTGCAGGTTCACGCCGCGGGCGCTTGCTGCAGCGCGTCGGCGAACTGCGCCACGAGCGCCCGGATGTCCTCGCCTTCGCCGGCGGCCCGAACGAGGCGCGTGCCGACGATCACGCCATCGGCGCCGGCGCGGGCCGCCTCGACGGCATGGATCGGTGTCGCGATCCCAAACCCGACCGCGACCGGCACCTCGGTCTTGTCGTGGACGCGCGCAAGCAGCGGCCCCACCGTGTCGGCGAGCACCTCGCGCTCGCCGGTCGTGCCGACCGTCGACACGGTGTAGATGAAGCCGCGCGCGGAGCTGCCGATTGCCGCCATGCGCTCGTCGGTCGTCGTCGGCGCGACGAGCGGCACCAGCGCGAGCCCCGCGGCGTCGGTCGCCTCCCGCACCGAGTCGGCCTCCTCGACCGGCAGGTCGGGGACGATCAAGCCGCTGGCGCCCGCGTCGGCGAGGCGCTGTGCGAACCGTTGCGCGCCCGGCACGAGGACGAGGTTGGCGTAACACATTAGGACGACGACGAGGCGCTCGGCGAGCTCCTCCGCGAGCCCCAGGACCTCGTCGGTGCGCACCCCGGCCGCAAGCGCCGCGGTGCCCGCGGCGTGGATCACCGGGCCGTCGGCCAACGGGTCGGAGTACGGAATCCCGAGCTCGACGAGGTCGGCCCCGCCCTCGGCGTACGCCGCGCCGATCGCGCGCGACGCGTCGAGGTCGGGGAAGCCGCCCATCATGTAGGGCATGAACGCCGCGCGGCCGACCCGCGACGCGAACGCGTCGGCGATCCGCTGCGTGCCGGTCGTCGACGTCGTGCTCATCCGAGCGCGAGCACCTCGGCGAGGTCCTTGTCGCCGCGCCCCGACAGGCAGATCACGTCGATCGTGCTGGTGGACGGCAGGAGCGCGAAATACAGCGCGTGCGCCGTTTCGAGCGCCGGGATGATCCCCTCGAGCTCGGCGACTCGGTGAAACGCCGCCACCGCCTCGTCGTCGGTCACCGCGACATAGGTCGCGCGGCCGCTGTCACGCAGCCACGCGTGCTCCGGACCGCTGCCCGGATAGTCGAGCCCGGCCGAGATCGAGTGGGCCTCGAGGATCTGGCCGTCGGGGTCCTGCAGCACCGCCGACAGCGAGCCGTGCAGGACGCCGGCCGGCCCGCCCGCGGTCAGCGGCGCGCCGTGGCGGCCGCTGTCGAGGCCTTCGCCGGCCGCCTCGACGCCGATCAGCTCGACCTCGGGATCGTCGACGAACCCGGCGAACATCCC
>Ga0066903_100004801_pt1 | contig 11536 bp, 11 predicted proteins | sample PanSoiMetaGPlot1_FD_67491 | JGI IMG/M metagenome (GOLD analysis project Ga0066903, IMG submission 67491) | Tropical forest soil microbial communities from Panama analyzed to predict greenhouse gas emissions - Panama Soil - Plot 1 (version 2) | ecosystem: Environmental > Terrestrial > Soil >...
GAGGAAGGTCTGCTCGGCTCCTTCGCGGCGTGTCCAGCCGCGCTGAATCAGGAAGAAGCAGCCGTCCATCCATTCCCAGCTCGTCTCTCCCTGCGCTTCGCCGGAGATCTTCCAGGTACCCAGTAGGCGATCGCCGAGCTCCTTCAGGTCCGAGTGCGGTCCCGGCCTGGCGAGTCGGATGTCGCTGCTGCTCGACATGTCTCTTTTCAGGCGGATTTCGCGGCGTCCGTCGTGCGCGGGAACCGAGCTGGCGCGAATCCCATCGCTCCCGCAGGCACCTTCCACGGAACGGCCCAGACCGTGTACACACCGGCCTGGACAGCCGGGTCTGCCTCCATCAGCTCACATGCTCGTTCCGGATCGATGCCGAGGATCGAGAGCCCGCACACATCGTCATCGGAGAGCGGGCCGGCCGCGAGTACGTACCCCATCTCGGCGAGATCGGCCTGGTAGTTGGCGTGGGCGTCTTGGAGCGCCGCTGCCTGCTCTTCGCCGAGGTCGGGCTCGTCTTGGCGGTGGATCAGAAGTGTGATCGTGTAGCGCTCGAAGTCCATTCGTCTCCTCTGCTGAGGGCAACAGGCGCGTCCATGGCCGTGAATCGAATCCTGCGCGCGCGAGGAGTACCCCGCATCCGTGGACGCCCCCGGATTTGACCCTAGTGTTTCCGTCGACCACCCTTAGGCGAACGAATCGGAAGATCGACGGGCGGTGCCCTATGCGCGAGATCGTCTGCGACTACGCAGGACGCGCAAGGATGAGCCGAGACCTGTGCAGGTCGTAGGTGACAATGAAGTTTCGTAGGAACGAGTGGCCGAGGAGCCCCTCGTAGATGATCTTCTGAAACATGACGTCCGGGTTCGGCTGGAGGAGGTCCGGTGCGTCGGTCGCGTGGATTCCGCCCTCGAGTTGTGTGAAGTAACGCGTGAAGCGGTGGCCGGTCTCGTCCTCGCCTTCGACACGGCGCACGCTCGGGTCATCGAGGTCGACGCCGAGCTCGACAGCTATCGACGCGTCGAGGATCAGCTCATCGCTGCCCATGTCCACTTCAACCTTGATTGACCTCCCACTCGGGATCGTGATGGGGAGGAACGCCGTGACACTGTGCTCGTCCCGTTTGACGTCCAGGTCCACAAGCGTTCCTTCCTCGATCCGTGTCGGGAGCGTCTCGTCGCTTTCCAGCACCACAGCCCGTCTCGGATAGTCGAGTGTGAACGGACGCTCCTGAAAGAAACCAAGCGCGATGAAGCCACCCATGGTGTCGAACTCAGGCGGGAACGTGCTCATGTCGAGCACGCCGACCTCCAGGTTCTCACGCAGCATCGAGGCGGTTGCCAGCGAACCGACCGTGCCGAGCGGGATCGTCACTTCCTGACCCGACATTCGCTTTCCGACGTAGGAAGAGCCGCTCAGGGCGCATCCGCTCGCGTCCGCCAGTGACTCCGAAACGACTGTCAGGCCGATACCCGAGTCGAGCACGAAGCGCGTCTCGATCGAACCGTTGACGACGACCGGAACCGTGATGAGATGACGAAGGTAGTCGAACGGTGCGCTTGACAACCCGAACGAGGCTATAAGAAACCGGCTGAACTCCCTGCTGCGCCGCGGCGTGCCTTTTACGCTGCAGACGGGACGTCGGCGACCCTGCGCAGAAGTGCCTCGCCGAGAGCCGTCCGCGAGTAGATCACGCGCTGCCCGACGCGAGCCTTGCCGACGAGGCCGCTGCCTCTGAGCACCGCAAGATGGTCGGCGACGGTGCCCGGCGACCGGCCGAGATGAAGGGCGAGGGCGGTGGTGTGCGTCGGCTCCTCCAGCGCCTCGAGGATCTGGGCGCGGGTCCGGCCGATCAAGCTGGAGAGGTCGACACCCCCGTCGGGTGGTGACGCGAACCACATTGCACCGATCCCGCGGGCCGGATAGCAGACTGTCGACGGCGCCGCGGGCGAAGTCCGAGCCCGTCCGACGCGTGGCCAGATGAACGCGGAGGGGATGAGCAGAAGGCCGTCGGAGCCGACCAGCGGGGTCCGGCCGTCAGCGCTCCGGTGCGCTCCCTCTCGGCGGTTTCCGAACGTCACCGAGGGAGCCAGGCCAGCGAGAACGGCCGCCAGGCCGCGGCTTGCGAGTAACCGGGACCGGTACAAGATGTCGCGTTCGAGACATCCCCGAATCTGATGCCAGGAGGGGAGGACCAGCTCTGCCCAGACCACGGCCAAGAGGTCGGCGAGCTGCTCGGCAGCGTCCTCGGATCGGAGCCTCTGCTCGACGTCGATCGCAATCGGGCCACGCGTCTGCAGGCAGTGAGCGATCTCTGCGGCGACCCGCTCTCCGGGCGTCGTTCGAACCTGCTCCAGCTCGAACTCGATGTCGGCAAGCGTGCCGGAGGGCGGTGGGGTCAGGAAGTCAGGCGTAGGCGTGCGGGCGGAGAGGACTGTCAGCAAAGGCCGAAGATCGTGCCGGTCGGCGACCCGTCCTAGCGCGACTCCGTGCCGACCGAGCCAGCTGCCGCAGGCAGCTCGCGCCGCCGGATTTGCGAGCACGCGACCGACCTCGACGACTTCGGAGACGGCCGAGATCGCGAAGCGACACCCGAGCACGTCCCCAACGGACAGCTCGAGATTGGTCATCGTGCCATCGCTCACAGCGCGTGGACCGCAGTCAGGTTCGGCACCTCGAGCTCCGCGGCCTCCTCGTGGCGGTCCCGTGATTCCAGGAACTGCTTCAGGTGGGTGATCGTCAAGGTCGAGACCCAGGCGGGAGCGGAGACCGAAATGCCGACTGCCTCGCGCAAGAGTTCTTCGGCTTCGGCATCTCTGCCCTGGGCGGCCCGGACGAGGCCGAGCGCCATCTTCGTGGTTGCAAGTGAGGTGATGTCGTGGGGCCCGACGGTCTCGAGCCCGTCGAGCGCGTAGCGTTCGGCTTCCTCGATGTTCCCGCGCTTCAGGAGGATCTGCGCCAGGATCCGCTGGCTCTCGCACAGGTGGCCGCGGTCGCCGAGGGGCTTCAGCAGCCTGATGGCTTCGCGGGCGAGCCGCTCTGCCCGGTGGAGGTCGCCGCCGTCCATGACGAGCTCGGCCACGTGGTTGAGCTTGCCTCCCTGGTCGAGGACGGCACCGGCCTCGACGAACAGCGCGATCGAAGTCTCGTACATGCGGATCGCTTCGTCGGCGTTGCCGCGAAACTCTTCGACCTGCCCGAGAGTGCCCAGTGCGTGACCACGCGGGACGATCCCGCCGGTCTCCTCGGACAACCTCAGCGCCTCGCCGGCGGCTGCTTGGGCACGGTCGAGCTCGAACGCCCAGAGGTATGAGCTCGCCACCGAGTTGGCCGCCGAGCTCATGAGATCCTTTCGGCCGGCCCTTCGAGCGGCACTGAACGCCTCCTGCGCGTAGCGGAGAGACTTTGCCTCGTCTCCAACCCAGCGTCCGAGTGCGGATAGCTGCCTGAGAGCGTCGAACCGGCCGATGAAGTCGTCCGGCTCGAGGAGCCCGAGCCCTTCCTCGAGCAACCTCCGTGACCCCTGGATATCGGAGTCGCGGAACGCCGTCACCTCACCCAGGGCGATGATCGCGTGGCCCTCGATCCGCCTGTCCCCGGCCCGGCGTGCCTCGTCTCGGACGCGCTCCATCTCGACGGCAACAGCGGGGATGTCGTCCATCCCCCACGCCGCCCGCGCCGTCTGGAACCTCCGCTCCAGGGTCGGCTCCAGCTCCACGGCCCGAAGCAGAAGCTCTCGTGCGGAGCGGTTCGCCTCCCTTGCGAGCGCCCGCATCCCGGCGGCCTCGAGCGCAGAAGCCGTCTCGTGGACGAGGTCGTCTGGCGCCTTGCCGTCGAGTTCGCCCAGCAGCGTCACCGCGCGGTCAAGATGGTAAGCCCGGATCTCGACGAGCTCCTCCACACCTCGACCGTGGAGCCATGCCGCGAAGGCCGCGTGCAGCTCGGCACGGTCCGCCTTAGCGATTCCCGCGTAGGCGATCTCGCGTATCAGGATGTGCTTGAAGCGGAACGCCTCGTCGCCGGTGATCGAGGAGCGTGGCTCGGACAGAAGGAAGTCGCGCCTGAGAAGCTCCTCGAGCACGAGGTCGACGTCCTCGACCTTCTCCGAGACCGGAGCGAGTGCGCCGCGCCAGAACACTCGCCCGATCACGGCGGCGTGCTGGAGCACGAGCTTCGCAGCCCGCGGTAGCGCGTCGATGCGAGCCGCGATCAACGACTGGACCGTGTCGGGAATCGACACTTCGCCGTCGACGCCCTCGGCGAACAGTCGAACCATCTCCTCGAGGAAGAGTGGATTCCCCTCCGTCTTGTCGAGTACCTCATGGCGCTGGTCGGGCGACAGCGTCAGGTCGGGCCGCAGCGCGTCGACGAGCTGCTCGGCTTCCCGCCGGTGGAGCGCGCCGAGCTCGATCGTCACCCCGCGCACCCGGCCCCCGCCCCAACCCGGGAAGGTCTCGAGCAGGTCGGGACGGGCAAGGCAGAGGATGAACACGGGTGCGTCGCGCACCGAGCCGGCGAGGTGCTCGATGAGCCGGAGTAGCGGCTCCTCGGCCCAGTGGATGTCCTCGAAGCTGAGAACGAGCGGCTGCGCCGCGGCCAGCTGTTCGGCCCACTCGTGCGCAGCCCAGGCGATCTCCTGCTGACTGCGGTCGGTGCCGAGCGCTTCGAGCAATCCCAGGGCGAGGCCGAGCAGGTCGGCCACCGCCTCGTCCTCACAGGACTCGGCGAGCTTCTCACGCGCCACGTCCGAGGGATCGTCGTCGGCGATGCCCGCCCACGCCTTGACCATCTCGGCGAGCGGCCAGTACGTGATCCCCTGGCCGTACGGAAGCGAGCGGCCGGTCAGCACCGTCGCTCCCTCGAGCCCGGCAAGGAACTCCCGGGCCAGCCGACTCTTTCCGACGCCCGGCTCGCCGTAGATCGTGGCCAGGTGAGCACGGCGGTCGCGCACCGTCCGCTCGAAGGTGTTCCGCAACAGCTCGAGCTCGGCCTCGCGACCGACGATCGGAACCGAGTGCACACCGACCGGCCGACCGTTGCGTCCCGACGCGGCCAGCGCCCGCCAGACTTGCACGGGCGCCGCGAAGCCGTCGAGGTCGCGTTTGCCCACGGATTCGAACTCGACCGCGTGGGCGGCAAGCCGGTGAGCGGCTGCTCCGACAAGGATCTCGTCGGGCTCGGCGACCTGCTGGAGGCGAGCCGCGGCGTTGACCGCCTGTCCGGTCGCGAAGGTCGCGTCGACGTCCCCGATGACAACCTCACCGGCCTCGATCCCGATCCGGCACCGGACGCCGAGATCGCCGACTGCCGCCTGGATCTCGAGCGCAGCGCGAAGCGCGCGCTCTCCGTCGTCTTCGTGTGCGCGCGGGACGCCAAACGCGGCCATGACAGCGTCGCCCGCGAACTTCTCGACCGTGCCGCCGTGCGCCGCGATGTTCCCCGAGACGAGCTCGAAGAACTGCGTCACACGGCGACGCGCGACCTCGGGGTCCGACTCGGCGACGAGCGCGGTCGAGCCGACGAGGTCGGCGAACAGGACAGTTGCCAGTTTCCGCTCGACCCGCCAGCCGTTCGCTTCGCGATCGTGATCGCCGGGTCGAGCCTGCTCTGGCTCCGAGCTGCGTAGCGGCGTCATCCTCATGGGCTGATGGTGCTTGCCCGGCGACGCCTACGCATCGTGGCCGACCCCAACGTTATCCCCAAGGTTTGCCGCATGGAGTGCCGTATCGCCCATGCAGCAAAGGACCGTTGCCGTTCACAAAACTCATCGAGAAGGGCAGCGTTGGACGATTCGAGTCAGTCGCTCAGTCGCGCGCGTAGGCGAGGGCAGTGAGCCTCGTGACCGATTGTCCGTCCAGCGTGCAAGGCCGCCAACTCTCGCCGACGTCACGCCTCTCCCAGATCTGACCGTTGGCGAAGCCGGCGAAGAGGCGCCCTTCGCCGGCGACCAGCGCGTACGGCATCGCAGGGAGAGGCTCAGGCAGCCCATCCGAGAGCGGCTGCCACGGCTCGCCCGAGACCCGGCTATAGATCCGCGCCTGCGGATCGCCGCCGCCGTGCGCTGCGTATGGACCGGTACTCGCCGACACATACCAGCGCTCGGGATCCTCCGGGTCTACCGCCACCGACCAGGTGTAGTGCCGGTCACGACCCTCGTCTGCCGGCTGCCAGCTCTCACCCCAGTCCGTACTCGACGTAGCACCACCGCCGGCCGCCTCGTACGCCCGTCCCGCAACGCGCGGATGCCAGGCGATGGAGTGCACGTCTCGCTGTGCCCCCGGCCGGTGGTCCTGCCACGTCTCCCCGCCGTCCACGGACCGCATCAAGCCACCAAGTTCGATCCCGACCAGGACGACCTCCGACGCATGCGGGCTCGGTGCGATCCAACGCACGTGCGACGTCCACGGGCGGGGCGGAAACCTCCATGTCGGCCGCGACGGCAATTCGAGTAGCCCGTCCAGTGCCCGCCAGCTGTCGCCGCCGTCGTCGCTGCGAAACAGCCGGCTCGGCTCGGTCCCGGCGAATACAGCCCCGTCAGCCTCGCTCACCGCCAGCGAGAACACGTCTGGTTCGGGCAGTCCGCAATCAGCCCAGGTTCGCCCACCATCTCCCGTGCGCTGCACCCCGCCGTGCCGCAAACCCGCATAGACCCTTTCCGGATCGACGGGATCGACCGCCAGGCACTGAGCGCCACTGCCGACCAACGACAGCTCCACCCTCCAGTCGCCACCGAGCTCGTCCAGACGGGCAATTCCGTCCCCGGTCGCCGCGTACAGGCGTCCCATGACGTGAAGCCTAGGCCGGCCAGCCTGAGGCTTAGCCTGCGGGGCCGTCCGGCTGCCGCAGCTCGCCGGCGAGGCGGTCGACCTTCGCCTCGCGTGGGAAGGCGAGCGCAAGCCGGTCGGCGGTTCCCGGCGGAGCCGTGTGGACGAGGATCTTGTCGCTGTCGAGCTGCTCGGCGATCTCGGGATAGACCATCGTGCTGATGACGAGCGCGCGAACCGGTTCGTCGCTGTTGTTCTGCAGCTGATGCGCGCCCCGCCTCCCGACAGGACAGGCGACAACGTCTCCAGGCTCTAGTTCGCGGATGCCGTCGAGCGTTCGAAGCGACGGCCGCCCTGCCAGGACGATGATCATCTCCTCGTTGCCGTGATGGAGGTGAAAGGGCGAGCCGTATCCTCCGGGATCGATCTCGTACAGCGTTGCGCCCAGCCGCTCGGCGCCTACTTGTGCACCGACGCGTGCGGCTCGTCCGATCAGCGGCGGTTGGTCACGCTCGACCCATTCGGGTTCGAAGATGTTCGCCATGGGCGCGAACGTAGCACCCATGTCACAAAAGCGGCAGCTTCCCCGTCTTAGGCAATGATGGAACCGACGACGTCGAGTAGGAGGTCAAAGTTGGCCGCGGCCTACGAGGACCTGCGTCCGCTGCTGTTCTCGATCGCTTATCGGATGCTCGGCAGCGTCGCGGGGGCCGAGGACATCGTCCAGGACGCGTTCATGCGGTACCAGGCCGCGGTCTCGGAGTCGTCGTCTGAGATCGAGTCGCCGAGGGCATATCTGTCCGCGGTCACGACGCGGCTCGCGATCGATCACCTGCGCTCCGCGCGTGTCCGGAAGGAGAGCTACGTGGGTGAGTGGTTGCCGGAGCCGGTGCTGACCGACCAGACCGCATTCGACGGGGCGCGCTACGTCGAGGAGGCGGACTCGCTCTCAATGGCGTTCCTGCTCGTGCTCGAACGGCTCACCCCGGTCGAGCGCGCCGTCTTCCTGCTGCATGACGTCTTCGACTATGGCTACGACGAGATCTCCGGCATCGTCGGCAAGAGCGAGGACAACTGCCGCCAGCTCGCCACCCGCGCCAGACGGCACGTCCGGGAAGAGAAGTCCCGCTTCGAGGCCTCGCGGCAACAGCGCGACCAGCTCGCGGCGCGCTTCTTCGACGCCGTCGGCGACGGCGATTTCGACGCGCTGGTCGACATGCTGGCCGCAGACGTCGTCGCCTACGGTGACGGCGGCGGCGTGGTGCCAGCCGCGCCACGCCCCGTCGTCGGACGCGACCGCGTCGCGAGACTCATGCACAGCCTCGGCACGCAGGCGCGCGAGCTCGGTGTCAGCATGCGCCGCGCCGAGATCAACGGGCAGCCGGGATGGCTGTGGTACGACGAATCGGACCGGCTGATCAGTGCGACGACGCTCGACATTGCCGACGGCGCCGTCCAGACGATCCGCTCCGTCATCAACCCGAACAAGCTCGGCCACCTCGGCCCGCTCGCGGACGTCCGTGCGCTGCAACAGAGGCGCCGAGAGCAAACGACATCCGGAGGTTCATGATGCGCCTGTTCAGCGCGCTCATCGCGATCATTTCACTCCTCGGCGCGGTCGCATTCGTACCGCTGATTTTCGGCGCCCTTCTCTCCCTGATCCTGGTCGGCGCCTTCCTGCTCGCAGTCGCCGGGGTTCTCAGCGGACTCGAAGACCACACCGTACGCCAGCACGATCCGGCGATGGACCCCACCGGCTGGCGCAACGGCTCATAACCGCCGGTGTCGGCCGAGCTTTCGTCAGTGGCCGAATCTCTGGCCCGGCCGGCGAGCGAACGGCGATCCTCGTCCACGATGAATCCCGTCGGCAAGAAGATCCTGATCACGGGCGGAGGCTCCGGCATCGGGCTGAAGCTCGCCCGCCGGCTCGCCGGCGAGAACGCAGTCGTCATCGCCGGCCGCGACGAGGAGCGGCTCGTACGAGCCCGGGCGGAAACTCCCTCTCTTCTCGCGCGCAGAATGGACGTGACCTCCGAGGACGAGGCTCGCGAGATGATCGCGTGGCTCGAGGAGGAACTCGGCGGCCTCGACGTCCTGGTCAACTGCGCCGGCCTTCTGCGCGGCTATGCGCTGACCCACGCCGAAGCCGCGACGAAGTGCGACGAGGACGTCCAGGTCAACCTCCTCGGAGCATTGCGCATGACGCGGCTCGCTCTCCCCCTGCTCCAGGCTTCCGGAGCCGGCGCCGTCGTCTACATCTCGTCTGCCGTCGCCCTCGCCGCAGTCCCCGGCTTCAGCGTTTACGCAGCCACGAAGGCCGCCGTGCACTCGCTCGCGCGTTCACTCCGCGCGGAGCTGGCGCCGAGCGGCATCCGCGTCTTCGACGTGCTGCCGCCTCTCGTCGATACCGGGCCCGTGGGAAACCTCGACGTGCCCAAGCTCTCGCCCGGAGCGGTGGCAGAAGCGATCGTCGACGGGATCGGGCGCGATCACGAGGAGATCCGCATCGGACAGGTCCGGCAGCTTGCGGTGATCGCCCGAATCATGCCCCGCCTCGCCGATCGCCTCGTTGTCCGAGCCTTCACCCAGCAGCGCGAGTCATGACTGCCCTGCAAACCACCTCGGAGCAGGTCGCATGAAGGATTCGTCGCTGCGCGAAAGAGTGGCTGCCCGGGCCGCGAGGATGCCACGATCGCGCACGACCGGCACCGCTATCGGATGAAGGGAGGAGGTCGTGCGGAAACTCATCGAGTCCACCCTCGTCTCGCTCGATGGTGTGATCGGCGACCCACAGCTATGGGCCAACGAGTACTTCGACGAGGCGGCGCGGGAACTGGCACTCGAGCAGCTCTCGGTCAGCGACGGGATGTTGATGGGAAGGCGGACGTACGAGATCTTTGCGGCGACCTGGCCCGCCTACACCGGCGCCTACGCGGACAGGATGAACAGCATCAAGAAGTACGTGTTCTCGTCCACCTTAAAGAGCGCCGAGTGGCGCAACTCGACCGTGATCGGCGGCGATGTCGCTGCCGCTGTCGACGAGCTGAAGCAGCAGGACGGTGCCGACCTTGTCATGTACGGACACGGTCAACTCGGGCAGACGTTGCTGGAGCATCGCCTGCTCGACGAGGTCAGGCTCTGGATCCACCCGGTCATCGTTGGTAGCGGCACTCTGCTCTTCCGGGACGGTGCACACGCGACGATGAAGCTCGTCACGACCGACGCGCGCGCGAACGGCGTCGTCGTCCTCACATACCGGCCGGCGTGAACCTGAACGGCGGATCCTGTCGACCATGAACGAACGAGCGAACGCCGCGCTCGCAGGCGGGCGGTGAAACTCAGCCTTAGCATCACGAACTACTCCTGGCCCGGGCCGGAGGCGATGCCGGAGCGCCTGGCCGAGCTGGCAGCGGCTGCCGACGGCTCGGTGCTCGACACGATCTGGGTGAACGACCACCTGCTCCAGGCCGATCCCTCGGCCAGCAGCACCGACACCGAGATGCTCGAGGCCTACACCACGCTCGGCTATCTCGCTGCGGTCACCCGCCGCATTCACCTGGGGGCGATGGTCAGCCCGGCGACTTACCGAGCGGCCGGTCTTCTGATCAAGTCCGTCACCACGCTCGACGTCCTGTCCGGCGGACGGGCCTGGCTCGGGATCGGCGCCGGGTACCACGATGCGGAGGCCCGAGCCATGGGTCTCTGGCTACCCGAGGCCCGGGTCCGGTTCGAGGTGCTCGAAGACACTCTGCGGCTGGCTTTGCAGATGTGGCGCGGTGACCACGGGCCGTTCAGCGGTCGACAGATCGAGCTCGAGCAGCCGATCCTGAGCCCGCAGTCCCGAACGCGCCCGCACCCTCCGATCCTGATCGGCGGGACGGGAGAGCGAAAGACGCTGCGCCTGGTGGCCCAGCACGGCAACGCGTGCAACCTCTTCGACATCCCGGACGGCGGAGCGACGATCTCCCGGAAGCTCGCCGTCCTCGCCGACCACTGCCGCCGCATCGACCGCCCCTACGTCGAGATCGAGAAGACCGTCAGTACCCGCCTGTCGAGCGGCGAGTCCGTCGACTCGTTCGTCACCCGGTGCCGTGAGCTAGCGGCCTTCGGAATCGAGCACGCGGTCGTCATCACCGACCACGCCTGGACGGTGGTCGACGTGGCGACGCTGGCAGCGGCGGCAGAAGAGATCCGCGAGGTCGCTCCGGGTCCGGTGACCTGACGCTCCTCACGCACTGCGACCGAGCCGGAGGCGCTGTTGACAAGCGTGGGTCGCCAACGGTCGCGGCCGCTTCTCGACGACCCACCACCCCCCGCTCACCTTGCCCTGGGCGAATGTCAGACTGCGCCTCTACGCTCGGTGCTCCGGCGCTCGTTCGAGTTGCAGGCGGGCTTCCTCTACAGCCCGGCTTGCAGATCTCCAGTCGCGGGCAGCCCTTCGGCTCGGCCCTCGTGGACCACGCAGCCTGGGCTTTGCTGCTTCCTTCTCATTGCCCGACACTAGGTATGCGTGGCCGTCAAGGCCGGGCGGGAGCTGAGCGCGCTCGCCTCCCTAGTGACCGCCACCTTTTAGGTTGACCCAATCGGGTCATTGTCGGCGCACGTGCCTGGTGGCACCGTTTATGAGTACCGCCATTCGAGTAGGCAGCGGCGCAGCCTGAGGGCTGCGCGAGCGCCTGGTGAAAGGATCGAGAGTGAGAGAGGCCGAGCGTGAGATGCGGAAGCTCGGTGTCAAGCTCGATCGCATCGACGGCCATATGAAGGGCGAAGGCGGGCCGATG
>Ga0066903_100004802_pt1 | contig 11535 bp, 9 predicted proteins | sample PanSoiMetaGPlot1_FD_67491 | JGI IMG/M metagenome (GOLD analysis project Ga0066903, IMG submission 67491) | Tropical forest soil microbial communities from Panama analyzed to predict greenhouse gas emissions - Panama Soil - Plot 1 (version 2) | ecosystem: Environmental > Terrestrial > Soil >...
GGCGTCCGGCCCGTAGAGCGATTCGACCGCGTGCGCCATCGCGTTCATGCAGCTCGCCGCCGTGGTGGCGAACGGCAGGTCGACGGTGAGCTCGGGATCGTAGATCGCGCTCGCCGGCAGCGCCTGGGCCGAGTCGCCCGAGCGCTCGTCCGCGCCCGTGCCGAGGTACCAACGCGGCGCCATCTCGGAGCCCGAATAGGTGGTGACCACCGCGATGAAGGGAATTTTCGTCGCCGCCGCCACCGCCTTGGCGAGCCCGATCGGCGAGCCGCCGCCGACGCAAGCGAAGCCGTCGGCGGAGACGCGCTCGAGCGCGGCGACGATCTCGTCGAATGCCGCGCTCGGCATGCCGGGCCGCGCCGCGTTGCACACGCCGGCGCGGCGCGCGCCAAGCCGCGCGCCGACGGCCTCACCGAGCGCACCGCGCCCCTGCGAGCACAGGACGAGCACGCGCGTCATCTTGAGGCGGTCCGCCTCCTCGCCGAGCCGCGCGACCGCGCCGCATCCGAACACGACGCGCAGCCGGTCGGATTTGTAGACGAACGGGTCAAGCATGCATGGCTCCGCGGCGAGGGTGTGCTGGTGCGATCTGCGAGGCGGGATGGATGGCAGGCGGCCGTGTGTACCAGTAAATGGAATGGACATGCGGCGCAACGCGTCACCCGCGCACCAAAATTCGTCGAATGCTACGGATGGGTGGCGTCGCCGATCGGATCGTGGACATCGCCGGCTGACCGGCGCTTTCGTGCAACCCGGGGCCGTGGAACTGTGTTATTGTTGCGATCCGCGCGCAATGCGATGCGCCGCCTGTGCCTGCGGGAGGCCCGCCATGATGCCCTTTGCCGCCTTCGCCCTCGGCTCCAGCCTGATCACGGTGGCCGCCGATAACGTGCCGATCCTCAAGGTCGAGCCGAGTTGCAAGGCAGCCGGTGCCGCCGGCCTGATGCTGGGGCGGACGGCCGAGTCCTGCCTGAACGACGAGAAGGCGGCACGTGAGGACCTGGTCAAGAGCTGGTCGAGCTTCTCGGCCGACGACAAGAGCCATTGTCTGTCCATGATCTCGACCGGCGGCGCGCCCAGCTACGTCGAGTTGCTGTCATGCCTCGAAATGTCGCGGGACGCGAAGAAGATCGCCCAGGGCCGCAAGCTGGAAAACGAGCCGGCGCCTGAGCCCTCTCAGCGGCCGGCTCCGCACCCGCAGCCAAGGCCGCGCTGAACCCGGCGCCGATCCCCTTGCGGCAAACTGCGGCGGCGGGACCACCCCTGCGGCCCGGGGCCGCAGCTTGACTCGGCCTCCCGCATCGCCAAGAACCGTTGGCAGATTGACCGGACATGCCTGCGGCGGCCCCGGCGCCGGGGAGGAAGGGACAGCATGGCCCCAGTCGAAGCGGATCAGGGCGCCGCACCGGACGCCACGATCGTGGTCCGCAATGCGAGCAAGCTCTTCCTCGACGGCACGGTGGTAGCCTTCCGCCAGCTCACCCTGTCGGTGCGCAAACACGAGATCCTGTGCGTGGTCGGTCCGAGCGGCTGCGGCAAGACAACCTTTCTGCGCGCCATCGCCGGCCTGATCGATCTATCTTCCGGCGACCTTCTGGTCGGCGACCGGCCCGTGCATGGCCCGCCCGAGGGCGTCGCCATGGTGTTTCAGCACTTCGGCCTGCTGCCGTGGAAGACGGTGTTCGCCAACGCCGCGTTCGGGCTCAAGATCGCCGGTGCGCCGCCTGATGAGATCAACGAGCGGGTGCGGCACTACCTCGACCTCGTCGGCCTCACCGGCTTCGAGCAGCACTATCCCTATCAGCTTTCCGGCGGCATGCAGCAGCGCGTCGGCCTCGTGCGCGCGCTCGCCATCAATCCGTCGATCCTCCTGATGGACGAGCCGTTCGCGGCGCTCGACGCGCAGACCCGCGAGATCCTGCAGGAGGAATTGCTCCAGCTCATGCAGCGCGCGGACGAGCGCAAGACCATGGTGTTCATCACCCACTCGATCGACGAGGCGATCGTGCTCGGCGACCGGGTTGCGGTGATGACCGCGCGCCCCGGCCGCCTGAAGGAAATGATCGAGCTGCCGTTCGGCCGGCCGCGCGACGTCGAGGCGGTGCGCGCCGACCCGCGCTTCGCCGAGCTGCGCGCCCACATCTGGCGCCAGTTGCACACCGCGCGCCCGCAGCGCGTCGCCAAGGTGGCCTGACATGTCGGTGGAAGCTCGAGACACTCGCGCGGTCGACGCTGCCCTGCCTGGCCTCTCCGACGAGACCGAGGACCGCTCGCGCGCCCAGCGGGTGGCGGCGCAGCGCCGCCGTCAGAAGCAGCTGCAGACCATTGCGATCCGCATCGTCTCGCTCACCATCGTGCTGCTGCTGTGGCAGTTCGTCGGCGCCGGCATCGACCCCGTGCTCTTCACCACCCCCACCAAGGTGTTCGCCGCCGCCGTCACCATGATCGGCAGCGGCGAGTTGTGGACGTATCTGTGGCCGAGCCTCGTGGTTCTCGGCATCGGCCTCACCCTCGCGGCCGTGATCGGTATCGCGACCGGGCTCCTGCTCGCGCGCTACTGGGTGCTCGACGTCGCGCTCGGCGTCTACATCACGTTCCTCTACTCGACCCCGAGCGTCGCGCTCGTACCGCTGATCGTGCTGTGGGCCGGCTTCGAGACGACCGCCAAGGTGGTGATCCTGTTCCTGTTCGCGTTCTTCCCGATGGCGATCAACACCTACCAGGGCGTCAAGAACGTCGACGTCAAGCTGGTCGAGGTCGGCCGCGCGTTCCGCTGCAGCGAGACGCAGCTGTGGACCAACATCGTGCTGCCCGGGGCGCTGCCCTTCATCGTCACCGGTCTGCGGCTCGCGGTCGGCCGCGGGCTGATCGGCATGGTGCTCGCCGACCTCTACACCGCGATCTCCGGCATCGGCTACCTGATCGTCCGCACCGCCTCGACCTACCAGGTCGACAAGATGTTCGTGCCGATCGTCACCCTCGGCGTGCTCGGCGTCACCCTCACCGCGCTACTGCGGCTGCTGGAGATCAAGGTCGCGCCGTGGACCGCGGCCGGCGAGCGGGATTGACCACCCCCATGTAACGGCCGGCGCCCGCGGTTTCGCCGTTGTTCCTTCCATCTGCGCGACAAGATGCGGCCTGGATGCCCGGCGCGAACGCGGGCATGACGACGGGCACCGTTTGTTCGGGAGGAGTCTTCGATGTCACATCCGCTCCGCCGCGTCGCGTCGCTCGCTCTTCTCGCCGGCCTCGCGCTCGCCGCGCAAGGCGCGCTCGCGCAGACCCCCAACTGCCCGACCATGCGCAAGATCAGCATCGGCGTCTCGGTCGCGCCGCCGAACGTGGTGCACACCGCGCCCTACGTCGCCAAGGATCTGGCCTTCTTCGCCAAGCGCTGCATCGACGCCAACATCATCCAGTTCGAGGGCGGCAGTTCGGCCGCGTCAACGGCCGCGGCCGCGCAAGGCTCGGCCCTGGTCAGCGTCGGTGACGTCCCGATCGGCCGCGGCCTGCGGGTGCGCCAGATCTGGGGTTTGGCGCCGCGCATGCCGCAGGCCTACATGGTGGCGGAGAACATCAAGACCGCGGCCGACCTCAAGGGGCGCAAGCTCAGCGCGACCGGCGGCGGCGTCGGCAGCTTCAACTGGCGCATGGGCCGTGCCGTGCTCGAGTCCGCCCATCTCACCATCAACGACGCGCAGTTCATCTCTTCCGCGACCGCCGCTCGCCTGCCCGGCCTGATCGCCGGACAGATCGACGCCGTGGCGCTGCATCCGGAGGACGTGTTTCTCGCCGCCAAGCAGAAGCCCGGCCTGCATCCGCTGGTGCAGCTCGCCGAGCTGATGCCGGACTACATGTTCAACGCCTATGGCGCCGCGACCGACTGGATCGCGCGCGACCCCGACCTCTTGCGCGACGCCGTCGCCGCGATGATCGAGGCGAACCGTACTGCCTACCGCGACAGGGCCAAGGTCGTGCCCGCCATCGTGGCGGCGACGCAGAAGCCGAAGGAGGCGGTCGAGTTCGCGATCGACGTGCTGATCAAGCATTGCGTCTGGTCGGTCAACGAAGGCTTCAATCCCAAGCGCACCCAGTGGACGATCGACTACGACGTCTCCGTCGGCGACCTCGAGGCGGCGAAGAAGCCGACGATCGAGCAGGTGGTCGACCTCACGCTCGCGAGCGCCGCCGTCGAGGCCGCCGGCGGCCGGGTCACCATCGGCAACTGCACGGAATAGCGAGTAGCGAATTGCGAGTGGCGAATAGCGAGTAGACTATTCGCTATTCGCCATTCACTATTCGCCCCGCCCAAATTCCAACCGCGCAAGGATCCGGTCAATGAACATCAACGTCCCGCCGCCCGCCGGGGCGATGCCGTGGGAGCAGGTGCGCACCCGGCTCGACCAGAGCGGCCCCTTCGCCAACATGTACGACACGCCGCTCTACCGCGACGCAGTGTGGGAGCAATTCAGCGAGAAGGAGTACGCCCGCCGCTACGCGTCGCTGCGCGCAAAAATGCGCGAGCACAGGCTCGACGCCGTGATCGTGCCGGGCGGCCCGAGCCACTGGAGCTTCGGCGGCGGCATGACCTGGCTCACCGGCCACTGGGAATGGCACGCGCTCGCCTCCTACGTGCTCGTTCCGCTCGAGGATGCGCCGACGCTGGTCTTTTCGATGGGCGGCACCCATTGCGAGGCGGTGCGCCGCCAGGTCGCGCCCGCGCTCTCCGACGTGCGCCAGAGCCGCGGGGGCCGCTACGCCGAGGTGATCGTCGAGCGCTGCAAGGAGATCGGATTGACCAAGGGCCGCATCGGCCTGGTCGAGATCGATCCGCGCCACAAGGACTATCTGCCGGTCAACCAGTACAACGACCTGCGCGCCGGCCTGCCCGACGTCGAGCTCGTGTTCACCCGCAGCTTCATCCACGAGCTCGTGGTCATCAAGAGCGCCGAGGAGCTCGACTGCGTGCGCAAGGCGGGCGTGCTGTGCCAGCGCGCCATGGAGGCGATGGTGACGGCCGCCAAGCCCGGCGCGACCGAAGCGGACCTGCGCGCCGCCGCCGGCTCGGCCATGCTGGCCGGCGGCGGCGACATCGACTTTCTCATCATCGGCTCGACCCCGATGGCGAACCCGGCGATGTTCTTCGGCAATCCGCGCCCGTCCGAGCGCAAGCTTTCTCGCGGCGACATCGTGATCATGGAGATCGCGGCCGGCTATCGCGGCTACACGGCGCAGATCGGCTCGCCGATCTGTCTCGGGCCGCCGACCGACATGGTGCGCAGGTTCTGGGAGGAGATCACGCTGCCCGGCTACAGGAAGATCGTCGCCGAGATCAAGCCGGGCAACCCGCTCGACAACGTACGCGTCGCGGCGCAGTTCTTCCGCCAGAAGGGCGTGCAGTCGCGCCCGACCCAGATCCACGGCATCGACATCGTCACGGCGACGCCGCACGTCTTCGCCGAGCGCACCGAGGCGCGCGAGGCCGACAAGGTGTTTCTCCCCGGCATGGTCACCATGGCGGAGCCGAACCCGATCACCGCCGACGGCATGTTCGGCATCTTCCTCGGGCACACGTTCATCGTGACCGAGAGCGGCCACGAGGTGGTGGACGCGTTTCCGCTGGAGATCGCTATCGCCTGAGCGGCGCGACTGGGCTCGTCACCGGGGAAGGTTGCCGGGCGATTGAATGATCTCGGGGGGAAACGGCGACCGCCGGGGGACGCGATCATTCTTTTGATCCGGCGGCGCGCTCTTTTCCCGTGAGACCGTGCTGCCCCATGCCGCGAATGCTTCGTTGAGCGCGCGCGTGCCGGCCTCGCCCTTCGCGAAAACCAGAATGGCACGCTTGCCGTCCTCGTACACGATCGGCACCGAGAGCCACGGCCGCTCCTTGAGAAGCTGAATGTTTCGGTCGGTATCTCCCGGGCGCGCCGAAAGCCCGATGAGAAAATAACCGGAGGTCACCTTGACGCTCAGTCCCGCCAATGGCGTGCCACGCTCGTCGGCGTTCAGCTTCATGAGGAGACCCGGGACCTTGCTGATGCCGCGATGGCGAAAGTCCGCAGGCAGCGTAAACAGGAAATCGACCGTATGGCTCGCCGGCAGGGATTTGTCGTCGTTGCGGCGCAAGCTCCATTGCAGCAGCAGATCTCGTTCCGGAACCGCAACATCGGCTTTGACGCTCAGCTCCTGTGGCCCGCCGTGTTGCGGCGGCAGGTTTTCCAGGCGCCACACCGCCGAACCGGAGACAGAGACGCCGCTTGGATTGCCCGCCTCCTCTTCATAGAGCATCGCCCGCTCCACCCCTGGCGCGTTGGCGATCTGCGTGATGCGATCATTGGAAAACGCTGGCTGTTCTTCGACAGGGCCCCAATGTCTCTTGGGGCCGGCGACAGCATGGCTGCCGAGGCCTGGCAGCGCGCCGCTCATCCCTGTCACGCCGAGCCCCCGCAGCACCGCACGCCGCGCCAGCTGCAGCCGCGCCTGTCCGCCTCGACTCATGCGCCGCCACCCGTTCGTCGCGCCCCTCGCCGCGAGAACGATAGGCAGGAAAGCGGCGGAATCAGGCCGCGGCCGAGGCGCGGACTAGGCGGCCCGCAGCAGTCCCCACAGGCTGTCGCTCGTCGGATTGCGGTCGCCCCATCCGTATTGCGTGCGGAAGCCGGCGCGCCGGGCGATCTCGCTCAGCGTCGCCGGCGTGAAGTAGTTGACGTGATCGGGAAAGCGGAAACCGCTCCAGCGCATCCCCATCACCCGCCGGTTGAGCGAGGCGAAGTTCGGCGTCTTGACCACCACGGCCGCATCGTCGGCCAGCACGCCGCGCAGCGCGGCAAGCGCCTCGCGCGGCAGAAACTCGTGCTCGATGTAGCCGATCAGCAGCGCGCCGTGGAAGAAGCCGCGCGGAAAGGCGGCCAGCCCCTCGATCGCCGGCGCCTGCACGCATTTGCCGCCGTACGGCCGGAACGCCGCGTCGGCGGCCGCCGCGAGCGACTTGGAGATCTCGATGCCATAGGGCACGAACCCTTCGGGCGACGGCAGCAGGTTGACCCCGCCGCCGCAGCCCACCTCGACGATCGGCCCGGGCCGCGCGTAGCCGGCGAGAATATTCCTCGGCTCGCGCTTCCTGATGTGCATGCGCCAGCGCGTCAGCTTGTGCACCGCCACCAGGATCGGATAGTCGCGCTTGCGCTGCGCGGCGTGCGATACCGAGCTCACCTCCCAGGCGCGCTCGTCTTCGAACTCGTGCTGCGGCGGCAGGCGATCGAGAAAGGCGAGGCCGCACGCCTCGCATTGCACGACCTGAAACTCCGGGGTGCGGTACGGCAGCGGCCGCGCCCGGTTCGCCGGCGCGCCGCACAACGGACAGTCTCGCTTCGCGTCAGGAGCTGGCATTGCGTACAATCACGCTCGCATCCGAGGCGGTGACCTTGCGCCTCGGCTCAATCAGCCGGCTCGATATGGGCGTCCTTCGCGAGCTGGATGGTTGCGGCAAAATCGTCCTTGGCGAACTTTTCGAACTGCGCCGAGCTCATCAATTCCGGCTCCACGCCGAGCTTCTTCAATCTTTCCTGGACAGCCGGGTCTTGCAGCGTCCGCTCGACCTGCTCGTGCAGGATCTCGACGATGGAACGCGGCGTCCTTGCCGGCACCGCCAGGCCGTTCCAGAACACGTATTCGGCCTTTGGATAGCCGGCTTCGACGATCGAGGGGACATCCGGCAGCAGCGGGATGCGCTTCCTCGTGCTCACCGCGAGCACTTTGAGCTTGTCGCTTCCGAGCGCGGCCGCCGCCGCAGCCGCCGGAATGAAGTAGTAGTCGATCCGTCCCGCCATCACCTCCGACAGGCCACCTTCGCGGAATGGGACGTGGCGGACGTCGAGTCCTGCCGCCAGGCGGAGACGCTCGCCGGCCATGTGTGAGCCCGAGCCGATGCCTGCGGACGCGAACGTCAGCGCGCCGGGCTTCGCCTTCGCGGCCGCGACCAGGTCGGCGACCGAATTGATGCCGCTCTGGGCGTTGACGACCAGGATGTTCGGCTGCGTGCCGAACAGGGCGACATAGGCGAAATCACGTAGCGGATCGTAGGGCAGGTGGCGGTGCAGCACCATTTCCGAACCCATCGAGGACGAGGGCACCGTGCTCGTGTAGCCGTCGGGCTCGGCCTTGGCGGCGGTGGCAAAGCCGCTCGCGCCGCCCGCTCCTGGCCGCGCCTCGATCACCATCGTCTGGCCGATCCGCTGCGAGACGTCGTTGAGGATGACGCGGGAGACGGTGTCCGCGGCGCTCCCGGCGGGGAACGGGCTGATCACTCGGATTGATCGGGTGGGGTATTGATCGGCGCGAGCGGCCACAGCTGCGGCAATGAGGATCATGCCCGCGAGGGCGCAGGAAGCGCGCAGTGATGGCACGAGGGTCTCCTGGGTGTTGTTGTCTCGGACGAGGTCCGAACAGCTTTGTATTTACGCGTCTTTCCGTCCTCGCCGCAAGCGAAGCACGCCGGGTCTGACGCCGCCGTCCGTCGCCTCCCTTGACGGTGGGCGACGGTATGTATTGAAACGCTGTCCCGCACAAACGTTCCCGGAGGTACAGGTGACGGAACCCAAGCTCCCCAAAGGCGCCCTGCCCTGGCATGAACTGCGCTCGCGCCTCGACGAGAGCCAGCAGTTCAACCTCATGCGCAACACGCCGTACTACCGCGACGCGGTGTACGAGCAGTTCTCCAAGGATGAGTACGCCCGCCGCTACGCGGCGTTGCGCGCAAAGATGCGCGAGCAGAGGCTCGACGTCGTCATCGTGCCGGGCGGCCCAAGCCACTGGAGCTTCGGCGGCGGCATGCTCTGGCTGACCGGCCATTGGGAATGGCATGCGCTGTGCTGCTACGTGGTGGTGCCGCTCGAGGACGATCCGACGCTGGTCTATTCGATGGGCGGCACGCATGCCGAGGCGGTGCGCCGGACCGTCGCGGCGGCGCTCACCGACGTGCGCGGCAGCCGCGGCGGGCAGTACGCGGCGGTGATCGCCGACCGCATCATCGAGCTCGGCCTGCAGAAGGGCCGCATCGGCCTGCTCGAGATCGATCCGCACCACAAGGACTACATGCCGGTCAACCAGTACAACATGCTCAAGGACAGACTGCCGGAGGCGGAGCTCGTCTTCACCCGCGGCTGGATCCACGAGCTCCTGTCGGTGCACAGCGCCGAGGAGCTCGACTGCATCCGCCATGCCGGCAAGCTGTGCGAGGACGCCATGACGGCGCTGGTCGAGCGCGCCAAGCCCGGCGTCACCGAATATCAGCTGCGCGCCGCCGCCGGTGCCGCCATCATGGAGGGCGGCGGCGACATCGACTTCCTCATCATCGGCACCACCTCGATGGCCGATCCCGCCATGGTGTTCGGCAATCCGCGCCCGTCGGGGCGCAAGCTGCAGAAGGGCGACATCATCAACATGGAGCTCGCCGCCGGCTATCGCGGCTACTCGGCGCAGATCGGCTCGCCGATCTGCCTCGGGCCGCCGACCGACATGGTCAAGCGCTTCTGGGAGGACATCACGCTGCCGGTGTTCGAGAAGATGGCGGCCGCGATCAAGCCGGGCAATTCGCTGTCGCAGATCCAGCAGATCGGCAAGGAGTTCCGCGCCAAAGGCGTGCAGTCGCGCCCGATCCACGCGCACGGCATCGACCTGATCACCGACGGCCCGCACGTCTTCACCGACGGCGTGCACGGCGAGCCGTTCGAGCAGGTGTTTCGCCCCGGCATGGTGTTCATGGCCGAGCCCAACCCGATCACCGCCGACGGCCAGTTCGGCATCTTCATGGGCCACACGTTCATCGTGACCGAGACCGGCAACGAGTGCGTGGACAAGTTTCCCTGGGAGATGGTGGTGGCGTGAACGGCCACATGGGCACGGTGCCTGCGTCCCTCTCCCCTGAAGGGGGAGAGGGAGCGCAAGCGCCGAGGCGCGGCGCCAACGCGATTACGTCTGCCCCACCAATTTGAACCACTCGTCCTCGGTCAGCACCGTCACCCCGGCCTCGCGCGCTTTCTCCAGCTTCGAGCCGGCGCCCGGGCCCGCGACCACGTAGTCGGTCTTCTTCGACACCGAACCCGCGACCTTGGCGCCAAGCCGTTCGGCCGTCGCCTTCGCCTCGTCGCGCGTCATCTTCTCCAGCGACCCGGTGAATACCACGGTCTTGCCGGCGACGGGCGAGTCCTTCGGCTTCTCGGCATCCAGAATCGTCACCTGCTTCGTCAGCCGCTCGACGATGTCGCGGTTGTGCCTCTCGCCGAAATACTTCGCGATGCTGTCGATCACCGTGTCGCCGATCTGGTCGAGCGCGTCCATGTCGGCGCGCGTCTCCTCGTTGCCGTGTGCCACCTCGAGGCAGGCATCGCGGAACGCACCCCAGCTGCCGTAGCCGCGCGCGAGCGCGAGCGCGGTGGTCTCGCCGACGTGCCGCATGCCGAGCGCATAGATGAAGCGGTCGAGCGCGATCTCGCGCCGCGCCGCAATTGCGCCGTAAAGGTTGCGCACCGAGGTCTCGCCGAAGCCCTCCTCCTCCTCGAGCTTGATCTTGGCGTTGCGCGCCTCGAGCGTGAAGACGTCGGCCGGCTCCTTGACCCAGCCGCGCTCGAAAAAGAGGTCGATCTGCTTGTCGCCCAGCCCGTCGATGTCGAAGGCGCGGCGCGAGACGAAATGCTTGAGGTGCTCGGTCTTCTGGTGCGGGCAGGCGAACTCGCCCGAGCAGCGGAAGCGCACGCCCTCCTCGCCCGCCGCGTTGATCTCGCGCACCACCGGCGTATGCAGCGGGCACGGACATTTCTTCGGAAACTCGTAGGGCTTGGCGCCGCGCGGCCGCTTCTCGGTCAGCACCTGCAGCACCTGTGGGATCACGTCACCGGCGCGCTGGATCTGCACCGTGTCGCCGATGCGCACGTCGAGCCGCGCGATCTCGTCGGCGTTGTGCAGCGTCGCGTTCTGCACCACGACTCCACCGACCGTGACCGGCTCGAGCTTGGCGACCGGCGTCAGCGCGCCGGTGCGGCCGACCTGGATGTCGATGTCGTTCACGACCGTGACCGCCTTCTCGGCCGGAAATTTGTGCGCCACCGCCCAGCGCGGGTTGCGCGACACGAAGCCGAGCCGCTCCTGCCAGTCGAGCCGGTCGACCTTGTAGACCACCCCGTCGATGTCGTAGTCGAGCTCGCCGCGCTGCAGCTCGATCGCGTGGTGGAACGCAAGCAGCTCGTCGGCCGAGCGGCACACCTTTGCCAGCGGATTGGTCTTGAAGCCGCAGCTTTCCAGCCACCTCACCATGCCGGACTGGGTGTCCGCCGGCATCGCGCTCATCTCGCCCCACGCATAACCGAAGAAGCCGAGCGGCCGCGACGCCGTGATCGCGGGATCCTTCTGTCGCAGCGAGCCCGCCGCCGAGTTGCGCGGGTTGGCGAAGATCTGCCCGCCGGTCTCGGCCTGGCGCTTGTTGAGCGCGAGGAACGCGTGCTTGGTCATGTAGACCTCGCCGCGCACCTCGCAGAC
>Ga0066903_100004803_pt1 | contig 11534 bp, 7 predicted proteins | sample PanSoiMetaGPlot1_FD_67491 | JGI IMG/M metagenome (GOLD analysis project Ga0066903, IMG submission 67491) | Tropical forest soil microbial communities from Panama analyzed to predict greenhouse gas emissions - Panama Soil - Plot 1 (version 2) | ecosystem: Environmental > Terrestrial > Soil >...
ATCGCGGCGCGCCCGCCGGAGACCCGTGACCCCTGGTTGCTTGTCCGCGAGAGAACCAGGGTCCCCGCGTCTGCGCTGCAACGCGCCGCTGAACTTGGCGCAGGCCTCAGGAGGCGCCGGGCGGCGACCTAAGCGCGGGACATGGTAATACGAGGCCAGGGCTCAGGTCGGCTCATCGTCGTAATATCGGGCGAAGATGAGCATGAAAGCATCGATGAGCCCTCCCTTCTCCGAGTGCTGTTTTGCCTGCCAGCGCGCCACGTAGGCATCCCACAGGCTCGCCTTGCGTGAGGTGATGACGGCGGCGATGCCCCGGTCAGCCCCCGTGTCTCGGTCGATGACCTGCGGATCGAGCTCAGCCAGGACCTTGGTCAACGCGCGCTGCATCGCCGAATACGTCTTGACCTGATGCGTCTTGATGTCCTCGAAGCCACGCACCAGCGCGTGGTGCGCATCGAGATAGCTGCGGGTCGGCGGCCCGAACATGATGCGCAGCGCATCCTCCGTCGACGGAGAGAATTTCAGCGGGTTGTTGTCCGCGAGCTGGATGACCGTATGCTGGGTGCTGCGCACCAGGCGCTTGGCCTGCAGCCGAGCCTGCAGGAGCTGCGACAGGTTGTCGACGACGACCCGCAGGGTGTCGCCAAGCTGCCGGGCAAGCTCCTGTGGATCCTTCTGCGTAAAGATTTCCTCCGCGACACCGGCGGCGCCTGCCAGAGTGCGCAGAAACTCGTCGATTTCGCCGCTTCCGGCGGGCCCAGGCGAGGCGACAGGTGGCGGCGCGGCACGACGAGTGTCGGTGGCCGGGACGGCGGGCGCGCCGGCTTTGTCCCGTGGATCGAAAGTTGCGAGCGGCTGCTCCCACGGCGGCGGCTCCACTTCGGCGGGACGCCGTGGAGCCGGCATTGGCGGGGGCGGAGCGGGCTCTTCGACCGGTCGTCCGGCGCCTCGCGCCCAGTCCATGTCGCCATAGGGATTGGATGGGTGACCGATGCCGGGCGCATGACGCGACGGTGCAGGGCCGTCCAACGGGACTGGCACATCGGCGGCCCAGTCGAGGAAGTCGGGCCGCAACGGAGAGACATCTCTGGCCGCCCTGAGCTGTCTTGGGTCGATGGGCGGCGGCGAGTCGCCGGGCATCGACCATAGCTCCTGGTAATCGGGCGCCCGCGGGGGCAAAGCTTCGCTCGGTGCGGGAACCGGAGCGGCCATCTCCGGGTCCCCGTCGATGGCGACCGCTATGATGTAGTGCCCGACGGCGAACCGGTCGCCATTGCGCAGGCGATGTGGCGCCTGCATGCGGTGGTCGCTCCCGCTCAGATACGTGCCGTTGGTCGAAACGTCATGCAGCCAATAGCCGCCCTCCTTGTAGCGAATCTCCGCGTGCTTGCCGGAGATGTGCCGAGTCGGATCCGGCAGCGTCCAGTCGAGATGCGAATCCCGGCCGATATCGATGCCGCGCTTGCCGCTGACGGTGATCTCCACCGGGCCACCATCGGGCAGATTGGGCACGTTCTCGATTCTAAGGTGAAGCGCCATCGCGATCAGATCCGACTGGGCGGACTATAGCTCCCGGCAAGCCTTGTCGCACCCTCCGCCGTTTTTCGCTGCCACCCGCAATCAATTTTGTTCAATCTTCTGGCCTTTCAAGCTCAATGGACCTCCGGCCTTGACGGCGACCCGGCCGGATCCTTCGATCGTGACGTCGTGGCCGTTGATGACGATCGTCCCGTCCTTCTTCATGACCAATGATGCGCTGGCGGTCCTGAGCACCAGCTCATCGTTCGATACCGAGACCGCCTTCTCCAACCGCTGCACATGCTGCCAGAGCTCCCGGACGTGGCGCCTCAGGCGATCGACCAGGTGCCGCTGGTTCTGGTCGATCCGAGAATTTTCCAGAAGGAGCAGGTCTTGCAGGACATCGTGCTCGGATAGGTTCGAGGTCACGGCAAGCCTCCCGTTATTGGTGCGCGGCGCGCCGAAGCTGTGCACGCGACGATAATGGCTGCGCGTCGATGAGACAAGAACGGCGCGCTACGGTTGCATTTTTCGACGCGACCTACGCGATCAGCAGCGCCAATTTGGCGAGCCGTTGCACATTGCCCATGACGTTCTCACGCGAGATGATTGGCGCGGCGCTCGCAGCATCGGGGCTTGCGCCGTTTTGACGCACGACTTGGGCGCCAGCGGCGGCGAGGTCGCAGACGAGCTGATCGAGCGTCCGGGTCCCATCAAGAAGGCTGATGAGGCGCAGCGTGACCGCGTCCTCAACCAACACGGAGTCATGTCGCAGATTGGTGAGCAGTGATCCGCTCTGAGCCTGCTTGCGCGCCAGCAGGCTCGCCTGCGGCCGCTCGCTGACCGTCGCTGCCAAGGGGAGCGGAAAGGCCTCGATCTCCACCACGCCGGCGCAGAAGCTGCGGAACAGGATCGCGCTCAACCCTTCGATCTCGCGATCCAGATACTGCTGGACCGTCTCGGACGCCGGTCCGAGGCGGGCCAATGCTGCGGTCGCGAGCTCCGCGACGCCGATGGTCCGCGGCCAGATCGCGCCGAGGTGGATTAAGGCGGCCTTGCTGAGGCGGTGATCGGTGGTGATCCGCTTGCCCGCCCGCGTCTTGAACTCGGCCGGCCCGGATGCCTGCGGATCGAGGTCTGCGGTCTCGGGCATGAGCTCCGCGCAAACCTGAAGGTTTGCGATGCGGCTGGCGGCGACCGGTCGGCGGAGCTCGATCTCCTTCTGGCAGAGCAGCATGTCGCGAAACATGCGTCCCCGCGCGAAGTCCCAATATTGTTCGCGCGCGAGCCATTCCTGTTCGGGAATCTGCTCGAGGAATTTGACGAGGGGACTCGCCTCCCGTTGCAATTCCATCAGCGGGCCCGTCAGGATCGGCGTGTAGGAATCGCAAAGGTACTGCAGCCCGTGCTGCGCCGCCGCCTCGACCACCTGATAGAGGAAGAAGGCCTTGGCGCCCTCGTCGAGATCGTCATGGTAGAGCACCGTGTCCTGCGTCTTGCGGACACGCTCGTGCTGGCTTTTCAGGACATACCCGTAGATATCTTCGTTGCTGGCCTCGGCGAGCATCTGCAGCAGCAGGCGCGCTTGCTGGACCCGCTCCTTGGGGTCGGCATTGCGGCGCACGTGAAACAGCATGATGGCGCGGCTGAGATCGCGCATGTATGAGCCGGGGTAGCAATTGTAGCTGACGAAGGCGATGCCCTGGGGGGCGAGATTGGCGCGAAAGACCGACAATATCTTCTCGCGCACGGGCTCGGGGACCCACGAATAGACGCCGTGCGCAATGATGTAGTCGAACCGGCCGTCATCGGGCGTCAGCGCGGCAATGTCGAGGGGGCGCAACTCGATGTTGTGTAAGGCCAGATCGGCGACGGTCTTGCGGCCGGTTTCGATGGCGCGCGCGCTCAAATCGATGCCGACGAAGGCGCTGTCCGGATATTGATAGGCCAGGGGGATCAGATTTCCGCCGTCGCCGCAGCCGAGTTCCAGCACGCGGCAACGCGCCGGCGGTGCGGGTTCCATGCCGTGCAGCACCGCCAACGTGGCGAGGCGACCGGGATGGGTCTGGTCAAAGGGCAAACCGGGATAGCGTAGCTGGTCGTAAGCGAAGGGCTCGGGCTCACGTCGTGACGCGACGTCCGCGTCAACGGATCTCGTATCGGGCGGTGGGGCCGACTGCATGGACTTCCCTCCCCCTTGAGGAGCCGCGATGGAGCGCCGATCCACCCGATCGACGGACACGCCCTTCCCACGGTTCTGTCGCGTCCCGTCCCGGCAGGGTTCAATAAGAATTATAGATGCCGCGGAGCCGGCTACCTAGTCTAGTGTGGCGGTTCAGAAGTCCGCATCATTCTTGCAGCGAGTCCGAGATGCGGACTTCTGAACCAAAGCCACACTAGATCAATAAATTGCTAGTGTCCTTCGATTCCGAAGTTCGCAAACGAGGGTGCCGCAAAGTCATGCGAACTTCGGAATCGGGACACTAGAGCATGATCCCGAAAAAGCCTGCCCCGGACTTGATCCGGGGTGGGTACCGGTTTTCGGAAAAGGCCTGCCCCCGCGACAGCGGGGGTCATGCACCAACAATAAGCTAAAGCGTGATGACGACTCGAAGAGAAGTCATCACGCTTTAGGCCGCTGCAGCCTCTGTGTCTCGCACCAACACTCGCAGACAATCGTGCGCCGTTGTGTCTCTGAAGTGTGTTGGGAGGCACAGCCCCAACGCGCGTTCTGCCCGCAACGCGACGACGTGTGTACAAACATGGTGCAGGATGTGAATAGAGTGTGCGGAAGACCCTTCTCGCGACCCCACCCGACGCGCAAGGGCGCCATAGCCGATGCGTCGCATCGACGTCCTTATTGCCAAGAACGGCGGCCAAACACCAGCCTCTGCCTCCCCTTTTAGGGGAGGTGGGAGCAAGCGACAGTGTCTCGTGGGTTGCGAGGCAGTGGCCCAAGCCATTCTGCGCGCAACGCGATGGTCTGTGTACAAATATGAGTACAGAATGTGAATAGGGTGTGCGGAAGGCTGTGGATAGCCGACGTCTCGGAACAACCGTTTGGCGGGCAATAACAAGAAAACATTGGTCGTCGCTTGTACAAGTGCGTAAGGAGAAAAGCAGTGCGTGCCCTGCTCTTTGCCACCATAATCTTTGCCGCGTTCCTCTTAAACACGCTTATAGTCCTGATCGGTTGATTTCATCGCGCGTCATGGCACGCGATGGTCGTGCCAGCAAACGTCCAGTCTGCAAGAGTGAGGATCCCAGCCTTCGTGCGGCCGTCTCACGCCCGTCTCGTTGGCAGCGGTACACGGTCGACGTGCTCGATCTCGGCCAGCAGCAGTCGTTCCGCCATCTGCGCCCGCGTCGAGGCATGGGCCGGGTCATCCCACAGGTTGTCGAACTCGCCGGGGTCGACCTCGAGATCGTAGAGCTCGCCCCATCCGATGCCGTGGAACACGCTCAACCGGTAGCGGCCGTCGATCAAGGTGTGGACGCGTGGCGGCACGTCGGTGCCCGGGCTCGGATGCTGGTGATCGTACTGGATGAAGACGCTGTCGCGCGGCGCTAGCGCGCCGTGCAGGGCCGGCATCAGGCTGTGCCCCTGGATGCCGCTGAACGGCTCGATCCTGGCGCGGTCGAGCACCGTGGCCGAAATGTCCAGCGTCGAGGCGAGCGCGCCGATGCGAGCGGGACGGTCCGGGTCCTGCGGATCGGACCAGATGAACGGCACCCGCACGATGCTCTGATAGTGCTCGGCACCTTTCAGCATCAGCCGGTGGTCGCCCAGGTGGTCGCCGTGGTCGCTGGTGAACATGACCACCGTTTCGCCGCGACGACCGCTTTGGTCGAGCGCGCTCAGCACACTGCCGATGGCATCATCGATGCAGGCGATCATGCCGCAGGTGAGAGCCCTCGCCTCCTGCGCCTCGCGTGCCGACACGCTGATGGTGTTCGCTCCGGCGAGGTTCGCCCCTCCGGCCTCGCGCTGAGCAATGATGTTGCGGACGAGCGGCGGCGGCGTCCAGTCGTTGCGCTCGAAGGCCTCCGGCACCTGAAACTGCTCGGGCTTGTACAGATCCCAGTACTTCCCAGGGGGGTTGAACGGATGGTGCGGATCCGGGAACGACACCATCAGGAAGAACGGGGCGTCAGCGTCGGCGCCCTGCAAATAGGCCTCTGCGCGGTCGCCAATGAACGCCGTCGCATAGAGCTCGGCCGGAATTGCCGTGCGATAGGCTTGCGGGACGGCGTAGCTGTGCGGAAGGCTGTTGTCGGGCCCGAGCAGAGCCTTCGCCTCGGGGGCGCGTTCGGCGAGCCAGCGGTCATAATCTGCGCCGGCCGCATCGCCATGTGCGCGTGCGAGCCAGACGTGATCAAAGCCGTAGAACGGCGTTCGGACCCGCGCATCCTTCGCGCTCCAGTGCTCGGGCGTCTCCTGCCGGTAATTCGGATCGCCGAAGTCGTTGCGCAGGGCTTGAACTAAATCGTCGGAGGGCTCGCGATAACCGGCGCGCGCGCGCGGCCGTTTGACGATCGGCGGCGCCGACGTGAAGTTCTGCAGATGGCTCTTGCCGATCAAGGCCGTGCGGTAGCCGGCGTCGCGCAGCAGATCGACAAAAGTCACCGCGCTCATCGACAGCGGGATGCCGTTGCTGCGCACCCCGTGAACCGACGGCATCCGCCCCGTCATCAGGCTCGCGCGGTTGGGCATGCAGACCGGGCTCGCAACGTAGAACCGGTCAAACGCCGTGCCCTTGGCGGCGATCGAATCGATGTGCGGCGTTCGCAGCACCGGATGACCGTAGCAACCGAGAAAGTCGGCGCGGTGCTGGTCGGTGATGAACAGGATGAAATTGGGACGCGGGCGCATGGAGAATCCCAATGGCGGTGCCGAACCGCCACGTCAACCCGCTTTCACGGCCGTCGTGAACGATGGCAGAGCGTGGCGTGTTTGCGAACGATCGGAATTCCGGGCACAACACTAAAGCGTGTTCGGCATTTAGACCCAACATTCGAAGGGCCAAAATTTGTCATCCCGGACGGCTCGCTCTTCGCGAGCCGATCCGGGACCTAAGTATCCCGGCGTGGATATTTCGTTGGTCGTTCTTCCCCTGCACCGCCGGGATACTTGGATCCCGGCTCTCGTGCCTTAGGGCGTTCGGCCGGGATGACAATGGATAGGCCGATGAGATTTGACCGGGACGATCGCAAACCGCTTCACGGATGTGGTACGTGATGTTTGTGGTGGCGCTTCGGCCGCTCGACCGCGCCGTACCGGCCCGGCCACCGCATGTTCTCTTTGCAAAAGCCGCGATTCCCCGCAATGACCTCCGGGACGCATTGCTCCAAGGTCTGGAAGCTGCAAGTCTCGGTGACGAAGCCGGCTCCGATGGACTGCACCGCGCACCAGCGACCCTGGGCGTAAGCCTGGCCGGCGCGAAGGTCGAGCAACAGAGCCGCCGCCGAAGCGATGATCACACATATGACGCGCATCGTGGCTCCTTCCGTGATACGCGCGATCCGGGCCGAACCATCGATCGTTCCCGTGCGGCGGTACTTGTAGCACAACGCATGAAGCTTGACCCGTCGTGCGCGTTTCCCGCTGGAATGGACGCACGCGCTCGCCGCGTGCTCGGCGCGCTCCCTCTCCCCTTGGGGGAGAGGGTTGGGGTGAGGGGGTGGGTCACTCGATAAGTTCGATCCCCCTCACCCGCCCGCGCAAGCGCGGGCGACCTCTCCCCGGAGGGGAGAGGTGAACCTGTGGCACCGCCTGCCTCAGTTTCAGCGGGAAACGCTTTAGTGTCCCGATTCCGAAGTTCGCAGACATTTGCAGCACACTCTCAAGCGAACTTCGGAATCAAAGGGACACTAGCAACTATGTGATTCTAGTGCCCCTTTGAACCCGAAGTTCGCAATTCGGACTCGCGGCAAAGGTGTGCGAACTTCGGGTCGGGGCACTAGCAGATTTCACGAATCGAGCCGATCCATGGGGACCGCAATTTGCGCAATCAGACCTTCGGGTCTCCAGTCGTTGGAATATCGGCCGCCGAAATGATGGATCACGACCCCGCGGATGAGTGAGCTACCGAAGCCTTCGCCCGTCGGGCCCCCTTTGAGCGCTGGGCCGCCCTGTTCCATCCATACGAGCAGGAGCTCCCCGTTTTCCGTGGTGCAGTCGATGTGAACGACGCCGCTTCTCGACGAGAGCGCCCCATACTTGATGGCATTCGTCGTGAGTTCATGCACCACGAGAGCCAAGTTTGTGGTGGCCCGGCCGCCGATCGGCACGTCATGTCCATTGAAGAGGATGCTGGGACTTCGCGGGTCGACAAAGGCTGCCAGGATGGTTTGGATGAGGGTGTTCAAAGTCGTGCCCAATGAGGTCCTGTTTCCGGCACTGATCAGGCCCGGGCGGGTGAGTTCATGCGCACGCGCAAGCGCCCCTAGCCGTTGCTGAATGGCCGCGGCCAGATCCGCAGGCGTGCGGGCGGAGCGTGCGCTCAGCGCGACCACGGCGCCCGTCACGGCGAACAGATTCTTCACCCGGTGGCTCATCTCACGGAGGAGAACGGTTTGCTGCTCCTGGGCGCGCCTGCGATCGGTAATGTCGACGTTCATTCCGACATAGCTCTTGAGCGAACCATCTCGCGCGAAAACAGGAGTTGCGCGCACCGTCGTCCATCGCCATTCGCCGCTCACGTGACGGATGCGATACTCCATTTCTATCCGAGCCCTTTGGGCGACGGCATGCCGCCACGCTTGCGAAACTCGGTCGATGTCATCGGGATGGAGAACGTCGAGCCAGCCGAAACCTTTGAACTGTTCATAGGTCTGCCCGCTAAACGCCCGCCATGACGGCGAGTCTTCGACCGCGGCCCCCGCGGTATCGCGGGTCCAGACAATCTGTGCCGAAGCATTGACGAGCGCGCGAAATCGCTCTTCGCTTTCGCGCAGGGTTTGCACCGCCTCGCGCCGAATCCTTGCCAGCTCCAGGTTGGCGTTGATCCGCGCGATCAATTCGCGCGCCGAGAAGGGCTTGATCAAGTAATCATCGGCGCCGCCCTCCAGCCCTTCGACCTTGGCCTCCTCGCCCGCCCGTGCCGAAAGCATGATCACGGGTAGATCCCGGAGGAGGGGGTTATCGCGGATCGCGCGCAGCAACCCGAAGCCGTCGAGCCGCGGCATCATCACGTCGGCCAGGACCAGGTCGGGGCGGCCGCGGCGGATCGATTCCAGGGCCGCCTGTCCGTCCGCGACCGTCTCGACGTTCCAATGGCTGGCCAGCAGCCGGCGCACGTAGTCACGCATGTCGGCATTGTCGTCGGCCAGGAGAATTCGCGCGCCCGTCTGAAGAGGCGCCGTCGGACCGGGCTCCTCGATCCGGGCCGGCAGCTCATTAAAGCCGGAGAGCAAGTCTGGAAGCCATCGTATGGCCTCGGACACATAGGCCTCCGAGCCAATCGAGGTTGAGGCAAGTGTCCGTTCGGCTCCGATCCGCTCCGGTGGCAGATGCGCTGTTCCAAACGGAATACCGACGATAAAGCTCGTGCCTTGACGGGGTACGCTCTCGGCATGGATCGAGCCACCATGCAGGTTGACCAGTTCCTGCACCAGCGCAAGCCCGATGCCGCTGCCCTCGTAGGTGCGGCTCTTCTGGCCCTCGATGCGGTGGAAACGCTCGAACAGTCGCGGCAGCTCTTGTTCCGGAATCCCTGTTCCGGTGTCCTGGATGGTAAGTTCGGCGGCGTCGCCCACCGCCCTCAGGCGGACGACGATTTGACCTTCGAACGTGAACTTCAGCGCATTGGAGAGGAGGTTGAGGACGATCTTCTCCCACATGTCGCGATCGACATAGACCCATTCGGGGAGCGCCGGGCAGTCCACCACAAGCTTCAGGCCGGCCCGTTCGATCGCCGACCGGAAACTGCTCGCGAGGTCGGACGTCAGAGCCGCAAGATCGACCGGCTCATAGCTCGCCTGCATCCGTCCGGCCTCGATGCGCGAAAAGTCGAGCAACGAGTTGACCAGCTTGAGCAGCCGCAGCGAATTCCGCTGCGCCACTTGAAGCCGTCCCCGCTGGTGCTCGGGCAAAGCAGGATCGCCGAGAGCGTCCTCGATCGGCCCCAGCATCAACGTCAGCGGCGTACGGAATTCGTGGCTGACGTTCGAGAAGAACAGCGTTTTCGCCCGGTCGATCTCGGCCAGGGCCTCGGCACGCTTACGCTCCTCCTCATAGGCGCGCGCGCTCGCGATCGCCGCCGCGATCTGCGTCGAGACGAGCTCGAAAAAGCCGCGATAGAACTCATCCAGCCTCAGCCGTGGGCTCACGCCGGCAACCAGGACGCCGGCGACCTGGTGTGGGACGCTGGATTTGATCGGCACCATGACCGCGGTGTGCGGCGGGTCGGACCAGGGACCCCTGGGCACTCCCCTCGCAAACCGTGCGCCCAGGTCTTCGACCACCTGCATGGTGTCGGTCCTTACCGTTTTTGCGAGCGGCCACTGCGCCAGATCGGCCGATTCCCCCGCCAATTCCACGACGAGCGGACTAACCGGGTCGCCCATGCCGATACCCGCCGCCCCCGCAAGCCGGCCGCGTCTGCCGTCCGGATCGATGACGTACAGAAGGGCGAAGGGAACATCGTGGGCGTGCTTTGACAGCGTCTCGGCGGCGAGGGCGCAGGCCTCAACCGCCGTGCGCGCCTCGGGCGCCCGCGCGCCAAGGTCGCGCAGGGCAGCGACGCGACGTTCGCCGATCACCTTCTCCGTGATCTCGTGCACCGTCGCCAGCACACCGCCGATGCCGCGCGCGGCGGTCTCGTCCGGCACCGGGCTGTAGGCCACGGTGAAATGCGTTTCCTCGACAAAGCCGTGCCGGTTGATCTCAAGAACGAGGTCTTCCATCCAGGTGGCCGGACCGCCGCTGAACGGCGTGTCGATCAACGGCTGGAGCACGTGCCAGATTTCTTCCCAACACTCGCTGACCGCCTGGCCCATCGACTTCGGGTGCTTCCGCCCGAGGATCGGGCGGTATGCATCGTTGTAGATCGAAGCATATTGCGGTCCCCACCAGAGCAGCAGCGGAAAACGGTTCGCCAGCAGAAAGCTGACCATCGTCCGAAGCGTCGGCGACCAGCTCTCAATCGGTCCGATCGATGTCTTCGACCAATCCAGCGAGCGGATCAGGGTGCGCATCTCCCCGCCGCCGGACAGGAAGTCGAACGGAACGGGATCAGGCAGGTCGATCACAGGCTCGATCGCCGCCTCGCCAGGCGAACTCGCGATGCCCGGAACCTCGACGGGTGTACTCATCGCAACATCCCAAACCCACCCGATGGCTTTCCTTGGGGGTCGGTTCCGGCAGCACAACTTCGACAAGGCGACCGGGTTCCCACAAGCTGGCCCATCCGGTGAACACGATAACGTCCCGGCCAAAATCGCGCGGACCGAGGCACCCAGCGGCACGGCTGCGCACCGGTCACCAGCGATGATTTACGGATTCCCCATGCTGATTTGCTGATCGTCGCCGCGAAGCTCGGGATCGATCATATCGATACCCCATGAGACACAATGGAACTTTTTTCAATGCCAAAATGTTTCATAGCGGGCCGAGAATGGAGGCGAACATGGGGCTGGGTCGAGGCATCGCTCTGTGGCTCCTGGGCGTGCTGCGCCGCCACGCTTGCACGGTTCATCCCCGTTCCAGCCTGTATTTCCCCCAGCGGGTAGCGACGGCGCTCGCTCCTGAACGCGGCGGACGGCCCAGACTCGCTGGCGCCGAGGTCCCGCGAAGACGTCTCGTCAGAGAGGAACGCACATGAGCGTTATCATCGGAATTCTCATTACCTTCCTGGTCATCATTCTGGTCCTCTATCTCATCAACATGCTTCCGATCGACGGCCGCGTGAAGCAGATCGCCCACGTCGTCGTCGTCATCATCGGGATCGTGTCGCTCCTGAAATATCTGACCGTGTTCTAACGATTCTCACCAGAATCTCGAAACTTAGCCGCAA
>Ga0066903_100004804_pt1 | contig 11534 bp, 13 predicted proteins | sample PanSoiMetaGPlot1_FD_67491 | JGI IMG/M metagenome (GOLD analysis project Ga0066903, IMG submission 67491) | Tropical forest soil microbial communities from Panama analyzed to predict greenhouse gas emissions - Panama Soil - Plot 1 (version 2) | ecosystem: Environmental > Terrestrial > Soil >...
CAACACGAGCTTGGCCCCCAACGACACGAGGTGACGAGCCGTGGCCTCGCCCAGCCCGCTGCTTGCACCCGTGATGACGACAACTTTTCCGGCTATATTGGTTTTCATGGTTGGCGGTTACAACTTTCTGATTAGCGATTACAGGGAAGCGCCCAACTAGAATTAGACTGCAACTTGCAATCTATTTCTGCCTCCATAGACGGCAGTTTGCCGGAAAACACGCCAAGTTGGCAAGGCTGTTGAGGGGTCTAATCGCGGCCACGTAGGACTCCAAGGGTTTCACTGGTATCAAAGGATTCGATTCCACCGCGACGCGCAGTATTTCTGAGTTTCCTGTCTTCGGTTATTAACGTTAGGCCGCGATCACGGGCAATACAGAAATAGATCAAGTCTTGCGATTTTAGATCGGGGTAGGGCTTACCAGACATTCAATTCAAGTGCATTTCGGGACACCGTAGTCATCCGGCCAATCAAAGCCGCTGCATCGCGTTCTACGAGGACGCCTGACTGCGTTTGTTATCCGTTATTGCGCTTTGACTATTGCGCGAATCGTGTCTTGAGCCTGTTTAAAGCGCAGTCGAAGTAAAGTCATGCCAACTTCGCCGACATCCTGATAAAGGTTTTGAGCAATTGTATGAAGACCCAGTTCGGGTTTGTATTTGTACTTCTCAACGAATTCTAAGATTCGCTTATGGCGTGCCTCAAACTTTTCGCCGGCTTTAGCGCGAAGAAAATCCTCCCAGTTTTTAAAATGCTTTTCCTTGTTGCAGTGTCGGCAACAGGCGACCACGTTGCCCCACGCGTGTAGCCCCAGCGCAGTTCTGTTTAACGGAATTAAATGATCTAGTGTCGATAAGTCGGGCTCAAGCTGAACGCCACAGTACGCACAATGCTTGTCAAAAAAGACGTGAACGTCTTGCTTTTGTCGAGCCGATGGTCTGAACGGCTCCAAGCCGCGCTCGCTATCATAAAAGGCTCCGACGTCCTGCAAAAAGATACGAATCGCCGTGTTTGAGAGGTCGGACTGACTGCGCGGCATTCCCTAGAATGCTCCATTGGAATTGGATTGCGCAAGTCCTGGTCGCCACACTCCAAATTGGCAAGCCCGCTTATGATTAGAGGCTACGAAAGAAGGTCGCGGTCGTTCAGATATCGGCGGCCTTCTTGCGCGATACAATAATCGGATGGTTGGCCTCCGTAAAAGTGCCGTCCGTAGATGAACTCGTCCTTCTCAAGTTCGTCGAGGTGAAAACGAATTCGCTCAATACCTACGTTGAGCTTCTGTGAGAGTAGCCGATCAGTACAACGGGAGTTCTGAACGAGGAGAAGCAAGATATCGCGTTCTATTTCAGGGCGATTATCGTGATTCTTTCTCGTTTCCGCCACTTCGTTGTGTTCAGAACGCCGTGCGATGGAACTTGCAGTGTGCTGAGGCGTCCGACTCTCATCAAAGCTCCGAACCACTTCTACAATTCGATTTGCTGCATCGAGGCAAGCTTCGTCCTGATTTGCCCATTGTGTAATGGGACGCCCGTCCTTCGGCACTGCTTGAAGGTTTCCAAAAAGCTCTTGCCATGGACAAGGGCGCAAGATCACCGGAATAACTGTTGCTTCGCCCGCTTTGTGGCGTGTAAGGGCTTCAGCCACCTCGACATCACAGATATAACGTGACTCGATAAAGTGAGGGCTGACGAAGAATAGGATGATCTTCGCACGTCTCAAATTATCATCGATCTGCCCGTGCCACTCTTGTCCTGCGGGGATTTGCCGATCATGCCACTTTATCAGCAATCCTTTCCGCTCGAAAACAATCAGTTGCCGACGAACAGCGTCCATTAAGCCTTCGTCTTCGTGGGCGTAAGAGAAGAATATTTCGGCTGGGGACATAAAGAGAAACGATGAGATAACGATTCGCTCTGGCAGCGTAGAAAACTCGCATTTCAATCGCAAGCGCATTTCGGGATTGCCGCCAGTCATCCGGCCAATCAAAACGCACTGGCGGTCAAATGCGGCGCGAGAACGGCCATTTGCATGACACTGCATGACACCAATGCCCCGCGAAACCTTCATTTTCTTTCATTTCGGCTTGTTAGCGACCCATCCGAAGAAATGCCCCTTTTCGCTCGTATTTCATCTATGAAAACGGAGTGTGGCTGGGGCCGGAATCGAACCGGCGACACGTGGATTTTCAGTCCACTGCTCTGCCAACTGAGCTACCCAGCCTGTTGCAAATTGGGAATCTTAGTGCAAACCGCAGCGCCGGTCTGTAAAGCAGAAAAACCGCCTGCGTTCAACCCCAGCAACGCGCGCCGACTGGGGAGATCAAAACTTTCGCGGCAATTCCACTGCTCTGCGCAGGAGGCGAAGGTAATGTTCTCGGGAGATTTCGATACCGCCAAATTGTTCCAGATGCGGGGTGAGCCATTGGGTATCAAGCAACGCAAATTTTCTGACGCGTAAACGTTCTACGAGTGTGACCAATGCTATTTTCGACGCATCCGTTACCCGATGGAACATTGATTCGCCAAAGAAAGCGCCACCGACCGCTACGCCATAGAGTCCACCAGCAAGCCTGCCTTCCTTCCAAGCTTCCACGGAATGCGCACAGCCAAGCTCATGCAGGCGCGTGTAGCTCTCAATAATTTCGGGATTGATCCACGTATCTTCTCGTTTCGCGCATGCTTCGATGACAGTCGAGAAGGCGTTGTTCATCGTTGTTTGAAAAGTCTCTTTGCGCAGGAGACGCCGCAGTGCATGTGGCACATGAAAATCTTCGATCGGCAGGATCGCGCGCGGATCGGGCGAAAACCATTGGATTGAGTCGTCCCGCATGGCCATTGGAAAGACACCGAGGCGATAACCTTGCAGCAGGAGTTCGGGATCGATCATGCGAACAACGTTAAAAAGTTAAAACGTGAAAAGGTTACGTCAGCAAGCCATAGACCGTTTCAACCATTTAACTTTTTGAGCAGTTACCTGGTCTCATTCGGCAATCCGCAATTGCAATACTAAAGGGTCTTCATAAAATACGTAGATGAAACGCATGTTGATCTTGCTTGGGATCGCATGCCTGGTCGTGGGTAGCTGCGCCGACCCGCTTGAACAACGCAGTACGCAAGAAGTGCAGGGGCAGTTTGAACGAGGTGTGACCGGCCAGGGAACGGTCGGTCCGTTGGAGCGATCTCCCGGCGACCCGGCTGGCGAGCATGCCGTCCCAGAGACTCATCCGTAGCGCGCTGAAGATGGCCGACCAATCAACGCATTCAAAAATTCTCATCCTGGATTTCGGCTCGCAGTACACCCAAGTCATAGCCCGCCGAATCCGCGAGTGCCAGGTGTATTCGGAGATTATTCGCTTCGACACGTCCGCTGCCGAAATCGCGGCCCTGAAACCCAAAGGGCTGATCCTTTCCGGTGGTCCCGCCAGTGTTTATGACAAGGGTGCACCGCGAGTCGATCCGGAAATTTTTTCGCTAGGGGTTCCTGTGCTTGGAATTTGTTACGGGCTGATGCTGATGGCGCATGATCTTGGCGGACGGGTCGTATTCACGGGACGACGCGAGTACGGCGCAGGCGTCCTGCACATTAAAAACGGCTCAGAGCTCCTCGGCGGCTTAGGCGAACAACTTGACGTTTGGAACAGCCATGGCGACGAAGTGACGGCGTTGCCACAGGGCTTTCGCGTCGCCGGGACCACCGACGGGTGCGACTTCGCCGCGGTGGAAGATCGCCAACGGAAACTCTACGGATTGCAGTTTCATCCCGAAGTCGCACACACGCCGCGTGGCAGGGAGATTCTTCAGAATTTTCTGTTTCACATCTGCCACTGCGCGATGGACTGGACGGTGGGCTCCTTCATCGAAGAAGCCTGCGCCCGCATCAGGAAACAAGTCGGCGAGCAAAAGGTCGTACTCGGTTTGAGCGGGGGTGTTGATTCTTCAGTAACCGCCGCGCTGCTGCACAAGGCGATCGGCGACCAGCTCACCTGTATTTTTGTCAACAACGGGTTGCTCCGCGCGCGGGAGGAAGAAGTTGTGCAGCGCGTTTTCGGCAAAAATTTTCACGTGCGTCTGAAATACGTTGACGCGAGCGGCCGCTTTCTCTCGCTCCTCAAAGGCGTGACCGATCCCGAAACAAAGCGCAAATTGATCGGCAATGAGTTCATCAAAGTATTTCAACACGCTGCCGAGGAACTACTCGAGGAAGACCGGAAAAACGGCGCGCACACAACGGCTGCGGCGACTGCGTCTGGCGGCAGGCCTGGCGGCTACAAATTTCTCGCGCAAGGCACTCTTTATCCTGACGTGATTGAGAGCCTGTCGATCGAAGGCAATCCCGCGCAGGTAATCAAGAGCCATCACAACGTTGGCGGATTGCCTGAGAAAATGCATTTCGAGCTCGTCGAGCCGGTGCGCCAGTTATTCAAGGACGAAGTGCGCCAGGCGGGATTGCAGCTCGGTTTGCCGAAGGAAATCGTCTACCGTCAGCCTTTCCCGGGCCCGGGTCTCGCTGTTCGCATTCTCGGAGAAGTCACGCCCGAACGCTTATCAATTCTGCGCGAGGCTGACACAATCGTGCAGAGCGAGATGGAGGCCGCCGACTGGTATTACAAAGTGTGGCAGTCGTTTGCTGTCTTGCTGCCTGTGCAATCGGTTGGCGTGATGGGCGACCAACGCACCTATGAAAATACTGTCGTGCTTCGCATTGTGGAAAGTCAGGACGGGATGACGGCAGACTGGGTTCGAGTTCCCTACGAATTGCTCGCGCGGATCTCGAATCGGATCAGCAACGAAGTCAAAGGCATCAACCGGGTTTGTTACGATATTTCGAGCAAGCCACCGAGCACGATTGAGTGGGAGTAGACCAGGTTTCCAGGCGGGTTTCACGGACGGGGCGAATGCCGCGGCTAAAAAAATCTGAAAAAAATGTTGACACGGTCTGTGACGGGGCTTGCGTCCCTTAATCAGCCCTCAGCCAAAGGATCAAAAATGAAAACTCATAAACTCTTCTCCACATTATTGGTCGTAGCCTTCGCGCTCGCTCCTCAACTACTCAACACCTCCCGGGGAATGCTTGCTGTCTCGGGCGGCTATTCCGCCACACTGATTTCGCCGACGATTGGCCAAGTTGTACACCCTGGACAGCATGTCAGAATTCAGTGGAAGGACACGCTTCCAACCGTTCGATACGTGGCCTGGTGTGAAATGGAAGTTTGGCTGTCACTCGATGGCGGCAGGACCTTCACCATGTGCGTTACGCCGATACTCAACCCCAAGACCACATATTTCGATTGGACTGTTCCAAACACTCCTTCGAACGCCGCGGTCCTGGATGTTCGTTTCGGGTGCGACGGGTGGTATCCCGAGAGCTACAGCCCCCAGGCTGGATCAACTTTCGTCATCGCCCAGAACTAAGGAAGCGCATTGGTGTCGCGAATTAAGTTCGCGGTGCGATAGACGCTTTCGTGCAGACGCTGCGCGAAGCATGGGGAAAAGCTTCAGCGCACGATTGAGAAGTCGTCTCTCCGTCAATTGCAAGTTTTCCAGACGATCTAATTAATCTGCAGGACCGCGTTTAGAAACTCGGAAAAATCCTTGCCATTCCGGGCGGCATGATTGAGCGCGTCCAGGCGCGGATTCATTGCCGCTTCGGGCAAGGCGATCCGGAACGAATTCGCCTGGTTAGTGAAAACAATTTCGTCCCATTGGATCGAGGAAATCTCGTCATTGAAGCGTGCTACGGCGCGACCGCGGAAGAATGCTCGCGTCGTTTCGGGCGGATTAAAAATGGCTGACTTGATTTCCTCCTCGTTGGTGAGGCGGCGCATCAGACCCTTGCGCAGCAGCTCATAGTATAATCCCTGATCGAGATCGAGATTGTGATATTCAAGGTCGATGGATTGCAGCCAAGGGTCGCTCCACGAAAGTTTTTCCTCCTTGTGAAGTGCATCCAGCAAGAACTTCTTTGCTGCCCAATCGACCCGGTCTCGCGTCGACATAACGTCCCGCTCGAGATCGTTGAGCACATTTTCCCACTCGCGTAATATCCATTGTCGCTCTTCGCTCTTATCGCTGTTAAGTTTGCTCGCGGCGCGCAAACAAATCCGTTGCACATCAATCGCGGAAATCTTGCGACCATCCTTGAGTTCGATGATCCAGTCGTACGTCTGATCCCGGCTGATTGATTTATTTGCGTCGACCGGTTGTGCAATTTCCAGGTGGGGCGCTTTGCCTTGCTCAATCAACTCAAGCATGAGGGCCGTGGTCCCAATCTTCATGGCAGTGGCCCACTCACTCATGTTCGAATCCCCAAGGATAACGTGGAATCGACGATAGCGGCTCGCGTCCACATGCGGTTCGTCGCGAGTATTGATCAAAGGTCGCCGATTCATCGTGTCGATGCTCACGACCACGCTGAAAAAATCGGCTCGCTGCGAGATTTGGTACAAACCGCTTTCGCCTTGCGCGCTCTCAGCCTCGATCCCCATCTTGCCTGCACCGGCGAAAATCTGGCGAGTAATGAGAAACGGCAGCATCCCAGCGACAATTCGGTCCCACGCGATATCGCGTCTCATCAGATAATTGTCATGGCAACCGTAGCTGTGTCCGGCAAAGTCCGTGTTGTTTTTGTAAAGGCGAACGTCAAACTCCGAAGGCAACTTCTGATTTCTACGCCGTGCACACTCTGCCAGGATGCGCTCCCCTGCTTTGTCCTGCGCAACAATTTGCTGGAGCGTTGTGCACTCCGGCGTTGAGTATTCAGGGTGCGCATGATCGTTGTAAAACCGCGCGCCATTTGAAAGCACGAGGTCGCTTTTGATTTCCTCGAAGCTTAGAGGCCGGCGTTTATCAATCTCGTAATAGGCAGATTCGTCGGTGTCCTGAAGCAATTCTCGCGCGCGAAACCCCCGTGCGTCGAGGTGGGGATCTTCCAGCTCATAATCCCATTTCATCAAAGCACCGTTCTCAGTGTAACGCCTGACCAGTTCGATCGACTCGGCCACTACGTCGACAGTCTCCGCGCCGCCAAGCGTGATGCCGTATTCCGTCTCCAACCCAAAGATGCGTTTCATCAGGTCCTGCTCTTTCCCAATGTCACTCGGCCAGCGTACCAATGGAGATGAAGCGAAACCGGCGGCGCGCTGTGCTCATTTTCTATTCGCAACTCAGATGACGCCAAAAGTTGCACGTGCTCGCGCGTCCGAAACCGGTCTAACAGGGGAAATTTTGACAACGTTCTCCGGATCGTAATCGATCAACTTGAGCCAGTCTTCAGTGATATCTGTGGTCGGAAAAATATCGTTCTCCATGTACTCGGCATTGAATGCGAGTTGCAGATCCGTCTCGCGGATTCCTTGCTCCTGTTGCGTCGCAATCGCTCGCTTGATCGCCATCGCTTTTGCGCGTTCTACAATCGAGGCGATGATTGCGCCGCTGATAAGATCGCTACGGTAAAGCGTCTCCTTGCGCCCGCTGCGCAGTGTCACTTCCAGAAACTTATTCTCGTCCCGGCGCGTAAACTGCCAGTCTACAAACCGCTCGATCAAACGCTGGATCGATGCGCCGAGGCCGTCAGCTTCTTTGGCAAGGACGCCGTCGTAGGGAAGATCGTCCGTGAGATAAATGCGGTAGATCTCTCCGCTGCCGTCTTTGTCGGGGCGGCTCACTTTTATTTTTCGATCGATACGGCCCGGGCGCAAAATCGCCGGGTCGATCAGATCAGCGCGATTGGAAGCAAGAATGATCACAACGTCGTTGAGCGAATCGATTCCGTCCATTTCCGAGCAAAACATCGGGACCAGTGTCGAAAGAATGTTCGAATGACGCGATGCGCGACGTGTGCCAAGAATCGATTCGGCTTCGTCGATAAATAGGAACGGCATGAAACCTTCGTTGCGTTTTTCGCGAGCAGTCGCAAAAATCTCTCGCACCATTCGCTCCGATTCGCCCACCCACATATTCAAAATCTCGGGGCCCTTGACGTGCATGAAATATTCGTGCATCTGGGCTCCCGTTTTTTCGCCAAGTTTTCTAGTCAAGTTGTAAGCAGTCGCCTTACCGATCAGGGTCTTCCCGCAACCCGGCGGCCCGTAGAGGAGAAAACCTTTGGGCGTGGCATGGTGAAACTTCTGGAAAAGGTCGGCATGCAAAAGTGGGAGCTCGATCGCATCCTTGATCGCCTGCAACGCCGTTTCCTGGCCCCCGACCTTTTCCCACGGCAGCTCAGGCACGTTGTCGAGATAATGCTCGTGCGATTTGGTGCTTGAGAGCGTTTCCAACGCCATTCGATAATTTGAATCAACACGGACCTCGTCGCCCGATTTCAAGGTCGAGTCGGCAAGATCGGCAGAGCGCTGTAACACCATCGACTGCAGCCCGTGCTCCGAACCGACGCGCAATCGATCTTTTCCGAGCACTTCGGTGATCTTTGTTACCGGCCCTGCAGTCTCGAATCCCAGATCGCCGACAATAACGAACGCCTCATTCACTAGAACGCGCGTCCCCTTCTTCAATTTCGCAAGTGGAATGCGAGGATCGATGTTGCAGTAATAATCAGCCCCGCCGACAACGATGTGCGCCGTATCTTTCGAAGTGGCTCCGAGAAAAGTGCCGATCCGGTTCGCAGGGGAAGTCACTTTTTTGATCACTTCTTCCAGCTTCTCGATCATTCGGCGCGCTTCGACCATCGTCTCCTGTTGGTCGGAAATCTGCGGACGCAGTTGCAACAGATCGCGTCGAACCGGATCGCCCGGAGGCAACGACGCAATCACTTGATCGAATGAATCGAGGAGATTATCCGGACCCGAGTCCCCAACCCCGTCCTGAAGTCCCTCGCTGCGCTCGTCACTCATTTATGGTTTGGGTCGATCCGCCGAACCGTGTATCTCACTATAGCGTTTATCAGTCGCATCTGCAATGTTCACTCGCGAAATCTTTCGGAGGTTCGACGCTGCAATACCCAAAATGTTCAACCACGATGTTGATTTGGTGTTGCGCGTAAAAGTCTTGTGAGTTGCGACTGAGAACAGCCGCCTTTAGAATTTGTCCTTCCGCGAGGAGCCTTAGCTCAATTGGTTAGAGCGCCGCCCTGTCACGGCGGAGGTTGCGGGTTCGAGCCCCGTAGGCTCCGGATGGTTTGCTTCGCTACGGCGATGGAGTTGGCCACTTGGACCTGGCTCTCGCGTGCATTAGCCTGGCGTCGAAGGACCACCGCCCGGCGCCGACGATCAGAAGAAAGAGCAGCCCGAGCCACATCGAGAAATCCGTGCGCGCTTCGTGCATCATGCTCCAGAAACCATATCGCGACAGCTTCATCACCGAGAAACCCCAAAAACCGTGACCCAGAAGCACCGGAATTTTGGTGGAGACGATCGCGACACTAATGTCGATCAGGAGCACGAGCGCCGCGAACCGCGTTAGCAGTCCAATGATCAACAAAATTCCACAAACAATTTCCCATCCGCCTACAAATGGGCCCATGATTTCCGGACAAGAAATGCCTATCTTTGCGAAGCGCCCAGCCGCCAACTCTTCCGGATAAAGAAATTTCTGCATCCCTTCAGACAGAAAGACGCTGCCAGTCATGAGTCGCACCAGAATGGTCGCTGCCGGCGCGTCAGTAATGAAAAGTTCACGCATGGTGCGTATCCCTAATGTCCCGGAATCATCGCCGCATGATATGGATTGCAAGTATGCGGGTTTGGTGACGCGCCAGAAGGTAATCGATGAAATCGCCGATGATCGAGTTCGGTTTATTGCCGAGCTTTGTCACAACCCTGCAGATGAGCGTGCTGCTGCGCGCGTGCCACTCCAGATTGATCGCGCCATGCGCGGTGTCACTATGGATTTTGGCCCAACCGTGCGGCCGACCAGGCCGCTGATGTTCAGTGGGAATCAGATCAAACCGCCGGAGTTGAGGATCCGTCATGATTTTTTCCCGCAGCGATCCTCGGCCGGTCGTGATGACTTGGATCACCGTCTGCATCCACTAGGATCAACAGGAAATCATCTTTTTTGCAATGTTTGTTTCGAGCAAACGCGCTAGGCCTAGTCTTTAAGAAGCGAGCGGTACATCACGTAAACATCGATTTCACCTTTTTCTGGATGATGAAATGCGCCTGGCAAAGTGCCGACAATTTCGAAACCGAGCTTATGCCAAAGACGAACTGCAGATTCGTTGGTGGACACAACAAAATTAAACTGCATCGCGCGAAAACCGAGTCGACGTGCTTCGCTCAAACAATGTTCACCCATCGCGCGACCAATTCCCTGACCTTGCGCATCGGGAGCAACCATGAACGCCGCGTTCGCCACGTGCGAGCCGCCGCCAGACTGGTTAGGCCGCAAGATGTAGGTGCCTATAACCCGTCCGACGTTTTCTGCGACGTACGCGTGTGTATTCTTTCCGCACCAATATTGCAGCGCCGCCCCGCGCGAGAGATCAGTATCAAGCGCGTAGGTGTCTCCAGCGGCGACGATCTTGTGGAAGATGTTCCAGATTGCGTCACGATCCGCGTCTGTCGCTGAGCGAATTTTCATCCTCGCAATGAGAACGATAGCGTCACGCCTCAACGATCCTGATAAAGTGCGACCCAGGCAGCGAGGGCAGCGAGTTTCTGGTCGACGCGCCATGGACCGTCGGTAGAGCCGCGCAAATTCTGTATCGTCCGCTGCACATCATAGCTGGATCTTTTCAGTTGCTCCGCGCCTTCGGCAAAAGCGTCGCGCTCGAGAAGAATAGCCACACGAAGCTTGGAGGAACGCAAAGCTTCCTCGAGCGCAGAGCGAAATAACTGGCCCTCGAGTGCGTGTGCGCGAATGTGCGGATTCGCGATCAAAGCAGGGTCGATTCGACTTCCAACCACGAGGGAGGCGCGCGTGATTGAGTAATCGTGTCGCCGACAATCTGCGAGAAGATTTGTGATCGATTGTTTTGTTACGCGACGCACGACATCCGTTCGCTGGTTTGTCTTCTTCGCGTCCGGTTCGAGTTTTCCCATGGCCGCGTGGTATGGCTGGCGGGCCTCGGGAAACTGAGGATCAGACAAATCGATTACCTTGTTATCGTGCAGCACCGGCGAATCGACCGGACGGCCAAGCAAAACAACAGCCGCCCAGCCGGATTTTACCCGAAAGCCGAGCGCTGCCGTTTCGACTTTCACTGTGTTTGAAATGTCACGGGGACTGTAACTGCCCACCCCTGGCTCGGCGATGATTTCCACTGCCGAAGGGTTTCAATGGCAGATGAATCAAAATACGGGTTACCAGTAGACTTAACGACCTGCACGTTTGTGACATTGCCTCTTGCATCGAAGGTCAGACGGAAGCGACCGGTGCCCGAAACTCCCCGCTGAGACACACCCGGAGGAAACGCCGGCGGGGGCGCGTACACCAGACGCGGCTTCGGCGTCGGCCTAGGAGTGGGCGTAGATGTAGGAGCAGCTTGAGCGCTTTCCGGCCATCGTGGTTTGGCGTCAGATGCAATTCGTTCCACCATGGAGTCCACGGTATTTGAGGGTCGAACCGTCGGTTTCT
>Ga0066903_100004805_pt1 | contig 11532 bp, 16 predicted proteins | sample PanSoiMetaGPlot1_FD_67491 | JGI IMG/M metagenome (GOLD analysis project Ga0066903, IMG submission 67491) | Tropical forest soil microbial communities from Panama analyzed to predict greenhouse gas emissions - Panama Soil - Plot 1 (version 2) | ecosystem: Environmental > Terrestrial > Soil >...
CGTATCAGGGGAGGAGCGCAGCAGGGTGGCAGCGCTGAAACGCGATGCCAGTCGAAGACGCTTCTCAAAATTTAGCTTGAGGAGGCCGACTGGGAGAGACCTGGTACCGATGGGATTTGGGGCCCCCCAATTCCGCATCCGAGAAGCCTCGATTGAGGCGAACCCGCTGCTTGCACACTGGCCCGGCCGATACGGATGGCTCGCTCGGGATCGTTCCCGGCGGCCTTCGTTTTAAGACTTCGATAACACGCGCGCCCTACTCTGGCTCGTGCAGCGGAACAGGTATTGCGTACCGCTGCTAAGAGAGCCCTAGGCATATAGGATGCGCAGCCGAAGACGGGAGCCCAAGCCTCTGACTACGAAGCGTCCTTGGAGACCCTGCCCGTGGCTTCTCCGAGCTCCTTCGCCTGATGGGAAAGAGACTCCATTTGGGCGCGGATGAACTCGGAATGCAGCTGCAAGATCTCGTGGGCATCCGTGGCGCGCACCAGCTTGTGCGCGAACTCGAATGAATTGGCGACGTTCTGCTCCGCGAACGTCATCGCTTTCTTGCCGACGTCCCTCACGCCGGTCTGCGCTGCCGCCGCTTGTCCTTCGAAGGTGCTGACCGCCTGCTGGGCGGCGGCAATGAAATCGTCGAAGGCTTTTCTCGCCTGCTCGACGCTCTGTTCCGCCATTTGCCGCATTTCGGCGGGGATCTCGAATTTCGGCATACGTTCCTGGGCCATGCCCACCTCCTTTTCGTTGCCGATCCTGGCCAGCACGCCGCCTTAGTACGGCGGCAAAGTTGGTCATGCACATCGTTAGGATCCAGCCAACATCGAGAAAAAGACCCTCTCCTTGGCCTCCTGGTCGTTCAATTTCTCACAGTTTATGCAGAGCGGCTTCTGGCCCGTTCCCTGAATACGGTTGTGCATCGGTATGATAACGGCAAGTCCGCATTGGGAATTGTCGTGATGAAAACCTTCTTTCCTGCAATGATAAGCCGGCATTTTCGACATAGCACACCTTGCGCCCTTTATCGGAAAGAGTCGATCACGAAATAGCTGCTATTCCTGCTCTACTAACCCCGACGAGCTTGCCGATCTGGCCAGCGCGTCGCCCCGACTTGGATTGGCGAGCCAGGAAATTTCCCAGGCCCGCTCGTGCCCGTAGTATAGCACCGATTTGGTGAGCAACTCGAAACCGATGATCCCAACCGCCACGGTCGCCTTCCCCGTTACGAGGAAGCTGAGCACAAACGTATCGGCCGCTCCCAGGATCCGCCACGTGATCGCCTTTGCTACGGACTTAATATGAGAAGCCATGTGATCTCTCCACTAAGGGAGGGGGCACAAAACGGCTGTAGGCCTTCTATCGAAGCCGGGAGTCAAATTATCGAGTTTGCCGACCTGGGCAGCACGTGGCCTTAGTACGGCGGACCAATGGCGTAGTCCGCAGCCCAGATTATGATTATGGTCACAAGCAGAAACAGCGACAGCAATGCTGCGGCTTCCTCCAAAAAGGCCCCAAGTTCGTTCTTTTCCATGACCCGTCCCCCGGTGAATTGAGCGCCTCCACTAGTGATTAACAAATCCTTACCAATTTGCATCAGAAACAATCTGTTAACCCTAACACACAGAGCGGCAAGTAACAGTCGTGGTGCTTAAATCTTCGGCAATCCTCGCCGCCTACGCTGGCCAACAGTGCTTCACTCCACGTGGCGCTGAAGAGCCCCGGCCATCCACACGAACCCCGTAGCGCCGGGGCTCTTTCATTTCGGCTTGTGTTTCATTACCAGCGGTCGAATGCGCACAGCCGCAAGCGCCCGACGGCAGCTCGGATCGTCGCTCGGCGCAGCTTCCACCTGTTCGTCATTCCCGAGGACATCGTGTTCATCGCACCGCAGTTCCGCGGCTTCCGATGCTTTGTGTTCGAGGACGAGCTGGTGATCGTGGATCCGTTCACCTTCGAGATCATTGCCATTATCCCGATCTAGGCACAGACGATTCCTTCGAGGTCGAAGCGAGGCCCCGCCCGGAAACCGGGTGGGGCCTTTGGTTGAGCGCAGCGAGGAGATCGTCAGCCGGAACGCGTCGCGGCCTCAAGGTCCCGGCGCTCGGCGATCCCGCCGCAATGCTCACATTTCATCCGGCAATCGCCGCTTTACCTGTATGTGTCGCGCCGGACCCCACCGCTCGTACGTGAACCGGCGCGTCGCGAGTTCATCACGCTGCTGGGCGGCGCGGCCGCTGCATGGCCGCTCACGACTGGCGCGCAGCAACCCCCGATCCCGGTAATCGGGTTCCTGCATAGCGGATCTGCTGAAAAGATCTTCCGTCCGGATCCGGTCTCTGGCCGCCGGCATGCTGGCAGCCCATCCAGGGGCTATACCAATTTGGTGTAAGCGCGACGGTGAGCACCAACTTGAGCAGTCTTCGGGTGAACCCCAAAGCCCTCCAATTGCACCCCCAAAAACCCCGGTTGCAGGCCCCTTTTTCCCCCAATCAACGTGCCCCGGATCCTACCCCCGGATTTTGGTCGTATCCGCCGGAGATTTCCTGTTGGCTACCTCTAGAGACCCCCACGCACGACCTTGGGCCGACGTCTCTGGGGCCAGCCTGCCGACGCTCGTGCTGAGTAAACACGGCGCTGCCAATGCTCCCGGGCGCAAAGTAGTGCAAGGTCAACATCGCAGCTTCTCCGTGCAAGCGTGCAGCTGAATTGGTGCTTTCTCGGCCTTTTTCCGGCACAGCGCATAGGGGCTCGCCCGTTTGGGCGCTTTCCAGTTTATCGCTAGTTACCCGTGGGCAGCGGAAGTTTGATACCTTCCTTTGGAAGCTGCTCGCGAAGATTTTGAAACCTTTCATATTGGGGAAGCGTCACCGGACCTGAGTAAGACTCGCTCTGCTGCTTGCGCGGCGGATACTGCACGTAGGTCTTCATCAACTCTTTGATCGCATCGCTGATTGTGATCATGACCCAAGTGCGCTCGGTGTAGTTGTTCATGAAGATGTCGTAACGCTCTTGGGGGTCCTGCCAGAGGTCGAAGACCTGTGGAACCGTGGCGACATACTTTTCGGCCCCCTTCCAGCCGAGATTCGAGTCGACGGCGAGCCCGCCGGTCGATGCGCCGTCATCGCCGCGCAGGTTGAATACGGCCTTGTAGTTTCCGACGCGTGCGGCACCCGGGGTCAACTCGTTCTCGGTGAAATAAAACCAGCTGGTGCGTTGCGACTTGCCGGTGCCAAACAGTATGGGTGACATGTCATAGCTATCAAAGATGATCGGCTTTCCCTCGCGATCGTTTTGCGGCAGCTTGACGCCGGCTAGGGAGGCAAAGGTCGCCATGTAGTCCAGGCCGCCGACGATGTCGGAGTTCTTAGTCCCAGGTTTGATATTGGGGCCCCAAGCGATGGACGGCACGCGACTGCCGCCTTCACGCACCGTGCCCTTTGTGCCGCGGAACGGTGTGTAGCCTGCATCAGGGTAGACGTCCTGCCAGGCCCCGTTGTCGCTGGTCCAGAAGACATAGGTGTTCTTGTCAAGGCCAAGCGAGCGGACCTTGTCCATGATACGGCCGATGCGTGTGTCGTTCTCCACGATTGAGTCCGCGTATTTTGACTTCGAAAGCGACTTATGCTCGAACTCGGGAGCCGGCAAGTTTGGCTGATGCACCTTCATGAAATTGATGCTCATGAAGAACGGTTGGTTCGACCTGGCCACCTTGTCGAGATACTCGAGCGACGCCTTCTCGACATATTCGTCAAAGAACGGAATGCCGACCACTCCCCGGTCGGGCGTTTTCACGTATTGACCGTTAATCTTGAAATCCTCATGAGGTGGCTGCCCTGCGTTTCCCGACAGCGCGCCCTTCGTTACGCGATTGAACATCTCGCGCAGGTCTGGGGACATATCCGGGAACCAGGTTGGGTCACCGTAGGTGTGGCATTGAGGTGATATAGGCCGCAATATTTCATTTCGTCGTAGCCCTGCGCATTCGGTAGTGCATAGTCGGCTTCGCCGAGATGCCATTTGCCGGTGAAGAAGGTCTGGTAACCCGTCGTTTTCAGCACCGAACCCAGCGTCCACTCGGCCGCGGGAAGACCGCCGCCCTGACCCTGGAACGCCACGGTAGTCATGCCACTGCGGTTCGGGATGCGCCCGGTTTGCATCGCGGCGCGGCCCGGCGTGCAGCTTGGCTGCGCATAAAATGATAGGAACGTCATGCCTTCGGCCGCCAAGCGATCCAAGCTGGGGGTTGGCATGCCGCGGTTTTCGCCACCCAAATACGGACCCGAGTCTCCGTAACCGAAGTCATCCGACACAATTAGAATGATGTTTGGCTTCTTGCCCCCCGCCGGCGACACCTGCTGCGCTTGCGCCGTTTTAACGGGCGCCACCGAACTCAACGCTAGCGCCGCAGCGAGCGTTGTGCTCGCATGCAGGACATTGCGGCGATTTAGATCACGTTTGCGATCGCCTTCGTTCTTATCACTCATCACTCTCTCCTTAACCGAATGACACACAGCGAAATCCAACATGACTGGTCGAGGTATCGACTGGCTCCGCGTGGCGCGCGGCCGGGCGGTAGCGGCGGCAGTAATTCGGCGCGCAAAGGTGCGAGCCGCCTTTGATGACCTTGCGTGGAATCTTGATCTCCGGCAGGCAAGGATCGTAGCTCTCCTCTTCGCGACCGCCGCGCGGATTTTCGGGACCACGATCGGCTTGAGCAGCTGCGGTCCCGTGGGCGTCTGCGTGAAGTGAGTCCCAGGAATGATCGGTGATGCCTTGCCGGGAATCAGGCTGAGCATTTGGCCGATCAGGCTGAGGCAGTCCACAATGTCGTCATGCTTTCCCGCCGGGAATTGCAGCTGGGTTAGTCATAAAAAATTTCAACTTACTGAGAAGTTTGGTTTTTCTGCTGGCGCTCCCTAGGGGAGACTGCGGGCTCGCCAAGAACTTACTGAAAAGCTTGTGGAATATCGCTCGCCTGCCTCGCGATTGATACCACTAAGGTATCCCACCCGCAACATCATGGTGCGGTCAGAGGAGCCTGACGTGACAGCCTCGAGGCTTTGATAATACAGGGTTTTCAACTTCACACCCGGTTTCTGCGTAGTAGGTTGTATAGTGCCAAGACGCGTATATCGTGAAGCGGTACGGTGCGGGCCTAAGCGCCCCTAAAGTTCGAAATAGGCCCCGGACCGCTCGATCCCGTCATCGACTTTCTCATCGCAGACACTGGTTCGCCGGCTTTCGCCGTCGCGTGGAGAGGTGTAGAATAGAAAGTTGAACGCGCAAAAAGCCGGGGACGGCTCATGAATCTGGAGAACCTCTATCGCCTAGTGCGGAATGGGCACGTCCATGCCCAAGGCATCGTCGACACCGTCCCCGACCCGCTGCTCGTCCTCGACCAGAACCTCTATGTCGAGAGCGCCAGCCGAGCTTTCTGTGAGACATTCAAAGTGGCCCGCGACGAGACGATCGGGCGGCATCTCTACGAACTTGGCAATGGGCAATGGGACATCCCTGAGCTGCGCCGTCTCCTCGAAGAGGTGATCCCCAAGAGCACGGCCATCGTGGAATATGAGGTCGAGCACGATTTCCCGAGCATCGGCCGGCGCACGATGCTCCTGACAGCGCGCCGGCTGTTCCATCCCGACAACATCGCCCGGACCCTGCTGCTCTCTATCGTGGATGCCACCGAGCGCCGCAAGCGGGATGCGGAGAAGGACCTGCTCTTAGGCGAGCTCAGGCACCGGATAAAAAACCTGCTCGCTATGGTCCTGGCGATGGCGCGCCAAACCTCGGCGAAGGACCGCTCGGGCGAGGAGTACCGCGACGCCTTCCTCAACCGGTTCAATGCGCTCGCGCGGGCGCACGATTTGGCGTTCTCGGAGGGTAACGAGGTTGGCCTGCACGAATTGGTTGAGCGCACGCTGGAGCCCTATGCAGTCAATCCCACAACGGTCGTGGTCGAACCCGGGCCGGCGGTGGCGTTCGCGTCGGGGCAGATCCTGTCGCTGAGCTTGATCCTGCACGAACTCGCGACCAACGCCCTCAAGCATGGGGCCCTCTCGGCACCCAAAGGACAGGTGCGCGTCCGCTGGGACGTCCAGGAAGCGATCGATCGACGTCTCCGGCTGGCGTGGCAGGAGCGCGGCGGGCCGCTGGTGGAGCCGCCGGCCTCCCCTGGGTTCGGCACGCGACTCATCGAGTTCACCGCGGCGCGCGACCTAGGGGGGCGGGCGGAACTGAACTATGCACCCGCGGGTTTAGAGGTCCAGATCGTCGCCCCGTTGGGACCGGTCTCATGAGGCCGCTCGCGTGCGAAAAACTATGCTGGTGGTGGAGGACGAGTCCCTGATCGCCATGGACCTCGAACTGCTGCTTGAGCGGCACGGCTGGCGCGTACTCGGACCAGCGGCGACGGTAGACGACGCGCTCCGCCTGTTGGACGACGAATTGCCTGCCGTGGCACTCCTCGACATTACCCTGAAGGACGGCACGGTTACCCTTGTGGCGGAGGCGCTGCGGGCGCGGAACGTGCCGTTCATGCTGGCGAGCGCCTATAGCCGCCCAGAGCTTGTCGGTGGAGAGGTCCTGGCCGGAGCGCCCAATGTCGGCAAGCCCACCGAGGAGCGCCGCCTGTTCGCAGTCCTGGAACAGCTCGTGAGCCGCCGATAGGTCCGTTTTGTACACGAGAGCCTTTGGCAGCACTATCCATCTTTAGCTCTTTGTGTAGTGTTCGGGTTGTGAAAAACAGCCTAACTGTTTGGTCCGTTAGCGTGTTACCCGCAGCGGGAGAACGCTTTTCAGCCTTATGCAGGTCCTAGCAGCAGTCCAAGGAAATTGGGCTCGCGGCAGCACGTCCTAAAAGCCTGCTCCAGCGAGCCCATTGTCGCCCCCCCAAGCCGCCCGTGTTCGGCCCACCGGCGCGCAGCCGCGAGCCATTCGTTATCAGGCGTCCATCGAGGAAAGTACCTGGCGCTTGTGACGCAGAAAAGCCACGTCAATTCACGAGTCGGAGACTTGGTGAGTTATCCACAGGCAGGTCCGGCCGGCTTGTTCGCTGTTCCCGCCTGTTCCCGGATTTCCGCATATAGCCCTAGTGCCGTGGAGCCGGAGGTCAGGTTTTGGTCAACAGGGTGACGTGGGTGGTCGCCGTACGCAGACTAGTGCTCAGCGCATCCTAATTTGCGCAGGATCGAAACGCTCGTGCGATGCGCGCCCGAGGTCGAGATGCCGGCAGCCTTAAGCGCCGCGGCCTTGGTGGCAATCTTCCCACCGGCGGGAACCTTGCGGCCTGGCCCGCCCGGGCGCCTTCTTCAGCATTGCTCAGCTTGCCGAGCCGGTTCTCGGCGCGCCTGCAAATCTCTCCGGAATGGTTCCCGGTCGCCGATCACGAATCGGTATGCTTTTGTGCCACTGGGTCGCGTCTGGGAGCGTCCCTTGTAGGCGTCTTGTGAGCGTCTTGTACGAGTTAGGAGCCGCCGGGGACGCTTGGCGGCTCCTTGGCTTCAGGGCGGCAGAATGAGCATACCTGTACCGTCCATCGCGTCAGGTACCGCCGCGCTCGGCTCAGCGCTACCGAGCAGAAACATCAGGCCAATCATCGCAATCATGGGCAGAATGACCAACGCGAACGTGAACAATGCGTCCGCCACCAGATGCGCTCTGGCCGCCGCGAGCGGTTCGAACCACGGAACCCATGAGGGCTGCTCGAATCTTGTTTGATACACTGACATTTTGACTTCCTCCCATCCCGTGAATGGGCGGATTACATCTGAGTAAAACTATAAGACCTTTTGCCGCGACCACATGTGACCAAGCTCACACGCCCCTGGGAGAATCCTCGTGGCAAGGATTATGGCTCACGCACAGCGCGGCGGCAAAAGCGGTGGAACTGTTACGTTTATTGAGCAAACCCCGGCTGCATGGTCCAAGAAGCCGGGGTTGCGCCGCCAGTTGCGCAATCCTGGGGAGTGAACCCCCAGACTAGCGGCCCGATTATCTAACTCCAGATGGCAGCAGCCAGCCTACTGTCAATTTTGACGGATCGCGGCCAAGCATCACGCATGAAATCCTGTGCGGCTTTCCCTCATCGGAAGGCGGGTCCCGGTCGCACGCCAGCGACCTCTTACCCCAGACCACTGGGAGGAAACCATGACCAAATTGATAGCCGCTGCCTTTGCTGTGGCTCTCGCGTCATCGGCACAAGCCATGCCGCTCGCGCCGCCACAAGCCGACGATACGCTCACGCTGGTCCGCGAGGCTTGCGGAGCGGGAATGCACAGAGTCAATGGTGTTTGCGTGCGGACTGCCACCCGCCGCGCTGCCGGCCGCGCTGCGGTTAGGTGTGCGACCGGAATGACCCTAGTAGAGGGCCGTTGCATTCGGCAGTGAAAGGCTTCCAAACTCGCGAGAAAGGTCGCGGGCCGCTCGGGTCATTCGGGCGGCCTTTTTCTTTGGGCTTGTGTTCCTCCATCACCGGCGCGCGGTTGCGTAGCCGAATGCGCGAGTTCTGGTATTGCTCGACGGCTGCCCTAAAGGCAGCGCGGGCGATGATGGGATGGCCCTGACCTATGCCGACGATCCAATGTCGCAGTTTTGCAACGTACCCGCGGAAAAAGCGTCGCACAGTGCCCGTTCTCACCCTCCTCGGCGCGGTGACGACACAAAGCTTGCCGAAAATTGCACGGTCGGGTTCTGAGACTGTGGATCCCAGTCCCCTTCCCGACCCGCGCGGAAGTGCGAGGGCCAGGGCCCCGGCTGCAAACCACTGGAACAGCCGGGGCCACCCCGAAGTTTTGCTCCTTCGCATTTGTATCTCACGAGCATTGAGCGGGGTGGCGGTCCCGCTGTCATATAATTGAGGCCCCGCTTGGCCGATCAACCGCGCGTTGGGTTGCAGCGGTTCGTCGCGGGCTTAATTTGCCTAGCATACGCTAGGTTGGCCTGCGCTGTGCTAGGTTTAGGCCCCTTCGCCTTCACTTCGGTGATGGAAGCAAACCCCGGCTCACCCGGAGAGGAAAAGCCGGGGTCGCGCCGCTACCTACAATCGTCGGAGAATGACGGCAGTGGCCCGATTATCTAATTCCAGATCGCAGCAGCTAGCCTACTGTAGCGCTGCGCGGATCGTTGGGCGCTGTACGAGCCTGACACGGCTTCGCGCTATTCGCAGAAGGCGGGGCGGGCGGAGTTGTTCGAGAGCAGACCCGGCTGATAGATGACGAGCTTGCCCCTGTTGGGTAAGATGCTCTCCGCGCTTGACCTGTTTGAACGCAGGAGTGTTTCAGTCATTTTCCGCAAACACCGCTGTCAATTTTGACGGCTAGCCGAATCATGTACGGGAGTACTATAATAGTGCTATCAGGAGGCAGAACAATGCCCCATTACAACTTCCGATTCGTGAATCACGAAACCGTCCGTTCAGACGCCAGCGGATTGGATTTGCCAGATGATGAAGCGGCACGGAGAGAGGCGAACCTCACCGCGTGTGACCTCCGAGATATTCCTGACGAAGACTGGAGCGAGTGGATCATCGAAGTCACGGACGAAAAGGGTCGGCGCGTGATCGCGCTTCCGATCGGACATCATTGGTATACAGGTTCGGTGAGTTAGTACGGCGGCTTACAAGCGTTTCACTTTTCCACACCGTTGACCAATCCCGACATTGGCTCGATCACACTCTAACGGTTACAATCTCCACCTAGAAATGAATCTCTCGAGGCCACGCGACATCGCGTCGATTGATTCGCGCCAAGCTCGTACAGTGCCGACAACGAAGGATTTCCCACGCATGGGCGATGCTGTTACGGCCTGCGCAGCTCTGCGATACCGAAATGTCGGAATATAACGGCCCCGCGGAATGTCGATGACAACCAAATCGCTTGCGCCTGGGCCGTCGTAGTATCGCCATAGCGCGCGTCGCAGCCGCCCTGCTTCAACCCGCACAATCGGGTCCGCGTTTGGATCGAAATCTTCTCCCCGTCCGAGAGCTTCAACGGCAATCGTATAGCCTTTGAGGGAGGCGCGTTCGCCGCGCAATTCCGCTTCGATAATAAATCGAAGGAATGCGGTAAGTTGTGGAGAGGTGCGGAAGACTTCGGCAGCCAGCATGGCCTCTAATGTCGCGCGGATCTCGCTTTCGGATGGACCCTCGCGCGTCTGATCCTCGGAATGAGCTGAGGCCGTCACGTCCGATGACTGCCGGGTGGGTCCCAGCGATTCCACCGCTGAGATCAGATGTTGCGTAGCGTCGGACTTGAGCAGATAAGCGCGCGCGCCAGCTTCCAGCGCCTGGGCCTTGAGAACATCGCTCTCGTGCATGGTGAAAATCAGTACTTCGGCTGTCGGCACGCGTGCGCGGATTTGGCGCGTGGCTTCGATCCCGTTCATTCTTGATAGCGCGAAATCGATGATCGCAACATCCGGCCTGGTCTCGACCGCCTTTGCGATCGCTTCCTTGCCATCGGACGCTTCGGCGACGACTTTCCATCCGTCATGGGCCTCGAGTGTCAACCGCAGGCCAGAGCGAACCACCTCGTGGTCGTCAGCGATCAGAATACGGGTCACAAATACCTCAGGGGAACGTGCTGCTGCCGCGCTTGGGCTGTCCGGTGGCTGGAACGCCTAAAGTCATCGCGAGACATTAGCGAACGATCGCACCAGTCCGTTATCCAGGAAAACCCTGAAAACGGGCGAGCAAAACCAGGAGATCGTCCCAGTTGCCCCTGGGCTGCGAACGTGCGGACCGGCATGGTTGGGAAAGGCTGCGGATGCTTGCCCCAAGACCGACATTTTGGCCATGCGACGCATGCACATAGGGCAGCGGCAAAGGCTCGGCTTGCGCTACCATCTGCGGCTCCGCCGCAATGACGATCACGGCGAAACGGCAAGGCAGAAATCTGGGTTGCCGCGCGGAAAGGTGTTTAGCTGTGAACATAATCCCGGCTCCAGCGCACGCATACTCATCGCCATGGGCCATAGGGCAGCTCGGCACCGGCACCGCGGGTGGGAGCGCATCACGGTCATCCGCGCGCTGACCGCCCAGGGAGCAAAGCGATCGGGAGAGGGCGGCACGCTGCACACCCGAGCCGTCCGCCTTCTACAATCGCTGAGCCCAGCTCTGCATCGCCGAAGAGGACCGACCGTCCAATGACACCACGGTCGAAGCTAGTTTTTACCCGCTCCTGGTCACAAAAGTTTCGAATTGACGCACTACTAGGAGCGATCGCTCAGCAGGCCCGTGACAACCATGCTCGATAACCATCCCAAGGTTCTGATCAAACGGTATGCTGGTCACCGTCTCTACAACACCGAGACTTCCACCTACGTTACATTGGACGACCTAGCGACGATACTCGTAAGCGGCCGGAGGCTCGTTGTCCTAGAGGCAAGTACGGGCGAGGACATCACTAGCGACATTCTGGATCGGTTGCACTAAGGGAGGGGAATCTTCCTGCTCGGCTGGTGTGAGCCCTGGCGGTCTTTGAAACCGCTGCCCAAGGGCAGGCTGTCGTCATGCAGGCGATTACGTACAGCAAA
>Ga0066903_100004806_pt1 | contig 11530 bp, 10 predicted proteins | sample PanSoiMetaGPlot1_FD_67491 | JGI IMG/M metagenome (GOLD analysis project Ga0066903, IMG submission 67491) | Tropical forest soil microbial communities from Panama analyzed to predict greenhouse gas emissions - Panama Soil - Plot 1 (version 2) | ecosystem: Environmental > Terrestrial > Soil >...
GATCCGTCCGGCGCCTCCGCCTCCTGCTGGACAATCCGGTCGAAGCGCAGGCCGTCGTAGTATCCGACCTTCACGAGGGCGAGCAAATTGCGGCAGTGGTTCGGCGCCAGGTCAGGCCGGAGGGCAATCTCGATCACCCCCTCGTCCGTCTCAAATATGGCCCCCCACACCAGCGGCTTGCCCGCCGCGTCTGCGAGCTTAATGGTCGTCCAGATCTGCTCGACAGCCTCCCGCAAGACGGCGGTCGATTTCCCAGCAATGGTTCGGTCTGGCGGCAGAAGTTGGTCCGGGCCGACGTCCTCGGTCACGGCCTTGGCGAAGGGCTGGTCGTACTTGTCCGCCTCGGGTTCCGCGATTTTGACTGCCGGCGCGGGCGAGTCCGCATAAGGCTGCGACGAGGGCTTGCTACAGCCGAGCGCGACGAACATGGGTGACAGGGCCAGCAAGGAGATACAACGGTGCCGCATCGGAACTCCCAAGATATCGGCGGAATAGCCGGTTGGCGCGAGCGGGTCAAGATGAGCGGTCTAGGCAGGCAGCTACGGCGAGAGCGTGCTAGAATGAACGATCTGCAGTTCGCCATTCCGGGGGTCGGTTGTGAGTGACGGATTAAAGACCACGGAACTGCAGGACCTGGTTGGGCGAATCCAGGCCGGGGACCGCGAGGCGGCCAACGACTTGATCCGTCGTTCGGCTGAGCGCCTGGAAGCTCTCGCACACAAGATGCTGAAGGACTTTCCGAATGTCCGCCGGTGGGAGCAGACCGGCGACATTCTTCAGAACGCGCTCACTCGACTCCTACGAACCCTGAGTGAAGTCCGTCCGGATTCAGTGGCGGGGTTCTTTCGCCTGGCGGCGACGGCTGTGCGCCGGGAACTGCTCGACCTCGCGCGCCATTATGCCGGTCCCCTCAACCACGCCGCTCATCATGACAGCTTGCCGGAGGGGTCCAACGGCTCGCCGTTAAACGGGTTCGCGATGTCCGAAGACCTACGTAATCTGGAGCGTTGGGCCGCCTTCCACGAAGCGGTCGAACAACTTCCGGACGAGGACCGCGAGCTGATCGAATTCGGTTTTTATGAGGGCCTCGGCAAGGACGAGATCGCCCGCGTGCTCGGCGTGGATGAACGGACCATTCGCCGACGATGGAACCGGGCGACACGCCTCCTCGCGGAGCGGCTGGGAGACGATGTGCCGGAGTAGCCGCGAGCGGAGTTCGGCGTAAAAAGTCAACAATCCAAGTGAAAAAGCAATACGACGGCCCGTCGGGGCAGTTTTCACTTCCATATTGACGTCCCGAGGGCATCCCAGTGCCCGACGACCCCCGACTCGATTCGTTGCTCGACCGGTACCAGGACCGGCTCGAGAACGGCCGCGCTCCCGACCTCGATGACCTCTGCCGGGACTCGCCAGATCTGCGCGCCGATCTGGAGAAGCGGATCACCCGCCTTCACAAGGTGGGAAAGCTCCTCGGCGACTCCCTACTGCCGCCGACAAACCCCGTTGTCGTTGAGCACGAGCTCTCGCTGTCCGACGACAAGACATGGGTCAACCAGGGGGGTGGCGGTTATTCCCCGCCGGTCGAGATCCCAGCGCCTCCGGGCTACGAAGTCCTCGCCCCACTCGGTGAGGGCGGGATGGGCGTGGTCTACAAGGCCCGGCAGGTCGGCCTGAACCGGCTCGTCGCTCTCAAGATGATCCTGGCGGGGACGCGAGCCCGGGCCGTGGACCTCCAGCGATTTCGTAACGAGGCCCAGGCCATCGCCACATTGCGGCACCCGAACATCGTGCAGGTGTTCGAGACCGGGGAGTTCCGCGACCAGCCGTTTTTCTCGCTTGAGTTCTGCGCCGGCGGGACGCTGGCCAAGGCCGTCAATGGCGAGCCGCAACAGCCGGTGGCTGCGGCCGGGATGGCGGAGGTATTGGCCCGCGCCGTGCACTACGCACATTCCCGCGGCATCGTCCACCGCGACCTGAAGCCGGGCAATGTGCTCTTGAGTGCCGAGCCCGCGACGCCAAGTCACGCCCCGTCGACTCTTCAAGCCGACCCGACATCCGCGGCCGTCGCGCAGGCAGCACTACGACCGCCCTATGTGGCCCTCAAGATCACTGACTTCGGTCTGGCCAAACGCGTCGACGACGACAGCGGCCGCACCCAGGATGGCAGCGTCATGGGCACTCCCGCCTACATGGCGCCGGAACAGGCGTTCGGAGCGACCAAGGATATCTCCCCAGCGACCGACATTCACGCCTTGGGTGCGATCCTTTACGAGCTGCTCACCGGCCGGCCGCCGTTCAAGGGGAGCACGGTCCACGACACGTTGGAACAGGTCCGCCATCGCGACCCGGTCCCGGTCCGCACCTTGCAGCCGCACGTCCCGCCCGACCTGGAGACGATCTGCCTGAAGTGTTTGCAAAAAGACCCGAAGAAGCGTTACGCGTCGGCGCTCGCCTTAGCCGAAGACCTGCGGCGCTTCCTCGACCGTCGGCCGATTCACGCCCGGCCGGTCGGGCAGATCGCGCGAGCGTGGCGCTGGGCCAAGCGCGAGCCGCGGACAGCGGCACTCGTCGGCGCGATCGGCGTCCTGTTCATCCTCGTCCCGGCGCTGCTCGTCGGTTACAGCACGCGACTGAGCACCACGGAGGAACTGCTCGACCAGCACCGCCTGCGGGTGGTCGCCGCCCTGAAGGCCGAGAAGGCGGCGAGCGAGGCCGGTGAGAACAATAAATACCTGGCGGCGTTGAGCGAGGCCGGGCGGCTGCGATCTGAGCGCGGGCCAGGTTGGACCTGGACGGCGCGAGAGCGGGTAGAAGCCGCGGCCGGCACTTTAGCGCCGACACGTGATCGCGGAGCACTTCGCTCCGAACTGGCGGCCGCGGTTGCCGCCATCGATCTGCGACCGGTTGGCACCGTCGCGGTCGGCCTTTACGCCGGGGCCGTCGCCTTCGCACCCGACGGCCGACTCGCCGTTGCCCCACTGCTTGTTTACCCTGTCGTGGAATATCGTTACGTCCTCCTATTCGATCCGCAGACCAAGACCGAAAAACAGCTGCCGTTCAGTGTCAAGTTCCCCAAAGGCGGAACATTACCCGACAAGGTGACCGGGCTCGCGTTTAGCCCGGATGGCAAATGGCTTTTCCTCGGGTTCCGCAATGGCGGCGTCCTCCGCTGGCGTTTGGACGGCAACAACAAGGCAGAACCGTTCGAATGGCACGCACACGACGGCGAGGTGGCAGGCTTTACTTTCTCTCCCGATTCGAAGTGGCTGTTCACCGGCGGGCACGACGGCCGTGTTAGGCGCTGGCCGATCGACGGTAAGGGCAACGAATACAAGTCGTGGCCGCCGAAGGACGGCCATTCGGAAAAGGTCACAGGAACTGCATTCTGGTCCGGTCCGCGGACAGGCATCCTCGCCCTCGGTGCGGACAGGTGCCGCCTGATCGACCCGGACACGATGACCGAAATCGCCGCGGGCAAGGTGGATGGCGAGGACTGGTTCGCGCCCGCGGTCCGCGGGTCCTACGGCCGCGTGGCGATTGACCCCGCCAACGGGACAATCGTCGTGTCCCGCGGCACGAAGGTAGACGTTTCTTATTGGGAGCGACAGATCCTTCAGACAGTGGCGACACTTGCCGATCCGAGCCTGGAAGATCAGATGGCGCACTCCGCGAATATCGCGGAGCTGTCGTTGCACCCGTCCGGGATGCTGCTTGCGACCGTCTCCGCTGACGAAGGGGTGGCAAAGGTTTGGCACCTGGGACGAATGGAGTTAGCAGTCGCGGTTCCGGCCATCGCGTCGGGGGCAATCTCGTTTAGTCCCGACGGGTCAATGCTCGCGGTCGCCGGGGATCACGTCACGACACTGTACGAAGTCGGAGGCTTGAACGAGCACACGTTCATCGGTCGCCGTGGATTCCCTGTGCGGGCCATGGGCTTGACCCACGACGGCCAGCTCGCCACCATCGCCGGCCGCCAGTTCGCCACCATCGCCGGCCACCCAGACCACGGGTCCGCGGTCGCTTCCGTGTGGGATGATTCCGGCAAGCTCATCCAGACTGTGATCCACCGGTCGGACAAGAAGATCGGGACCGGTCAATACCGCATCGCATCGAATCGCGAGAGCGGGTGGACCGCGTTTCACGCCGGGGACGACTCGGTCACCTGGTGCACCCGTTCCGGGTCACCGCCGATCACGCTCGACATTGGCGTGAAGTCCCAATCGAGCTTCGACATGGCGATTGAGGACGACGGCAGATGCTGGATCGTCGACAGCGGAAATCGGCTGACCGTGCGGCCGGCAGGAGCCGTCGACAAGCCGCGGTTCGTGCCGGTCAGCGTGCCGTGGGCGGGGCGTCAGGACCTCGCATGCGTGCGGGCCGGCGGATCGCACATCATCGTCGGCTGCGAAAACGGCTTCTTGCGTGTCCTCGGCCTGGACGGCAAGCTTGAGCACAGCCTGCCCTGCTTCCCAGACCCCGCCGCAATGCTGTTCAACGAAAGCGCGAACACGGTGCACGCCACGGCTCTCACTGAGGACGGAACCCGGGCGATCGCGGGGACCGAAGACGGCCGGTTGTGGCTCTTCCGACTACCGGGCGAGCCGATTGCCAACTGGGAGGCGCACCGCGACCGCGTCACCACCGTGGCGTTCGACCGAACGGGCGAATGGCTGGCGAGCGGCAGTCGCGACCGCCTGGTGCGGCTCTGGCGGCGGAAGGGAGAGAACTATCAACTCTACATGACGCTCCAGGTGCCGGACGGCAACCCGGTGCGGCAAGTCGTGTTCAGCGCGGACGGAAAGCGGCTGTACGGATTGCGAGAAAAGGAGACCGCCGTGCGGATTTGGCACCTGGACAAGCTACGTGCCCACTTCGAGGAGCTGGGACTCGAACCATAGGTCGTTTTTTGGCCGGTCCCCTTGATGGGGAGAGGAATGGCGATAAATAATGCAGGGATAGCGGAGCCCTTCTAGCTCAATTGGCAGAGCAGCTGACTCTTAATCAGCGGGTTGTAGGTTCGAGTCCTACGAGGGGCATCAGGTCTTTTGTGCAGAGGGTGACTTCAGATGCCACGGGGTGCCTATCACCCCGTGGCATCTGCGTTTGCGTCGCCCCTGTCTTGTACTGCCTTCTTGCGGCCGTTGCTGACTGCGCCGGATTCTGCGCCACTTGTGCGCCGGATTCTGCGCCGCCTGACAATGCCTTATCGAAGTCGTCATCTGTCACGCTCAGATAGTGCTTCGCGGCAACCGGGGCGCTGTTCCCGATCCAGGCTGCCACAACGTGTAGCGGGAACTCGGCCGCCAATTCAGTTTCGCGGCTCGCCCGGAGATTCTGAAAGAGGCGCGGCCAACCGCTCAGCCCGGCCCGGTGAATGATCTTCTCGAACGTGGTTCGGAGGTTCTGCGAGGCGTCGCGATACCGAGTGATGACATACTGCGTTCCGGTTTCGGGAGCGTGGAACAGGTCTTCTAGGTACGGGCGTAGCTCGGGAAACAGGGGAACCCATCGCTTCCCCTTGCTCGTCATCCGTTCGAGCTTCGATGACCGAACCAGAAAGCGGCCGCGGCCCCAGTCGATGTCCGACCAAGTCAATGCCAGCGGTTCGCTTGGACACCGCAGACCGCCAAAGCGAACCAGGGCAATCAGCGCACGCCAGTCGGCGCATGGCGCAGCGTCGATCAACTTGAAAGTGTCTTCGCGGGTGACGAAGTGCAGTCGCTCCGGATTGTGCATCGAGCCTGGCTTCACTTCTTCGAAAGGGTTTGTGTCGATCAGCCGGCCGCGGCGCGCGGCAGTGAAAAACTGGCGGGCTCGCTTGATTGTGCGGGCGGCCGTCGCTTCAGCGTAACGGTCTCTCATCGCGATAACCCAGCGGTCCACGTCCGCCGGGGTGATGGATTCCAGCGACCGAAGTTCGCCGAAGAACTCCTTCAGCCTGCGCTCGGCCTGTTCTAAATTGATCCGAGTCCGCAGCTTCACGTCTGTTCGGGATTCAATGTACTCCCGGATAAATGGCCCCAAAGTTGGCACGCGCATGGGAGTCCGTGTCGGGATTAACCCAACCGCAGCCAATTTGTTGGCAAGTTCGTCCTCGATCCCAGCTACCCAGGCGGCAATTTCGTTGTCGAGTGACGTGCGGGAGATCTTCGCGGCATTCAGCGCCTCGACCCTTACTTTGATTTCCCTTGCCAACTTCATTGGTGCGCGACCGAGTCGAACGGCCTTGCGATCACCGTTGCCGTTCACAAACAGGATGCGCCGGAGGCCAGCCTTATCGGTCGAGATGGACGCCATCGAAATAACCTCAGTCGTGAAACGGCGTCGGCTTTCGACGCCTTGGATCTATTCCCTTTCACCTACGTCGAATTTCGTTCGGTCTACGGCCCCCAGGATGGGCAGTCGAAATTCCTCGGCCTAGTTTGCTGACCGATTCAGGATTCGCTGAACTGTCATCGCCGTGAATGGTTTGCCTCGGCGAGTGGAATACCCTTCGCCATTCAACTTGTCGGCTATCTGGCGCAATGAATCCCCTTCCCCGTGGTGCTGTCGAATGATCGGCATCAAGTCGGCATACGCTTCATCCGCCAATCGCTTGCGGGCCTCGGTCGCAGCCTTCGCACCGGTTATCGCGCCGACGATCCGACGATCTTCGCGTCCATCCCAATGACCGGGGCGGGCTGAGCCGAGTTGCGTCCCACGGGCCTTCGCGGCGGCTAGCGCCGCCTTCGTTCGCTCGCTGATCGCCTTCGCCTCGGCCTCGGCGACCGCGGCCAGAATGTGAACTGTCAGCCGGTTGGCTGATGGGTTGTCCGCGGCGATGAAGTCAACACCGCTCTCCATGAGCGAGGACAGAAACGCCACGTTGCGGGCCAATCGATCGAGCTTCGCGACCACCAACTTCCCTTTCGCCCGCTTGGCATGGGCCAAGGCACGGGCTAATTCCGGTCGGTCAGTCCGCTTACCGCTTTCCACTTCGACGTACACGGCGGCCACTGTCCCGCCAGTTTGCCTCGCATACGCCTCAATGGCAGTCTTCTGGCCTTCTAACCCCAACCCCGAAGCGCCCTGCCCAGCGGTCGAAACTCGGATGTAGGCGATTAGCTTGCCGACCATTTGAGCCCCTTGTGTAAGGACAAGGGCAATGTAACGTTATCCTTAACGACCGTCAAGGATAATATCAATTCGGGCCTACCTTTTCTTTTGTCCCAGCCGGAGCAGCCTTTCGAGCGCCTTTGCTCGGGCTCGGGCTTCCCGCCGATCGGCATCCAGCACTTTCGGATCATCGGCCGCGGCGCGGATCATCAACACAATCTGCCGTTGCTCGTCCCGAGGGAGCAGGTTCAGCCGTTCGGCTTCGGCCCGATCTTCATCGCGAATTGCCATCGACGGTTTCCTAGCGGCCCGTTGTCCACACCGAGGGGTCAGTCCGGCAGGCGGCCCGTTACGTCAAATAGGTCGCCAGAGCGGTATCGCGGTGGTGCGGCTCGGCCGACAGAAGGCCGGTTAAGTCGGGGATCGGCCTTAGACCGCGGATCGACAAGTTCCGCGTCCCGACGCTCGACAATACCGACACAATCCGGTTTCTCCCGGGGTTTTTCAGTCGTTGTCGGTCGATTGTCGGCGACGGAGTCGGCCGGGCCGCCTTCGGCCCGCAGGGTTGTGTCGGTATTGTCAGTGCCGGTGTGCGCCCGAAGGGCAAAGACTTTGGTTGGCCGCCCGCCGCTCGGGATGACGCATCGTATCCAATTGCCGCGCCCCGATGAGACTAGTGCCTCTAACGCGGATTCCGCTGCCTCGGAAGTGGGAAAGCTGCTACCCCTTGCTCGTTGAAGTTCGCGCGGTGTGCAGCGGCCGCCGCGACCTTCAATCCATTCCAGCAACTCCCGTTCGGCACGCTGTTCGTCTGACTCGCCAAGTGTCGCGTAGATTCGCCGGGCCTCCCCGGTGAACCATTCCGCAAGGTCGATTCCGGCGCGCACCGACACCTCGGGTACCGGCGAAAGCGCGTCGCGGCCGGCTACTACTTCGGTCACGACATGGTGAATAAGTGCAAACCTAGCAGCGTAGCCCTCCAGCTTCGCCAGGACGGCGCCGAAATCGGACTCCGCGTTCGCTTTAGCGTCTTGAATTGAGTTGAAAAACTGCACCCAGGCCCGCTTGGCGTCAGATGCCAGGTCGAGAACGTGCGGACGGTGACGCCCTCGGGCGTCGGCGGTCATCGTCAAGGCGAGTAGGCCGCGCACGGCAAATGAGTAGTCCTCCTCGGTCTTGGGGTCAACTTCGTCCTCCGACCAGTAGATCGTTCGCTGCGGCGGCATCGCGAGTAGTAATCGGGCGGCGAGTCCGCTTGCTCGTGCCATTTGGTCGAGTGAACTCGCCAGGATGCGGGGCTGGACTGTGCCCGCGAGCGAGCAACTCGCCATCGGGATGAAGAGCTTCCGAACATGCGGGTCGCCGGTCTTTCGATCTACAGTGAGGGTCTGAGCATTCGAGAGTTTCAGCCATCGGGCACGGTCAGTCCCACCATTTCTTCCCTTGTAGCGACACATGCTTTGGAACCAATCGTCAATCTCGTCATTCGCGTTAATGATGCCGCGCGGGTTCTCGGCGAGTATGGTCCCGACACTTTCGATCGTCACGTCTTCAACCAAAACGCGTCGCAAAACGGGCGCGCTTCTATTCTCGCGCTGTTCTCCCGAAAGCGCGTTGTACTGGGCCAACTCACGAGCGTAATCATCGCGAAACACCGACTCGGCATCCGTTAGTGGCTTGATCGCGGCCCGAAACGGCGGCGACTTCCGCGAACCGCTGTATCCCACGATCGCGGCCCAAACGATCGCGGGCTCGGTCCATCCGCGTTTGAGTCGTATCTGACGGGTGTTACCAATGCCAGCGGCACACACGGCTAGGACCGGCAGTGCGACGTTTGCGTCGTCACAGCCGATGGCAGTCGCAGTCTGACGGACGTAGGAACGAAGGGGCTCGGGAAGGGCGGCGCAAGGGAACGGGTGATACGCTGCGACGCTCCATTCTAGGTTCGAATTCGGCGCGAAACCGGCGGTCCCGTCCGGCTGCGCATCGCCCATTTTATGTGCGCACGTTGGGGGTTCATGGGGCGCTCCTTTTTTGGGCGCGAGTTTGCCTAAATCACGTACGCTCCTTCCGGATTCTGACGTCGGATTGGCGATTCCAGGTGGCCGTTCGGCCACTGGAGGGGCGTTTTGTAGTCGATCCGGGTTCAGTACAGTCGGTTTCTGTCCGCTATAGTCCATGTTCGCTTTTCTCGGAATGTTCGCGCGCGAGCGCTCCCCTCGCGTGTGTTGGGTTAGAAGACGAGAGCCCCGCGCGAAGAGCGCGGCGCGGGGCGCGAATAGGCTGCGCAGGCGCGACTGCGCCGCGCACTATGCGCGGCAACCTTCCGCGGCGACTCGGCGAACCTCGGCATCCGAAATCAGCCGGCGACGGCCGAGGCGGATGGTTTGCACCTTGCCCGAATCCGCCAACCGAATGAGGTGGCGGAGCGAGATGCACAAGAAACGGGCCGCCTCGGCGAACGCCCAGGGGGAACCAACCGGCCGACTCTCCGCGGCAGCCGCGGGCACAAGTGATGTCATCTGTCGTCCTCGGGGCGCGGGCGGCGTTGACCAACGCCAATTGACACCCGCTGCCATGCCCTAACCATTGAGGTGGGCACCCTTCAGTACGCCGCCACTTGGTGCGCGCGCTGGCAAAAGTGTACAAAATATCAGAAATAATTGGACGGAAAAATGCGAGGTTTGTGTGTTAGTGCAGGCTAAATTGATCCCCAAAGTGGTGCCGATTGACCAGCTACGGGTCAAACCTTGATTATCAAACGGTCGTCGAATCAAATCTATCAGTAGCTGAAGGAGTGGGAGCCTCGGCATCGCATTGTCCCATACTTCTGGCTCAAGACTATCGGGACCCGACAGGACCGCGTTTCAGATGGACTATTCGGGTCACGTCCGTCCCCTTAGTGAAATGTGCTGGGTCGAAACCGGTCGGCCGATGGTAATAGACGCTCGAGTCGAAGGCGACGCGGAACCTCAGCCCAAGCGGTTCAGGGCCAACGTAGTCGAGTGTGGCCCGAAGTGACGCACCCACCGTCGCACTCCGAGGCCGAACGAATAGTTCACCCGCCCGCGGCGGCCGTTTGGCCGTCGTCAATTCAACACGCTGCTGCCGCCGCGGGTCGGGTGCAACGACGTGGTTCGGCGGTCAAGTGGACTGCCAGTTTTACCTACCGCCGGCCGCAAAGGACTTCAGTACAGTCGTCAACACAGAGTGATTGTCCTTGTCCACAGCCTTCACCATCCCGACACGGGGGGCATACCAAAGTGTTCGCTTCCACGTCACCCCCTTGAACACGCACTCCGCCTCGACTCGTAAGCAACGGAACTTGCCGGCCGGAACTTCGACCTCCTCCTCGTCGGCGCTGGCGAACTTGTGGGTTACGGTCTCGCCCTGGTCTATCCGGGTCGTCTCCCAGGTCTCTCCCTTACGAAAGGGCAGACGCAGGATGCACTCGGGCGACTCAAGCACGGCGTCACCCACCGCCACCCTATAGATCCCCTTGTCCGACACCTCGTGCCGCCACGGCTCGGAGGTAAAGTCGCCCTGAAGCACTCGGACGGTGACGAACTTGGCGGCACCATTTTGGCGGGCCTCGGTGACCTCAGCCACCCACTCCCTTTGGTCTCCGAAGTCGTCCTCGAAGACTAATTTGTCGCCAACTGTCGATGGGATGTAGTAGACCGGTGGCGAATGCTCTTTACGCGGGGCTGCGAGGACGCCGCACGAGAGGAGAAGGCAGCAGGTGGTCGGTCCGACAATCTTGCGGAGCATGATCGGTCCTCCGGATTTTGGCCGGAAGATATCCGGAATCAAGAACAACGGTCAAGGCGGACACCCCGAAGCCGCCGAACAATCAGTTCACCCGCCCGCGGCGGCTGCAGGACCTTGAACCGCAGTTGAGCCTACTGCCGCCGCGGGTCGCGGTGCAACGGCGGGTTCGGCGGCGTTTCCCCGAACACTACCACTGCTTCGCAGGTTCCGGAGCCTCAACCCGGCAGGACGCATTCGGGTTCAGGTCGAGCAAGTCCCGCTCAACAAGTTGCCCACTCTCGACCGACCCGGCGAAGAGGCGGCCGGTCCTTGCGTAGACCAAACGCCCCACTTGATCCCAATCCGCCCAACCGGCGTCCCGCAAGGAGGCTGATTGGTGTCACTGGGTAGCCAGCGCCCGGTCCCGTTGGAGTCGCTGAAGCTCACCCCTCTCCTTAGGTGTTAGCTTGTCTTCGCCGAGCTTAATCTCGACCTTCCGGAGCGTGCCGGTGAACTTGAACGGCATCTTCGCGTCGTACTCGTCGATGACCGGCGACCCGGAGTCCATGCCGACGTCGAAGCTCTCGTCGAGCGTGAATTTGCCGAGCGGATTTGTCCTGTCGAGGCGCGCCTCAGCGACGGCTTTTCCATCTACGGTGAGCGTGCCCTTGCCGCCCTTGCCGAG
>Ga0066903_100004807_pt1 | contig 11529 bp, 11 predicted proteins | sample PanSoiMetaGPlot1_FD_67491 | JGI IMG/M metagenome (GOLD analysis project Ga0066903, IMG submission 67491) | Tropical forest soil microbial communities from Panama analyzed to predict greenhouse gas emissions - Panama Soil - Plot 1 (version 2) | ecosystem: Environmental > Terrestrial > Soil >...
TCCAGGCTGTTGATAGCTAACGACAGCGGACCGGTGCACATCGCAACGGCGGTAGGCACGCCCGTGGTGGCGGTGTTCGGGCCGAGCAACGACCGCGCTTGGGGCCCCTATCCGACCGACAATCCGCGGCACCAGGTCGCACGGGAGCTGGTGGCATGCGCGCCGTGCATCCATCGCGGGCACGACTTCGGCACGCCGCAAGGGTGCCCGGCTCGGACGTGCCTGGCGATCCTCGAAGCCTCGGCCGTGGTGGCCGCGGCGGAGCGCGCACTGGCGCTGGCGGGGAGCCTGACGTGAGCGCGGCTGCGTCTGAAAGCATGTCGGGCGAAACGCTGCGCTGCGCGCGGCATCCCAACGTCGAGACCGTGCTGCGGTGCGGCCGTTGTGAGACGCCGATCTGTCCCCGCTGCCAGATCGCGACGCCGGTCGGCGCGCGCTGCCCGACGTGCGCCCAGGTGAAGCGCTTCAACCTGACCTTGAAGCCGCTCGAGTTGGCAAAAGCGATCGGCTTAGGCATTGCCGTCGGCACCATCGGCACGCTGATCGCCGGATTCATCGGCGGGTTTTTGCCGCTGCTGGCGTGGATGGTCGTGGGCTTCGTGGTCGGCGAGGCTGTCTCGGTCGGCGCCAACCGCAAGCGTGCGCCAGAGCTCGGGCCGATCGCGGTCGCGTGCGTGTTCATCGGCTACGAGCTGGGCTCGGTGCTCAGCATCGCGCTGACGCTGCAGGGGCGGATCGCATTGGGCCCAGAGGTTTTCGTGGTGCCGCTACTGCAGTTGCGCCAGGTGCTCCTGCTCGTGGGGCTGCTGGTGGGCGCGCTGCTGGCCTGGATGCGCGTGCGGTGATCGACGAGTGAGCCTCGCCGACGAGGTGCGCCGACTGGCCGGCCACCGCGTCCTCGTCGTCGGCGATCTCGTGCTCGACGAATATGTCACTGGTCGACCAGCCCGCCTGTCGCGGGAGGCGCCAGTCATGGTGCTCGAGCTCCAGGAACAAGAAGACCGCGCCGGCTCGGCCGCCAGTCCAGCAGCGAATATCGTCGCCCTCGGCTCTGAAGCGAGCGTGGTCGGCGTGCTCGGCTGCGATGAAGCCGGCGAACGCGTCGAATCGAGCCTGGCGCGGCTGGGCATCGACCGTCAGGGGCTGGTGCGTTGGCCAGCCGCCAGCACGGCGACCAAGACGCGCATCCTGGCCCAGGGCTTCACTGGTGGGTTGCATGGCCGACAGCAGGTGCTGCGACTGGACCGCGTGTCCGCGCTGGTGGGCGAGGCAGCGCAGGCGTGCGCCCACACTGTCGAGCGGCTGGCGAGCAGGTTCGACGCGGTGCTGCTGTCGGACTACCGCGCTGGGGTGATCGGCGCGGCGACGCTCGAGGCCGCGCGAGCCAGTGGTCGGCCGTTATTCGTGGACTCGCAGGGCGATGTCGGGCGCTTTCGGGGCGTCGACGTGCTGAAGCTGAACCAGGCCGAGGCGCACGCCGCGCTGGCGAGCAACGACCTGATCGGCGGTGGCGAGGCGCTGCGGCGGGAGCTGTCCGTGCGCCACCTGGTGATCACGCTGGGCGCCGAAGGCATGCTGGTGCTCGGTGACGACGAGACGCTGCGCGTGCCCGCGGTCCGGGCGACCGAAGTGTTCGACGTCACCGGCGCCGGCGACACCGTTATCGCCGTGCTCACGCTGGCGCTCGTGGCGGGGCTGCCGATCAAGCGCGCGGCGGAGCTAGCCAGCGCCGCGGCGAGTGTGGTGGTGCGCAAGCTCGGGGTGGCGACCGTCAGTCCCGAAGAGCTCGTCAGCGCGCTCACCTAGTGCTGCCCGGCGCTGAAACGCCGGGGGGTTTCTGTGTCATTCCGAGGCGAAGCCGAGGAATCTCATTGCGTATCGGAGCCCTGTGTGCAATGACATCCCTCGCTGCGCTCGGGATGACAATCGCGGCAGACTGGCACCCGATTGCACCAGGAGCCAGGCAACCCGCATGTGAGGCTACCGGTCAGGCGCTGCGAGCTGGGCTCTTGACCTTGAGCCGCCAGCACATCGTCCTGGACTCGAGGCAGCACTGCTGCTCCTCGATCGTGGTCGGCGGGGTGTTCTGCAGGCAGATCACGTGGTACAGGACTGGCCTGCCCTCGAGGGTTTCGCCGTCGCCGATCCAGCGCTCTCGATAAAACGGGCACGCCATCCTGAACCGATGCCAGTTGGGGTTATCGGGAATGACGGTCGGATCGGTCTTGCGCGAGCGAGGAATTGGAGCACCCTGCCTTTCAGTGCCGTCGGGCATTCTACTGCGCGGCGGCCGCCGCGCCCACGCCCTCCCGCTCGCCAGCTGCTTGCCGCTCGCGCAGCTCGAGAACGGCATACGCGGTGCGAGTGGCGGGCACATCGACCTGATGCTCATCCGCGAGGCGAACGACGGCGCCGGTCAGCGCCTCGAGCTCGGTGCGACCGCCTCGCTCGAAGTCGCGCGCCATGGATGCCTTCATCGTCGGCGGGATCCTGTTGAGCTGCGCCAGCGCGCGTTGCGGTTCCTCCGGCAAGGGCTGTCCGCACGCACTGGCGACAGCGACGAGCTCCTGCACGAGCGTCTCCATGAGCGCACGTGTGTGTGGAAGCTCGCGAATTGGTCCTATCGGCGCCTGACACATGCTGGTCAGAGTCGCCAGCGGGATGAGCGGCGCGGCCTTCTCCCACAGGGCGCGGTGGCCGTCGTTGGCAATCGTGGCGTTGATGCCCGCGGCCTTGAACACGTCGACCGTGCGCCGCGCGGACTCAGATGGAAGACCTTCATACGCCGCGATGGTGACCAGGTGCATCGGGCTCAGGTGGCCGATCACACCAGGCTCGAGGATGGTGGCCTCCACGATGGTGGTGCCGATCAGGACGTGCTCGCGGCCAACCTTCAACGCGACCTGGTCCGGCGCGTCGAGGCCGTTCTGCAACGTGAGGACACTGCCGTTGGGTGCCCGCAGCTGCGCCGCGGCGGGCAGCGCCGCCTCCAGGTCATAGGTCTTCACCGTCACCAGGACCAGCTCGGTCTGGCCGAGGTCGTTCGGATCATTCGAGGCGGCGGCGGCGGAGATATGGAAGGTGCCGAGCTCGGCGCTGCGCACCTCCAGGCCATTGGCAGTGATGGCCGCGAGCTGGGCGCCGCGAGCCAGAAAAACAACCTCGTGGCCCGCGCGGGCAAGCAGGCCTCCGTACAGCCCGCCGACGCCGCCGGCGCCGATCACCGCGATGCGCATCTTGGCCACCGAGTATAGGCAGGCAGCGGTTACGCTCTAGTGAGCTTGTGCCCTCACCCGCGGCTGCGCGGCTCCCTCTCCCAGAAGGCGAGGGTTGTCACGGATCGCGGCGCGCAACGCCGCAACGCTGTCTTCGGGCGCGTCGGGCACAATGGGCACTTCGCGAAGCGCATCGGCGTGGCGCCGCACCCAGGCGTCGACGATCAGCAGGTCATCGAGCTCGTCGCGGCTGACCTGGGCAGCTATCGGACGGCTGAACGTACGGCGCAGCAGGTAGCGCAGATGCGACGGCGTCGCATCTACCGACAGCGACACCTCGTCGACCAGTCGGCCGGCGCGAATAAGCAGCAGCCGCGCGCGATTGGGTTGGCGGTCGGGGCTGACCAGCACCACATTCCGTTCGGCAAACGCCGATAGCCGCTGCTGGACGGCGATGACCTGCTCCAGGTCGCGCATGCGATCGCGCAGCTCCGCGGCTTCCTCGAACCGCAGCGCGTCGGCCAACGCGTCGCGACGCTCGGCGGCACGCTCGAGCACGCCACCATCCTGCCCGCGCAGGACACGACCCGCCTCTTCAGCCTTCAGGCGATAGTCCTCGTCGGAGACAGCGCCGACGCACGGCCCCACGCACTTGCGCATCTCGAGCAGGGGACACGGCGACTGATTGGGGCGGAGCGGTCCGCTGCACTGCCGCAGCCCGAGCTGCTCACTCAAGAAAGTCACCGCTGAGGCCACCGCGCCGGCTCTCCGAAATGGTCCGAAAAACAGCGCACCGTCCATCGGCCGTTCGCGGGTCGCTTCCAGGCGCGGATGCTGCTCGCGCAGGTCGAGCTTGATGAACGGATAGTCGTGGTAATCGCGCAGCGCGCTGTTCGCGACCGGTAAATAGCGCTTGACCAGCTTTGACTCCAGCAAGAGTGCCTCGAGCTCGGAGCCGGTCTCGATCGCTTCCACTTCCGCGATGTGCGGCAGACGTCGGCGCAGGCGCGGCTGGGCGCGGCCGTGAGCGGTGCCCGACGGGCGCAGGTGGGTGCGCACGCGGGTGCGGACGTTGACGCTCTTGCCGACGTACATCACCTGCCCATGGGCGTCCTTGAGCAGGTACACACCTGGACCGGTCGGCAAGCTGGCGACCTGTGCCTCGTCTACTCGGCCCTTTCTTCGCGCGCGGCTGATTGGTTGGTTCTGAACCCCCAGCAGGGCTGACAGCGAGTCGATGCCGCGGCCGCGGGCGGTCTCGATCAGGTGCCGCAGCAGCGACAGCGTTGCTTCAGCATCTGGTCCGGCGCGGTGGCGCTGGACGTACGGCAGGCCGAGCATCGCGCACAGGCTGTCGAGGCGGTAGCTCGGCAGGCCCGGCAGCAGCCTTCTGGCCAGGCGCAGCGTGCACAGCTTCTGGCCATCCCACGTGAGACCTGCTCTGGCGAACGCCTGGCTCAGAAAGTTGCAGTCGAAGCTGGCGTTGTGGGCGACCACGACGGCGCCGTCGACCATCCTGCTGAGCTCGGGCAGCAGCTTGTCCAGCCGTGGCTTGCCGCGGGTGAGGTCCGCGGTGATGCCGGTCAGCCGCGTGACGAACGGTGGGATGGGGATGCCGGGCTCGACCAGGCGTTCGAGCCGCTCCTGCACCATGCCGTTTTCGAAGCGAATGGCGGCCAGCTCGAGGACGCGGTCGAAGGCGGCGCTGCCGCCGGTGGTCTCCAGGTCCAGAACGACAAAGGGCGTGGCTGCCAGACTGGTCCGCAACACGGGGTGCAATCAACCAGACTAGGCTTGCCACTCCTCGTGCTCAACAGGAAACCGGGCCGCTGGCCGGTTTTGGGGACGGCTGTGACACGCCTGTGAGGCATTGCCAGTGTCAGGTCTGATGTGGCTGGCGGCATCGTCGATCCGCGGGCTGCGCAGTCTAGACTCGTATGCGGTGGCATGTTCCACAGACTGCTGATCGCCAACCGTGGCGAGATCGCGGTGCGCGTGATCCGCGCCTGCCGCGAATTGGGCATTTCGCCGGTGGCGGTCTACTCAGAGGCGGATGCGCATGCGATGCACGTGCGGATGGCCGACGCGGCGTATCTCATCGGGCCACCACCTGCTGCGGAGAGCTATCTACGAATCGATTCCATTCTGGAGGCAGCGCGGCTGGCGGGCGCGGAGGCGGTCCATCCAGGCTACGGCTTCCTGGCCGAGAACGCCGACTTCGCGCAGGCGTGCGCCGATGCTGGGCTGGTGTTCGTCGGGCCGCCGCCGAAGGCCATGCGCGACCTTGGGCTGAAGACAGAGGCACGCAAGCTCATGCAGTCGGCAGGCGTGCCCGTGGTACCGGGCACGCTCGAGCCTGTGTCGAGTGTTCACGAAGCGCAGCGCGCCGCCGACAAGACTGGCTATCCGATCGCGCTCAAGGCAGTGGCGGGCGGCGGCGGCAAGGGGCTGCGCATCATCCACGAGTCGAACATGCTGGAGGCAGCATTCAGGCAAGCCACCAGTGAGGCCGGCGCGGCATTCGGCAACGCCGCCGTGTATCTGGAACGAGCCATCGCGCGACCACGCCACGTCGAAGTGCAGATCCTGGCCGACCAGCACGGCAAGTGCGTCTACCTGGGCGAGCGCGACTGTTCCGTGCAGCGGCGGCACCAGAAAGTCATCGAAGAATCGCCATCGCCCGCCGTGTCGCCCGAGCTGCGGGCGCACATGGGTGAGGTAGCCGTGCGAGCCGCGTTAGCGGCTGGCTACACGAACGCGGGCACGGTCGAATTCTTGCTGGCGCCGTCCATGGAGTTCTTCTTTTTGGAAGTGAACGCGCGCCTGCAGGTGGAGCATCCGGTAACCGAAATGGTCACGGGCATCGACCTGGTGCACGAGCAACTGCGCATCGCCGCGGGTGAGGCACTCGGCTATGGTCAGTCGGCGATCCAGCCGCGCGGCTATGCGATCGAGTGCCGCGTCTACGCCGAGGACCCTTCAAATGGCTTTCTGCCCTCGACTGGGAAGCTCATCGGCTATCGACCGCCCGGCGGGCCGGGTGTGCGCGTCGACTCCGGCGTGGAGGAAGACGCGGCGATCAGCGTCTACTACGACCCCATGATCGCCAAGCTGATCGTCTGGGCGGCTGACCGACCGCGTGGACTCGCTCGCATGGCGCGCGCGCTCGATGAATTTCTGGTGCTCGGCGTGCACACGAGCATCCCACTCCATCGCTGGCTAGTAGCGCACCCCGAGGTGCGCTCCGGCGACGTAGACACCACGTGGCTGGAGCGCACCTGGTCGGATGCCACCGCTGCCCAGGTGGCTGATGCGGAGGTTGAAACGGCAGCGGTCGTGGCTGCGCTGCTGGCAGATGGAACCCGCGCCGCGCCGGCGCCTGCTGGCGAGCGGGTTCCAGACGGCACGACTTCCGCCTGGCGACTGGCCGGACGACGAGCAGCGCTGCACTGATGGTGACCTATCAGGTGACCATCGGCGAGCGCACTCTGCGCGTGTCGCTGCGGCGCGAGTCCGACGCGTTGTTCGCACGTGTTGACGACGGTGTGGAGATCCGGGTGCAGCTGGACGCAGTACGCGGTCCACTCCACACGCTGCTGCTCGATGGCCGACGCACCGAGGTCCTTGCGCGACGCGACGCCGCTGCCGTGCAGCTGAGCATCGGCGGTATCGGCTATCGCGCCGAGGTGCTCGATGAAGCACACGCGCGACTCGCGCAGGTCACCGGTGCGCGCGGTGGGGCGCACAGCCGCCGAGAGCTCAAAGCGCCGATGCCCGGCCTGGTCGTCAAAGTCCTCGCGGAGCCAGGTCAGGACGTGGAGCCGCACCAGCCGCTGGTGGTGCTGCAGGCGATGAAAATGGAGAACGAGCTGGCGCTGCCGCGCGCAGGCAGAGTGAGCGCGGTAAACGTGCAGAGCGGTCAGACGGTGGAAGCTGGGCAGGTACTGATCGCACTCGAAGAATAGACTGGCGGTGATGCGTGCGGAGATCCTGTCGATCGGGACCGAGCTCCTGCTTGGCCAGATCGTAGACACCAATGCCAATTACCTGGCGCAGCAGCTGCCTGCGCTCGGCCTGGACCTGTACTACGTCTCGGAAGTCGGCGATAACTTGCAGCGCCTCGCGGACGCTTTTGCCCGCGCGCTGGAGCGATCGGATGTGGTCATCAGTACCGGAGGGGTCGGTCCGACTGAGGATGATCTGACACGCGAAGCAATAGCGCGCGTGCTCGGTGAACAGCTGCAGGTGCAACCGGAGCTCGAGCAACAGTTGCGTGAGTTCTTCAAGCGGCGCGGTCGAACGATGCCCCAACGCAATGTCAAGCAGGCCACGACGATCCCATCGGGTACCTTCCTGCCGAACCCGATCGGCACCGCGCCGGGCTGGTGGGTCGAGCGCGACGGCAAAGTCATCATCTCCATGCCGGGCGTCCCGCATGAGATGCGCAAGATGTGGGACGAGCAGGCGCAGCCGCGCCTGGCGCGCTTGCTGAGCGGCGGAGTGATCGTGTCCAGGGTCCTGAAACTGGCGGGCGTTGGCGAGTCACATGCGGAGGAAGCGCTTGGCGATCTCACGCGGTCGACGAATCCGACGCTGGCCACGTATGCCAAGAGCGACGGCATTCACCTGCGACTCACCGCCAAGTCCGATACGCAGGTGGAAGCGAACAGTCAGCTTGACGAGTTCGAGCCGCGTGTGCGCGAGCGCGTGGCGCAATGGCTGTACGGCACCGAGGCAGACGATTTTCCGAGCGTTGTCGGCCAGCTGCTGCGCACGCGGGGCCTCAAACTGGCAGTGGCGGAGAGCGCCACCGGCGGGCAGCTGGCTGCACTGATCACCGAAGCGCCGGGCGCCAGCGAGTACTTCGTTGCTGGCTACGTCGCGTACTCACGCTTGGCGAAGGAGGCGCTTGGCGTGAGCTCGAAGCTGCTCGACGAGCACGGCACGATCGCAGCGGAGACCACCGCGGCGCTGGCGGCGGCGGCGCGGCAAACGGCCGCCGCCGATGTGGCGATTGCCACGACCGGCAATGCCGGCCCCGATCCAGCCGAGGACAAGCCGGTGGGCCAGCTGTACATCGTGGTCGACATGCAGGGCAAACAGATCTGTCATGAGACGCGCTATTCGACGACACGCGCCGAGTACAAGCGGCGCGGAGCGCTCGAGGCGCTGTATCACCTGTGGCAGGAGCTACGGTGAGTACCTCAGCCGACGAATGGCGCAACACGACGCTCCGCACAGCGTTGGAGCGCACACCTGAACGTGAGGGCGTCTTCGAAACGACCTCGCATATCCCACTGCACGTGGCGTACACCGCCGAGGATCTCGCCGATCGGGACCCGCACAAGCGGCTCGGCTACCCAGGCGAGTACCCCTTCACCCGCGGCGTCCAGGCGACGATGTACCGCGGCCGCTTGTGGACCATGCGTCAGTACGCTGGCTACGCAACTGGCGCCGAGTCGAACGCCCGCTTCCGCTATCTACTCGAACGCGGCCAGACGGGCCTGTCAGTCGCGTTCGACCTGCCGACGCAGATGGGTTACGACGCCGATCATCCGATTGCCGAAGGCGAGGTCGGCAAAGTCGGCGTGTCCATCTCGTCGCTCGACGATATGGCGGAGCTGTTGGCGGACATTCCGCTCGACAAAGTCACCACGTCGATGACGATCAACGCCACCGCTGCAATTCTGCTGTCGCTGTATATTGCCGTCGCGCGCCGACAGGGTGTCGATCAGCGGCTGCTGAATGGGACGTTGCAGAACGACATTCTGAAGGAGTACATCGCGCGCGGAACATACGTCTATCCGCCGCGGCCCAGCCTGCGGCTCATTACCGACGTGTTCGCCTATTGCGCGCACAACGTGCCGCAGTGGAACACGATCTCGATCAGCGGCTACCACATGCGTGAAGCTGGGGCGAGCGCGGTCCAGGAGGTCGCCTTTACGCTGGCGAACGGCATCGAGTACGTGAATGCCGCGCTGCGGGTTGGCCTCGACATCGACGCCTTTGCGCCACGCTTGGCGTTCTTCTTCGACAGCCACAATAACTTGCTCGAAGAGGTCGCCAAGTTTCGCGCGGCGCGTCGCATGTGGGCCAAAATCATGCACGACCGTTTTCACGCGCAGGACCCGCGGTCGTGGATGTTGCGTTTCCATACCCAAACCGCCGGAGTCACACTGCAAGCACAGCAGATTGACAACAACGTAGCGCGGGTGACAGTGCAGGCGCTCGCGGCAATTCTGGGGGGTACGCAATCGCTGCACACCAACGCCAAAGATGAGGCGTTAGCCTTGCCGACTGCCGAAACGGCGCAGCTGGCGCTACGAACGCAGCAGGTACTGGCATACGAGAGTGGTGTTGCCGACGTTATTGATCCACTTGCCGGCTCGTACTACGTTGAATGGTTGACCGACGAGGTCGAGCGACGTGCCTGGGAGTACATCGAACGCATTGATGAACTCGGTGGTGCACTCGCGGCCGTGGAGTCGGGCTATGTGCAAAGCGAAATTCAGGAATCCGCGTACGAATACCAACGTCAGGTGGAACGACAGGAGCGCATCATCGTCGGCGTGAATCGCTTTCACACGGAAGAGCCGGAGTCAGCGGCGGCGATACTGGTGGTTGATCCGGCGATTCGCCAACGTCAATGTGCGCGTTTACAGGCGCTACGGGCACGGCGGGATGGTGTGCGATGCAGCGCGCTGCTTCAAGATCTAGAGCAGGCTGCCGCGAAGGAAGACGTTAACCTCGTACCATTGATCGTCGAGGCAGTCGAGGCGTACTGTACGCTTGGCGAGATCTCCGATGCTTTCCGCCACGTATGGGGCGAGGCGCGCGACTTCGGCCGAGTTTAATACAACATTAAGTACGCTGGAAAACATCATCAAAAACGGGTATGATTTGTCACGAACCAGCGATGTGATCGCCGGGAGGGATAAGCCGTGCCTGTACAAATCCGTAAGCTGGCTCCTGATGAAGCCGCTAGGGTATTTCCAAAACGTGGGCAGATGGATTTATCTGAGTACGCTGATGCGCTACGTGAGCTGCAACCCGGTGATGCCGCGGAGATCGAGCTTGCCGGGCTGTCGAGCCGGGCTTTGAAGCGGCGCCTCGGCCAGGCCGCCAAACAGACCGGGTATTCGTTGAAGTGGGCACGCGATGGCGGGGGTGGCGTGCTGCGCTTCCAGGTCCGCGAAGCGCGCGGCGGGCAGCCCAAGGCGCGCAATGGGCGACGCGGTCGGCGGCGGCGCTCAGCAGAGTAGCCTTCAGCTTTCAGCCCTCAGCATTGGCTGCCGCTCGATCGCCGCACCTGCGGTCGAGATGCGGGGCAAATACGAGCTTCGGTAGCACTGCACGCTGATCGCTGATCGGCATAGCTGATAGCTCTGACGGCACGCGCTCTGCGTACTCATTTGAGTAATGCGCATGTCGACCATCCTGGCGCGAATCGTTTCCCGCACGGGAGTCGCCATGTGGCGGCACCGGACCACGTTTCTGTTGGCCGCGATCGCGGTGGCTGGTTTGAGCCTGTATCAGATCAGCTTTGCTGGGCCGACCGCGACCCCTGCAAGCGCCAACGACTGCGCGGACACAGCCATGGCCGCGGTCGCTCAAGTTGACGATGAGGCGGCGCGGGCAGCATACCGCTGCCTGGGCCAGGAGATGCGCCGCAGCGATGAACAGCAGTTCGTCGACACCCTGCACCAGCGCGGCGACCTGCCCAAGGGGCGCGTCAGCCGCGTCGGCGATCACCGCACAGCCAACGGTGGACGGATCGTCTTCTTCACCGTTGAGGCGGGCGGTGAGTCAGTCGGCTACATCGTCTACCTCGACTCCACCGGCATGGTGCAGAAGATCGAGTAACCGCTACCCGCGGCGTGCCAGAAACACGAGCGTGCTTGCTGCGGACGTAATTGGCTCGCGCGCGTACCCGCCGTAGACCGCCTGTATCTCGAAGCCTGCCCGCTCCAACAGGTGCTCGGCTTCGAAGCGGTACGTGTAGCGATACGGCCACTCGACGAAGCGTTTGGCGACAACCACACCCCGATCGTCGATGATTTCGTAGGCCGAGCGAATCACACGCACCTGCCTGGCCAGATCGGTGCTCACCACCGACTCGACGCGTGAAACCGTGACGCCACTCGATTGCTGCACCAGGTCGTCGCGCATGCTCCCAGCCGCGGTACTCAGCCACTCGGGGCGCGGGTGCAGAAAGTCAATCGACAACAAGCCGCCTGGGCGCAGGTGTTCGGCGATGCGCTGCAGGCAAGCGAGCTGGTCGGCGCGCTCGATGAGATAGGCGAAGCTTTTCACG
>Ga0066903_100004809_pt1 | contig 11527 bp, 11 predicted proteins | sample PanSoiMetaGPlot1_FD_67491 | JGI IMG/M metagenome (GOLD analysis project Ga0066903, IMG submission 67491) | Tropical forest soil microbial communities from Panama analyzed to predict greenhouse gas emissions - Panama Soil - Plot 1 (version 2) | ecosystem: Environmental > Terrestrial > Soil >...
GTCGGTGGCGAGCCACTCGCGCGTGGCCGCCAGGCTCGAGAACGCGCACGGTCCGATCGCCTCGCCGACCGACGCGACGACGTGGCCGGCGCCGTCGTGCTCGAGCTGCTGCGGCGCCGGCCCCTGCTGGTGGATGTAGTCGCCCTGGCCGCGGCGGAACGCGCCGTCCATCTGGGCGCTCGGCACGTCGACGGCATTGATCGCCTTGTAGTCGAGCCCGCGCTTGTGGCACGCGAACTTGAACATCGCGAGCGGCTGGCCGCCGTGATCGACCAGGACCGGCTTGCCCGTGAGCTTGTCCCAGGTGAAGTCGGGATCGGCCGCGCGGCCGGTCAGGAAGAAGCCGTCCTTCTCGTTGATCTGGGCGAAGTGAACGGCCGGCGGCGTCTGCCCCTTTTCGAGCGGGCCGAAGCCCTGCGACGGCGCCGACTGGCAGACGTGCACCGTGCCCGCCACGACCCCGTCGATGGCCGACTTGCCGACGGGCGCGTTCGAGTGCTTGGGCTGAAGCCCTTCTTCTTTCAGGAACCCGCCGGCGATCGTCGCGATCAGAGGCGAGTAGAACGCCGAGAAGCGGGTGAACTGGATGTGGATCTCTTCGCTCAACGCTCCCTCCTGGTGGCGGCTGGTGAGACACAATCGCGCTCCGCGGCGGCGGAGTCAAGCCGGCTTGACCCGCGCTGCGCACGGCCCGTACTATTCCGCTACTCGACGTGTGCCGACGCGATTGGTGAAGCGACTCGACTCGTGATCACTCGATTCGTGAAGCGGTTCGACCGGTGAAGCCCGACATGCTGCCGCTGGTCGGCGTCACCATCCTGGATCTGACCCGCGTCCTCGCCGGTCCGTACTGCACGCGCCTGCTCTGCGACCTCGGCGCTCGTGTCATCAAGATCGAGCGACAGGGCGAGGGCGACGACATGCGGCGCAACTATCTGCAGCTCGAGCCCGGCCGCGGCGACCAGAGCAGCTACTTCACCCGGGTCAACGTCGGCAAGGAGAGCGTCGGCGTCGACCTGTCGCGCCCGGAAGGTCAGGCCGTCGTGCAGGATCTGGCGAGGGCCGCCGACGTGGTCGTCGAGAACTTCATGCCGGGGGTCGTGACGCGGCTTCACTGCGATTACGAGACGCTGCGCGCCCTGAAGCCCGACATCATCTACTGTTCGATCTCGGGCTTCGGTCAAACCGGCCCCTGGCGCGCTCGCCCTGCGTTCGCCCACATCATCAACGCGGTGTCCGGCCTCATGCACCTCGAGCAGGGCGACGAGCCGGCGCCGCGCGCGTCGAATCTCCAGGCGGCCGACGTGCTCGCCGGTACGCACGCCGCCGTCGCGATCCTGGGCGCGATCACCCGCAAGGCCCGCACCGGTCAGGGCGCGCACCTCGACGTTTCGATGCTCGAGGCGCTCGTCGCCGCGGACAGCGTGACGTACGCGGCCGTGCTCAACGGTGGCCACGAGTACGGTAATCCGCGGCCCGGCATGATCGTGGCTCCGATCGGGCAGCGCTATCTGGCGATGCAGTTCACCGGATCGGGCGAGCTCTGGCCGCGCCTGCTGACCGCGATGGGCCGCCCCGAGCTCGCCCGCGATCCGCGCTTCGACACGAGCGAAAAGCGCCGTACGAACTGGCGCGAGCTGCGCCCGATCGTCGAGGCGTGGCTCGCCACGTTCGCCTCGGTCGAAGACGCGCGCAAGGTGCTGTCCGAGGCGCGCATTCCCTGTGCGCCCGTGCTGAAGCCGGCCGAGGTGATCGCCGAGCCGCACATGGCGGAGCGGCAGTTCTTTCCCGCCGTGCCCCATCCCGGACGCGGCTCGGTACGCGTGACGGCCAGCCCGTACCACATCGACGGCGAGCCGGTGCATCCCCGCGGCCCGGCGGCGTATCGCGTCGGCGAGCACACGCGCGCCGTGCTCGGCGAGCTTCTCGGCTACACGCCCGCGCGCATCGACGGGCTCGCGCGAAGCGGTGTCATCGACGCGCCCTAGACGGCTCGAGCCGGCGAGTGGACGGCGCCGCCCATCGCTGGTACGAGTGGAGTAGAAGGCGACGCGAATGATTCACAAGCTGAGCTCGGGAGGATATCGGCTCTATTCGCGCAAGCGGAACCCGAAGACGGGCAAGCGGCGCAACCTCGGCACGTTCAGGACGCGGCGCGCTGCCGAGGCGCGCGAACGCGCGGTGCAGTACTTCAAGTCGCGCGGCTGACCCTCGATCGACTGCGACTTCTCGCGGTCGATCGCCGCGCGCAGACTACAATCGGTTGCGATGACGCGCCGTCACATCGCCGGCTCGATGGCCCTCGTGCTCTGCCTGGCGGCGGCCGGGTGCGCGTCGACCGGGTCGGGGCCGGCGCCGTCCATCACGACGACGACGCCGAACGGAACCTTCGAGCAGATCCCTGCCGAGCTCTCGAAGCCGGATGGCCCCGGGCCGTTTCCCGCGGTCGTGATCATGCACGACTGCAGCGGCCTCGGCCCGCGCTCGAGCGGCGCCCCCGGCCGCTGGGCGAAGGAGCTGGTCGGGCGCGGCTACGTCGTGATCATGCCGGACAGCTTCTCGACGCGCGGTCATCCCGCCGGCGTCTGTACCGACTCCTCACGAAGCCGTGACGACGTCAGTCCCGCGCGGCGCGTACGCGACGCGTACGCCGCACTGGCTCATCTGCGGAGCTTGCCTTACGTCGATGGGACGCACGTTGGGCTGATGGGCGGCTCGCACGGAGGATCGACGACGCTCACGTCGATGATCGCGCCGGATGGCGACACGGATCTCCTGGCGAAGGAGCGCCGTGCGGGCTTCGCCGCGGCGGTCGCTCTCTATCCGGGATGCGTGGCGTCGCGACGGACCTGGAGCAACGCGGGCGTGTATCGCCCAGTCGCGCCGCTCCTGATCCTGATCGGCGACAAGGACGACTGGACTCCCGCGGAGCCGTGCCGGCGGCTGGCCGAGGCGGCGCAGCAGGCCGGCTATCCGGTGACGATCAAGATCTACCCGGGCGCCTATCACTCGTTCGACAGCGGGAGCAGGGTCCGCTACGTCGCGACGCGCGTCAACCCCAACGCGGTCAGCGGGCGCGGCGCGACGACGGGCGGCGATCCCGCGGCCTGGCGCGACAGCATCAGCGAGGTCGACGCGTTCTTCGGCCGCCATCTGCGGTAACGCGTCACCCGGAGCGCCTCAGCGTGCCATGCGGCGCAGGATCGGCGGACCGCTCCCGGCGCTCGGCTCGTCGCTGACCGTCAGCGCCTCGCGCACGCGCTTCGCGGCCGCATGCGCGTCGCCGACCGAGCGCGCGTGAACGATCGCGAGCGGTCGATCGCGGTCGACCGCGTCACCCACGCCGCGCACGTGCGCGAGGCCCACCGCGGGATCGACCGCGTCGTCGACCCGGCGGCGCCCGCCGCCGAGATCCACGACGATCAAGCCGAGGGCGCGGGCGTCGACGCGCGCGACGAATCCACCGGCGCCGTCGGGCGCCACCGGCAGCTCGATCGGGGCCCGCGCGAGGTGTCGCTCCGAGTGCTCGAGCAGATCGAGCGGCCCGCCGAGCGCCGCAACCATGCGCGCGAACCGCTCGGCCGCGGCTCCCGAGGCCAGCGCCTTCTCCACGGCGGTTTCGGCCGCGGCGCTGTCGCGGGCCAGTCCGCCAAGAACCAGAAGCTCGCCGGCCAGCGCCGCCGTCACCGCGTGGAGCCGCTCGTCGTGCGGCTGGCCCGTCAAAACCCCGATTGCCTCGCCGAGCTCGAGAGAGTTACCGACATGGTGGCCGAGCGCCTGACTCATGTCGGTCAGCAGCGCACACGTGCGAAGGCCGGCGCCCTCGGCGACCGCCAGCAGGCTCTCCGTGAGGTCCAGCGCCGCCTCGATCGACGTGGCGAACGCGCCGGTGCCGACCTTGACGTCCATCACCAGCGCGTCGAGTCCCGCCGCGAGCTTCTTCGAGAGGATCGACGCGGTGATGAGCGGGATGGAATCGACGGTGGCCGTCACGTCGCGGATCGCGTAGAGCCGCCGGTCGGCCGGGGCGAGATCCGCGGTCTGGCCGACGATCGCGCAGCCGGCATCGCTCACCGCGGCGCGAAAGCGACCGAGGTCGGGCGCCGCGTCGTAGCCGGGGATGCTCGCGAGCTTGTCGAGCGTGCCGCCCGTGTGCCCGAGGCCGCGGCCGGAGATCATCGGGACGATGCCGCCGCATGCCGCCACCACCGGCGCCAGAATGAGGCTGACCTTGTCGCCCACGCCGCCGGTGGAGTGCTTGTCGAGAATGGGGCCGTCAAGTCCCGACCAGTCGAGGACGGAGCCCGAGCGCGTCATCGCGCGCGTGAGCGACGCGCACTCCGCGCGCGTCATGCCGCGGAAGTACACGGCCATCGCGAAGGCGGCGATCTGGGCGTCGCTGACCGAGCCGTCGACGATGCCGGCCACCAGGGTTGCGATCGCCTCGTCGCTGAGGAGCGCGCCGTCCCGCTTGCGGCGGATCAGCTCCGCCGCGGCCCCCCGAGGCGTCACACACCCTCGAACACGTCCGACCACTCCTCCAGCATTTCCGGGTAGCCGTGGCGGACGGTGAGGCCGACGTGATCGAAGCCGCAGCGGCCGAGCTCGCGGATGCGCTCGCGCAGCTCGGGCTTTCGTGCGGTGAAGGTCGTCGCGCGAATCAGCTCGGCGGTGCAGATCGCCTGCTCCTCGGGACGCAGGAACATCAGGTGCCCGCGATGGTTTTCCAGGTAGCGCGCGTCCTCGGGCTGGTAGCCGAGATAGATCTTCCGGTACTGCTCGAGCAGCGGCGCCAGGCTCGGCGGCAGCGGCCGCCCGAGATCGCCGAACTGATCGCGCTCGACCAGGTTGTGGAGCGCGATGGTTGCGGTCGGCCCGGCGTGGGCCTTCGCCCGCGGGCTGTCGGCCGGCTCGCCGTCCGCCAGGACGCAGCCGGCAATCGCCGCGGTCGCCGCGAGCCGCGCTGGCTCGCGGCCGGCTTCGCGCCAGGCCGCTTGCATGTCGCCGATCGCCGAGGCCGCGTGGTTGGCGCTGGACGTCGCGTGGATGAATCCCGCGCCGAGCCGGGCGGTGAGCCGGCGGGCGCGCGGTCCCATCGCCGAGAGGTGGACGGGGATCGGGTCCTTGATGTTGATGGCGCCGATCTCGGGATTCAGGAAGCGGATCTTGCGGCGCTTGTCCTCGAAGGTCCACTCGAGGGTCTGGCCCGCCAGGAGGCCGGCGACGACGCGTACGTACTCCTCCATGTCCGCGAGCTTTACCGGCCGCAGCCCGAGCGTGCGCCGCGCCGTGAAGCCGGTCGAGACGCCGAAATCGATCCGGCCGGGCGCCAACGCGTTGAGCGTCGCGAGGCCGCTCGCCGCGACCGGCGCGATGCGATTCGACGGGATCAGCACACCGGTGCCGAGACGGATCTTCGTCGTCTGCACGGCCGCAGCCGCCATCGAGGCGAAGAGCTCGGAGTTCAGGAGCTGCGTGTCGTAGAACCAGGCGCGTGTGAAGCCGAGCGCTTCGGCGCGCTGGACGACCTTCCAGGAATCAGCGGCGGGAGCCAGGAAGATGTCGAAATTCATCATTCGTCTCCGAAGATCACCAGAGGTCTACGTCGGACGGTGCAACGTGTTGGGCCCGAACGCCATAGGCAAGAGCTCGCCGAGCGTCGCGGTGAGGCGCACGCCTTCGGGTCCGCACAGATGCACGCGCGTCGTCGCGGCCGCGAACTCGGACAGCTGCTGCCGGCAGCGGCCGCACGGCGGACACGGCTCGATGCCCTCGGTCACGATCACGACCTCGACGATCTGGCGCTCGCCCGCCGCGACCAGCGCGCCGATGGCGGTGGCCTCGGCGCACTGCGTGACCGGATACGACGCATTCTCGACGTTGCAGCCGGCGTAGAGCTGCCCGCTGCCGGAGCGGACGCAGGCGCCGATCCGGAAGCGCGAGTACGGCGCGTGGGCGTTGGCGAGCGCCTGGCGTGCGAGATCCAGCATGGGCTCGAGCGGCTCGGGGCTCATCGCTCCTTCACGTAGGGCACGCCGATCGCCCGCGGCGCCACGGCGCGTCCGACGAAGCCCGCCAGCAGCAGCACCGTCAGGACGTAGGGAATCGCCTGGATGAGCTGGACCGGCACGACGCCCACGAGCGGCAGCGGGGTGCCTTGCAGGCGCGCCTGGACGACGTCGGCGAAGGCGAAGAGCAGGCAGGCGACGAGCGTCGGCAGCGGGCGCCACTGGCCGAAGATCAGGGCCGCCAGCGCCAGATAGCCCTTGCCGGCCGACATGTCGCGGATGAACGAGGCGTTGTGCGCGATCGAGAGATACGCGCCCGAGAGGCCACACAGCACCCCACTCGCCACCAGCGCACAATAGCGCACGGCCGACACCGAGATGCCCGCGGTGTCGACCGCGCCGGGGCTCTCTCCGACGGCGCGCAGGCGCAGCCCGAAGCGCGTCCGGTACACGATCCAGGCGACGACGGGCACGGCCACGGCGGCAATGTACACGAGGACGTTGTGGCCGCTGAGGACTTCTCGATAGATGAGGCCGAGGCCGGGGACTTGACCGAGTGCCGAGGTACCCGGCAGCTGGATCGGCGCGAAGCGGGCGCCGGGGCCGAGCAGCGGCGTCTGGCCGCCCTCGTGAAACCACGCGTAGCCGAGCACGACGGTCAGGCCCGAGATCGTGATGTTCAGCGCCATGCCGGAGACGACCTGATTGCCGTGGTGCGTGATGCAGGCGAACCCGTGCACGAGCCCCACCAGCACCGCGGAGGCGATTCCAGCGGCCAGGCCGACCCACGCCGAGCCAGTCACCGCCGCCGTCGCGGCAGCGGCGAACGCCGAGACGAGCATCTTGCCCTCGAGCCCGATATCGACGATCCCCGAGCGCTCGGCGAAGAGGCCGCCGAGCGCCGCCAGCACCAGCGGGGCGGCGCCGCGCGCCGTCGCCGCGGCCAGCAGCGCCAGGACCAGAAGGCTCTCGCTCATCCCGCCCTTCTCGTCAGCGTGCGGCGCTCGCCCGCGCCGGCCGGCTGAAGAGCGCGTCGAGCGGCGCGCGCAGCGCGTGCTCGAGGGCGCCGCAGACCAGGATGATCAGCCCCTGGATGACCACGACCATGTCGCGCGTGAGCTTCGGCATGTCGAACGAGAGCTCCGAGCCACCCTGATAGAGCGCGCCGAACAGCACGGCGGCGATGACGATGCCGACGGGATGATTGCGCCCCATCAGCGCGACGGCGATGCCGACGTAGCCCGCGCCGCCCGGAAAGTTCAGCAGCAGGCGATGCTGCACGCCCATCACCTCGTTCAGGCTCATCAATCCGGCGAGCGCGCCCGAGATCGTCATGGCCGCGATCACCGTGCGCGCGGGCTGGATGCCGCCGTAGATCGCGGCCGTCTCGTTGTGGCCGAGCGCGCGCAACGCGTAGCCCCAGCGCGTGTGCCACAGATAGAGCCACACGAGGCCGCCGGCGCCCAGCGCCAGGAGCAGCGAAAGATTGACCGGCGAGCGGCCGACATCCCAGCCGATCGATCGCGCCAGATCGTGAAGCTGAGGCATCCACGTGCTCGGCGCGAACTCACGCGTCTCCGGGGACTGCTGGCCCGGCTTGATCAGCACGTTGACGAGCAGATGCGTCATGATCGCCGAGGCGATGAAGTTGAACATGATCGTCGTGATCACGACGTGGCTGCCGCGCTTGGCCTGGAGCCATGCGGGCACGAACGCCCAGGCGGCGCCGCCGGCCGCGGCCGCGACCACGGCAGCGGCGATGACGAGCGCGGTCGGCCAGCCGCCGGCGCCGAGGCAGAGCAGGGCCACCGCGAGGCCGCCGATGTACGCCTGGCCTTCGGCGCCGATGTTGAAGAGGCCGCAGTGAAAGGCGACGGCGACCGCGAGACCGGTGAAGATGAAGTTGGTCGCGTAGTAGAGCGTGTAGCCGATCGCCTCGGCGTTGCCGAACGCGCCGCTCGCCAGGAGCCGGAGCGCGCGCGCGGGACTCTCGCCGATCAGCAGCACCACCACCGCGGACAGGAGCAGCGCCAGAGCCAGATTGATCGCCGGCAGCAGCACCGGAACGATCCACCCGCCCCGCGTACGCCCCGAGACCGCCGCTGGCACGCCGGGATTATTACCCAGGCCCGTCATCGCTGTCGACGCCGCCGGCCGTGTTGGTCGTCCCACAACACGCGCGCACCGCTACTCTTCGAACTCGCGGACCCGGCGCAGGTCGGGGAAGAGGAGCATCCACAACACGGCGATCGCGATCGTGCCGAGCCCGCCCATGAGGACGGCCGGCACGGCGCCGACCAAGGCCGCGACCACGCCCGCCTCGAACGCGCCGAGCTGGTTCGAGGTGCCGGTGAAGAGCGAGTGTACGGCGCTCACGCGGCCGAGCATCGCGCCGGGAGTCCGGATCTGCACGAGCGAGGCGCGGATCACGACGCTCACGACGTCGGCGGCGCCCAGCACGGCGAGCGCGGCGAACGACAGGGCGAAGTTGGACGAGATGCTGAAGGCCACGCTCGCCGCGCCGAAGACGATGACCGCGCGGAACAGGGTGCGCCCGATGCGCCACTGGAGTGGACGATAGGCGAGGCCGATCGACGTCGCGAGCGCGCCGACCGCGGGCGCCGAGCGCAAGAACCCGAGGCCCGCCGGCCCCATGCCCAGGATGTCGCGTGCGTAGATCGGGAGCAGGGCCGTGGCGCCGCCGCCCAGCAGCACGGCGAACATGTCGAGCGACATCGTGCCGAGCAGTACGCGCTGGTTGCAAATGAAGACGAGCCCGGAGAGAACACTTTCGAGCACGACCGGCTCCGACATCCGCGAGGCGCGCCGCACTGGGATGATCGCCGCGCAGGTGCCCGCGCCCAGGAACAAGGCGGCCGCGGTGGCGTACGTCGTCGCGGGGCCGATCACGTAAAGAAATCCGCCGAGGGCCGGTCCGACGATCCGCGCGGTCTGGGTCGCCGACATCAACCAGGCCATCGCGCGCGAGATGAGTGGCCGCGGGACGACGTCCGACACGAGCGCGGTCGAGGTGGGGCCCTCGAACGCGCGCGCGGCGCCGACCAGCGCCACGGTGGCGAAGATCCCCGCGCTCACGAGCCGGCCCGACATCGTGCCGGCCACGAGCGCGGCCGCGGCCGCCGCCTGCACGAACTGACCGATCGAGGCGATCAGGCGGCGGTCGTAGCGGTCGGCGACCTGGCCGACGACCAGCGTGAGCAGCACGATCGGCGCGAACTGCGCGAGGCCAACCAGCCCGAGGTCGAGCGCGCTGCCGGTCAGCTCGTAGAGCTGCCAGCCGACCGCGACCCCCAGCATGTTGAAAGCGAGGTTGGAGAGGACCCGCGCGCACCACAGCAGGGCGAAGGCGGGATGGGCGAACAGCACCGCGGAATCGTAGCAGAACACCCCGCTGAAGAGTCGAGCCGGCGCGTGGTAGTGTCTCGGCTACGGAGGCCGCGATGAGACAGGGATTTCGAGTGATCGATTCGGACACTCACGTGAATCCGTCCCTCGACGTGCTGCTACGCTACGCCGACCGCGAGCTCCAGCAGCGAATCGACGATCTCCAGCCCTACCGGCGAACGGTCAAGACGTCCCCGGGGCGCGGCGACGCCGAAGACGTCGGCAGCGCCACGATCCTGGCCGTCAAGCCGGTGCGCCTCCAGCGCGTGGCCGGCACGAAGGCCGCAGCCGCCGCGGGCGGCGAGGGCGATCGCGGCTTTCTGTCCGGGCGCACGCAGATGGTCACGCGCCAGCCCATCACCGCGCGGGTCGCCGAGGACAACGGCCGCGGGCGCCTGCGTGACATGGACCTCGAGGGCCGCGACATCGACTTCATCATTCCCGGGCCCTGGGCCTATGGCGCGCCGGCGCTGGCGCCGCATCTGGCGCACGGACTCTATCGCGCCTACCACCGCTACATGGCGGACTACTGCTCGGCGGACCCGCGGCGTCTCAAGAGCATGATCCTGGCGCTCGCCAGCGATCCCACGTGGAGCGCGCAGACGATCAAGGAGCACGCGCGCGAGGACTGGGTGGCCGCGGTGTGGCCGCTCTTACCCGAGGGCATGCCGATCGACGATCCCGACCTCGAGCCCATCTGGGCCGCGGCCGACGAGGCCGATCTGCCGATCATGTACCACGCGTTCACCGTCGAGACGCCGTACTTCCCGGGCTATCGCGACATCTGGGACAACCCCGCGATGGGGCGCTGTGCCGGCCAGACGTGGGGCGGGCAGCGCTTTCTGTCGTTCATGCTGATGGGCGGGATGCTCGATCGTTACCCGCGGCTGCGGATCGGCGCACTCGAGAGCGGACACGGCTGGCTGCCGCACTGGCTCGTGCGGCTCACCCGGCAGATCGACTACGTGCGCGGCTCCGTGTCGGCCGCGCTCAAGCACACACCGCTCGAGTACGCGCAGATGGGGCGCGTCTTCGTGAGCATCGATCTGTCGGAAGGCGTGGCGCTCACCAAGGCCGCCGTCGACCTGCTCGGCGATCACGTCTTGATGTTCGCGTCGGACTACCCGCACCCGGAGACGATCTTCCCGGACCACGCCGACTCGGTCATCGCGTGGCGCAAGGAGCTCGGCGAGGACGCGATGCGCAAGCTGATGTGGGAGAACGCGAGTCGCTTCCTGCGCCTGACGTCGACGCCGTGGTCGGCTACTTAGCGGTGTTCTTCTGGAAGTCCTCGCTCGAGATCTCCTTGACCTCGGACGCCTGGAGCGTGACTTCCGAACCGGACTTGGCGTCCCGGAACATCACGGCGCTGCCGCTGTGCTTGATATCGTCCGTGTAGTACATGCGACCGGACGCCGGATCGGTGACCCGGTAATACGTGGTGCATCCGGCCGTTGCCAGGACGATTGCCAGCAGCGCGGTCGATGCGGTCAGTCGTGTGGCGCGCATGATAGGCCCCCTTGGTCAGCAGTCTCAGCGCCCGAGAATAAGGTCTCGCTCGCACGCTGGACCATAGGACGTTGGTCGTACTAGGCACCGCGCGCCGAGGACGTCCAGGGGATCATTCGCTTCGTGAGCTCGGCGTCGTCGAGCTCGAGCCCGAGCCCTGGCGCCTCGGAGAGCACGAACTTCCCGTTGACCGGCCGCACCGGCGTGCGAAACACGATGTCCTGCACCTGATAGGGGCCGTTGTACTCGGCTGGATGGTGCGAGTGCGTCAGCGATGCGACCAGGTGCAGATTCGCGGTGTGGCCGATCGACGGCTGCGTCTGATGGGGCACGAAGTCGACGCCGTAGGCGCGCGCCAGCGCTGCCATGTCAGCGAGACCCGTGAAGCCGCCGGTCTTCACGATGTCCGGCTGCACGATGTCCACGCCGGCCTCGATTAGCCGCTTGATGCCCTGCAGGGTGTACTCCTGCTCGCCCGCCGAGACGGCGATGTCGAGCGCCGCGGCCACCTTGGCGAAGCTCTCCGCGTGATAGTGCTGCACGGGCTCTTCGAACCACACGTAGCCGAGCTCCTCGAGCGCGCGCCCGACACGGATCGCGCCCTG
>Ga0066903_100004811_pt1 | contig 11526 bp, 4 predicted proteins | sample PanSoiMetaGPlot1_FD_67491 | JGI IMG/M metagenome (GOLD analysis project Ga0066903, IMG submission 67491) | Tropical forest soil microbial communities from Panama analyzed to predict greenhouse gas emissions - Panama Soil - Plot 1 (version 2) | ecosystem: Environmental > Terrestrial > Soil >...
CGGGCGCACCAACGCCCAGATCGGCGCGGAGCTGTTCATCAGCCGCCGGACCGCCGGGGTGCACGTCACGAACATCCTGCGCAAGCTCGGCGTCTCCGGCCGGGTGCAGGCGGCCACCGTGGCCGAGCGGGCCGGGTTGGTGTAGCGCTACGCCCGCCGGCCCAGGTCATACTCCCGGAAGCCGTTGAATCGGACCTCCGCTCCGTGGCTGGTCCGGTCGCGGTAGAGCACCAGCGCGGCGTGCCACTCGATCGGCGAACCCCCATGGACGTCCGTCGCCTGTCCGACCTGCGCATCGTCGACCCACATGGTCAGGTGCGTCGCCCCGTTCGGCAGCTCGGTGCAGTCGCCGCGTACGCGGTTCACGGCCCGGCCGGTCCTGACCGACCCGCTCGGACCCTGCGCCAGGACCGCGGAACCTCCGTCGTCGATCTTGAAGATGACCCAGCTGCCGTTGCCGTGGATCTCGAAGGTGTAGCGGAGGCCGGTGCGGCCGCCCTGGTCGCAGCGCACGCCCCAGCCGTCTGCCGGCGGGCCTGCCAGCTGCGTCGCCTCCGCCACCACCGAGATCGATGCCAGTCGCCCGGCGTGCGGAGAGCCGACGGAGAAGGTGTTCAGGACGTTCTGAGGCTGGAGGACCGCCACGTGGTAGCCGTCCGCGGCGAACGAGGCGGTGCCCACGCCGGCCTGGCCCTGATCCGGGGCCCAGCCGGCCCCGGGGTTCCTGAAGTCGTCGGAGTAGACGAGCGTCCCGGGCGCGGCGGCGGAGGGGGACGGGCTCACCGCCGCGGCGCGTGAGGACTGACCCGGCGACGCCGGGCTCGCGGCTGGGCCGGACGTCGCGTGGACGGCGACCGCGATGGCGGCCAGGACGCAGACCGCCAGCCCCGCGGCCGCCAGCGGGGCCCACCACCTCCGGGCGGGTGTCCGCCGCTCGCCCGCGCCCGCGGCCCTTCCCCCGCCCGCCAGGGCGTCGTGCAGCGGCACGACGTCGCCCGGCGCGGGCTCCGGTCCCGTCCAGACCGCATCCGCTCGCGGCGTCGCCCGGCCGTGTCCGCCCCTGCCCCCTTCGGCTCCGGCGCCGGTCGCGGAGAGGCGGGCGGCGATCCGGCCGGAAGCCAGGACCGTGAGGCCGGAGCGTCCGAGCCAGCCCGAGCCCCAGGCGGCCGCGGCCGCGTCGGCGAGCTCGGCGCCGAGGTCCTCGGCGCTCGCGATGCGGTCGCCGGGCTCGGTCGCCAGGGCCCGCATGGTCACTGCGGCGATCGGTTCGGGGATCTGTGGTGCGACCTCCCTGAGCTGGCGCGGCTGCTCGTGCACGCGGCGGTAGAGCAGGGAGACCAGCTCCCCGTCCTCGGCGAAGGGAAGCCGGCGCGCCAGGAGCTTGTAGAGCAGCATCCCCACCCCATAGACGTCGGTGGCCGGCGACGGCTCCCGGCCCAGCACCTGCTCCGGCGCGATGTATGCCGGCGAGCCCAGCAGGAGCCCGCTGCTGCTGGCCAGGGTCTCGGACCCGCCCAGCACCCTGGCGATGCCGAAGTCGGAGACCTTGAGCTGGTCCGGCGCCCCGAACAGCAGGTTCTCGGGCTTGATGTCGCGGTGCAGGATGCCCCGGCCGTGCGCGTAGTCGAGGGCCACGCACGTGGCCAGTGCGATGCCGCACGCAGCCTCGGCCGACATGTCGCCGGCCATGAGCCGATCCCGGACCGTGCCCCCCGGGAGCAGCTCCATGACCAGCAGGCGGAGGTCCTCCTGCTTGACGTAGTCGTACACCCTGACGATGTGGGGGTGGTCCAGGCCCGCCAGCAGGTGCGCTTCTTTCGCGAACCGGCGCTGAACCGTGGGATCGCCGGCGAGCGCCGGCGGCAGCCGCTTGATGGCGACCGGCCGCCGCAGCCGGCGGTGCTCGCCGCGCAGCACGATGCCCCACGCTCCCCTGCCCAGCTCCTCGCCCACGTCATAGCCGGGCAGGGCCTCTGCCACCCGCTGGCGCTCGAGACTCACTTGCTCTCCTCCTGCAAACCTCAGGTCGCTGCGACCTGAACGAAGGTTGTCGCTTCGCGCCGCCTGATCAGACGTCCGCGGCCGGCCGGCAGCGGCGTCAGCCGGTGGCCGCCGAGGATGACGCCCTCCTGCGGCTCGCCGCTCATGAGCAGTCCCGGGCTGCGCAGCTCCCTGAGGCGGCGCAGCACCGGCTCACCGATGCCCTGCAGAGCACCGCCCGACGAGCGGGCGATGACCAGGTGGAACGCCAGATCGCGAGACTGGGGCAGGAGCGGGTACAGGGGCTGGAGGGGACTGCCGCTGGAGGAGGCCACCAGGTCGTAGTCGTCGATCACGATGTAGACGTCGGCCGGGCTCTTCCACCAGGTCCGGCTGCGCAGCTGGTCGATCGGGACGTCGCTTCCCGGGAGGCGCCGCCCGAGAGCACCCGCGAGGGTGCCGACGTTCTCCCTGGCCACCTGTTCGGAGGTGCAGTGCCCCAAGAGGTGCTCGGACGGGACCAGGCCGAGCAGGCTGCGCCGGTAGTCGATGAGCAGGATCTGCGCCTCCGCCGGCGTCGATCGCTCCAGCAGGCCCGAGAGGAACGTGCGCAGCAGCGTGGTCTTGCCGGACTCCACGTCGCCGAAGACGAGGAAGTGCGGGTCGTCGCCCACGAGGTCCAGGTACACCGGGCCGAGGTCCTGCTCGGAGATCCCGATGGGCACGCCGGCCGGCTCCGGTCTGGGCCTGGGCAGCTCGGCCACCCTGATCGACGGCGGCAGGACCCTGATCGGCGGCGCCCCGGGCCCCGTCCAGGCGGCGTCGACCGCCCGGACCAGCTCCTCGAAGCCCTGCTGCAGGTTGAGGACCTCACCTCGCCCGTCCATGCGCGGCAGGGCGGTCTGGAACTGGAGGCCCCCGGTGGTGATCCCCCTGCCGTACAGCTTGTCGAACCGGGGGCTGATCCGGTTGAGCTGCCGCAGCTCCTCCGCGCGCTGCTCGAACTGCCTGGCCGACTCGCTCAGGCTCTTCGCGGCCTTCGTGTCGATCAGCGACTCCGCGGGCTCGGTGAGGCGGAGCTCGAGCCGGGTCCCGATGGCGTTGCGCAGCGCATCGCGGACCTCCGTCATCCGGTTGGCGGTCAGCACCAGATGGACCCCGTAGCCCGGTCCCCTGGCAGCGATGACGTCCCGGATCGGGTCCTCGAGCTCTCCGAACTCCTGCCGGAGGCCCGTCCAGTTGTCGACGACCAGGAAGACGTCGGCCATGTCCTCCGGCAGCTCGCCGGCGGCCCTCCTCGCCCGCATCACCTGCGGGGAATCGATGCCCAGCCGCTGGAAGAGGACCTCCCGTCTGGCGATCAGGCCGGCCACCTCCTCCACCGTCCGTCGGACGCGCTCCGGTTCGCCGCGCCCGCAGACGCCGCCCACGTGCGGGAGGCCATCGACCGAGCGCAGCGCGCCGCCGCTGTAGTCGATGCAGTAGAACTGCGCTTCCAGCGGGGTGTGGGTCAGGGCGGCGCTTGCGAGCAGGGTGCGCAGCAGCATGCTCTTGCCGGTCTGCGCGGCCCCGACGACCAGCACGTGCCCGGTGAGATCGACGGCCATCACGTCCTGCTTCTGCTCCGCCGGCTTGTCCACGAGGCCGATCGGCGCTCGCAGCTGCCCGGTCGCGGCCTCCTTGCCGAGGATCCGCGGATCGTCGAGCGTGGTCCCCAGCTGGAGAGGCGGCAGCCAGATCTGGTGCACGGGCTCGGCCCGGTGGACCAGCTGTCCGACGGCCACGTCGAGCGTGGTCGGCGGGTCCTGGCCCTCCTCGACGGGCGCGCCGTAGGGCTGGCTGACCAGGCCGGCGCGAAAGCGGACGATGTCGCCCGGACCGGCCTTGAAGTAGCCCCAGCCGGGCTCCTTGGGCAGCTCGAACGCGTCGGGCACCCCGAGGACGGTCCGGCTGGCCATGGGACTGGCCGTGCGCAGCGCGACGCGGTAGCCGAGGTTGTCCTCGAGGCCGCGCAGCCGGCCCTCCTCGAACTGCTGGGACGAGAACAGCAGGTGGATGCCGAGGCTCCTCCCCACCCGGCCCACCATGGCGAAGAGGTTGACGAAGTCGGGCCGGGCGGTGAGCAGCTCGCCGAACTCGTCCACGACCAGCATCAGGTAGGGGAGCGGCTCCAGCGGCTCGCCCATCTCCCGCTTGCGCTGGTACTCGCTCACCTTGTCCACGTTGCCGGCCCGGCGCAGCAGCTGCTGCCGGCGGTTGCGCTCCCCGGTGATGGCGGCCTGCATGCGGTCGATCAGGGAGAGGTCGTCCTGCAGGTTGGTGATCATCCCGGCGACGTGGGGCAGCTCGCTCAGCCCGGCGAAGGCCGCCCCGCCTTTGAAGTCGATGAAGACGAAGGAGAGGATCTCGGGCGGATGGGTGATGGCCAGCGCCGTCACCAGTGTGCGCAGCATCTCGCTCTTGCCCGAGCCGGAGGTCCCGATGAGGAGGCCGTGGGGGCCCGCTCCCCCGACCGCGGCCTCCTTGAGGTCCATCATCATCGGCTGGCCGAAGCTGGTGAGGCCGGTGGGGACCCGCAGCCGCTCCGGCAGCGGCCGCGGCCGCCACAGGGCGTCGACGTCGAGGGCGCCCATGTCCGCGATCCCGAGCAGCTCCGCCAGGGGTACGGACGTCGCCACGGCGGCAGACTCCTCGGAGAGCTGCGACAGCACCCGCGGGGAAGTGGGCAGGTCCAGGCGGCGGGCCAGCGCCTGGACGCCATCGACCATCCTGGCGAGGTCGATCTCGCCGCGCGTGATCGCCGTGACCGCCCTGGGAGGCGCGGGAGCCGGGGTCCCGTCGAACTCCAGCTCTCGCACCACGATCGGGGGCGAACTCTGCTCGCGCAGGGTGCGGCCGCCGGTGAAGGCGACCTGCAGCTCGGCGGGCGGCTCGGCTCCGACCCGGACGAACGCCCGGCCCGGAGGCAGGTCCGACCTGGAGGGGACCTGCGGCTCCCCGTCGAGCTCACGCAGGCTGCGAAGCCCGATCCGCAGGTTGACGCCGTCCATGAACTGCCGCTTCTCCCGCGGCAGCTGCCGGGTGGCGAGGACGAGGTGGACGCCGAGGCGGCCGCCCTGCTGCCCGAGCGCGAGCACCCCGTCCATGAACTCCGGCAGCTCCGCGGCGAGGCGAGCGAACTCGTCGAAGACGATCACCAGGCTCGGCGGCGCCAGCTCCCGCTGACTTCGCTCCAGCGTGGCCAGGTCCCTGGCGTCGGCCTCGCGGAGGATGCCCTCCCGCGCGTTGAGCTCGGCCCGGAGCGCGCTCAGGATCCGCCTGGCGCCGCTGCCGTCGAGGTGGCTCACCACGCTGGCCGTGTGGGGCAGAGCCGCGCACTCCCTGAACGTCCCCTGGCCTTCGTGGTCGATGAGCAGGAAGGCGACGTCGGAGGGCCGGTGCCGGCAGGCCAGCGCGGCCACCAGGGAGCGCAGGAGCTCGCTCTTGCCCGAACCGGGAGGGCCCTCGACCAGGACGTGGGGGCCGTCGGCCCGCAGGTCGAGGCTGAACCCGGCGCCGCCCGCCCCGGCGGCGACCGGGGCGTCCATCTGCCGCTCACCGGGCAGCTCGTGGCGGCCCCAGCGATCGAGCAGGCTCCGCTCCAGGTCGGCCTGCATGCCCAGCAGCTCGAGCATGCTGACGTGCTGCGGCACCGCGGACTGGGCGCCGCCCGCACTGATGTCGCGAACCGGGGCGAGCGCCCTGGCCGCCTCCAACGCGTCATCGACCGACATGCCATCGGCGGTGCCCGAGTCCATCGACACCGTTGGCGCCAGGCGCTTCACCTCGATCGAGGTGGCGCCGGCGACCGTGTGCACGCCGGCCTCGGCCCTGCACTCCCCCGGCAGGTCGGAACGGCGGCTGCCGATCCAGACGGGGTAGATCCCGCAACGAGGTCCCAGGGCCAGGAGCCTCCTGACCTGTCCGCGGGGAAGCTCGACGTCCTCGTGCAGGAACGCGACGACGGCCGCCGGCACCTCACCCGGCCCCTCAGCGGGGCCGTCGGCCTCCCGGACCCGCTGGTCGAGCAGTGCCAGAAGGCGCTGGAGCAGGGCCCTGGCCGCTGCGCTCCCCGACACCAGTCGGGGGTTGGGGAGGGGGACTCCCCGAGAGTGGAGGTGGGGCAGCCAGCTCAGCCAGGCCCACTGCCGGCGATCACCGGCCGGGACCGCAGCGACGACGATCGCCTCCTCCGGGCTGTGCAGCGTCGCCACCTGCATCACCAGCCAGCGGACCAGCGCGGCGACGCCGGAGCGCTCTCCGTACAGGCCCAGCGGCGCCGCCTCGGCCAGCGGGAGCACCATCGGGATCGCCCCCAGCGGCGGCCGCTGGGCGATCGCGCGCTCGGCCAGCTCTCTCAGTGCCCCATCGCCGCCCTCACCGAGGGAGACGGTGACGCCGGAGGTGGTGTCCCTGACGCCGACACGGAGGCAGAGCCAGTCCGGGTTGCCGGGGCGCCTGTCCCACAGCGTCGGATCGAGCGTTCGAGCGCGCTCCATCAGCGCCTCGGTGTCCGGGGCGCTGTCGCGCAGGTGAGACGCCTCGATGGCCTCACGGGACTCGATTTCCCCTGGCAGCCGCCCGACTCGCTCCTTGAATTCGCGAGAGGCGTGCTGGAACGTCCGGCGCCGCTTCAGGGCGTCGCGCAGCGGCATGATCCCGGTGAGCAGCGCCATCAGGGGGGTCAGGCCGGCGCTCAGCAGGAGCAGGGCGCCCCCCCGCCCCGGTCCCGACAGCAGGTACGTGCTGCCGCCGACGACCATGCCCATGAAGACGCCCGTCCCCACCGGGATGAGCGCCCGCCAGCTCCCCTGGCCTCGCTCCGGCGGCGCCCCCAGCTCGATTCGCAGCTCGGGGGCCTCGGCCAGCGCCCGGGGGGGGCGATTGAAGGTGACTCGCCCGGCGACGACGGCGCGTCCGTCGGCGCCGCCGTCCGGGACGGCCGGACCGGCCGTGCCCGCCGCCGGCGCGTCCCGAGGGACGATGACCAGCCGGTCCCCAGTTCTCAGGCGGGCGGATCTGATCGTCTGGTCGGGGCGGAGCGAGACGCGGCGGCGGGCGTGATAGGCGACCGCCTCGTGGACCGTCTGCGCGGCGACCCCGCCGGTCAGGGCCTCGACGAGCTCGGAGACGGACTGCTCGGGATCGATGTCCACCGCCACGTCCCGGGCCCGCTGGTTCGGGATCTCGACGGTGAGCTTGAGCTCCGTCCGGGCCCGTCTGCCGACCCCGGCGCCGGCGCTGCCCGCCGAATCGGCGGCCTGGTCCGTGGTGACGGGCAGCGCCGGTCGCCAGACCAGGCGTTCGAGGGGAAGCTCCAGCCTCCGGGCCGCCTGACCGGCCGCCTGCACCACCGCGGCGAGATCCGTGACGTCCGCCGGCCGTGAGCTCCCGCTCTCGCCACCGAAGTCGAGGCGCTGGACCCGGATCCCTCCGCGGTCAGAGGCCGCCACGTGGTCCACGGCGGCGACCCGGAACGCGGTCGGAGCCCTGCCCGGGGCCGACATCCGGGCTGCCGGCTGTGGGCTGCCTCCGGCCGCCGTATCGACGTCGACCAGGATGCCCCCCGACCGCCGCACGGGGGAGGGGAGCTGCTCGACCGGCACGCTGGTGCCCAGGACCAGGTGGATGCCCAGGTCCTGGCACCGCTCCGCGAGCTCCGCGATGCGAGGCTCGGTCTCCGGCCGCCTCGACACCAGCCGGTCGTATCCCTCCAGGACGACCACCAGCCGGGCGGGAGCATCCGCCAGGCGGCTGCTTGCGAGATCGGTCCACGCGTCCGCGCCGTGGTGCTGGAGCAGCTGGCGGCGCCAATCGGCCTCCACGGCGAGCGCGTCGAGGAGGTCCGGCACCGCGTCCTCGAGGCCCGAGGGCAGCGCGACCGCGTGAGGGAGCCGTCCCAGCCGGTCGAGGGCGGGGCTGCCGCCCAGGTCCACCACTAGGAGGTTCAGCCAGCGTGGCGAGTGGCGGCAGGCGAGACCGGCCGCCCACGCGCTCAGCAGCTCGCTCCGCCCGGCCTCGGAGCTGCCGCGGACGATGGCGTTGGGACCGGTGTCGATGTCGACCTCGACCGGCTCGCCGTCGCCGGCGCCGATGACGGCGTCCAGCCCGCCGGCATCGCCCTGCCAGCGGGCGGCGATCTGCTCGGGCAGGGACGCCTGCCCCTCGAACAGCGCGTCGACGAGCCCGATCGGCGCGTCCGCCGGCTGCTGGCCGAGTGACGCATCGGTGATTCCCGCGAGATCCCTGGCGATCCCGCCGGCCACCTCGGGAAGCAGCTGGTCGGGGATGGCCGACTGCTGCGTCACCTCGCCCGGCGAACGCAGGAGCGCGGCGTTTCGCCCGGGGACCATCTCGATGACCGCGCGAGCGACGGCGGGCGGCGCTGCTCCCACCAGGAGTGCGTAGACCCCGCAGCCGGCGGCTCCTTCCAGCTCGTCGAGCAGGCCGTCGGAACCCGGCGCGCCCTCCTCGACCAGGAGGAGGAGCGGGCGGAACCCGTCCGCGCGGCGCTCCTGGCGGATCGTCCGGCGGCGCTCCTCGATGACGGCGGAGACCTCCAGCGCCAGCTGCCGCGCATCGCGGCCGGCGGCGACGAGCCGCCTGGCCGAGCCCATTCCCCGCGGAGCGGTGTGCGGCAGCCACGTCAGCCAGCTCCACGGCTCCCCGTCGGCCAGCACTCCGACGATTCCCAGGTCACCTGGGCGGTGGAGGCACGCCGCCTGGATCACCAGCCAGCGGGCCAGGCCGGCGGCCTCGGCGCTCCCCCCGCTCACGGCCAGGATGCCGTGGCGGGCGAGGTCGACGGTCAGCGGGACGCCTACCAGCGATGGCGCGGCCGGCAGGTCCGCCGCCAGAGCGGTCGCGATCAGCTCGCGGTCCGCTTCAGGCGGCAGGTGGATCTGGACGTCGGAGGCCGCATTGCCTCGCCCCAGGCGGAGGCGCAGGAAGTCCGGATCGGAACGCCCTCGCTCCCACAGCTCCGGGGCACCGCGTCGCGCCCGCTCGGCCAGCTCCTGGGCGTCCGGCGCGCGCCAGTGCCGCTCGGCGGCTTCCTCGGCGAGCAGCCGCGGCAGCCCATGCAGCGCCTGCTGCAGCGATCTCCGGTACCGGCTGGCCCGCTCCCGTGCCCGCCAGCTCTCGACCACGGCCGGCAGGGGCAGTCGCACCGGCGGAGGCGGGGTGGGCGGGAGCGAGAGGTGTCGAGGCCGGTAGGGGGTGATGGATCGGGGCTGCGCGTGGAAGGCGACGGCGCCGCCGTGCCCGCTCACCCGCGGTTCGACCGGCGTCCTGGCGACCACCATCGTCGCTCCGCCCTTCTCGAAGGGCTGGCCTTCCGCCAGCGGATAGCCGCTGGCGACGGGGCGGCCGGCGATCCGGATCTCCTGCCGCGCGTCGACGCCCGCCACGACCACCGTGTCGTCGACGTGGAGCCATGCCGGGGACCTCGAGACGGAGCGGTCCGGGATGTGCAGGTCGACTCCTGCTGCGCGCCCCAGTGACAGCGTCCCGCGGGGAAGCGGCAGGCGCAGGCCCGCGGCGGCGCCGGTGAGCACCCGGAGCTCCAGAGGCGTCACGGGCTTGGGCCACGCATTCGAGTGCGTGTCCACCAGCAGGAGCTGGTCGCCGTGGCGGATGGGGCTGTCCGAGACGGGCATCTCCGGTTCGAGCAGCCAGCCGTCGGCCGCCGCGAGGCGCAGCTCCCTCGGCTCGTCCAGGAAGTCGACCAGCGCGCTGGTCAGATCGGAGACGCGATCGCCGTGGGTGAACCTGACGGACAGCTCCTCGGCGATGCCGCCAGGGCGACCCAGCAGGATCTGGAGTGTGCTCGACCGGGACTGGTGGACCGAACCCTTCGTGGTCATCGGCGTCAGATGCGGTCCAGCGCCGACGCCTCGGCCGCCGCCTGGACCGCCTCGCCCGGCAGCCGCACCGAGACCGGCCCGCCGGGGTTGAGCTCCAGGTCGTGGCCGGCCAACGCTGGCGCGAGCTGCCGGCCGGTCAGGCGCTGCCAGTGCTGCCACTCCGGCAGCCGCCGCTCGGAGGTGAACGCCTGCAGCACGCCGCGGCGCTCCTCGCCGGGCACGGAGTACAGGCCGTCACCGCCGTCGGCCCTGGCAAAGAGGATGAGCTCGCTGTCGAGCAGCGCGGCCGGCAGGTACTCGTCGGACGCGCGGCCGTGTGCGGCCAGCAGCATCCGCTCCTCCAGCGAGTCGGCGGCCTCAGCCAGGCCCTGCGCCAGCGCCGACGGCCGGTAGTTCGGGTTGTGCCGGAACTCGCTGATCTCGCCCGCCGCATGCACCCGCCGGGCGCCGATGACGCCGTGCGGCGGCACCTCGCCATCGGGGTCGAAGGCGGGATCGATGGCGTAGAGCCAGATCTCCGGCTGCTGCCTAGCCGCCTCGCGCTGGGCCGCCGTGATGGGCGGCACGGAGCGGCCCTCGCCCGCGTCTGGACGCTCTTCCACTTCTCGTACGCCTCCCTTCTGCTCGCCGCCCCTGAGGGCGGTCACGTCACACTCGCGGCACATGATTGGGATTGGGCTTGAACGGGCCCTTGATGGGGCGGATCCACTTGCCCAGCTCGCCGCTCGGCCACACTCTGTTGACGCCCACGATGCGCTGGGTATCGATGCCGCCCGGGAACGTTATCTCCTGCTCGAACTCGTGGGCGGAGTAATCGTGGCCGGTAGCGTCAAACGTCGCCTGGACGTCGATGCCACCTGGGGCATCGATCGTGTAGAGATACCTGGCGGTCCATTTGAGGTTGGGGTCCCGCGAGGTGGCGACGTAGGACGTTCTGGGGTTGTCAGCGACCCAATGTTGTATGGATGGGGTGTGGGCGAGGTCGGGGTTGGTGGGGGACTGCACCCAGGGGTGGAGGCCCTTGCTGAAGACTTTGTCCGGCGGCTGGTTGTCTCTTCGGTACAGGGTGTTGTCGTCCCCGCGGAACACCGCATCCGCCGGGATGGCGGACTGGTCGACGTGATGCAGGGCGACACCGCCTTTGGGGAGAACGTTGGGAGGGGGAGGAGTGGGAGGGGGAGGAGTGGGAGGGAGTGGCCCGCGGTGAGGACGGGTGTAGGCAGGCGGTGGCACCGTCACCATCTGCACCACCAGCGGTCCCCCGTGATGCCCATCGTACGGGGGAGGGCCAATGGAGTCGTGCTTGGCCTTCGTCTCGGCCTCGAGGCCGTCCAGCTTTTTCGCATTGCGCTCCGCGACGTCCGCGGTGCCGTGGAAGAACTCACTGAGAGCGCCCGAGAAGCCTTCGGAGAACGCGCCCATGATGCGACTGACGGCGGTGTCCGCGACCTCCCCGAGGGGGCCGCTTCCAACCCGCCCCTGAGTATGTGAGGACAGCGTCTCGCCGTGTGTTCGGACGTCGTCGCCGCGTGCTCGCAGGTGGCCCGCCACAGCGCGCTCGGCATCGAGGTCGTGATTGAAGTTGACACTCACCTGCTACCAGCTCCTGCACGTTCCCTCATGACAGCGCCGCCTCCACGGT
>Ga0066903_100004812_pt1 | contig 11526 bp, 6 predicted proteins | sample PanSoiMetaGPlot1_FD_67491 | JGI IMG/M metagenome (GOLD analysis project Ga0066903, IMG submission 67491) | Tropical forest soil microbial communities from Panama analyzed to predict greenhouse gas emissions - Panama Soil - Plot 1 (version 2) | ecosystem: Environmental > Terrestrial > Soil >...
GCCGCGCACGACAAGGGCGTCGTCCACCGCGATCTCAAGCCCGCGAACATCAAGCTCACACCGGATGGCAAGGTGAAGGTGCTCGACTTCGGGCTTGCCAAGCTCCTCGAATCGCAGACCCCCCCGTCGTCGGTGTCGATGTCGCCGACGCTCAGCATCCAGGCGACCTTTGCCGGCATGATCCTCGGCACGGCCGCCTACATGAGCCCCGAGCAGGCGCGCGGCCGTCAGGTGGACAAGCGGACCGATGTGTGGGCGTTCGGCTGCGTGCTGTACGAGATGCTGACGGCTCGCCGCGCATTCCCCGGCGACGATGTGACCGACATCATCGCGGCGGTCGTTCGCGCCGAGCCCCAGTGGGATGTGCTGCCGGCATCGGTGCCCGATCCGATCCAGCTGCTCGTTCGGCGCGCGCTCGACAAGGATCGCGCCACGCGCCTGCCCGACATCGGCACAGCGCGCTTTCTCCTGACTGAGCCGTTGACGCTGCCCGCGGCTGCCGCGCCGCCGACGGTCCGCCCATCACCGTGGCGTGCCGCGATCAGTGTTGCCGCGGCCGCGGCGATCGCCGCGGCTGTGACGCTCATCGCCGTCAGGACGTTGCGCTCCACGCCGCCGTCGATTGTCACGCGCTTCACGATCCCCCTGCCGCAGGGCCAGGCCTTCACCAATGTCGGCCGTCAGGTGCTGTCGATCTCACGCGACGGCAGCCGCATCGTCTATGTGGCGAACCAGCAGCTGTACCTGCGGTCGATGTGGGAGACGGAGGCGCGGATGATTTCCGGCCTCGACGGGTCGAGCGCGGTGATCAACCCGGTGTTCTCGCCCGATGGCGGGTTCCTGGCTTTCTGGGGACTGTCCGATCAGTCGCTGAAGAAGATTAGCGCCGCCGGCGGCGCTCCCGTGACGCTGGGCAAATTCGAGAATCCTTTCGGGATGATCTGGACGGGCGAATCGATCATCTTCGGCCAGGGGCGCAACGGGATCGTGCGTATCCCGGAAACCGGCGGCCCTCCGAGCACGATCGTCAAGGCCGGCGCCGACGAGCAGCTGCACGGTCCCCAGCTGCTTCCCGACGGCGACTCCATTCTGTTCACGGCCGCCGCAAGCTCCACCAATCCCGACCGTTGGGACAAGGCGCGGATTGACGTCGTGTCGCTCAAGTCGGGCGTACGGAAAACCATCCTGAACCCCGGCACCGACGCGCGCTACATCGCCACTGGTCATCTGATCTATGCGGTCAGCGGCGTGCTCTTCGCCGTTCCGTTCGACGCGAGGCGTCTGGAGATCCGCGGCGGCGCCGTTCCGGTGGTCGAGGGCGTACGGCGCGCCGGTCCGACCGGGACGGCGCAGTTCGCGACCGCCGACAACGGCACGCTGGTGTACGTGCCCGGGCCCGTGTCGACGGCGACGGGTCTGATCGAACTTGCGCTCATCGATCGAAAGGGGCTCCCGACTCTGGTCGGCCTTCAGCCGGGTGCGTACGATCACATTCGCGCCGCGCCCGACGGCAAGCGCATTACCTTCCAGACCGACGACGGCAAGGAATCCATCGTCTGGACGTACGAGCTGGCCGGCGCGACGGCGATGAAACGCCTGACCTTCGGCGGTCAGAACCGGTTTCCAATCTGGACCCACGACGGGCGCCGCGTGGTGTTCCAGTCGGAGCGCGACGGCGATGCTGGCATCTACTGGCAGCCCGCCGACGGCACGGGTCAGGCGGAGCGATTGACGACCGCTGAAAAAGGCACGACGCACATTCCCGAATCATGGTCGCCGAAAGGCGACGTGCTGCTCTATCGCCTGACGAAAGGGGACGATGTCACCCTCATGGCCCTGTCGCTGGCCGATCGGAAGTCCGCGCCCTTCGGGGACGTGCGCTCGAAGCGGGCGACCAACGCTACCTTCTCACCCGACGGCCGGTGGGTCAGCTATGCCTCTACGCCTACGCCGGACCCCGGCCTGAACGCGGTCTACGTGCAGCCGTTTCCCGCGACTGGCGCACACTATCAGGTTCCCGTGCTGGAGCCGGGCGGCTACCGGAGCCCGCACTGGTCGGCAGACGGCCGTGAGCTCTTCTTCATGATTGGCGGCAACGTTCGGATGCGCTCGATGACCGTCAGCACGCAGCCGACGTTCGCATTCGGCAACCCGGCGCCGGTCGAGAAGCCGCCGTACTGGCTCGACGGCGTCGGCGATATTGCCCGCCGCTGGGATGTCACGGCCGATGGCCATTTCATTGCGCCGATCGGTGCCGGGAGTGCGGGGCAGCGTCAGGTTGGGGGCCAGCCAGCACAGGCGCAGACGATCGACGTCGTCCTCAACTGGTTCGACGAGCTGAAGCAGCGCGCGCCATCGAAGTAGCCGACGTCTGCCGCGACGACCTGAGACCGTTCGCACGCTGGTGACGAAACACCCGATCCTTTCTGCGCGAGGACGCGCCTCCGTCACGGCGCCGGTTCGAGCCGCAGGAGCGCTCCTCCCTGAGTCAGCACGTAGAGCAATCCGTCCGGTCCTTGTCGCACATCCCGGATCCGTTCGGGATGACGCAGGACCAGTTCTTCCTCGTGCACCACGCGACCGTCGCGAAACTCGAGCCGCCGCAGATGCAGGCCGGCCAGCGCGCCGAGAAAGACGTTGCCGCGCCAGGCCGGGAAGCGATCGCCCGAATAGATCGTCAGGCCCGACGGAGCAATCGACGGCGTCCACCGAGCCAGGGGCTGCTCCATGCCGAGGCGTTCCGTGTCCCTGGAGACGATCGTGCCGTCGTAGTTGACCCCGTATGTGATCGTCGGCCATCCGTAGTTGCGGCCGCGCCGGATGATGTTCAGCTCGTCGCCGCCGCGCGGTCCGTGCTCGTGCTCGAGGACCGTGCCCGTCGATGGATCGACGAACAGTCCCTGCGGGTTGCGCACACCGTAGGCAAAGATTTCCGGCCGGGCGTCGGGCCGCGTGACGAACGGATTGTCGCGAGGAATCGTCCCATCGTCGTTCAGGCGCAGGATCTTGCCTTTGTGCGTGCCCAGATCCTGCGCCGGCTTCTGTTCGTGCCGCTCGCCCACGGTCATGTAGATCGTGCCGTCCAGGCCAAACGCGATCCGCGAGCCCGTGTTGCCGCCATAGCGGCTCCATGCGTCGGCAACGAAGAGGTCGCGCACTTGCGTGAGACTCGTCCCGTCAAAGAGCGCACTCGCAAGCGTCGGCGTATCGCCGGCGTCGCCGCGTTTGGAGTACGTGAAGTAGAGCCTGTTGTTCTCCGCGAAGTGCGGATGCAGGGCGAGGTCCATCAGCCCGTCCTGCTGCCGCGTGTCGACGGGCGGGACGCCTAGAATCGCGGCGGATGCCAGCTGTTCTCCGTGCAGGATCCGCAGCCGACCGGCTCGCTCCGTGACGAGCATGTCACCGTTCGGCAGGAACGCCAGCGCCCACGGCTCGACCAACGCTTCGGTGATCGTCACGACGCGGACGCGCTGGCGTTCGCTCGTGATCACCCGCGGGGACGATCGGCTGGCAGGCCGTCCCCTCGCTGTCGGTGCCGCCTTAGGGGGAGCGGACCAGGGCCGCAGCAGCGCGAACGCTGCCACGAGCCCGACGAGCGCCGCGGCGGAGGGGACGATGACCCGCCTCATGTCGACTGGCTGCTGATCCGCAGGCTATTGGACACCTGCGGATCGAGGAAGGTTCCATCGACGCGTTAGCGCTTCTGCACGAGGACGATCTTCACCCAGCCGCTCGCAGCCGCGCCCTGGACCTGGATGAAGCCGTCCTTCGACGTGCCGGTGACGACCAGTTCGTCCGTTCTCGACAGCGTCCCCAACACCTTCGCCGCATCGTCAGGCTGCGCGAGCAGCTTGACATTTGCGATCTTGGGAATCAGCACGTCGCCCTCGTTGAAGACAGCGCCCGCCTTGGTGGAACCGCCGGCCGCAGCTTCCTGCTTGAGGGTGCCGATTTTTCGCTGAAGGGCGGGATCGCCGTGAACGACGCCCACAACCTTGTTGTAGTTGTCCATGAACGCCGCCGCGATGATTTTTCCCTCGTTCGAATTGCCGTACCCGCCGGCTGAGCCGCCGACGCCACCGGTGAAGAGGGCTCCGCCAAGGCGCAAATCTGCTTTTTTGGTGCTTCCTTCGGCAGCGGCGACCTGCACGCCGCTCCGCGAATCGGCAACGAGCATGCTCGTCTGCGCTTCCTTGAACTTCAAACCGCCGGCGACAGAACTCGCGACCGCGGCCTTGTGACCGAGCAGCCCGCCGACGGCGCCCCCAACGGCGCCGGCGTTGTTTTCGGCGAACGCGACCGATGGCGTCAGCACGAAATCGGCTGCCACCATCTGCCCGCCGCCCACGTTCGAGCTCTCGCGCAGTTGCCCGTTGGCGGCGAGCGTGCGCTCCTGCGCCAGATTCTGCATGGCGACGCCGCGCTCGACGACCACGAAGCAATTGGATTGCTGAATCATCAGACGGATGAGCCCGACCGGCGAGGACAGCTGATAGCGGCTCAGCGCAACCAGCACTTCGTGCTGTGGCTCGACGACGGCCATCGCGCCCATCGGGGTCTCGCAGTGCGCCAGGCCGTTCTCGCCGACCGCTCCGTCAGTCCCCGCGGCGCCCTTGACTGTGCTTCCACCCTGACCCTGTTTGGGCTCCGTGATTTTCTGGGCGGCGAGTGGCGCGGCGAACACAGCGGCACAGCACACCCCGAGCAGTACATGTCGAGCGAAGCTCCGGCTCATTTGCGTCCTCCGCGAGATTTGGAATCCGGCGGCCTTTTCTATCACCGCTGATCGGCTGGAGCCACAGAAATCTCGGCCGTTTTTATGGCTGAGGTTATTGCGCGGTTGGCGCTTTGGGGTAGAAAGAACCATGAGGCGAGCGAAGGATGTCTGTCAAACGCCTGCCATGAGATTATGGGCGCCACCCGTACGGCAGCTCGCCGACGGGAGCTGAACGATGTCGTCGATTGAACGACGTGTTGTCCTGCCGGTACTCGTAACGGTCGCGCTCGTGATCAACTGTTCGCTCGCGATTGTCGACGCCGTGCAGGAGACAGCCGCGTCGAAGCCTCAGCCGCGCAAGGGCGTGGTGATCCGTGGGTGTCTGACCGGAGCGAAACTGACGCATATCGATCCCCAAACTCAACTGCCCGCTGACCTCCTGCTGAAACTTCCCGATACGTTGACGGTCACGAGCATCCGGGTGATTCGGGATCAAGTGAAAGCGCTCAGCGGCCACCTGGTAGACGTGACCGGCTTGCTTCGCGGCATCCCGGGTATGGAGACCGGCATCCTGATCAGCGATTCTGACAACGCGAAGATCTACTTCGGCGGCGGCGACCCGGGGCTGGGCAGCGACCTGTCCGTGGGGCGAAACCAGTCGCCGACGATCGACGCGCAGATGATCAAGGACGTCGCCGCGACCTGCGATCCTGTGAGGCCGGAGCCGTAGCGTTCCGGAGCGGGCCGCGACCGCGGCCATTGAGAAGTGTACGAGCTCGAGTCAGTCAGCTCGCAGATTCGACACGAAGAACGCGCTCAGGGCAAACAGAGCGACATGTCGTCAAACTGGTACGCGACATCGTAGAGGGTGCTGGCCTCTCCCACCGACCGCACGTGACACCTGATCGGCCGGCCCGTCCGATGCACGGCTTCGCCTGTCTCCAGATACAGCGTGATGGAAGCTCGCGATCGAAGCCGCGGATCGGGTCGCACCGGGCAGCGAACGAGCGCTCCGCCCGAAGAGAGGTTGATCAAGTCGGCCGACGTTGTGGCCAGTCCAACTGCTGACGAGAACGACAAGTCGAGGGGCGACGACCGCTCCGCGTGGCGACGTTCCGGCCTGGCTGGCTGCGCGTCACGAACGTTCCGATCCTCGATCTCCGCCTTCACGGCGAAAGAGCGGCACATATAAGCGACGACGTCCTCGGCGAACGTCGCCGGGGACCAGGCCACCGGCTGGGTCTTGGGTCGCGCCGGTTCGCGGCCCAACAGATGGCCGAGCCACTGCTCCTTGCCCAACAGGTGGCTGAGCCAATGCCGTCGGCGGCGGCGGTGCGGCGGGGGCGCGGACTCTATCCGAACGACGGCAGGTTGGATCAGCGGCGCGTAGATCACTTGGACGTGACCGGCGTTCGAGAGGATTCGCAGGTGAGCGACCAGGTCGTCTGCCTGATTCGGGGGTAGAAGGGCGTCGAGGAGCACCAGGTCGGGTACTTCCGACTCGATGGCGGTCAGGGCGTCGTCAACCGAGTTGACGACCTTGATCTCGGCGTCGGATGGTCGAAGCGCGGCGCGAAGGGCTGCCGACTGTGCTGAATCGGGCTGAAACGACAGAATGAGACCCATCCGGCTGATCCCCCGGTGAGCTCCGCTGCAGCGGACGTGCCAGACGACGCGTTTGCGTGAAGCGCAGGGTTTCTGCGGGAAAGAAGGCTTTTCCCCCGGCGAACAAAGGTGCCACTCGCCTTCAAAAGTCGGTCGACAGGTTGACTTTTTTCAGGACTGAATTCCGACAAGTTCGCGCGGGGAGTGGAGCGCGGTCGGATACGACGGTCACGTAAACGGGCGGGCGCCCTCTTGCCTGTCTGTCTTCGACTACCCTCACTCAGTCTCAGTGAGCCATTTCTGCCCGAACAACGCGAGCAAAGGGAGCCTTGTGTCCAGCCCTCTGAAAGGCATCGGGTCGACGTACGCGATTTGCCTGTCTCTCGACGTATGACGGTTGATCCCCGCATTGTGCTGCTCCACGGTCACGCCAACGTCGTGCCGTCTCGGATCGCGATAGCCACGAGCCACGTGCACGAATACATTCGAGGCGCGCGGCGAGGGCGCGTTTCAGGGACATCAACAAGGATTTCATCCCGAACTGCGACCTGCTGAACCCCCGCCCGAACAGGGAATGCAGAATGCTGGCCCGCCGCCTCCTCGTTGAGCGTGACGGCGACGCGGTCGTCCGATGGCTCGTATCAGAAGTCATCGGCGATCGCGCCACTGACCGTCGGCGCGCGGTATGACTACCTCGAGATGGATCGGTCGGTTCAACTGCACGGCCCGTGAGTGAGCAGCAGACGCGCACGGCCTCCCCGCCGTTGGGGCTATCCGTGCCGGATAGTCCGTCGCGTGAGATTACAGGTGGTTACAGGATTCCGTGTTTGAGAGCGCGTTGAAGCGAAGGCGCGGGCCAGCCGGTCACAAGTTGCGCCTCCGCATCGTGATCAACGTCGCCCAGAGGCCGACGAACGAGAGCGCGCACAGGACGCCGACGATCAAGGTATATGGCGTTTGCGCGATCGGGACGAGTCCCGTGGAACCGATCGCGTCGGGAGCGTGCGTGATGATGTCTTCGACATTCCCGAAAAACGAGTGCGGGAGCAAGCTCGCCATAAAAGCCCACCCGACGAGCTGATACCCTTGGCCGTCAAGCCAATTCCGGGCGCTCAACGTCCCACCTGCTACGAGGGCGAAGCCAGCAACCCAATCGCTCGCGAGCGATAAGGGCGTCCCGAACACCTCATCAAGTGCGCGCAGGTTGCGCCACACAGAAAGAATGCGCCAAATCCGACCGCCACCGCCGGTTTCGCAAGCAATCTCATTGGCTGTTCCTCCCTTCACGTAGCACGCGAGTTGTAAGATGAGCGCGGATGCCAATCCGCTCGGTCACGCTCACGTGCCCTCATTGTGAAAGCGCGACCCCAGAAGCGATGCCGACGGCTTACTGCCAGATTTCGTACGTGTGCGCGGCATGTGGGGCTGTGCTGCATCCGAAGCCTGGCGATTGTTGTGTCTACTGCTCGTACGGTGACCGACCTTGCCCTTCGGTTCAGGAATCACAATCGACGGACGCACAACGAGCCCCAGAATGAGAACGGTCGAAATCCTCACCGGCCAACTAACGCGGGCTGCGCGCTCGCTGCTGCGGCGTCCGGCGCTGTCGATCGTCGCGCTGACAACACTGGCCCTGGGCATTGGCGCCAACACGGCGATCTTCTCCGTCATCGACGCGGTTTTGTTGAAGCCGTTGCCGTTCAACGATCCCGATCGCCTAGTGATGGTTTGGACCAGCGCACCAAACCAAAACCTCGCGGAAGGATTTTCATCCTATCCGGATTTTCACGACTGGCAGCAATTCTCTACATCGTTCGAAGGGCTGGCGACTTTCTGGACCTTCCCGAATGGTGACGTGAATCTCACCGGCGGCGCCACCGCACAGCGCGTAGCGGTGGCACGCATCAGCCCTGGCTTTTTCGAGGTTTTGGGTGTCGCACCGTTGTATGGACGCACCTTCCGGCCTGAGGAGAGCATCACCGGCAACCATCGCCGGGTCATTCTGAGTTATGGATTGTGGAATCGTGCGTTTGGAGCCGACCCGTCTCTCGTGGGCCGAAACGTCGTCGTGAATGGATTTCCGTACGAGATCGTCGGGATCATGCCTGCGCAGTTGCAGTCCCGTGCGGTGCATGCACTCGGAACGGATGTCGAGTTGTGGCGACCGCTGGTTCCGGAAGACGGCCAGACTGGGGGTCGTGACGAACGAAGACTTCGTGTGATCGGCCGGCTCGCGGACGGCGTCTCGGCCTCTCGGGCGCAGGCCGAGCTGACCGCCATTGCCAGTCGGTTGGCCGAGATCCATCCGACGACCAACCAAGGCACCGGCATTCGTCTCGTCGGTGTCCGCGAACAGGTGGTTCGCAACGTGCGACGGAGCCTCATGTTCCTGCTCGCGGCAGTTGGCGTCGTGCTGCTTGGCGCCTGCGCAAACGTAGCCAACCTCCTGCTCATCAAAGCAGCATCGACTCGCAAGCAGATGGCAGTCCAGCGTGCGCTCGGGGCGTCACGGCTCCGTTTGAGCGGAGAAGTGTTGGCAGAGAGTGCGCTGCTGGGAGGAGCGGGTACGCTCCTCGGCGCATTGCTGGCGTTTGGTGGCGTGAAAGTCTTCGTGGCGCTCGGACCGGCCGACATCCCTCTATTGTCGGATGCACGTATCGATGGGACGGTCCTTGCGTTCACGCTTGTCACGACGCTCTTGACCGTCGTCCTGACCAGCTTCGTGCCCGCGTGGCAATCAAGTCGACCCGACGTGATGGGCATCTTAAGGCAAGGTGGCGGTCATCGTCACACTCGTGGCGATCGCCGTTTCATGCGGCTCCTCACGATCTCTCAAATCGCGCTCGCGATGGTCTTGCTGACAACGGGAGGGCTGTTGGTTCGCAGCTTTCAGGCATTGCTTCGCGTGAACCCAGGCCTCAATCCAGATCGAGTGCTGACCTTCCAACTCGAACTGCCGATGGCGACGACGTATCCGACTCAAGATGGACGGGATGCGTTCTTTCGGCTGTTGCTCGAAAGGATCAGAGGCCTTTCGGAGATTCGCGGCGCAACGTTGGCCAATGCGCCACCGCTCGAAGAGGAATCGGACGAGCGGTCGGTGTTCTCATTCAGACGATCGGGCGTTGATGACGATCGCATCGTGCGGGCGAATCTGCGGATCGTTGGTCCCGATTACTTTACTCTTCTCGGCATTCCGTTAGTCGGTCGCAGCATCGAAGCCACCGACGGTCGGGCGTCGCCGCTGATTGCGATCGTGAGCGAAACGCTGGCTCGATCGATCTGGGGCAATTCGAATCCGATCGGGACCGGCCTCGACCTGCCGTTCGGCCAGCATGCAGAGGTGGTGGGAGTTGCGGGGGACGTTCGCATGAACGGCCTGGACAGGGATCTGGGTCGAACGGTGTATATCCCGGCCTTCCAATGGGAATTCAACTTTATGACGATCATCGCAAAAACCCGTATCGATCCCCAGGCAAGCGCCGTGGCAATGCAGAAGCTCGTCAGAGGGCTTGATCCGAACGTCCCTCTCCACCATGTGCGCCCGCTGGAGGACCTTTTGTCGATGTCCATCGGGGAGCAGCGGTTTCGGATGCTGTTGGTCGTGGCGTTTTCTCTATTGATCTTTGGACTCGCTGTCATCGGCACCTATGGAGTCGCGTCGTACGGAGTCAGTGAACGGACAAGCGAGCTTGGGATTCGCATCGCATTGGGAGCCTCGCGCGGTGATATCCGCGACTTGATTCTGTACCAGGGCCTCAGAGTGGCACTCGCCGGAATCATAATCGGTGGCATCGCGGCAGCAACACTGAGCAGCGTCATGAGTCGATTCGTCTTTCAGATCAGTACTCTTGATGCGGTCACGTTCACGGTGGCACCCGTGCTGCTGGCGTCAGCGGTAATCGTCGCGACGTACGTGCCTGCGAGACGTGCGACTCGCGTCGATCCCGTGCTCTCGATGCGCGCTGATTGATCGAATCGTAGAGCCGTTCCGATGCGTAACATTCGACAGAGTGCTCGTCCTCAAAATTAGAAGGGACCAGCGCACTGAAGTGGCGCTCGTCGTTCGAGCTGCGTCAAGGCTGTCCATCAAACAACTGATTGATGAACCTCAGATCGACGGCCAACAGCGACAGCCGATCCGGGGCGAAAGTGGAGTTTCCCAGGGGATTATTGACCCTGTGGCCACACAACGTCAGTAGAGCCTGCGCGACTTTCGGGGATTTAAGCGGCAGCGGCGGTTCTTCGACAAACATGGCGGCGATAACCCGCTTGGTCGTGCCGTGGACCGCGTGTCGGCGTGGGGATGGTGATGGTAACGTTGCTGCCCTAGCATCCCGTGGTACATGTGACGTCTTCACGAATGATGAGTGAGTGCTCACCGGTCGTGCTGAGCGCCCTCGTTCGAAGCTCTGACGCCAGATTTGCGCGATTGCCTCGCAGGTGAGGCTCCACACCCTCGTGACCGCCGCCGGCCACGGTATCGACTCGATTCGAGGAGGATTCATGTTCAACCTGTCGACGGTGGAGTCGTTCGCGAAGGCGGTGCCCCGTTGATGCCGGCGGCGACCGTGCAATGGAACGCGCCGGCGCGAGTCGGGTTCCGGTTCGCTTTCCTGTTCTTCGTGCTCTTCTCTTTCCCCCATCCGCTTGACGTGCCCTCGGACTGGCTGAGCGTCGTCGCCCCGAAGCTGGTGCCAGCGTTTGCCGCGCGGGTCCTGCATGTGGAGATTCCCTCGATCCGCTACTCGGCCGATGTGGCACGGAGCGGCGGCGTGTACGGAATCGCCCGCTCTCTCTTTGTACTGGCGATTGCACTCGTGGGAACGGTCATCTGGTCCGCGAGCGACCGGAAGCGGATGCACTACGAATCCCTTCATGCTTGGCTGCGGCTGTACGTACGCGTGGCCGTCGGTGCCGAACTGCTCGGGTTCGGCTTCGCGAAAGTCTTCTTCCCGGGCCAAATGCGCACCCCGCCCCTTTCCTCGTTGCTCGTGCCGTTTGGCGACCTCTCTCCGGTCGCTCGGCTCTGGCTGTTCATGGGGTCGTCCCAGTTCTACACCTTCTGGACCGGCGCGGTGGAGCTGATCGCGGGTGTGCTCCTATTCGTTCCCGGCTTGACGACGCTTGGCGCCCTCATTGCCGTCGGCGCGATGACGAACGTGTTCCTGCTGGATATCAGTTACGACGTGACCCCCACGAAC